>R24__coassemble_57_pt1 | contig 171389 bp, 166 predicted proteins | sample R24__metabat2_high_PE_033 | metagenome-assembled genome bin R24
TTTTATCAAATTTATTTGGAATACAACATAGAAGCACAGTTTAGACCGTAGAATGAGGAAATCGTGCTTTAGAGATGTCTACCGTACCCTGCCTCCGTCATGCCCGGCCCCGACCGGGCATCTCTCTCCTCTTTTCTCTGCCCGAACTGGTCTAACGGTCCCGGTGGTGGGACGTTAGACATCAAAAACCTGGAATTTCATGCCTAACGGTCCAATCTATAGGACGTTAGGAAGGGGTGGACAGGATGAATTCCCTGGAAAGAGGAATGGATAGATCGGCCCTGTTTTGAATAATTATTTTCAGAAATGCGGCACTACGTGAATATTTACATAAATATACAAATATCGGGGTCAACGTGCATAAAATGTAAAAAAGTTGAAAAAATTGCAAAAAAGTGCAAAAATTTCAGATTGTAAATTATGGCATGTTCATTCTTACGATTTATAAGTAAAATTTTTTACAAAAGCTTTTAAAAATGTTTTTTAAGCCAAATCTCGTTAGTTATTAGCGGTTTTTGGCCTTTTTTTGCATTTGCAAAAGTGAAATATGTTTTCAATATTTGCAGCGGTTAGTTCGTTTTACGACGGCCTGTATAGTAGTGTATCGATACAGAAATTCATTTTGTATCAATATTTATGTTTATTTAATTTTCATGATTATGAAAAGAATCAGTCTGTTGCTGATGTGCGTTTTCGCCACGCTTTCCGTTGGCTTGAATGCGCAGAACATCACCGTGAAAGGTACTGTCTCGGACCGTGCCACCGGTGAGCCCATCCCGGGCGCTGCTGTTGTCGTTCAGGGAAATCCGAGCGCTTATTCGCTGACGGATGTAGATGGTGCTTATAGCATCTCTGTTCCCAGAAACGGTAACCTGGTCGTTTCCAATTTGGGTTACAAAACCACCCAGGTGCCAGTTAACGGCATGACAGTCATTAACATCACCCTTGAGGTAGACGCCGAGTACCTCGAGGAAGTGGTTGTTACCGCTCAGGGCCTTACCCGTAAGCAGAGAGCCATCGGTTACTCTGCCCAGGTAATCAACGAGGAAACCCTGACTACCACCCATAGCACCTCTCTGGGTAACTCCCTGGCAGGTAAGGTGGCAGGTGCTCAGTTCTGGGGTACGGCCGGTTCCACTTTTGGTGAGGGTAAGATTATCCTCCGTGGTCCTACTTCCTATAGCAATCAAGAAGGTTCCGAACCCATCTATGTGATTGACGGAACCATCGCCTCCGCCGGTGCTGTGAATATGGACGATGTGGAGAGCATCAATGTACTGAAAGGCCCCTCTGCTACCGCCCTGTACGGTTCCCGCGGCGCCAACGGTGCTGTGATTATTACCACCAAGAGGGCTGCCGAAGAGGCCAGTCCCACGTGGAATTCACCCATACTACCGCTGCCGAAGTATACTACAATCATCTGAAATTCCAGACCCTGTATGGTGGTGGTTCCTTGGGAACACAGCCTACGGCAAGATACAACAAAGCTGTTGCCGGTGGCGCTCCTGCCGATGTTGACATTCTGGACCCCACTTACGCATTTGCGGCTTATGATAATGGAGACGGCACTTATTCGATGGACTATCTCCACGATGAGAACTGGGGCCCTCGTTATGATGACAAGACGATGGTGCGTTCTGCCCTTTCCTGGGATCCTACTTCCGACAAATTCGGTAAGGCCGAAACCTGGAGCTACCGCATGAATCTGCGCGATCTGACCCGCGTGGCTTGGACCAACACCACCAACGTGGCTTTCACCAAGTCCATGAAGGGTATGAATACCCGTATCGCCTTCAATAATGTAGACCGCCCGGGTATTTTCCAGAACTCCAAGGCTATCCGTCGTTCCTTCTCCTTCTCCTCCCAGATTAAGCCCAACAGCTGGCTTACGGCCGACATTAGCTATCGCTACCGTCTGCGCCAGAATCACAACGCAGAGCAGGAAGGTTATTCCGCCAACGGAAACTATGTTGGTGACTTTATCCAGTGGGGTCAGACCAATGTGAACATTGCTGAACTTAGGGACTGGCAGCGCCCGGACGGCTCCTGGCGTAACTGGAACATCAAGAGCACGACCGACCTGACCGCCAACTTCCACGATAACCCGTTCGCTGTCATGGAGAATTACAACTATACCAGCACGACCAACTACCACATCATTGCAGGAGACGTTTATGCTACGCTTCCTCTCAACTTCCGTGTAGGTGTTCGTGTCAATGAACTTATGAACAGCAGCCGTTACGAGGAAAAGAACGGAAATGGGTCCATCAACTTCACGTCCTACTTCCGTACCTATTTCAGCAATTCCAGCGACTTTACTTCCCAGGAATATGTTACTTGGAACAACACGTTTGTAGATAACAAACTCTCCATTGAGGCCGCTGCCTTTGCTGAACAGCGCAAGTATGACTACTACTATCTGAACAGTTACACCAACGGTGGACTGTCCGTAGACGGCCTGTACAACCTGTCCGCCTCCAACAGCACCTATTCCACCAACAATACGGAGCAGCACTTCAAGACTCGCTCCTTCTTTGGTACCGCCACCATTGGCTGGGATGACATTGTGTACCTGGACGGTTCCATCCGTTACGATATTGACTCTCGTCTTCCTGCCAACAACAATGGCTATCTCTACGGCGGCGGCTCCCTGTCCTTCATGGCCAGCAAGCTCATTAATGCCCCTTGGCTTAACTTCTGGAAGATCCGTGGTTCCCTGGCCCAGGTAGGTTCCACCGTTGGCGTTTACGCCATCAACCGTACTTACTCGATGGATACCAAGCTGCATGGTCAGACCGCCCTGTATGAGCCCACGACCATGGTTAACCAGAACATCCTCCCTACCATCTCCACGTCTTATGAGGTGGGTACCGAATTCAAGATGTTTAACAACCGTTTCTATGGTGACATCAACTTCTATTTGAAGAACACCAAGAACGATGTTATCAATGCTACCGTTGCCCCTCAGGCTGGTTATTCCACTCGTCAGATCAATGCCGGCCTGGTTCAGAACAAGGGCGTTGAAATCCTCCTCGGCGGTACGCCGGTGCGCACCCAGGATGTGGAATGGAACTTGAGCGCTAATATTGCCAAGAATGTGAACACCCTGGTAGAACTGGCCCCCGGACAGAAAGAGACCAACCTTTACGGTAACTCCTTCTACTATTACTGGTACCTCAAAGCCATTGAAGGTCAGCCTATCGGTGTCATCTCCACCAACGCCCGTTGGCTCCGTAATGATAAGGGTCAGCTGATTCTTGCAAAAGGCAGCGCCAGCGAGGGTGATGTCATTCCTACCTGGGAAGAAAATGTTCCTAAGAATGTGGGCAATGTCCAGCCCGATTTCACCGGTGGTTTCAATACCTCCCTCCGCATAAAGAACTTCACCATTTCTGCGGCTCTTGATTTCGTGGTTGGTGGTCAGTTCGTTTCCTGGACCAACATGTGGGGCCAGGGAAGCGGTCTGCTTGCCGAAACGGCTGTTAACAACGACCGGGGTGTCAATGTCCGTGAGCCTGTCCCGCTGGGAGGTGGTTATCACCTCGTGGGTGTTGACAAGGATGGAAACCCGATGGATGGTTATATGGATGCCTGGTATTATAACTACTATAAGTACCAATATGATCAGGATTCCACCATCTATGACCGTAGCTACGTTAAGTTACGCGAGTTCTCCGTCCGCTATGACTTCCCGAAGTCCATCATGAACAAGGTGAAGGGCATCTCCAAGGCAAGCATCGCCTTTGTTGCCACCAATCCTTGGCTCATCTACTCTGCTGCCCCCAACCTGGATCCGTCCGAACTCGGCGGGGCTTCCTATAACTTCCTCGAAGGCGGTCAGGCTGTATCTACTCGTTCCTTCGGTCTTACGCTCAATGTTACTTTCTAAAGAAAAGGAGGGATTATCATGAAAAAGTTTAGTATCATAGTCGCCTCTGTAGTTGCCGGTCTGTTCGCCCTCTCTTGCAATAAGATTCACGATTTCGGGGACATCAACAAGAGCCCGAACTCTCCTTCTACGGAGTTCACCACATACTTCTTCACCGAGGCCTGCAAATATGTGCCGACGTTTGTCCTGAGAGATGCTACCAATGGTTATGACCCCTGGCAGCAGGAATGGGCCGGTTATCTTTCCGAGTCCAAGAATAACCAGTATGGACCTCTCTCTACCACTTCTTATTACAGCTCCAATACGCTGTATCTGCGCCCTATCAAGAACCTGCAGTACATCATTGACCTCAATTCCAACGAAGAGACTGCGAGTCAGACCAATGTTGTTGCTTTCGGATCCAACGCCAACCAGATTGCTGTAGCCACTACGCTCCAGTCCTTCTATTTTATGACCATTTCCGATATCCAGGGCCCTGTAGTGCTGACTGAGGCCCTGAAGGGCGCTTCCGAGGATAACTGGACCCCCAAGTTTGATACCCAGGAAGAGGTTTACACTATCCTGAATGAACGTCTTACCGCTGCATACAAGATGTTTGATGAGACTTCGTCCCTGAATAGCGCGGCCGATATTCTCTATGGAGGCGATGTTGCCAAGTGGAAGAAGTTCAACGCTACGCTTCGTATGCTCATGGCCATCAAATTAAGCGATGTCGCTCCTGAAGTGGGCAAGGCCCGTTTTGCTGCCGCCTATGCCGACGGAGGCCTTGAGGCAAATGCTGACAGCTTTAACTATACCTACGATGATCTGAACTGGAACTACCTTTATTACTGGTGCAGCCCGGATTATGCCGCTGCCGGTCAGAATGCCGTTCCTAACTATTTTATCGTGGAAACGATGAAAGGTTTGAAGGACAATCGTATGTTCGAGTACTTCGACGTCGAGTGCTACAAAGGAAAACGCAAAGAGTCCATTTTCCCGCGTGACCAGTTCTCTTCCTTCTACGGTATTCCTTTCGGCCTGGAGAGTAACGATGCCGTTTCTGCCTGGAGCGACTGTGTAAGCTCCGTGAATAAAAAAATGTTGGCAATGAATGCCACCATCCCCGTAATCCCTACCTCCCGAGCTCTCCTTATTGAGGCCGAGGCTGCCTTCCGTGGTTGGATCGATGCCGACCCCAAGGCCCTCTACGAGGCAGGTATCAAATCCTCCTTTGAGTGGTGGGGAGCAAAAGATGCAGACAAGTATATTGCTTCTGCCGATGTAGCCTACAATGCTTCAAAGGGCCTGGAGCAGATCGCTCTCCAGCGTTGGATTGCCTGCTACCTCTCAGATGGTATTGAGGTGTGGTCCGACTGGCGTCGTCTGGATATCCCCCACATGCCCGTAGGCCCTGGCGCTTCCAAGACGGGGACTTCTCACTATCCGTACCGCCTCCCGTTCTACAACGAGAACGAAACCAATCCTGAAAACTATGCCGAGGCCCTCAAGGACCTGAGCAGTGGCAAGGATGACAAGAGCGCCCGCGTATGGTGGGATGTGGCCGACAACTGGGAAGGTGTGATTCCTGACGAAGAATGCGTGCCTCAGATTGTGATTCCTGCCGATTGGCAGGTGGTCTCCGTAGGAGAAGTGATGTATGATGCTGATGTCTATCAGGGTGAGCCCCCGTTTGCCAATCATGAAGGAAAACTGTACGAGGATGCAAACCACCCCGGAGTCTACAAGATTTCTCCTTTCGGAAAAGCTGAACTCGTATTCGAGGCTGCAGGCGACGAATTCGTCGTGGGTAACCAGATTATCAGAGCAGCAGACGAAGGTGGCATTCTCAATGCCGCAGACTACAATGTCGACCAGGGAAAATCCGAAACAGGCGTTTGCTATTACGATACGGACGATCAGGCATACTACTTCCTGCTCATCATGCGTAATGGTGGCCCTCGCGGCGGTGGAAGCACCGGTATTGCCTACTATGGCTATTGCGCCTTTGTCCCTGCCGCAGAATAGGAATTACCTTTTGCCAGTTACAGAGAATATACAGATTTGTTAAACAAAATATTGATATGATCTGTAGCCCCCGGAGCGAGTCGTGAGACGCGCTCCGGTTTTTTTATTACAGGTTGGGATAGGTGGCCCGGCTGCAGATCCCGGGCATGCACTGCTCCAGGGCGGCCAGAACCTGCTTGGGCGTATAGCCCTGACGCAGGCCCAGGAGCACGGTGTCGTCTCCGGCGAGGGTGCCCAGGATGGAGTCGGTGGGGTGCTGGTCCAGGTAGGTGGCCACGGCGGCGGCATAACCTTCCTGGGTCCGGATCACAGCCAGCGGGAAGGAGATTTCCAGCCGGATGATACCGTTTACAACGGACGGGGAGGCGGCCTCGCGCGTCAGGGTCTGGGGAAGTTTGTAACCTTCTCCCGGAAGTTTGCGGATGTGCAGGGCCTTGAGGTCGCGGGAAAGCGTGGCCTGGGTGGTGACAATGCCGCGGGCGCTCATTTTGGCAATGAGTTCTTCCTGGCTAAAGATGGTTTCTTTGCCCACAATATCCAGCAGGGCCGACTGGCGGGTTTTGATGTTCTGCATAGTTTGGTTCTTTTGCACCACAAAGATAGTGAATAAAAACGAATAAACATGAATAAATTAACAAAATATACAAAAATTCCTTAAAAAGTTTGCATATCTCATTTATTCTGTGTTCCTTTGTGCCGAGTTAGTTTAGTAGTGTATTCTTTTTATATTCACAATGAAAGTGCTGAAATTCGGCGGAACCTCTGTTGGAAGCGCAAAGCGTTTCCAGGAGGTGGCACGCCTTATCACGGCTGAGAAGCAGAACATCGTGGTGTTATCGGCCATGTCCGGCACCACCAATTCGCTGGTAGAGATTGCCGGCTATCTGTACAGCCGTAACCAGGACGGAGCCAGGGACACCATCGCCTCCCTGCACGCGAAGTATAATGGTGTCATAAATGAGCTCCTCACCCAGCCCGAAAGCGTCAAGAAGGCCCAGACCTATATCGATGGCATCTTCAAGGCTCTCTCGGAGATCACCAAAGAACCCTTTGGAGACATCCAGGAGCGGATAATCCTGTCCAAGGGAGAGCTCATGTCCACCTTCCTCATGACCACTTACCTGGAAGAGCAGGGTGTGAACGTCAAACTCCTGCCGGCCCTCTCCTTCATGCGGACCGACGCCCAGGGAGAGCCGGACCTGGAGGCCATCAAGGTGCTTCTGAATCAGCTCCTTGAAAAAGAGAAAGGGGCCGATCTGTACATCACCCAGGGCTATATCTGCATGAACGCCCGCGACGAGGTGGATAACCTCAAGCGCGGCGGCTCGGACTATTCGGCCTGCCTCATTGGCGCAGCAACGGGGGCCGATGAGATCCAGATCTGGACCGACATCGACGGCCTCCACAACAACGACCCCCGCGTGGTGGAGAAGACATCGGCCGTGCGCCACCTTCATTTTGACGAGGCGGCGGAGCTGGCCTATTTCGGGGCCAAGATCCTTCACCCCACCTGCATCCTCCCCGCCCGGTATGCCAACATCCCGGTGCGCCTGCTCAATACCCTGGAACCGGAAGCTCCGGGAACCCTGATCGACAGCGTTCCGGACACGGGCGTGATCAAGGCCGTGGCCGCCAAGGACAACATCGTGGCCATCAAAATCAAGTCTTCCCGCATGCTCCTGGCCCACGGTTTCCTGCGCAAAGTCTTTGAGATCTTTGAGACCTACCGCACCCCCATCGACATGATCTGCACCTCGGAGGTGGGCGTGTCCCTGACCATCGACGACACCCGCTACCTCAGCGAGATTGTGCACGACCTCAAGAAATACGGCACCGTGTCCGTGGACCTGGATATGTGCATCGTTTGCGTGGTAGGAGACATGGACTGGGCCAACTGCGGCTTTGAGTCCAAGGTCATGAACGCCCTCAAATCCATTCCGGTGAGAATGGTTTCCTATGGCGGAAGCAACTACAACATCTCCCTCCTGGTGAGGGAAGAAGACAAAGTGGCTACGCTTCGTTCCTTAAGTCAAACCCTCTTTGGATAATGGATACCCTTTTGAAAGGCTGTGGAACAGCTATGTTTACCCCTTTCCGCCATGGAGAGGTTGACGTAGAGGCCCTGGTGGCCACTACGGAGCGGCAGGTGCAGGCGGGCATCGACTTCCTGGTCCCCCTGGGCACCACCGGCGAGACGCCCACCCTGTCCAACCAAGAAAAGCTCCTGGTTTTCCATACCGTCAAGGAGCACGCCGCCGGCCGCCCGGTGGTGGTGGGCGTGGGCACCAACAGTGTGCACGGCACGCTGGCCAACATGGAACTGCTCAAAGAGGCCGATGCCTTCCTGGTGGTGGTGCCTTTTTACAACAAGCCCCCGCAGCGCGGCATCTACGCCTATTTCAAGACCCTGGCCGAGGCAACCGACAAGCCCGTGATCCTCTACAACGTTCCGGGCCGAACGGGAACCAACTGCGAGGCGGAAACCACCCTGGCGCTGGCTCACGACGTCCCCAATATCGTGGCCGTGAAAGAGGCTTCCGGCAAGCTGGATCAGATCCAGAAGATCATCGAAGGAGCCCCGGCCGGTTTCAGCGTGCTGTCCGGCAATGACGACGAGACCCTGTCCGTAATGCGGATGGGAGGACATGGCGTGGTATCGGTGGCCTCCAACGTAGCCCCCTTGGAGATGGCTCTGTTTTTACACGCTACCCAGAGTGGGGACTGGAAGCGGGCCGAAGAACTGAACGAGCGCATGAGCGCCCTGTTCAAGAACCTTTTTGTAGAACCCAACCCCATTCCCGGCAAAGCGGCCATGGCCCAGCTGGGACTCATGGAAAACAGCCTCCGTCTGCCGCTGGTAACGGCCCAGGCATCCACGGAAGCCTTAATGAAACAAACCCTGAATCAATTGTGGGCATGATAAAAGTAATCATCAGCGGCTACGGCCGCATGGGACACATGATAGAGAAGGAGCTCCTCAGCCGGGGCATCCAGCTGGTGGAAGCCAGCGAAAACATTACGGCCACGGATCCGGAAGTAGCCAGGGAGTGTGTCTGTATAGACTTTACAACCCCGGAGGCCTTCCGCGCCAATTATCCCTTCATCGCCCGGCATTTCAAGGCCGCCGTGGTGGGAACCACCGGCTGGAATGACATCCGGGCCGATGTCTGCCGCGCCTTCCAGGAGGCCGGCACCCCCCTTATCTATGCCTCCAACTTCTCCCTGGGCGTGAATGCCCTCTTTGCGGCTGCCGCCAAAGCATCGGCCCTCCTGAAAGGCGCCGGCTACGTGCCTGCCATTGAGGAAATCCACCATATCCACAAGCTGGATGCGCCTTCCGGCACGGCCCTGACGCTGGGCGCCCTGGTGGAGAAGGCGCTGGGAGAAAAGCCCGTCATCTCTTCTGTTCGCGAGGGAGAGGTGCCTGGTATCCATACACTTACCCTAAAATCGGACTGTGATGAACTCACGCTTCGGCACGAAGCATTTTCCCGTGAGGGACTGGCCAAAGGAGCGGTAGTGGCCGCTTTGATGACAGAAGGTCTCCAGGGAGTGCATGAGTTTAGTGAATTGTTGTAAATTTGTAAGGATTATGGAAAAAATCAGAGTAGCCATAGTAGGCTATGGCAATATTGGTCAATATACGCTGGATGCCCTTGAAACGGCTCCCGACATGGATTGCGTGGGCGTAGTCCGCCGCGTCCCCTCCAAGGAAGGCTTCCCGGAGCTGGCTCCTTATAAGGTGGTCTCCGATATCCGGGAACTGGGGAAGGTGGATGTGGCCATCCTGGCCACGCCGTCCCGCCTGTGTGAAGAATACGCCAAACAGTTCCTGGCCATGGGGATCAATACGGTAGATTCGTTCGATATCCACACTTCCATCCTGGATTACCGGGCCGCCCTGCTGCCGCTGGCCAAGGCCAACAACGCGGTGGCCATCATATCGGCCGGTTGGGACCCCGGCACCGACTCCATTGTGCGTACCCTCATGGAGAGCATGGCACCCCGCGGCCTCACCTATACCAACTTCGGCCCGGGCCGATCCATGGGACACTCCGTCTGCGCCTGTTCCAAGGAAGGCGTGAAGGAAGCCCTTTCCATGACCATCCCCACCGGCGAGGGAATCCACCGCCGGTTGGTGTATGTGGAGCTGGAAGATGGCGCCTCTCTCGAGAAAGTAACCGAGGCCATCAAGACAGACCCTTACTTTGCCCACGATGAAACCCATGTAATCCCCGTGGAGAGCGTGGATGCCCTTAACGATGTGGCCCATGGGGTGAACCTGGTCAGAAACGGCGTGAGCGGAAAAACGCACAACCAATACTTTGAGTTTGACATGAAAATCAACAACCCGGCCCTCACGGCACAGGTTCTCGTGAATGTGGCGCGTGCCTCCATGAAGCAGCAGCCGGGTTGCTATACCACCATTGAGATTCCGGTCATAGACATGCTCTATGGAGACCGTGAGAAGCTGATCGGAAGCTTGGTTTAATTTGAAAGAGAAATGAGAGTAGCCATTGTAGGAGCAAGCGGCGCGGTAGGACAGGAGTTCCTCCGCATTCTGGCCCAGCGGAATTTCCCTCTGGACGATCTGGTGCTTTTTGGATCCGAGCGTTCTGCCGGAAGAAAGTACACGTTCAAGGGCAAGGAGTATGAAGTGAAACTGCTTCAGCACAATGACGATTTCAAGGATATCGACATTGCCTTTACCTCGGCCGGAGCCGGTACTTCCAAGGAGTTTGCAGAGGATATCACCAAGTACGGATGCGTGATGATTGACAATTCCAGCGCCTTCCGAATGGATCAGGACGTCCCCCTGGTGGTGCCGGAGTGCAACGCCCCGGATGCCCTGGAGCGCCCCCGCGGCATCATTGCCAATCCCAATTGCACCACCATCCTGATGGTCGTTGTGCTCAAGCCCATCGAGAAGCTGAGCCACATCCGCCGCATCCACGTGAGCTCCTACCAGAGCGCCAGCGGCGCCGGTGCAGCCGCCATGGCCGAACTGCAGCAGCAGTACCGCGAGATTGTGGAGACCGGCGAGGTGAAGACCATCGAAAAGTTCCCCCACCAGCTGGCTTACAACGTGATCCCCCAGATTGACAAGATGACGGAGAACGACTACACCAAGGAGGAGATGAAGATGTTCAACGAGACGCGCAAGATCATGCACAGCGAAGTGCGCACATCGGCCACCTGCGTCCGGGTCTCCTCCCTGCGTTCCCATTCCGAGTCGGTGTGGCTGGAGACGGAGAAGCCGCTGAGCGTGGCCGATATCCGCCAAGTCCTGGCCGATGCCCCCGGCGTCACCCTGGTGGACGATCCTCAGAACTACGTATATCCCATGCCTTTGGAATCGGCCGATAAGGACGACGTCTATGTGGGCAGGATTCGTCAGGACCTGGCCGATGACAACGGCATCACCCTCTGGCTCACCGGAGACCAGATTCGCAAAGGGGCCGCCCTTAACGCCGTCCAGATTGCCGAATATCTCCTGGAGAAGGACGAAAGGTTTAAGTAGTTGGCCCTCTTCTTCCTTTTCTGCTAAAAAATTCGTAAATTTGCGCCGCATCCAAGATGTGACGCAAATTTTTTAATACTATAACATTATGCAGATCGTATCCGTATTCGGTAGAGAGATCCTGGATTCCCGCGGAAATCCTACCATCGAAGTTGAAGTTACCCTTGATTCCGGTTTTGTTGGTGTTGCTGCCGTTCCCTCCGGCGCATCCACCGGTGAGAATGAAGCCCTCGAGCTCCGCGATGGAGACAAGAAGCGCTACGGCGGTAAGGGCGTTCTCAAGGCCGTTGACAATGTGAACAAGGTGATTGCTCCCGAAATCATCGGCATGGACGCTACTCAGCAGCGCGCCATCGATAAGGCCATGATCGAGCTGGACGGCACCGCTACCAAGAGCAAGCTGGGCGCCAACGCCATCCTGGGCGTTTCCCTGGCCGTTGCCAAGGCTGCTGCCGCAGAGCTGGGCATGCCCCTGTACCGTTACCTGGGTGGCACCAACGCCTATGTTCTCCCGGTTCCCATGATGAACATCATCAACGGTGGCGCCCACTCCGACGCTCCCATCGCTTTCCAGGAGTTCATGATCCGTCCCATCGGCGCCGCCAACGAGGCAGAGGCTGTCCGCATGGGCGCCGAGGTTTTCCACGCTCTGCAGAAAGTGCTCAAGGGCCGTGGCCTGTCCACCGCCGTGGGTGACGAAGGTGGTTTCGCTCCCGCTCTCAAGGGCATCAATGACGCTCTTGACTGCATCATCGCCGCTATCGAAGGCGCCGGCTACGTACCTGGTAAGGACGTGACCATCGCCATGGACTGCGCTGCTTCCGAGTTCTGCTTCAAGGAGGACGGTAAGTTCTACTATGACTACAAGCAGCTCAAGGATGGTAAGAAGAAGGACCCTCGCGGCCGCAAGCTCACCACCGACCAGCAGATCAACTACCTCAAGCAGCTCATCAGCAAGTACCCCATCGACTCCATCGAGGACGGTCTGTCCGAGGAAGACTGGGAAGGCTGGGTGAAGCTCACCAAGGCCATTGGTGACAAGTGCCAGCTCGTAGGTGACGACCTCTTCGTGACCAACGTGAAGTACCTGCAGAAGGGTATCGAGATGGGTGCCGGTAACTCCATCCTCATCAAGGTGAACCAGATCGGTTCCCTCACCGAGACCCTGGACGCCATCGAGATGGCTCACCGTCACGGTTACACCACCGTTACCAGCCACCGTTCCGGTGAAACGGAGGACACCACCATCGCCGACATCGCCGTCGCTACCAACAGCGGCCAGATCAAGACCGGTTCCCTCAGCCGTACCGACCGTATCGCCAAGTACAACCGTCTCATGCGCATTGAGATCGAACTGGCCGACGAAGCCCGCTACGGTTACAAGAAGCTCCGCTAAGTCTTTAGCGAATGCAATAAAAAAGCTCCCGGATTCGGGAGCTTTTTTTGTTAGAGCTTGTCTTGCTTGAGATCGTCTATGTATTTGGCGATGCGTTTGAGCTGGGTGGGGATGGCGATGCTCTGGGGACAGTGGCTCAGGCATTCGCCGCAGGAGATGCAGTGGTCGGCCTGGCGTACCGTAGCAACAGCCCGGTCGTAGCTCACGAGGTAGGCCTTCTTGAGCTTGGCGTAATCCTTCTGGGCCGAATTCTGGGCATAGGTGCCGTCCGTAACGGAGCGGTTGTAGTGCTGGAAGGTGCCCGGGATGTCGATACCCCAAGGGCAGGGCATGCAGTATTTGCAGTCCGTGCAGTTGACCAGCGGATATTCCATCATCTGGGTGGCCATCTGCTCCAGGAACTCCAGTTCCTCTTCCGTGAGGGGTTTGAAATGGCCGAAGGTTTCGCAGTTCTCCCAGAGCGGATCCATGTTGGTCATGCCGGAGAGGACACACAGCACACGCGGGTACGTGGCGCAGAAGCGGAAGGCCCAGGAGGCCACGCTCTTGTCCGGTTCGCGCTCCTTCATGTGGCGGGAGATGCTTTCCGGCACGCGGGCCAGGCGGCCGCCCAGCAGCGGTTCCATGATCACGATGGGTAAGCCGCGTTTGTCCAGTTCCTGGTACAGGTAGTCTGCATTTACGTTGCGGACGCCGTCGGCGTGGGTCCAGTCCACATAGTTCATCTCAATCTGCACAAAGTCCCAAATCATTTCTCCGGAGTCGAAGAGCTCCATGAAGTAGTCGAACTCGTGCTTGGCGCCGTGGAAGGAGAAGCCCAGGTTGCGGATACGGCCGGCCTTCTTTTCTTCCAGCAGGAAGGGCAGCAGGCCATTGTCTACATACCGCTTGTTGAAGGCATCCTTTCCGCCGCGGCCGATAGAATGCAACAGATAATAGTCAAAGTAGTCTGTCTGCAGCTGCTTGAAGGAGTCCTTGTACATCTGGATGGAGGCCTCCGGGGAAGCGTCGTTGAAGTTGGACAGCTTGGTGGCAATGTAGTAGCTGCTGCGGGGATGGCGGCTCAGGGCAATGCCCGCGGCCTTTTCACTCTGGCCCTGCAGGTAGGCGGGGGAAGTGTCAAAGTAATTGATGCCGTGCGCAATGGCGTAGTCCACCATCTCGTTCACGGCCTCCTGGTCAATGACATCCTTGCCATTGGCATCCTTGATCATGGGCCAGCGCATGCAGCCAAAGCCCAGGGCCGATATCACGTCTCCGTTCTTGGGGTTCTCCCGCATGAGCATCTGCTCGGGACCTTCGGCATTCGTCATGCCCGACGCCGGTCGGGCATCTTTGGGGCCACAGGCGGCAGCCAGGGCGGCTGCTCCGCTTATCTTGATAAAGTCTCTCCGTTTCATACGTGTACCTCCCTTCCGTTAATGGTAATGGCACTGATGGGCCTAACAGGACACAGATATTCGCATTTTCCGCAGCCGATACAGACTTCTTCGGCCACGGCAGGGCGGCGATGTTCTCCCTGCTGGATCATGGCGATGGCGCCGGTGGGGCAGACCTCCGCGCACTTGCCGCAGGGGCTCTTGCCGGTGGCCTCCAGGCAGAGGTTTACATTGACCCCGGCCGTACCAATGTGGAAGTTGGTCTTGGTTTCCTTGGTCACGGGCAGGATGGCGCCGGCGGGGCAGAGCTCGGAGCAGCGGGTGCACTCGGGACGGCAGTAGCCCTTCTCGAAGCTCATCTCCGGCTGCATGAGGCGGTTAAAATCAGAGGAAGGCCGAAGCACATTGTTGGGGCATTCGGCAATGCACAGCTGGCAGCCCGTGCAGCGGCGGTAGAAGTTCCTGGCACCCATGCTTCCGGGAGGCGTGATGGGCGTTTCGCGCTTGGGAGCCTGCTTGGGAAGGATGTCGGCGAAACCGCCGTCCGTCTTCTTGGCCAGCTCCTGTGCGGCGGCCTCCGCGCTCTTAAAGGCAGCGGCGCCCACGGCAATGGCCGTGCCGGTCATAAACGCCCTTCGGCCCTTGTCATTCTGAGCCGAAGGCGAAAAATCTTTCTTCCAGGCGTACTTGTATTTCAGGGCTCCAAACTTGCACTCTTCCAGGCAGTTGAAGCAGTCTACGCAGCGGGAGTAGTCAATATGGGCGCTGTCTTTGGTAATCTCTATGCACTGGGACTTGCAGTGGAGCTCGCAGGCCTTGCAGTGCTTGCACTTTTCCGTGTCAATGACGGGACGGAACATGGCAAAGCGGGAGAAGAAGCTCAGCGTGGTGCCCACGGGGCAGATGGCGTTGCAGTAGGTGCGGCCGTGCTTGCGGGCCAGGAGCACCAGAACCACCAGCGTTACCACCGCAATAATGAGGGAAGAGAGGCTGGTGAGCCAGACTTCTTCATTAGAAAAGGCGTAGCTGCCGGCACGCTCGGCCAGTTTGGCGAAGAGGTTGTTGCACCAGAGATATACCGGCTGCAGGAGGTTCTGGACCATGCGGCCATAGGCGCTATACGGAGCCAGCAACGTTACCACAACCTGTACACCTACAATAAAGCAGATGACAAAAGCGGCCCAGACGCCGTAGCGGAGCCATTTGTTCTCTTTCTTGTACTGGTAAGGTTTCTTGCTCTTGTGGGTGCCCAGCCAGGAAATACCGTCCTGGAAGACGCCCAGCGGGCAGATGACGGAGCAATATACGCGGCCGAAGACCAGCGTAAGCAGCACCAGGGCCACCACTACGCCCACATTCAGGGCCAGGAGAGCAGGGAGAAATTGGACCTTGGCCATCCAGCCCAGGTAGCCATGCAGCGCGCCCGTGAAATCCAGGAAAAGGAGGGTAATCCCTATCCAGAAAACCCAGGCGAGAGCCACTCTAAGTTTCTTAAGCATAATCCTTTATCGTTGATGTGCATCAAAGATAGTAAATAATCTTTTAAATCAGCAAAAGGGTTTAGGTAAAAATTATTATATTTGCACTCACGCAAATCAATAAAGGAAGAAACCTATGTTACCGCAAGCGAAAGAAATCGTGGACGCCATGTCCGTCAAAATGCAGGATACCGTTGATTACCTGGAGGAAGACCTCAAGAATTACCGGGTAGGAAAGGCATCCCCCGCCATCCTCAATCCCGTGATGGTGGACTATTATGGCACGGCCACGCCGCTCAACCAGGTGGCTTCCATTACCACGCCGGATGCCAAGACCATCGCCATCCAGCCCTGGGAGCGCTCCATGATTGCCAAGATTGAAAAAGCCATCCTGGACGCCAACGTGGGCCTGACCCCGTCCAACAATGGAGAAATCATCCGCTGCATGGTCCCGCCGCTCACCGAAGACCGCCGTCGCGAGCTCATTAAAAAGGCCAAGGCCCAGGGTGAAAACACCAAGGTGACCATCCGTAACGCCCGCCGTGACGGTATCGACCTCCTCAAGAAAGCCCAGAAGAACGACGGCCTGAGCGAGGACGGAGAAAAGGAGGGAGAAGACGAACTCCAGAAGGTCACGGATAAGTGGGTAAAGAAGGTAGACGAGCTCATTGCCGCCAAAGAAAAAGACATTCTTACCGTATAAGGCATAAAAAGGCATTAATGCGTAAGGTCGCGATTCAAGGTTATATGGGCTGCTTTCATGAACAGGCAGCCCGTCTTTTTTATGGAGAGCGGCCCGGTCATTCCGGGCAGTCCGACGTGTCCATAGTGGAGTGCGATACCTTTGAGGGTTTGTACAAGGCTATGGAAGAAGGCCGGGCCGATGCGGCCGTCATGGCCATCGAAAACACCGTGTCCGGCGGTCTCCTCCACAACTTCGAACTCCTCCGCCGGCAGGACGTGAAGGTAAAGGGAGAAATCTATATCCGCATCGAGCAGAACCTGATGGCCCTTCCCGGTCAGACCCTCCAGGATATCAAGGAGGTCCGTACCCACTTCATGGCCATCAACCAGACCCGCCCCTGGTTTGAGAAGAACGCTCCCTGGATCAAACTCATCGAGAGCGAAGACACCGCCAAGAGCGCCGGGGAGATTGCCAAAAACGGAGAAAAGGGTGTGGGCGCCGTCGCATCGGCCCTGGCGGCCGAGCTCTACGGGCTCAATATCCTGGCCCCCGGCATCGAAACTTACAAGCAGAATTTTACCCGTTTCCTGATCCTGGACCCCAACTACACCGTGCCCCGGGAGCAGATCAACAAAGCCATCCTTTGTTTCACCCTGCCCCACAAGCCCGGTTCCCTGGCCCAGATCCTTACCATCCTCTCGTTCTACGAGATGAACCTCACCCGTATCCAGTCGCTGCCCATCCCGGGCCGCGAGTGGCAGTACTTCTTTTACGCAGACATCAAGTTTTCCAGTGTGGAGCGTTACCTCCAGGCCCTGTCGGCCGTACGTCCCCTCATTGAAGACTTCCAGATACTAGGAGAATATAAAGCAGCATTATAAAACGAGCTATGATCATCAAACCCGCCAACCGGACCCTGTCGGTCAAAGAGTATTACTTCTCTATCAAGAACAAGGAAATTGCCAAACTCAACGTGGAACGCGCCGCCAAGGGTTTGGAACCTGTGATTAACCTGGGCATCGGCTCCCCGGACGGTTCTCCTTCGGCCGCCGCCGTTGAGGCCCTCTGCGAGACGGCCCACAGGCCGGGCACCCACGGCTACCAGAGCTACGTGGGCATTCCCGAGCTGCGCCAGGCCATGGCCGACTGGTACGCCAAGTGGTATGGTGTGCAGCTGGACCCCGCCACCGAGATTCAGCCCCTGATGGGCTCCAAGGAGGGCATCCTCCTGCTGTCCCTGGCTTTCCTCAATCCCGGAGACAAGGTGCTGGTTCCCAATCCCGGCTATCCCACCTATACCTCTTCTACCCGTATGTGCGAGGCCGAACTCGTAACCTACGACCTGGTGGAGGCCAACGGCTGGTACCCGGACTTCGAGGCCCTGGAAGCCATGGACCTCACGGGCGTCAAGCTCATGTGGGTCAACTACCCCAACATGCCCACCGGCGCTCCCGCCCGCATGGACGTGTATGAGAAGCTGGTAGACTTTGCCCGCCGCCACGGCATCCTGCTGGTCAACGACAACCCCTATGGCTTTGTGCTCAACAAGCCCACTTCCATCTTCTCCGTTCCCGGCGCCAAGGAGTGCTGCCTGGAGATGAACTCCCTGTCCAAGAGCCACAACATGGCCGGCTGGCGTGTGGGCATGATGCTGGGAGACGCCGATACCATCAAGGAACTCCTCAAGGTCAAGACCCAGATGGACTCCGGTATGTTCCGCGGCATCCAGGAAGCGGCCATCGCCGCCCTCTATGCCGATGAGAGCTGGTACACGGAGCTGAACGTGGAATACAAGAAGCGCCAGGCCGTGGCCCGTCGCATCATGGATACCCTGGGCTGCAAATACGACACCGAGGCCGGCGGCCTCTATGTCTGGGCCCGCGTTCCGGAAGGGGAGGCCAAGGACTGGAGCGACCGCATCCTCTACAATGCGGGCGTGTTCCTCACCCCGGGCTTCATCTTCGGCAGCAACGGCGCCCATCACCTCCGCATCTCCCTGTGCGCCAACGTGCCCACCCTGGAGAAGGCCCTGGAAAGAATTCAGAAAGCATTATGAGAACTTTAGGTGTCATCGGCCTGGGCCTCATTGGAGGCTCCATGGCCCTGGATTTAAAGCGCCGCGGGTATGCGCAGACGGTGCTGGGCGTAGAGAACGACCCGGTGAGCGCGCAGGCGGCCCTTACCATCGGCCTGGCCGATGAGGTGGTCCCTTGCGAGACCTGCATCCAGAAGGCCGATGTCATCATCGTAGCCGTTCCGGTGGGAACGGCGGTAAAGATGGTGCCGGAGATCCTGGACCAGATAGGTCCGGAGCAGCTGGTCATTGACGTCTGCTCCACCAAGACCCAGATCTGCCATGTGGTCAAGTACCATCCCAAGAGACAACAGTTTGTGAGCACGCACCCCATGGCCGGTACCGAGTACAGCGGTCCGTGGGCGGCCCAGCCCGGCATCTTTGACGGCCGCGCCTGCATCTTCGCAGACTCCGAGGAATCGTCCCCCAAGGCCGTGAAGGCCATTGAGGAACTGTACGGCGTACTCAACATGCGTCCCATCTATATGAACGCGGAGCAGCACGACGTCCACACAGCTTATGTCTCCCACATCTCCCACGTCACTTCCTTTGCCCTGGCCCTCACCGTCCTGGACAAGGAAAGGGACGAGAAACACATCTTTGACCTGGCGTCCGGCGGTTTTGCCTCCACGGTGCGCCTGGCCAAGTCCAATGCCGCCATGTGGGTCCCCATCCTTACCCAGAACAGGGACAACGTGCTGCAGGTGATGGACACCTACATCCAAAAGATGCAACAGTTCCGCGACGCCGTAGCCACCTACGACGAAGACAAGATCCGGGAACTGATCCAGGAGGCAAACAGAATCAAAAAGATTATCCGCTGATTATGGCACACGAGTTAGATATCATTCCGGGAACCGAGTGGGGATTCTTCACTCTGCCGCGTCCCATGTGCATTGCCGGTCCCTGTAGCGCAGAGACCGAGGAACAGGTGATGGAAACCGCCAAGGGCCTGAACGCTTTTGGCATCCACGTCTTCCGTGCCGGTATTTGGAAACCGCGTACCCACCCGGGCTCCTTTGAGGGCGTGGGCACCCCCGGCCTCAAGTGGCTCAAGAAGGTGAAGGAGACCTACGGCATGAAGGTATGCACCGAGGTAGCCTCCGAAAAGCACGTGCTGGAATGTATCAAGTACGGTGTGGACGTGATCTGGATTGGCGCCCGCACATCGGCCAACCCCTTCCTCATGCAGGAGATTGCCGATGCCCTGGAAGGCACGGACATCCCCGTGCTGGTGAAAAACCCCGTGAACCCGGACCTGGACCTCTGGATCGGCGCCCTGGAGCGCCTGAACCGTGCCGGCCTCAGGAAGCTGGGCGTGATTCACCGCGGCTTCTCCACATCGGCCCCCATCCCTTACCGCAACGATCCGGGCTGGAAGATTGCCATCGAGCTCCGTACCCGCTACCCGCAGCTAGCCTTCTTTGCCGACCCGTCCCACATGGCCGGTGACCGCCAGTACCTGCTGGAACTGTCCCAGCGGGCCATGGACCTGGGCCTGGACGGCCTCATGGTGGAAAGCCACTGCGACCCTTCCTGCGCCTGGTCCGATGCCAAGCAGCAGCTTACCCCGCGTGACCTGCAGACCCTTCTGGAGAGCCTGGTCATCCGCGACAATACCTCCGAGAACGAGGCCTACAAGGAGGGCATCGACGCCCTCCGCACCCGCATCGACGTCCTGGACGAGAACCTCATCAAGCTCCTGGCAGACCGCTGCAAAGTGAGCGGCCAGATTGGCCAGTACAAGAAAGACCACAACGTGGCCATTCTCCAGGCAGGCCGATGGGAGCAGGTGCTGTCCGACATGATAGAAAAAGGAAAGGCGCTGGGCCTCTCCGAAGAGTGCGTCAGCGCCATTATGAATGCCATCCACGACGAGTCTGTACGGGTACAGAACCGTGTGCTGGAAGGTTAGTCTTTCGGTGTTCCCATCCGCTCCAGGAGAAACTCTGTGAAAGCGCTCTCCTCTTCCGGGGTCAGGAAAGTGGCCTGCACCGGAACATAGAACAGGCGCTGTTTCACCTTATCATTGACCTTTCTGACGTCCCGCATACGCTGGGCGTCTTTTTCTGTGGTCATGAGGCAGGCGGTTGGGTTCTCTTTGATGGCCGAAGCCAGTTTCTTCATGTCTCCCACGGTATACCGGTGGTGGTCGCTGAACTCCATCCGCTTAACAATCTTATAGGTATCGGACAGGTGGCTGCGGAGCGGGGCGTCGTTGGCAATGCCGGTAATCAGCACCAGGCGCTGGGAATAGATGTAGTGGGCATCGGCCTCCGGGAACACGGGCTCAGGACTGGTGTAGCTGACGGTGGTGAAGAACAGCGGCTGCTCCGGTCTCAGGGGAAGCTGCTTTCTCCACTGCTCCTTCTCCCAGTCGTCCAGGTAGGGCGGGCACTTGGTGAGGATCACGGCATCGGCCTTCTTGAGGCGGGAGGGAAGGTCCCTCAGGCGGCCCCAGGGCAGGAGGTGGTCCTTGTTCACCGGGCGGTTGTAGTCTACCAGCACAATGCTCAGTGTGGCGGCCAGCTTCCGGTATTGGAAGGCGTCGTCCAGCACGATGATCTGGGCCGGAGCCTCTCCTTCGCGCAGTTTCTTGCATCCCCGGACCCGGTTTTTGTCCACGGCCACGGTGACCGTAGGGAACTTGTGGGCCATCTGGGCGGGCTCGTCTCCATACAGGAGGGCCGATCCGTCACGGGGAACCAGCTGGAATCCTTTGCTACGCCGCTTGTATCCGCGGGAAAGGACGGCAATGTTGCGGTAGGCCCAGTTGTCGCTGGCCAGCAGTTGCCGCAGAATCATTTCCGTATGAGGCGTCTTTCCGGTGCCGCCTACCGTGATGTTGCCAACACAGACGGTGGGGACATCGGCCTGACAGACCTTCTTGATCTTTTTGTCGTAAGCGAAGTGGCGCAGGGCCAGGATGAGCCGGTACAGCATTACATCGAGAGCACGTTGAGGACGGAGATAAGCTCCTGGTTAATGGGTTTGTCGGTCTTGATGGCACGGGAGATGGGCACGTACACAATCTCGTCGTTCTTGATACCGATCATGATATTGCGCTGGCCTTCCTGCAGGGCCTCGATGGCCGCATAACCCAGGCGGGAAGCCAGGATGCGGTCGTAGGCGCTGGGGGTGCCGCCGCGCTGCAGGTGACCCAGGATGGTCACGTGGGAATCCAGTTCGGGATATTCTTTCTTGACACGCTCGGCGTAGTACATGGCGCCGCCGTGGCCGTCTTTCTGGGATTCGCTCACCAGCACAATGGCGCTGTTCTTGCTCTTGCGTTTGCCACGCTCGATGAACTCGGCCAGCTGGTCCACGTCCGTCTTGCCTTCGGGGATGATGGCGGCCTCTGCGCCGGAAGCGATGGCGCTGTTCTGGGCCAGGAAACCGGCGTCACGGCCCATCACCTCCACAAAGAAGATGCGGTCGTGGCTGTTGGCGGTGTCGCGGATCTTGTCCACGCATTCCACAATGGTATTGAGGGCGCTGTCGTAGCCAATGGTGGAGTCCGTTCCGTAGAGGTCGTTATCAATGGTACCGGGCAGGCCGATGATGGGAATGTCATACTCCCGGGCAAAGAGCTGGGCGCCGGTAAGGGAGCCGTTGCCGCCAATCACGATGAGGGCATCGATCTTGGCTGAAACCATGTTCTCGTAGGCCTTCTTTCGGCCTTCTTCCGTCATGAACTCCTTGCAACGGGCGGTTTTGAGGATGGTGCCGCCGCGCTGGATGGTGTTGGACACGCTGGAAGAGGTGAACTTGACGAACTCTTTATCAATCAGTCCCTGGTAGCCTCTCATGACACCGATCACGTTGATGTCATAGAAACGGGCTGTGCGGGTAACGGCACGGATGGCTGCATTCATTCCCGGGGCGTCTCCTCCGGAAGTAAGAATACCGATGGTCTTTATCTGTCTCTCCATATATACTAACGATTTATCCTGCAAAGATACAAAATCCTTCGTATCTTTGCACCGTGAAAATTGGAAACATAGACTTAGGGGAGCGTCCGGTTACCCTGGCGCCCATGGAAGACGTCACCGACGCCAGCTTCCGCATCCTTTGCCGGGAAGCCGGCGCTGCCATGGTTACTACCGAGTTCGTGAGCTCGGACGGCCTGGTGCGGGATGTTTCCAAGACCATTGCCAAAATGCATACGCTGGAGGAAGAAGCTCCGGTGGCCGTGCAAATCTACGGCAGCCAGCCGGACGCCATGGTAGATGCTGCCAAGATGGCCGATAGGGCTGCAGAGCTGGCCGGAGGCCACGGGGCCGATATCATCGACATCAACTTCGGCTGTCCGGTGAGCAAGATTGCGGGCCGCGGCGCCGGCAGCGGCATGATGCGGGAGCCCGACAAACTGGTAGCCATCACCGAGGGCATCGTCAGGGCCGTGAGCAAGCCCGTCACCGTCAAGACCCGCCTGGGCTGGGACGACAACTCCAAGATCATCGTAGAACTGGCCGAAAGGCTGCAGGACGTGGGCATATCGGCCCTTACCATCCATGGCCGCACGCGCTGCCAGATGTATAAGGGGGAAGCCGACTGGACCCTCATTGGCGAGGTCAAGAACAATCCCCGGATGCATATACCTATTATAGGTAACGGCGATATCAATTCGGCCCAGAAAGCGAAAGACGCCTTTGACAAATATGGCGTAGACGGAATCATGGTGGGCCGTGCTTCCTTCGGCCATCCCTGGATCTTTACGGAAATCCGCCACCTGCTGGACACCGGCGAGGAGCTGCCGCCCATGAGCGTAAAAGACCGCGTGGCCCTGGCCAAACGCCACTTCCAGCTGTCCCTGGACCTCAAGGGCCCCGTGACCGGCGTGTACGAGATGCGCCGCCACCTGAGCTGCTACTTCAAAGGGCTCCGGGACTTCAAAGACACCCGCATCAAGCTGGTCACCTCCAAAGACCCGGAAGAAATCTTTACTACCTTAGACTACGTAGCAGACCGCTGGGGCGCCGAAACCCCTGAAGTAGAAGGCGTGTACGGCATATAATATTTGGTAATTTCACTAAAAATTCCTACCTTTGCGGTCCCTCTGAATGTAGGGGGATCGCAACTTTTATGTTAAACCATTAATAATCAAGACAGTGGACACACTTAGCTACAAGACAGTTTCCCTGAACAAGGCAACTGTGAACAAGGAGTGGATCCTCATTGATGCAACCGATCTCGTGCTCGGTCGCCTGGCTTCCCGCGTGGCCCTCGTGCTCCGTGGCAAGAACAAGCCCGGCTACACCCCGCATGTGGATTGTGGTGACAACGTGGTTATTATCAACGCCGACAAGATCCGTCTCACCGGCAAGAAGATGACCGACCGCGTTTACGTCCGCTACACCGGTTATCCCGGTGGTCAGCGCTTCACCACCCCCCGCGAGATCCTGGCCAACCGTCCTGAGGAACTCATCCGTCGGTCTGTGAAGGGCATGCTGCCCAAGACCCGTCTTGGTGACAAGCTCATCAACAACCTGTACATCTATGCAGGTTCCGAGCACAAGCACCAGGCCCAGAACCCCAAACAAATCAAGTTTAACGAAATCTAAACAGAGCACATGGAACAGAAACACGCCCTTGGAAGACGTAAATCAGCTGTCGCTCGTGTTTATGTAGTACCTGGCACGGGCAAGTTCGTTATCAACGATCGCCCCATGGAAGAGTACTTCAAGGAAGGTACCCTCCAGTACATCGCCAAACAGGCCCTCGAGGTCACCGGTACTGCAGGTCAGTTTGACATCAAGGTCACCCTCGTAGGTGGTGGCACCAAAGGTCAGGCAGAGGCCGTTCGTCTCGGTATCGCCCGCGCTCTTTGCGAGGTCGATAAAGAGGCTTACCGCTCCACGCTGAAGGCCGCTGGCTTCCTCACCCGCGACGCTCGCGAAGTTGAGCGTAAGAAGCCTGGTCAGCCTGGCGCACGTCGTCGCTTCCAGTTCAGTAAGCGTTAATCGCTGCTGCGGAGTTACGTCAGCACGGCTTAGGTATTCATCAAATCCTGAGATCCCGGTGAGGATGCGAATCTTCCCGAGCTACAATAAGGATTGCCGGGCCGCGAAAAAATTTCGGAGACCAATCAAGGATTGCTACTCCGGATTGATGAAAGAGTTAAAAACAAAGACAAAAACAAACCCATGTCTAGAACAAATTTCGAACAGTTGCTTGATGCAGGTACTCACTTCGGCCACCTGGCCCGCAAGTGGAACCCTAAGATGGCCCCGTATATCTTCGTTGAGAGGAACGGTATCCACATCATCGACCTGCACAAGACCGTCGTAAAGATCGACGAGGCAGCCGAGGTCCTCAAAGAAATGGCCCGCAGCGGTCGCAAGGTTCTCTTCGTTGCCACCAAGAAACAGGCTAAAGACGTCGTCGCCGCCAAGGCCGCCGAGGTCAATATGCCTTCCGTGACCGAGCGTTGGCCGGGTGGTATGCTTACCAATTTCCCCACCATTCGCAAGGCCGTCAAGAAAATGAACACCATCGACAAGATGAAGGAAGATGGCACCTTCGAGAAGCTCGCCAAGCGTGAGCGCCTCCAGGTGGAGCGCCAGCGGGCCAAGCTGGAGAAGAACCTCGGTTCTATCCGCGACATGTCCCGTCTGCCCAGCGCCCTCTTCGTGGTCGACGTCCAGAAGGAAGCCAACGCCGTTAAGGAGGCTGTCCGCCTGAACATTCCGGTAATCGCTATGGTTGACACTTGTTGCGATCCTACCCCGATTGATTATGTGATTCCGGCCAACGACGACGCCACCAAGTCCATCGAGCTCATCATGGATGTGATGTGCAAGGCCATCAATGAAGGTCTTGAAGAGCGCAAACTGGAGAAGGAGAAAGAGGGTGAGGCCCCTGTAGCTGAAGAAGCTGCCGCCGAGGCTCCCGCCAAGAAGCTCCGTCCCCGTCGCTCCGCCGCCAAGGCAGAGGCCGAAGCTCCCGCCGAGGAAGCTCCCGTTGCTGAAGCACCCGCTACCGAAGAGTAATTAACCGTTTAGAAAAAGGAAAAGAACTATGGCTATCGCATTAGCAGACATCAAGAAGCTGCGTGACATGACCAGCGCCGGTATGATGGATTGCAAGAAGGCCCTCGAAGAAGCCGCCGGCGACTTCAAGCGTGCCGTTGAAATCCTTCGTGAAAAAGGTAAATCCACTCTTGCCAAGCGTGGTGACAACGAGACCACCCAGGGTGCCGTTCTCAGCCGTATCAACGGCGGTAAGGCCATCCTCGTGTGCCTGGGTTGCGAAACCGACTTCGTAGCCGCAACGCCCGACTTCAAGGCTCTCGCCGCTTCCATCGCAGATGCAGCTATCGCTCAGTTCCCCGCCGACCTCGAGGCCCTCAAGGCTTGCAAGGCCGCTGACGGTTACACCCTGGACGAGAACATCACCAACCAGGCCGGTAAGACCGGTGAGAAGCACATCTTGGCTTACTACGGCGCCCTCGAGGCTCCCTTCGTGAGCGAGTATGTCCACTTCAACGGTAAGCTGGGTGCCATCGTGGCTTTCAACAAGCCGGTTCCCGCCGAGATTGCCCGTGGTATCGCCATGCAGGTGGCTTCCATGAACCCCGTGGCCGTGGATGCCGCTTCCGTTCCCGCCGAGGTCATCGAGTCCGAAAAGACCGTGGCCGAGCAGAAGACCAAGGACGAGCAGGTCCAGAAGGCTGTTGACAACGCCCTCAAGAAAGCCGGTATCAACCCCGCCCACGTGGATAGCGAAGACCACATCGAATCCAACACCGCCAAGGGCTGGCTCACTTCCGAGCAGGCTCAGCAGGCCCGCGACATCATCGCCAAGGTAGGTGCCGAGACGCTTGCTTCCCTTGCCTCCAAGGTGCAGATGATTGCCGGTATCGTGAACGGCCGTATCCAGAAGTTCCTGAAGGAGAACACCCTCATGGAGCAGGAATACCAGCTGTCCGACGACAAGTCCACCGTAGCCGCCGCCCTCAAGGCTGTGGATCCCGAGGCCAAGGTGCTTGGTTTCAAGCGCTTCTCCCTCTCCGACTAATCCGTCGAATGGTAAGAAATAAGCGGCAACCCAAGTGGGCTGCCGCTTTTTTTGTATCGTTGAAACGATTTATTTCATAGTACTACTTTTATTTTGTTACGTATTTCCAATGATTGTAAATATACGAAAAATTATATTAATAGGTCAGTTTGAATTCGTCCAGGTATAGGACAGAGCCGTCACCACCGGTGAAATAGTCTCCCAGATCGCTGGAAGCGCACACGATGGTAATGTACTTGGGCGTACGATCACTGCGGTAGGTGATGTCAATGTGGAAGGGCTCGTAGGCCTTCATGTCCTTGGTAAAGATGGCCTTTCCATAGCCGATGATGCCGGGATCCTTCTCCACGTCCAGCAGCCGGTCGGGAGGGCAGATGTCGTAAGGTGCCGCCCAGTCGGAGAGGATAATGGTCACGCTGCCAATATCCATCTGGCCTTTCTTTTCCATATAGGGCTCTTTGACCCAGTCAATGGGCACGGGTTTGTAGCAATAAAAGCCATCCAGGGCTTTGGGGCGATCGGTGAAGGGTACGCCCCAGAAAATGTGGGCGCTCAGTTTGGTAAGGTCAATGTCTCCGGTATAACCTGTGAAGACAGAACCGGCGGCCAGCTTCTTAATGGCGCCAAACAGGGCGCTGATGCCGCAGGTCTTGAGCTTGAGCGCTTTTTTTCCGGCACCGGAGACGGCCAGGAATTCCGTTTCGGGCATAACCGTGTCGTATCCCAGCATCTTGGTAGAGGCGCCGGCCGATGCCCAGACGGCTTTTTCGGCCTCAGAGGCATCCTCATCAAAGAGGGCGTCATATTTGATGCTATATTTATCCTGGGCCTGGCACCAGTGGTCAAAGCCCATATTGTAGAGCTGGGGGCCTTCCTTGGGCTCTTCCTTGTGAACTTTGGCTTCAAGGGTCCAGGTATAGGGATCGTAAGTGGTAAGGACAACGGTCTTGGGGGAAGAAAGGTCTATCTTGCTCCCCACGGTGAGGGCAGGGGCGCAGGTGGCACCCTCGGTGATTTGTACTTTGGATATGGTGAGGGCGCCTATGGCGGCATTCTCGGGAACCGTAATGGTTACGGTTCTTTGTGCACGGCTGACGGTGGAAGACATCTGCTCCTCCACGTCAAAGGCCAGGATTTCAGCGGGAAATTCCTCGTGTACCAGGTCATTGGCCATCTGGCGGCAGGAAAGGGTGGCTGCAGCGGCCGCCACAAAAAGGAATAACTTTCTCATAACGGCTTAAAAATGAAAGATGATACCCAGGTTCAGACCCAGCAGGCTGGGCTTGTAATTGAAGAATGCGTGGGAAAGGTTGCTTTCGTGCGCCTGTCCCTCTATCTGGAGATTCCACTCATAACCGCCTTCCAGAAGGGGCAGGGAAAGCTCCACGGACATGAAATCTGTCACAAAGACCGAGATACCGGGATAGAGGCCCAGGCTCACGGAGTAGAGGTCTGAGTAGGTGCCCACTTTGCCGCGCTCGGTGTTGGCATAATCCTTTCCATAGCCAAAGCCGCCGGTGAGGCGGGTTTCGCCAAACAGGGCCACCACCTTGCTGTTGAACAGCGGGATATAGGCACGATAGGCAATGGCGCCGGTAAAGAGGCTGTTTACCACGTGCTTGTTGGAGAACTCCAACGTAGACAGGACCTTGAGGTTGTTCACATCGGCCGATACATTATTATATCCCAGCCGGACACCCAGGGCCATGTTTTTCTGGAAGAACCAGAAGCCGCTGACCGAGACGTCCCAGAGGGCGGCGTTGCCGTTCAGATTGGTGACCAGACCGGCCAGAGAGGCACCGGTGGTGAGGTTTTCGCCATTGGCGTTGAAACGGTTATATCCACCCGCGGCACCGATGGTTACGGTTCCCTTGGGGATGTAAACGGCTTTTGGGTTACCCAATCCGCGGTCTATTCTTTTGGCCATGAGCCCGCCGGTACTCAGGACCGCTAGCAGGGCAATTAAAACAAGTTTTTTCATTGTAAATGCAAATCGTTATTTCTCCGTTACGTATTTGAAGAAAGCATCAATGTCTTTCTTCTCCTGGAATCGGGCAATGTAGGCAAAGTTGCAGAGGTCGTCGGCCAGGGCGTCGGGGACTCTTTCGGCCATCCTTATGGCAGTGCCGTAGCGGTTCATGATTTCCTCGTGGCTGTGCTTGTAGGCCACTCCGTCGCGGCGGCCGGCGTAGGCGCAGAAATACTGCTCTCCCTGGAGCTTCCGGGCCTGGTCAAAGGTTACCATATCGGCCCAGATCTGGAAGACGTCGGTGCTGTGGGCGAAGTTCATCATGTCGGGGGTGTAGCCTCCCGGCGGGCGCATGTTCACTTCCAGGCCCACGTAATCGCCCTTTTTGCCCAGGCCCTTGCGGTCGCGGTCCAGCTGGAAGAACTCCAGATGCACGAACCGGCCCGTGATGCCGAAGGCTTTCACCGTACGGCGACCTATGGCGGCCAGCTTGGCAGGCACGTTCTTGTTGGTCCAGTAGCAGGTTTCCAGGTTGCCATGGACAATCTCCATGATGGGCGTGGGGAACACGGTGTTGTTCTCGAAGACGGGTTCTCCCTTGCTGTTGAAAATGGCGTCGTAGCTTACCAACAGGCCGGTGATGAACTCTTCAATGACGTAGTAACCGAAATTATCGGCATGGTCCTTAAACCAGGCTTGAAGCTCTTCGTCGTTATGGATTTTGAAGGTGCCGGAAGCGCCCATTCCGCTGTCTGGCTTGGCAATCACGGGATAGCCGGTTTTCTTGACAAAGGCCTTCACCTTGGCTTCTCCTTCCGAGCCCTTGATCTGCCGGGCCGTGGGGATGCCGCCCAGGGCATAGTATTTCTTCATCTCGCTCTTGTTGCGGATGGCGGCCACATGGTCGCTCTTGATGCCGGTGGTGATGTTGAAGTCCGTTCTCAGGCGGGCGTCCTGTTCCAGCCAGTATTCGTTGTTGGATTCCAGCCAGTCAATCTTTCCGTATCGGTGGGCGTAAAAGGCTACGGCGCGGTACACCTCGTCGTAGTTTTCCAGGCTGTGCACTTTGTAGTAGTCCGAGAGGCATTGCTGCAGCTCCCAGGGGAGGTTCTCGTAGTTGGTGTCGGCTATGCCCAGCACATTGACACCGTTAGCCCTCAGACCGGCGCAGAAGTGCCAATAGGTCTGCGGGAAATGGGGGGAGATAAATACTACGTTCATAAAGCTATAGGTTTTGTTTTCTTCCGATATGCGGTGCATGGCACCTCGGGTTATCTTAAACGCTTCTCCGTACAGGATGGCCCTTCCGTCCTTGACCTTTACGTATCCGCCGTCGCGGAAGGTGTAAAAACGGTGACCCCAGCTGTCGGGGAAAGCAATGTCTTCAAAGAGCCGCAGGCCGTCTACCTGCGCATAGCGCACCTGCTCAAAATGCGGGACCAGGTTGATGTCCGTGAGCCCCAGCCCCTTTAACCAGCGCTTGTAGTCCGGGTCCGTGGCTTCTCCCGGCAGCTCCGGATGGGAGTAGACATCCTCCGCGCAGTTCATGCTGCCGGCGCTGCAACCCATCACTACTCCCTGAAAGCCCTCCATCAGTTCCCGAAGGCCTATCTCATGGATGAACCTGTTCTGCGTGGGCACATGGCCGCCGCAGAGGATGATCCAATCGGCCTGCTTTACAAGCTCTCCGGCCTTCCCGGCGTTGCTCCGCTCCAACATAGAGACAGAGGCCGTCCGGATGCCGGAGCGGTGGATGCACTGGCTCATGCCTTTCTTCACCGAGTCCGTGAAGCCCTTGTCGTCGGGCGCGGCGCTCACCAGCAGCACGCGGGGGTTTCTGCCCGGCCCCGTCACTTCTGCCAATGAGGCCTTGACATCGGCCAAAAAGCCGTTGTCGGTGGTGAAGCTGGGCTCCCCAAATCTGGTGGGACTGCCGGTTAAGTAAAGGGTCATTACCACAAAGATAAGAAAAAAACCGTCAGGCCGAATCTCCCCGCCCCCGAAAACCTCCCCCGTGAGCACTGGGACCCCCTGGTGCTCACGGAGCGTTGGTGTATTCGGCGCCGGGTTTGTCGGAAAGGAGGGTGACGGGGAAAGAAGGGCACAAATTTTTCAGTATCTGCAAAGAAAGTTGTATCTTTGTGGATTCAAAATTTAGTTGGTTTATGCCCCATGCAGTAGGGCACATCGCGCAGGTCGTGGGACCGGTTGTAGATGTGCATTTTAACATATCGGCCCGTAGCGCCGAGGTAGAGCTCCCCCGAATTGAAGACGCCCTCCTGGTCACCCGCCCCGACGGAAAAGACCTGGTCCTGGAAGTACAGCAGCACATTGGTGAAGACACCGTGCGCTGCATCGCCATGGACTCTACGGACGGCCTCAGCCGCGGCCTGGAAGTCCGTAACACTTTCAAGCCCATTGCCATGCCCGTGGGGTCCCAGATCCGCGGCCGCGTGATGAACGTAACGGGAGACGCCATTGACGGCATGCCGGAGCTGGGCAGGGAAACCACCCTTCCCATCCACCGGGAAGCCCCCAAGTTTGAAGACCTCACCACCAGCCAGGAAGTGCTGTTCACCGGCATCAAGGTGATTGACCTGCTGGAGCCTTACCTCAAGGGCGGTAAGATTGGTCTGTTTGGCGGCGCCGGCGTGGGCAAAACCGTGCTTATCAAAGAGCTCATCAACAACATTGCCAAGGCGCACAACGGTTTCTCCGTGTTCGCCGGCGTGGGTGAGCGTACCCGCGAGGGCAACGACCTCCTGCGGGAAATGATTGAATCCAACGTTATCCGTTACGGAGAAGCTTTCAATAAAGCCATGGAAGAGGGCCGATGGGACCTTTCCCTCGTAGACCCCAAGGAGCTGGAAAAGAGCCAGGTGTCCATGGTTTTCGGCCAGATGAACGAACCCCCGGGAGCCCGTTCCAACGTGGCCCTGAGCGGCCTTACGCTGGCCGAGAGTTTCCGCGACTCGGACTCCGGCGCCGGCCCCCGCGACATCCTCTTCTTCATTGATAACATCTTCCGTTTCACCCAGGCCGGCTCCGAGGTAAGCGCCCTTTTGGGCCGTATGCCTTCGGCCGTGGGTTACCAGCCCACCCTGGCCACGGAAATGGGTAAGATGCAGGAGCGCATCACCTCCACCAAGGACGGATCCATCACCTCGGTGCAGGCTGTCTATGTGCCGGCCGATGACCTCACGGACCCGGCTCCTGCCACCACCTTTGCCCACCTGGATGCCACCACGGTGCTCAGCCGTAAGATCACGGCCCTGGGTATCTACCCGGCCGTGGACCCGCTGGAATCCACTTCCCGTATCCTGGATCCCAATGTGGTGGGTGAGGCCCACTACAACACCGCCCAGCGCGTGAAGCAGATCCTTCAGCGCAACCAGGAACTGCAGGACATCATTGCCATCCTGGGTATGGACGAGCTATCGGACGAGGACAAGACCACCGTCAACCGCGCCCGCCGCGTGCAGCGCTTCCTGAGCCAGCCCTTCTTTGTGGCCGAACAGTTCACGGGCGTTCCCGGCGTGATGGTCTCCATCGAAGACACCATCAAGGGCTTCAATATGATTATGGACGGAGAGGTGGACTACCTCCCCGAGCAGGCCTTCCTGAACGTGGGTACCATCGAGGATGCCATTGCCAAGGGTGAGGCTATTCTGGCCGCTGCTAAATAATGGACGCCATTCAACTTCATATCCTGAGCCCCGAGGGGACGCTGGTCCAGAAGGCCGTGTCACTGGTGACACTGCCGGGCGTGGTGAGTCCGTTCACCGTGCTCAAGGATCACGCCGCAATGGTCACCGCCCTCACCGAGGGAGACATCCGCTTCGTCTCCAACGACAAGGAAGACCGTCTCCACATCCTGGGCGGCTTTGTAGAAGTGAAAGACAATCAGGTCAAAGTCTGTGTTGAGGTATGAGGCGCTGGCTTCTCATATTGCTCTCCCTTTTCTTCTGCACGGCCCTGCATGCGGAAGAGGATATAGATGTAGGAGAAATCATCTTCGAGCACATCGGTGACGAGTATGAGTGGCACATCACGGAGTGGAAGGGGAAACCCATTGCCATTCCGTTGCCCTGCATCGTCATCGATAACGGGGTTCATGTCTTCACCGTCCACCACGCGCAGGAGAACGGCTATACGCTGAACGAAGATGGCAAGCTGGTGAATGCCCAGACGGGAAAAAGGCCGATAGACCTTTCCATCACCAAGAACGTGCTGGCCCTGATGATGAGCTCCCTCCTTCTTCTTGTCATCGTTCTCTGCACCGCCCGCTGGTACAAAAAGCACGATGCCCTGAAGGAAGCTCCCACAGGCCTGGCGGCCCTGATGGAGCCCCTTATCCTGATGGTGCACGAGATGGCTAAGGAAAACATCGGCCCGGATTACCGGAAGTTCTCCCCGTATCTCTGTATGGCCTTCCTCTGGATCCTTCTGAACAATTTCCTGGGCATTATGCCCTTCTTCCCGGGAGGCGCCAACCTCACCGGCAACATTGCCATAACCCTGGTGCTGGCCCTGTTCACCTTCTTCATCGTGAACCTGAACGGCACCAAGCACTACTATAAAGAGATTTTCAATCCGGACGTGCCGGTGTTCCTGAAGCCCGTGATGCCCCTTATCGAGGTATTCAGCGCCTTTATGAAGCCGGTGTCCCTTACCATCCGTTTGTTTGCCAATATGCTGGCGGGCCACATCATGATCCTGTCCATGGTGTGCATCATCTTTATCATGGCCAAGTACGGTCCGCTTCTGGGAAGCAGCATGACGGTAGTGAGCGTGCTCTTCGGCGTGTTCCTGGACGCCCTGGAGTGTCTGGTCAGTTTTATCCAGGCGTATGTTTTCACCACCCTGTCCTGCATCTATATCGGTCTGGCCAGGGCTCACGAGGAATAAACTTTAAATTATTGATATTATGATTCTTTCAGCTATGATTCTCCAAGCCGCCGCGGGCGCAGCCCTCGGTAAGATCGGTGCTGCCTTCGGCGCTGCTATCGCCGCCCTGGCCGCTGCTATCGGTATCGGCAAGATTGGCAAATCCACCATGGAAGCCATTGCCCGTCAGCCGGAAAGCGCCGGCAACCTCCGTTCCTCCATGCTGGTGGCTGCCGGTATGGTGGAAGGTGCCGCCCTGTTTGCCATCATCGTCTGCCTCCTCATCCTTTTCCGCTAGCCTATGTCGCTTGTTACGCCCGAATTCGGCCTTCTTTTCTGGATGGTCGTTATCTTCGGCATCGTGTTCTTCCTCCTCGCGAAGTTCGGATTCCCGATCATCACGGATATGGTGGACGAGCGCAGTGCCAAGATACAGCAGTCCCTGAAGGATGCCGATGAAATAGAGGCGCGTATGGCAGAATGGAAGGTTGAGCAGGCCCAGATGCTGGAGCAGACCCGCCGGGAACAGAGTGCCATCCTCAAGGAGGCAACGGAAACCAAGGCTAAGATTGTGGCCGATGCCAAGCAGCAGGCCAAGGAAGAGGCCGACAAACTGCTGGCCGAAGCCAAGCTCCAGATAGCGGCCGAAAAGGAGAGCGCCCTGCGCGACGTGCGCAAGGAAATTGCCCTCCTGAGCGTAGAAGTGGCCCAGAAAGTGCTCCGCCGCGAGCTCTCCGACGAAGGCAGCCAACGCGCCTTCCTGGATAAGCTGGTAGACGAAGCCGGCAAGTCAGAAATCCGCTCATGAACCGTAGCATCGTCATAACGCGCTATGCCACCGCCCTGGTGAAGTACTGCCAGGAGACCGGTCAGGGAGAGCTGGTGTGCTCCGAGGCCGAGACCCTGGAGCGGGCCCTGTTCCAGGTGCCCGACCTCCGGCGTATGGTCACGGCGGCCGACGACGTGATAAGCCCCTTTGACAAGAAGAAACTCCTCCAGTCGGCCCTGGGAAACCGGATGTCGCCGGAAATGAGCCGGTTCCTCACGCTGCTCAACCAGAACAGCCGCATGGACCTGGTAGAAGATATTCTGCGGGTTTTCATCACTATCTATCGGCGCAGTATCGGTATCCGCAAGGCCCATCTCACCACGGTAAGCGAACCTTCCGAGCGCCTGCTTCAGCGCCTGAAGGACCTGGTCCGCCAAAAGACCGGGGACGATGTGATCTTTGAAGTAGAAGTGGATCCCAACCTCATTGGCGGCTTTGTCCTGGACCTGGACGAGTTCCTCATGGACGCCAGCGTCAAGCACCAGTTGGACCAGATCCGCGAACAGTTTATTGAAAGAAACAGAAGAATTATTTAATGGCAACTAGTCTGAAACCCAGTGAAGTGAGCGATATCCTGTTAGGGCAGCTCCAAGACATGAAAAACGATCTCCAGTTTGAGGAGATTGGCAAGGCCCTGCAGGTGAGTGACGGCGTCGTGCGCATCTACGGCCTGGACCATGCCGAAGCCGGCGAACTGCTGGACTGCGGCAACGGCGTCATGGCCGTGGTGATGAACCTGGAGATCGACAACGTGGGCGCCGTGCTCATGGGTCCCACGGATCAAGTGAAGGAGGGGATGGTGGTGCGCCGTACGGGCCGCATCGCTTCCATTGGCGTATGCGATCAGCTGCTGGGCCGCGTGGTGGACCCGCTGGGAGCTCCGCTGGACGGCCTGGGCCCCGTGGACGGCGACAAGATTGACATGCCGCTGGAGCGCAAGGCTCCGGGCGTCATCTACCGCCAGCCGGTGAGCGAACCCCTGCAGACGGGTCTCAAGGCCATCGATGCCATGATTCCCATCGGCCGTGGTCAGCGTGAGCTCATCATCGGTGACCGCCAGACGGGTAAGACGGCCATTGCCATTGATACCATCATCAACCAGCGCCAGGCCTACGAGGCCGGCGATCCGGTGTACTGCATCTACGTAGCCATCGGCCAGAAGGGCTCTACCGTGGCTTCCATCGTGAAGACCCTGCGGGAGCACGGCGCCATGGACTACACCGTGGTGGTAGCCGCCACGGCTTCCGACCCGGCCGCCCTGCAGTATTACGCCCCCTTTGCCGGAGCCGCCATCGGTGAATACTTCCGCGACACGGGCCGTCACGCCCTGGTGGTGTACGACGACCTCTCCAAGCAGGCTGTGGCCTACCGTGAGGTATCCCTCATCCTCAGGCGCCCGTCGGGCCGTGAGGCATACCCCGGAGATATCTTCTACCTGCACAGCCGTCTGCTGGAGCGCGCCGCCCGCATCATCGACCAGCAGGAAGTGGCCCAGAAGATGAACGACCTTCCGGCCGCCCTCAAAGACAAGGTCAAGGGTGGCGGTTCCCTTACCGCCCTGCCCATCATCGAGACGCAGGCCGGTGACGTATCGGCCTATATCCCTACCAACGTAATCTCCATCACCGACGGTCAGATTTACCTGGAGCAGGCCCTCTTCAACCAGGGCGTGCGTCCCGCCATCAACGTGGGTATTTCCGTATCCCGTGTGGGTGGCAGCGCCCAGGTCAAGTCCATGAAGAAAGTGGCCGGTACCCTTAAGATCGACCAGGCCCAGTGGGCTGAGCTGGAGGCCTTCTCCAAGTTCTCCTCCGATGTGGACAAGGTTACCGAGCTGGCCCTGGATAAAGGCCGAAAGAACAACCAGCTGCTCATCCAGCCCCAGTACAGCCCCATGCCCGTGGGAGAACAGGTGGCCATCCTCTTCTGCGGTACGAGAGGCCTGATGAGGGACATCGCCATCGACGCTGTGCGCCCCTTCCAGGAAGCCTTCCTGGGCCGTCTCCGCGCTACGCACCAGGCCGATGTGATAGACCAGCTGGGAGCCGGAAAGCTCACCCCTGAGATTGAAAAGATCCTTACCGAAACTGCTGCCTCCGTTATCCTTACCCTCAAGTAATGCCCACACTGAAGGAAATAAAGGGCCGGATTGGGTCGGTCAAGAGTACGCTGAAGATTACTTCGGCCATGAAGCTGGTGTCCAGTGCCAAACTGCGCAAGGCGCAGGTGGCCATTGAAGCCATGCGGCCCTACGAGGAAGCGATGCAGGGAATCCTGGCGTCGCTGCAGATTCCCGGTCAAGCCGGGAATGACGAAGTAGTCCTCAATACCGAAAATACCGTCATGCCCGGCTCCGACCGGACATCCAAGCCCACGGCCATTGTGGCCATGGCCTCCAATTCTTCCCTTTGCGGCGGATTCAACTCCAACATCATTGCCAAGGTGCGCAGTGAACGTCACCCCGGAGACGTGGTTTATTCGGTGGGCCGAAAGATGGCCGACGCCATGCGCCGCGACGGTTTCCCCAGCCCCGACGACCTGAACGACCTGGTGGAACATCCCGCCTATGGTCCCGCCGCCGCCCTGGTGGAAAAACTGGCCCATGAGGTAGAGGAAGGCCGCTATTCCCGCGTGCTGCTGGTGTACACCCACTTTGCCTCCACCGCCCGTCAGGTTCCGGTAGCCGAGCAGCTGCTGCCCGCAGCTCCCGTCAACGCCGTCATGCCCGACGCCGATCGGGCATCCGAGGATATCCTTATCGAACCCGGTAAGAAAGAGCTGCTGGAGTCTCTCCTTCCCAAGGTGCTCAAGCTAAAGCTGTACGCCGCCCTTCTGGACAGCGTGGCCGCAGAGCACGCCGCCCGCACCGTGGCCATGCAGACGGCCACCGACAACGCCGAGAACCTGCTCTCCGAGCTCACCCTCCAGTACAACAAGGGCCGTCAGCAGAAGATTACCGCAGAAATTCTGGATCTGGCAGGCGGACAGACTGAATAGTTTTTGTTATCTTTGTGGTAATACGCCACAAAGATTATGAAAACTTATATCCAAGAAAATAAGCAGCGATTTTTTGAGGAGCTGTTTTCCCTCCTTCGCATTCCCTCCATCAGCGCCAAGCCGGAACACAAACCGGACATGTACATGTGCGCCCAGCGGCTGGTAGATCTTCTGAAAGAAGCCGGGGCCGATGACGCCGATGTATACGAGACCGCCGGTCACCCCGTGGTGTACGGCTACAAGGACCTGGGCGCCCCCAAGACCGTCCTGGTGTACGGCCACTACGACGTGCAACCCCCGGAGCCCCTGGAAAAGTGGCGCACAGACCCCTTTGAGCCCGTCCTGGCCCAGGATCCCAACACCGGCGAGGAAGCCATCTACGCCCGCGGCGCCAACGACGACAAGGGCCAGCTCTTCATGCACCTGAAGGCCTTTGAGTTCCTGCTTCGCACCGGTCAGCTCAAGCACAACGTCAAGTTCATCTTCGAGGGAGAGGAAGAGATTGGCAGCGGCTCCCTGCCCGCCTGGGTAGAGGCCCACAAGGATCTGCTAAAGGCCGACGTTATCCTGGTCTCCGATACCACCATGATCAGCGAGAAGGTTCCGTCCATCAACTGCGGCATGCGCGGCCTGGCGTACCTGGAAGTGAAGGTGACCGGCCCCAACAAAGACCTCCACTCCGGCCATTACGGCGGTGCCGTGGCCAATCCCATCAACGAGCTCTGCGCCCTCATAGCCTCCCTGCACGACCAAGACGGCCGCGTTACCATCCCCGGCTTCTACGACGACGTGGCGGACCTGAGCGCAGAAGACCGCGCCCTCCTGAACAAGGCTCCCTTCGATATGGAAGAGTACAAACACTTCCTGGATATCAAGGAAGTGAAGGGAGAAAAAGGATACACCACCCTGGAGCGTACCGCCATCCGGCCCTGCCTGGATGTCTGCGGCATCTGGGGCGGCTATACGGGAGTAGGCGCCAAGACGGTGCTGCCTTCCGTGGCCTACGCCAAGGTGTCCATGCGCCTCGTGCCCTGGCAGACATCGGCCAAAATCACCCAACTTTTCCAGGAGCATCTGCAGCGCATCGCTCCTCCCTACATCAAGGTGGAGGTGACGCCTTTTGAAGGCGGAGACGGCTTCCTCATCCCCATCAGCTCGCACGCCTACCAGGCGGCCTCCAAGGCCATGGCCGATGTCTACGGCATCGAGCCCGTCCCTGCCCGCGGCGGCGGTTCCATCGCCATCCTGGCCGATATGCAGCGCATCCTGGGCATCGACCCACTGCTCATGGGCTTTGGCCTGGAACGGGACACCATCCATTCGCCCAACGAGAGTTACCTGCTGCGTCAGTTCTTTGCCGGAATGGAGTCCATTGTTGGATTTTATAAGTACTATTAGCAGTTTTCCAGAAAAGTGTTACCTTTATAAGCTAAAACTGATAAAAATGAAAGAAATCCTTCAGACGCTGGGAACCTGGAAGTTCTGGAAAGAGCTCATTATAATGACGGTGGCCATGCTCATTGCCGCAGCCGCCGTGTATTATTTCCTCATGCCCAGCAACCTGGTCATCGGTTCCATCACCGGTCTGTCCATGGTGATTTCCGGCCTCTTCGGCCTGGCGGGTTTGACGGTGAAGGTGTCGTTGGTGGTTACCATCATCAACGCCCTCCTTCTGATCATGGCCTGGTTCCTGATTGGCCACGAATTTGGCGCTAAAACAGTTTATACCGCCCTGATTCTGGGTCCCTTCATCGAGTTCTGGGAGAAAGTGTTTCCGGTAGAGCGCATTATGGAGCCCGGCTCCACTTCCCTGATGGGAGACCCCTGGTTTGACCTGCTGTGCTTTGTACTCATCCTCAGCGCCTCGCAGACCATCCTGTTCAATATCAACGCCTCCACCGGTGGCCTGGATATCCTGGCCAAGATTGTCAACAAGTACCTGCACTTCGACATCGGCACCTCCGTTTCGGTGGCCGGCGCCCTCATCTGCTGCACGGCATTCTTTGTGAATCCGTTCCGCCTGGTCATCATCGGCCTCATCGGTACCTGGATCAACGGCCTGGCCCTGGACTATTTCACCGCCAGCCTCAATCGCCGCAAACGCGTTTGCATCATTTCTTCCCGGTACGAGGAAATCCGAAAGTACATCATCGAAGAGTTGCAGCGCGGCTGCTCTTTGTACAGTGTGACGGGCGGCTACAACGGACACCAGAACACGGAAATCCAGGCCCTTCTCACCCAGCAGGAGTTCGCAAACCTGATGAACTTCATGAAGCAGAACGACATCCACGGATTCATCACCGCCGGCAACGTGAGCGAGATTTACGGAGACTGGAATCAGAAGAAAAGGAAGAAAAAAAATAAATAATTTTTACCGTTTGCCATTTTTGGCACGGTATTGGAATAATGGGGTATCAGACATAAATATTGATACCTTACTATAAATCCCGCAGCCAATTGTGAAATTCGCTAGCGGGAATTTCTTTTTTTGTATCTTTGTCTTCGCTATGATAAAAGCCATCGTATTTGACATAGGAGGAGTACTCATCGGCCTGGATCTGGGCCGATGCGTAGCCGCTTTCCGCGACAAGTTGGGTTTTGCCCGCATCACGGACCTGCTGGACCCCTGGCACCAGAGGGGCATCTACGGAGATATGGAGGGAGGCAAGGTAAGTGCCGATGCTTTTCGTGCCTATGTACTGGCCGGTTCCCGTCCCGGCACCAAGCCGGAAGACGTGGACTGGTGCATGGGACAGCTGCTGGCCGGGGTGGATCTGCGTACCGCAGAGGTGGTGAAGGAACTGCGGAAGCGCTATCCGCTTTATCTGCTTTCCAACAACAACCCCATCTCCATGCCTTTCTGCCTCAAGGCACTTAAAGAGGCCGGGCTGGATCCGGACACCACCTTCAAGGAGCAGTTCATCTCCTGCGAGATGAAATGCCTCAAGCCCTCGGCCGTATTCTATCAGGAGGCCGTGCGCCGCATCGGCCTTCCCGCCGGGGAGATCCTGTTCATAGACGACAACGAAGCCAACGTGGAGGGCGCCCGGGCCGTGGGCATGCAGGCCCGTCTCTACGTTCCTGGCACCGATATGGGAGACCTTTTGGCAGATCTGTAATGTCTCTCTTTTCCTACTTCCGCATCAGCAAGCCTTCGGCCGTCAAAGTGCCGGAAGGGGAGGTGGATGCCTCCTACAAGCGCTTTCGTGAGCGTACCTTCTGGGGCGTGACCGTGGCCTATACCCTGTACTACGTGTGCCGGGGAACGCTGGGCGTGGTCAAGCAGCCGCTCATCGACGGCGGCGTGCTCACGGCGGGGGAACTGGGCCTCATCGGATCGGCCTTCTACTTTGTATATGCGGTAGGAAAATTTACCAACGGATTCATTGCCGACTATTGCAACATCCGGCGCTTCATGGCGGCGGGTATTGGCATATCGGCCCTGATCAATCTCATCCTGGGGGTCCTGGGGCTGCTGGGAACTCCTCTGGGAATGGGTTCCCTCTTTATTTTTGTGGCTTTCCTGCTCCTGTGGGGCGTGAACGGCTGGATGCAGTCCATGGGATCGCCTCCCGGCACCATCAGCCTGTCCCGCTGGTTCCCGCTCAATCAGCGCGGCACGCGGTACAGCATCTTCAGCTCTACCCCGCAGCTGGGCAAGTCCGTCTCCATGGTTATGACGGGCTTCATCGTAGCAGCCGTGGGCTGGCAGTGGGGTTTCGTGGCGGCGGCTGTAGCGGGGGGTATCGGCCTGGTGGTTTCCCTGGTCTTCATCTCTGATACCCCGGAAAGCGAAGGCCTTCCCTCCGTGCAGGAACTCTCCGGAGAGCCGGTGCGGGAGATGGACAAAAAGCCCACGCAGGAGCTCCAGAAATGGGTTTTTCGCCATCCGGGCATCTGGGTCATTGCCATTTCTACCGCTTTCCTGTATATTACCCAGCACGCGGTGAGCGACTGGGGCGTCCTGTTCCTCCAGAAGCAGAAGGCATTCTCGCTCAGCAGCGCGGCGCAGATTATCGGTTATGCCGAGGCCTTCGGCATCACGGGCAATCTTCTGGCCGGCTGGCTGTCGGACCGCGTGTTTGGCGGCAATCGGGTGCGGCCCGTTGTGCTGGCGGGCATCCTGGCGGTGGCGTCGCTGTCTGGCTTCCTGTTCCTGGAAGGCGGCTTTGCACTGAATATGGTGTTTGTGGCCCTGTTCAGCTTCTCCTTCAGCATTGTGTTCTGCATTGTGGCGGGCCTGATGGCGCTGGACTTTGTGCCCCGCAAGGCCACCGGCGCGGCCCTGGGCATCGTGGGCATCTCCAGCTATGCCGCCGCGGGTCTGCAGAGCTCGGTGAGCGGCTTCCTCATTGGCGGCTTCATGGAGCAGGGCGTATACAATTTCACCCCCGTATCCATCTTCTGGATCGTGGCCTGCCTGCTGGCGTTTGTGTTGCCGGTTATTGGCTGGAAATACCTGAGAAAATAGCTTTCTTGTAGCGGGTTGTCAAGTACGTGGCCCGGATGGCCAGGTGCATGAAGTATGCGGCCATCAGGAGGTGGATGGCGGTTTCGGGCGTGGTGGTAAAGCGCTTGCCCGCAAACCAGACCACAAAGAATCCGATGGCGCAAAGCAGCGTGCTGTTGCGAAGGTCTTTGGAGGCCGTGGCGCCAATGAAGATGCCGTCCCACACAAAGGCCGGACAGCCGATGAGCGGCATCAGCAGCAGCCAGGGCAGGAACTGCTGCCCGGCTTCCACCACCGTCGTGTCTTCCGTCATGAGCCGCAGGATGGGCGTGCCGCCGGCGCCGTAGGCCAGCATGAACAGGCCCGCCATGGCCATGCCCCAGAGGAAGGTCTGCCGCACCGTGGAGCGCACCCCTTCCACCGATCCCTCGCCCACATATTTGCCGGTAAGGGCCTCGCCGGCGTAGGCAAAGCCGTCCGTAAAGTAGCTGAAGAACATCAGGAGCTTCATGAGGATGGCGCTCACCGCCAGCATCAGATCTCCATACCGGGCCGATATCACCGTAAACCCAATATACACCGCAATGAGCCCGATGGACCTTAGCAGCAGGTCCCGGTTCAAAGCAAAGAAGCGGGGTTCGTTGATTTGCGCCTGGCGGTTAACTTCTTCTGTCTCAGAGACTTCCTTCTCTGGACCCCTTCTGAAACTGAGGGGTATTATCTTGTAAAGTGAAGATAATGAGATATTTACGTGCCAGCCGTAGCGGCGCCGGGCGGCCAGCAGGCTGTAGAAGAAGCCGCTCCACTGGGCTAGGAAAGTGCCCAGGGCGATGCCAGGGAAACCGATCAGCATGCCCAGCACAATGGAGGCACCTATGTTGATGCCGTTCACCAGGAGGTCGGCCGTCATGGGACGGACCGTATCCTGCATGCCAATGAACCACCCCTTGAAGGCAAAGAGCGACAGGGTGGCCGGCGCAGCCCAAATGCGGATATAGAAGTATTGGGTGGCCAGTTTCTGGACCTCCGGACTGCAGTCAATGAACAGGAAAGCCAGCTGGATCACCACCCACTGAAGGGCAATGAGGCAGATGCCGGATATAAAGGCAATCCGCAGCGCCCGGCTCAAAATGTTGCCCGTTTCGTCGTCATGGCCGGCTTGACCGGCCATCTTTCGCCCGTAGGCCTGGGCCGCCAGGCCGCCCGTTCCCACCCGCAGGAACCCGAAGTTCCAGTACAGCAGGTCAAAGAGCATGGCCCCAATGGTGATGCCGCCAATGAGCGCAGCGGCCGATGTCCCCTCCAGGTGTCCCGCCACGGCCATATCCACCATTCCCACCAGCGGGACGGTGATATTGGCCAGGATACTGGGAACTGCCAAACGCAGTATTTCCTTATGGAGATTCATCGGAACTTCTTGTCTTCCTCCAGCATGCCCAGGTAGGAGTTGTAGCGCTCCGGTGAGATGAGGCCGGCATCTACAGCGGCCTTGACGGCGCAGCCGGGCTCGTGGGTATGCGTGCAGGGGGAGAAGCGGCAGTCGGCCGAAGCCTTGAGCATTTCCGGGAAGTACTTGGCAATCTCCTCCTTTTCCACATCCACCAGGCCGAAGCCGCGGATGCCGGGGGAGTCAATGAGGTAACCGCCTCCGCTCAGGGGATACATCTCGTACAGGGAGGTGGTGTGCTTGCCCTGCAGATGGGCGGCCGAAATGACGCCAATCTTGGGATCCAGGCTGGGGTCCAGGGCCTTGATGAGGGAACTCTTGCCCACGCCGGACTCTCCGGAGAACAGGTTTACGCGGTCTCGGCAGGCTTCCCGGATTTGGTCTATGCCTTCTCCGGTTTTGACGGAGGTTTCAATCACGGGGTAGCCGGCGCCCTCGTAGATGGATTTGAAATGGGCTATCTCTTCGGGGGCGGGTTCCCGGTACAGGTCTGTTTTGGACAGCACAATGGTGGCGGGAATGCCGTACAGCTCACAGGTAACCAGGATGCGGTCCAGGAAGGGGAGTTTGATCTCCGGGAAGTACAGCGAGACCACCACGTAGGCCCGGTCCACGTTGGCGGCAATGATGTGCGCCTGGCGGGAGAGGTTGGTGCTGCGGCGGATCACATAGTTCCGGCGGGGGAGAATCTCCGTGATCACGGCGCTGTCTCCGTCATCGGCCCACTCGTACTTGACCTGGTCTCCCACGGCTATGGGATTGGTGATTTCGCTGGCCTTGAGGCGGACCTTGCCGCGCAGAACGGCCGGGAACACTTCCCACGCCGGCAACTGTGACAGCAGATAATGGCTGCCCGCATTCTTTACTACCGTAGCTTCTCCTTTTTTCATTACAGCACTTTCTGGAGAAAGGTGGAGAGATGGTCTGCGTAGTGGACCATGCCCATATCCGTGAGGTGGATGCAGTCCACAAAGTCTTCGGCCTGGGTCATACCCTCGGCGGGGACGTAGTAGATGTTCTTTTCTCCGGCGGCTACCAGCTGCTCAAAGAGGGCCTTCTGGGCGGCGTTCTTCTTGCTGATTTCCTCTGCAATGGCCTTGTCCACCTTGCTGTGCGGGAAGTAAGGGTCTTCCACAAAGAGGATGGGAACGGTGGGGTGCTTGTCCCGCAGGATGCGGTAGAACTTTTCTCCGCGGGCCTCGATCTTGTCCGGCATGGCGTTGGGAACGTAGTCCAGCACAAAAACGGCGGGGTTGGGAACGCCGGCCATGAGCTCTGCAATCTCCAGGTCCAGGAAGGCGTTGCCGCTGAAGCCCAGGTTGATGACCGTGCGGTCAAAGCGGCGGGCGATGATATTGGTGTGGGCCATGCCGGGACGGGAGGCACAGCCGCCCTGCAGGATGCTGGTGCCATACATCACAATGGGGCAGTCAGACTTGGGGCTGTTGAGGACCGGCTGTTCCAGGGTGTATCCTTCCGGAACGCCCAGTTCCAGGGTCTTGACTTCGTCGTACAGGGCCAGGTAGAGCATGTACTCCCGCTCCACGGGATCCATGTTGGCCACCAGTTTGCGCTGGCGCTCCTTTTTGCCGGCCGTACCCCACTGGAAGCCGGAACCCACCGTCTTCCATTCCCCGTCCAGATAGGCGTAGAGGTCCAGGCCGCCGGTGCCGCAGTCCGTCATGTGCGGCATGTTGTTGCCGGTGTTGGTCCACTTGGCGTGGATCTCCGGGGCGCTGGTGCGGAACCGGATGTACAGGCCGGAAGAATTGGTGCCCAGGTTCCAGACGGCTTCGCGGGAGACGCCGTGCAGACTTTCCGGAAGGCGGCGGTAGCGGGGGCCATCGGCCTGGGAAAAGGCTTTACCATACACCGGAAAGGCCGATGCATCCACATAAACGATGTCCTGACTCTTGGCCAGCAGGCAGGCGGTCAGAAGGAAGAAGGAGAGGATTATCTTTTTCATAAAACAAAAATACAAAATTTGTTTCATTCGTCGCAATATATCCGCGGTTCGGAAGGAAAGTTGCGGATACCCGTTGTGAAATCCGTACCGAATGTGTAAATTTGTTAAGCCTCGCAATAGCGAGGTTTAACCACAGATAAAACACACTTTTTATGACCGTAAGTATTCAGCTTCATTATCGCACTGCCCTTGGGGAGAGCATTCAGCTCCGCCTGGGTAAACGGCGCATCCCCATGGAGCCCTCCCTTGGCGGGTTATGGCAAATCATGCTTACCGGCCGGGACATCCACAGCGGAGAGGCCTTTACCTTTGAGGTTGTTCAGGATGGAAAAGTAATCAAGCGCGAATGGCGCCACCACGTGTTTATCGCGCCGGTTTCGCAAAAAAATATCATTGTCCGCTCTTACTGGAAAGAGCGCCCGGCCAATTCGGCCTTCTATGCATCGGCCTTCAGCGATGTCATATTCCGCCGTCCGGACGGTTCCTCTTTCCGTCATCCCCGCAAAGAGGGCCCCAGCCTGGGCAATGTGTGCTTCCGCGTATCGGCCCCCGAGGTCAGAAGCAACGAGTCGGTGGGCATCGTGGGTTCCGGCAAGGTCCTGGGCAACTGGAGACAGGTGCACCTGATGAGTGACGGCCAGTTCCCCTGGTGGTTCATCACCATGGACATAGACGAGCCCATGGAATACAAGTTTGTCATCGCAGACACCAAGACCAAACAGATCCGCCTGTGGGAAGAGGGCCCCAACCACTTCTTCGCAGAGGTCCCGCCCAAGGATACCCAGCTCATTGTGGCAGACGTTCAGCCCAAGTTTGCCACCCGTCCCTGGAGAGGGGCCGGTGTGGCCATTCCGGTGTTCTCCCTCCGCACGGAAGACAGCTTTGGCGTGGGAGAATTCCACGACATCAAAAAGCTGGTAGACTGGGCCGTCAAAGCCGGCCAGAACATCATCCAGCTGCTGCCCATCAACGATACCAACAAGACCCATACCTGGCAGGATTCCTATCCTTACAACGCTGTGAGCACCTTTGCCCTGCACCCGCAGTATCTCCATCTGCCGGATGCCGGCGTGCGCAAGGATGCCGCCTACAAGGCCAAGCAGCAGGAGCTGGAGGCCCTTCCGCAGGAAGACTATGAGCTGGTAAACCAAACCAAGCTGGCCCTGATGCGAAAAGTATACAAGGGCGCCAAAGGCAAGGCCGTCCTGGCCTCCGATGCCTATAAGAAGTTTGTGGAAGAAAACCGAGAATGGCTCATCCCCTATGCCGTTTTCTGCGTGCTCAGGGATACCTACGGCACCATCGAGTACGGCCAGTGGAAAGAGCTGAGCACCTATAACGCCAAGAAGGTACAGGCCTATGCCGTGGCGCACCCGGAGGAGGTAGGCTTCCACTGCTACTTGCAATTCCTGCTGGATGTCCAGCTCCGGGATGCTGTGGAATATGCCCATCTGCACGGTGTGGCCCTCAAGGGAGACCTTCCCATCGGCGTCAGCCGCCGGAGCGTAGAGGCCTGGCAGCACCCGACGCTGTTCCACCTGGACGGCCAGGCGGGCGCCCCGCCGGATGCCTTTGCCGAGGACGGCCAAAACTGGGGCTTCCCCACCTACAACTGGGAAGAGATGGCCAAGGACGGCTATGCCTGGTGGAAGGCCCGCATGAAAAACATGTCCCAGTACTTCGACGCCTTCCGCATAGACCATATCCTGGGCTTCTTCCGCATCTGGGAAATCCCTACCCAGTACACGAGCGGTCTCATGGGCCACTTTAACCCGGCCCTCCCGTACTCGGAGGAAGAACTGCGGATGCGGGGCTTCAACCCCCGGGATGGGGAAGGCACCAATGTCCTCTTTGTGGAAGACCCCAGAAAGAAGGGTTACTGGCATCCCCGTATCTCCGGAGAAAAGACGCAGCTCTTCGCCGCCCTTCCGGAGGATATGAAGCACCACTACAAAGAGCTCTACACAGACTTCTTCTGGTTCCGTCACAACGACTTCTGGAGAGAATGCGCCATGAAAAAGCTCCCCGCCCTGCTCCGCTCTACCGGCATGCTTTGCTGCGGGGAAGACCTGGGCATGATCCCGGGCTGCGTCCCTTCCGTGATGGAAGACCTGAACATCCTGAGCCTGGAAATCCAGCGCATGCCCAAAGATCCGGCCGATCTGTTTGCCCATCCGGAGTCTTATCCCTACTGGTGCGTCTGCGCCACCGGAACGCACGACACCTCGCCGCTGCGTGCCTGGTGGGAGGAAGACCGCGCCCTTACCCAGCGCTTCTACAACGAGATGCTGGGCTGCGAGGGAGACGCCCCGTACTTCTGCGAACCGTGGGTGGCAGACCTGATCCTGGCCCAGCACATGAAATCGCCGGCCATGCTGGCCATCCTTCCTTTGCAGGACTACCTGGCCACCGACGGAGAAATCCGTTACCAGGGCAACCCGGCCGAAGAACGCATCAACATCCCCGCTATCCCGCGTCACTACTGGCGCTACCGCATGCACTGCACGCTGGAGAGCCTCATCGCCAATGACGGGTTCAACATGCACGTCCGCACCCTGGTGGAGGCGGCCGGCCGCAACAGGTAAAAATGGAAAACGACTGGAAATCCCGTCTGGGCGTGGTTTACTCCACCAACCCGGACTTCCAATACCAAACGGAAACCCAGGAGGAAGCAGATACGCTTCCGCCTCAGAAACAGCGCCTCATCGTAGGAATCGACCGCCGCAACCGGGGTGGCAAGCAAGTCACCTTGGTAAGCGGTTTTGTAGGAAAGGCCGATGACCTCAAGGAACTGGGCCGCGCGCTCAAAACCAAATTGGGCGTGGGCGGCACGGCCAAAGATGGAGAAATCACCATCCAGGGAGATTTCCGGGACAAGGTGGTATCCATTTTGCAGGCAATGGGCTACGCTGCCAAAAGAGGCAATTAATCCATGCTAGATTCGTTATTCAAATCCGGGGAACTCCTGCTGGAGACCACCGCCCCCGAGGCCGTAGCCCCGGAGGTTCCGCCGTCTCCCTGGCTCCTGAACCTGATGCTGGTGGTGTTTGTGGTGCTGGCCATGGCCACCCTCAAGCGCTTCCTGCAGGTGCTCCCGTATATGACAGACAGCTACACGCGTGTACGCGGCAGCGCTGCCCTGGAGGGCAGCATCCGCGTAAGCCAGGACCGTAACCTGGTAGCCCTGGTGTTCACCATTCCGGCCGTGATGCTGGTGTACCGGTACAAGCTGTACTTCCCGTCCCTGCTCCAGGAACTGGATCCCAACCTCCAGCTGGCCGGCATTTTCCTGGCGTTGCTGGCGTATTGCCTATTGAGGCACTTTGTGTATTTATGGCTCCGCCCGCGCCGGCGGTATGAAACCTTCCGCCAGGCCCATCGCGTGGGATATACGTACTTTATTCTCTTGATGTTGGTGCTGCTGGTCACCGTGGGGCTTTTGAGCCTCATCGGCCTGGAAGACGGGGTTGTAAGGCTGGTTTTGTACGGAGAAACGGCCCTTGTTTACCTTCTATTTCTGTTCCGCAGCGCGCAAATTTTATCATTATCTTGCAATCATTTGCGAACTTTTTTGTACCTTTGCGCGCTCGAAATTTTCCCGGCAGCCCTGCTGGTAGTTTCGGCAGTAGTATTGTAGAGAAGAAAGGTTTACAACATGAGCATCAAGAAAATCTTGGTTTCCCAGAACGCCCCCCGCGTTCTTACTCAATATGAGTCTGTTACGGAGAAATTCGGCGCAACCTTCGATTTCCGACCCTTTTTCAAAATCGAACCTCTGACCTCCCGGGAGTTCCGCGCCCAGCGAATCAACGTGCTGGATTATACGGCTATCATTTTCTCTTCCCGCCACGTCATTGATGCTTTCTTCTCCCTGGCCGAAGAACTTCGCGCCAAGATTCCCGAGACCATGAAGTACTTCTGCACCACCGAGGCGGTGGCCATGTATCTGCAGAAGCACATCGTATACCGCAAGCGCAAAATCTTCTACGGCACCGGCACCCCCGAGAGCGTGGTGGCCCTCATTGGCCCCAAGCACAAGGGAGAAAAGTTCCTGGTAGCCATGAGCGACACCTCCAGCGGTGACGCCCTCACCTCCCAGCTGCAGGCCCACGGCCTGGAGTACAACACCGGTGTGTTTGTAAAATCCGTGAGCCAGGACCTCAAGGACCTCAAGCTCCAGGACTACGACATGATTGTCTTCTACAACCCGGCCGATGTCAAGTCCCTCCAGGAAAACTTCCCGGACTTCCAACAGGGAGACATCAAGATGGTCTCTTACGGCAAATCCATTGTCAAAGCCATGGAAGAAGCCGGTCTCCGCATAGACGTCAAGGCCCCGTCTCCCGAGGCCCCGTCTGTAGCCAGCGCCATTGAGCAGTACCTGGGTACCCTCTAGTATGGATGAAAGCCTTCCCAAATCCGAGCGCCTCTGCGGCAAGACTGCCGTGGTGGGGCTCTTCGAGCATGGGAAGTCGTCCAGCGCCGGCTGCCTCCGTTGCAAATATGCCATCCGGGCCGATCAGGATCCTTCCCGCATTGTAGTGTCCGTGCCCAAGCGCCACTTCAAGCGGGCGGTCAAGCGCAACCTCCTCAAGCGCCGCCTCCGCGAAGCCTACCGCCACCAGAAAGACCTCCTGGGGCCGTCCGTAGACATCCTGTTCATCTACACCTCCACCGAGGTGCTCCCTTACGAAACCATTTACGCCGATATGGCCAACCTCCTCCAGGCTGTTTCGGCCCGTGAAATGCAAGTCACTGAAAATCAGAAAGATGTATAATTTCTCCTCCGCTTTTTTCGGAGGAGGATTTTCGCAAGTTGTTGATTATGAGTAAGTTCCATTCCACGCTCAAATCGATTCTGATTTTCCCTTTTGTGCTGCTGATCAAGTTCTATCAGCTGTGCATCAGTCCGCTTACGCCGCCCAGCTGCCGGTTCACGCCCACGTGCTCCCAGTACGGGCTGGAGGCCTTCAAAAAGCACGGACCCATCAAGGGCCTGTATCTGACCACCCGCCGCATCCTCCGCTGCCACCCGTGGGGAGGAAGCGGTTACGACCCCGTTCCGGAAGAATTCCATTTCTTTAAGAAAAATGCCTAAGAAAGAGAAGATCCAGCAGATGTTCGATGAGATTGCCCCTTCCTACGACAAGCTCAACCACATCATGTCCCTGAATGTAGACAAGATCTGGCGGCGCCACGCCCTCAAGGAGATTGTGGACGGCACCCCGCAGCAGATCCTGGATGTGGCCTGCGGCACGGGGGACAGCACCATCGTTACCGCCAGGGCGGCTGCAGAAGGCAGCCACGTCATAGGGGCCGATATCTCCGAAGGCATGATGGCCCTGGTCATGGACAAGGCCCGCAAGGCCGGCGTTGACGGCCGCGTAAGCCTGCAGGTGGCCGATGGGGAAAAACTCCCCTTTGAAGAAGGATCCTTCCACCGCGTAACCTGCGCCTTTGGTATCCGCAACTTCGAGCACAAGGAGCTGGGCCTCAAGGAGTTCCACCGCGTTCTCAAGCCCGGCGGCAAGGCCGTTATCCTGGAACTGTCCCTGCCCCGGAACCGCGTCATCCGCTGGTTCTACGACCTCTATTTCCTGCACATCCTGCCCTGGGTGGGCGGGCTCATTTCCGGAGACAAGGCGGCCTACAAGTACCTCCCGGCTTCTGTCCATGCCTTCCCGGCCCCTTCGGCCTTTCTGGCCATGATGCAGGAAGCCGGTTTCCAAAACGTCCGCCAGCGTCCCTTCTCCTTCGGCCTTTGCCGCATGTACGTAGGAGAAAAGTAGTCGCCCCCTCCGAAGCATTACCCTCTGAAACCCTCCGGGGCTTCGCCCCTTCGTCCCTCCCACCGCTTCGCGGCGGGCCCCTCCCCCTTATCGCCGGGGGTGGCGAAGGTTTCCGAGGGCAATACTTCTCCAAGGGCGAAACATACAAATCTTTTTCTTATCTTTGTAAATTGACTAGTTGATTAGATCAGAATGGATAACAAAACCTTTAAGAAGTGGAATTGGGTGGTTGGACTGGCCGTGCTGGCCATTTCCTGCATCACGTATCTTTCCACCATAGAGCCCACGGCGTCGTTCTGGGACTGCGGTGAGTTCATTGCATCATCCTATAAACTGGAAGTGGGTCACCCCCCGGGAAACCCGGTGTTCCAGCTGTTCGCCCGTTTCTTCTCCATTCCGGTAGACGCTTCCCACGCCGCCGTGGCCATCAATGCCATGAACGCCGTGCTCAGCGCCCTTACCATCTTCTTCCTCTACTTTACCATCGTCTTCTTTGCCAAGAGGGTAATTGGCAAGAAAGAGGAGTTCTCCATCGGCCAGGCCATTGCCATTTTCGGTTCTGGTGCTGTTGGTGCTCTGGCTTATTGCTTTAGCGATACGTTCTGGTTCAGTGCTGTGGAGGGAGAGGTTTATGCCATGTCTTCCCTGTTCACCGCCCTGGTGTTCTGGGCCATGTGCGAATGGTACGAGAAGGCCGATGAACCCCACGCCAACCGCTGGATCGTGCTCATTGCGTTCCTGATGGGCCTCTCCATAGGCGTACACCTGCTGAACCTCCTTACCATTCCGGCCTTTGTGTTCATGTACTACTACCGGAAGAACGAGGACAAGCCGTTCTCCTTCAAGAAGCTGGCCGGCATCTTTGCCATTGGCATCGTGATCGAGTTTGTGCTGGTGTACCTGTTTATCCCGTACTTCCCCAAGACGGCTGCGTGGTTTGACCGCATCTTTGTGAACGGCTTCGGCCTGCCTTATAATTCCGGTGCGCTGTTCTTCCTGGTGGGCGTGCTGGCCCTCTGCTTCTGGGGCCTGTTCACTACCCTCAAGAAGGAAAAGGTGTTCCTCAATACCGTCCTCCTGTGCGTGACCACGCTGGCCATTGGCTTCTCGCTGTTCTCCATCGTGATTATCCGCTCCAGCGTAAAGACCCCTACCAACGAGTACCAGCCCGATAACCCTTACACCCTGGTGCGTTACCTCAGCCGTGAGCAGTACGGCTCCACGCCGCTGCTGTACGGCCAGTACTTCGGCGCCCCCTACGACATCAAAAGCGGCAGCTACTGGGCCCCGCTCAACGGCAAATACATCAAGGCCACCGCTCCGGCCGACGCCGTTTACACCCCGGAAGGCAAGATGCTCTTCCCCCGTATGTGGTCCAACGCGGACTCCCGCTACATAGACTTCTATCAGCTCTATACCCAGGGCAAGGGCACCCGCATCCGCGGCGCCCAGCACCGCAAGCCCACCATGGGCGCCAACCTGGCGTATTTCTTTGACTATCAGCTTAACTGGATGTACTGGCGCTACTTCATGTGGAACTTTGTGGGCCGCCAGAACGACATCCATAGCCCCGTTCCCGGCAACGTGTTCAACGGCAACTGGGAAAGCGGCATAGGCTTCCTGGACCGCATCCGTCTGGGAGACCAGTCCAACGCCCCCGCCCCGCTGCGCGACAACAAGGGCAAGAACCACTACTTCTTCCTGCCGCTGCTGCTGGGCCTGCTGGGCCTGGTGTTCCAGTTTGACCGGGACAAGCGCGGCAGCTGGCTGGTGTTCCTGATGTTCTTCATGACGGGCATAGCCATTGTGCTGTACCTGAACCAGCCGCCTTACCAGGTGCGTGAGCGCGACTACGCGTACGCGGGTTCGTTCTACATGTTTGCCATCTGGATAGGCCTGGGCGTGGCCGCCCTGTACCAGTGGATCACGGAAAGCGCTAAGAAGGCCGATCCCAAGGTGGTGGCCGCTACCGCATCGGCCCTTTGCCTCTGCGTGCCCGCCCTCATGGCCGCCCAAAACTGGGACGACCATGACCGCTCCCATCGGTATACCGCTCCCGAGATGGCTTTCAACTACCTCAATACGGTAGGGGAGAACGGCCTGCTGATTACCCACGGAGACAACGATACCTTCCCGCTGTGGTATGCCCAGGAGATTGAGAGTATCCGCACGGATGTCCGCGTGGTGAACACCTCCCTGCTGGGAACCGACTGGTATATCGACCAGATGAAGTGGGCCTGCAACGAGAGCAAGCCGCTCCCGCTCACCGTGCCCGCCCAGCAGTACCTGTACGGCACCAACGAGTTTGTGTACATTGCCTACGACGACGGCTCTCCCATGATGATCAAGGACGTGATGGACGTGTTCAAGGATCCCAAGATGAAGGTGGCCCTGGACGACGGCACCAAGCTGGATTTCATCTGCGCCCGCAACATTGTGGTTCCGGTGAACAAGGAGAACTGCCTCAAGTACGGCATTGTGCCGGATAAGTTCGCCGACGAGATTCCGGACCAGATCATGCTCACCATGTCCAAGGACAAGAGCTATATCTCCAAGCCGGAGCTCTTTATGCTGGATCTGCTGTCCAACTACAACTGGGACCGTCCCATCAGCGTACTCAGCCAGGGTGGAGACATCAATATCGGCATTAAGGACTACCTCCTGTACGACGGTTACTCCTACCGCTTCACGCCCATCAAGAACAAGCCCGGCACCACCGATGCCGGCAAGGTGGATGCCCTGGAGCTGTACAACCGCATCAAGAACGACTACAGGTGGGACGCCCTGAGCCACACGGACTGGTTTGTGGATTACCAGAACATGTACACCTTCCTGGGTGTGCTGAGCCAGCGCCAGCTGTTCCTTACCGTGGCCAACGCCCTCATCGACGCCGGTGAGCAGGAGAAGGCCCTGGAGATCCAGGATCTGTGCCAGACCGTGTTCCCGGAAGAGAACTTCCCGCTGGAAACCATTCCGCTGGGCTTCTCCGGAAACGACTACATGGTGGCCCAGATGATCGAGAACTACTACCATCTGGGAGCGGTGGACAAAGCCCGCGACCTGGCCCTGCGGTTTGCCGAGCAGCTGCTGGATACATCGGCCTTCTATCTGGGCTGGGGCAGCCTGGGGGCCGACGAATTTGAAACCGCCAGCCGCATCCTCCTGTACGTGGCCGATGTGTGCAACGACTACGGAGACAAGGAGCTGGGCGGCGCCATGATGGAAGAACTGGAGCAGCTGCTGCACGCCGCCTCCGGCACTTCCTACGACATAGAACACGCAGAGGATACTCTGAAAGTACAACAACCTTAATTGTATATAAAATGAAGAGAAAGCTTTTACTGGTGGCGTCTCTGGTACTTTGCCTGAGCGCTTTCGCCCAGCCCGGCCCCGGTGGCCGTCCGTCCCGTCCCTCTTCCGACAAGGACGCTCCCAAGGAGGAGTCCAAGAAGGAAACTCCTGTAAACCTGGATTTCAAACAGGGTCTGTTCTCCGTAGCCCAGAACGAAAAAGACTGGTACCTGGAGATTCCCGACAACCTGCTGGGACGCCGTTTCCTGGCCATCACCCGTTACGTGAGCAACACCCCCGGTGCCAGTGAGTACGGCGGTGAGGAAGTGAACGAGGCCATGCTCTACTGGGAGAAAGCCGTCAACGGCAATCTCCTTCTGAGGGCCGATGTCCTGAGCATCTACGCCGACAAGGACCAGGCCATTGACAAAGCCGTAAAGGTGAGCTCCGAGAACCCTATCGTGGCCTCCTTCAAGCCCGAGAAGAACAGCACCGACGGCACCACCCGCATCAAGGCCAACAGCCTGTTCGAGGGTGACAACCAGGTAATTTCCTTCAGCAGCGCCAGCAAGCGCCAGTACAATCTGGGCGGCATCAAGGGAGACGCCAGCTTTATCCAGAGCATGCGTACTTACCCCATCAATACGGAGGTAACCGTAACCAAGACCTACAGCTACAACCAGCCCCAGGGCGGTCCCAGCGCCGGTCCGGTCCGTTCCACCATCCTGCCCGCCGGCCGTGAAGCCGGTGTGGTGACCGTGGTCCTGAACACCTCCATGATCCTGCTGCCGGAGACCCCCATGCAGCAGCGTTACTTTGACCCCCGCGTAGGTTACTTTGCCAACGGTTACAGCATGTTCTCCGACGAGCAGCAGGGCGTAGAACGCGTCCGCTTCATCACCCGCTGGCGCCTGGAAGCCCGTCCCGAGGACGTGGAGAAGCAGAAGAGGGGAGAACTGGTGGAACCCGTCAAGCCCATCGTCTACTATATCGATCCCGCTACTCCCAAGCAGTGGCGTCCCTATCTGATTGCCGGTGTCAACGACTGGCAGAAGGCCTTTGAGCAGGCCGGCTGGAAAAACGCCATCCGGGCCGAAGAATGGCCGGAGAACGCCGAAGAACTGGGCATGAGCCTGGAGGACGCCCGTTTCTCCGTGATCCGTTACCTGGCCTCCCCCGTGGCCAACGCCTACGGTCCCAACGTGCACGACCCTCGCAGCGGTGAGATTATAGAGAGCCACATTGGCTGGTATCACAACGTGATGACCCTGGTCCACGACTGGTACCAGATCCAGGCCGGCGCTATTGATCCCCGCGCCCGTGCCTTCAAATACAGCGACGAACTTATGGGAGACCTCATCCGCTTTGTCTCCTCCCACGAAGTGGGCCACACCCTGGGTCTCCGCCACAACAAAGGTTCATCCAGCTTCACGCCCGTTGAGAAGCTCCGTGACAAGGCCTGGGTAGAAGAGCACGGCCACACCGTGTCCATCATGGACTACGCCCGCTTCAACTACGTAGCCCAGCCCGAGGACAACATCACCAAGGATGGCATCTATCCCCGTATCAACACCTACGACAAGTGGGCCATCGAGTACGGTTACAAGCCCACCGAGTTCAAGACCCCCAAGGAGGACCACCTCTACTGGAACAAGGTCATCATCGAGCGCCTGAAAGCCCAGCCCGAACTCTGGTTTGGTGGCGAGGGTTACGACCAGGATCCCCGAGCCCAGAGCGAAGACCTGGGTGACGACGCCGTGGCCGCCAGCGAATACGGTATCAAGAATCTCCAGCGCATCATTGGCGAGCTGCCCGAGTGGAACAAGGAAGAGGCCAACATGTATACCAACCTGGACCGCATGTTCGACGCCCTCACTTCCCAGTACAACCGCTACGTAGGCCATGTGGCCATGTCCATCGGCGGCCGCTTTGTGACCAACCTGAGCATTGAGATGCCCGGCGCCACCTACGCTCCCGTGCCCAAGGCCCAGCAGAAGCGCGCCCTGAACTTCATCAACCAGCGCGTGTTCACCCGTCCCGCCTGGATTGTGGAGCAGCCCTACATCTTCAACCTCACGGACAAGCCCGACTCCTATCTGTATCCGTTCATCAACAATGTGATCAGCGCCAGCTCCCTGCTGAGCCTGGACCGGATGGACCGCATGGATCAGTTTGCCCAGGCCGATGCCGCCAACTACAAGCCGGAAGACTATCTCTCCGACCTGCACGACATGGTGTTCACCGAACTGGAGAAGGGTGGCAAGGTAGACAGCTACCGCCGCTACCTGCAGAACCGCTTTGTGACCACCGCCCTTGAGGTAGTGGCCAGCAGCCGTGCCAAGACTTCCCCCAGCGCCGCTTTGGTCATGGGTGAACTCCTGAACATCCAGAAGAAGGCTGCCAAGGTAAAGGGAACCGATGCAACGGCCGCTCACTGGCAGGCCATTGCCCAGCAGATTGAAAAGGCTCTGAAATAAAATGAAAAAACTTCTTGTGATTTTTGTCCTGCTGACAGCCGGAATGGCCTTTGCCCAGGAAGTGAAAGCCCAGTTTGCCGGTCCCATTGTCCGCAAGGGTGCTAATCTGGTAGACCAAAAGGGCCAGATCCTCTCCGAAGAATCCATCATCGGCCTGGTAGGGGAAGATATTTATAAGGAAACCGTGGTGGGTGCCCGCCGCCAGATGAAAAGCGGTACGGGCCTTATCATCGGTGGTTCCGTTGTCATGGGCGCCAGTGCAGTGTTTGCTGTGTGTGGTGCTATGGTTGGCAGCAACAAGGATATTTTTTCCAGCGATTCAACAAAGGCCAAAGCCGCACAAGGGGATGCACTCACAGCTGGAGCTTTGTATCTGTGCGCTGCGGCGCTTTCCTCCGTGGGCACCCTGGCCCTCGGCGGCGGCATTGCTTTGCGCGCCATCGGCAAGGGCCGCATCGGCTGGGTAGCCGAGCAGTGCAATGTCCGCCACAGCGCCACGCTGGAGTGGAGTGCTTCTCCCGCCGGTGCCGGCATCGTGATGCGTTTCTAGACCCGATAGCTTATCCTGCAGATTAGCAGGCAGTTATAAATCGAGGGGTGCACCTGGAAGTGCACCCCTCAAATCGTAAGTCGCTGTTAGCTAGCGACATATGTGCCGATGGCTTATTCCTGGATGGCTGCGATGCCGGGGAGGATCTTGCCCTCGATGGCTTCCAGCATGGCGCCGCCGCCGGTGGAGACGTAGCTCACCTTGTCGGCGTAACCCATCTGGGTCACGGCTGCTACGGAGTCACCGCCGCCTACCAGGGTGTAGGCACCGTTCTTGGTGGCTTCGGCCAGGTCTTCTGCGATCTGCAGGGTACCCTTGGCAAAGTTGGGAAGCTCGAACACACCCACGGGACCGTTCCAGAGGATGGTCTTGGAGTTCATGATGATCTTCTTCCAGTTCTCCAGCGTGGCGGGAGCGGCATCCATGCCCTCCCATTCGTCACCGATGTTGTTGGTGTCGAAGATCTTGCGGGGCGTGTCGTTGTCAAAGGCCTGACCGGCGACGGTCTGGACAGACAGGGACACGTTGACGCCCTTCTCCTTGGCGGTGGCCAGGATCTCGAGAGCATCGGGGATGAGCTCGTCCTCGTGCAGGGACAGGCCGATCTTGCCGCCCTGGGCCTTGATGAAGGTATAACCCATACCGCCACCGATGATGAGGTTGTCCACCTTGCCTACCAGGTTCTTGAGAACGGCGAGCTTGGAGCTGACCTTGGAACCGCCGATGATAGCGGTGAGGGGACGCTTGGCGTTCTTGAGCACGTTGTCGATGGCCTTGATCTCACCTTCCATGAGGTAGCCGAACATCTTGTCATTGGGGAAGTACTCGGCAATGAGGGCGGTGGAGCCGTGAGCGCGGTGAGCCGTGCCGAAAGCATCGTTGATGTAGCAGTCTGCGTAGGAGGCGAGGGTCTTCACGAATTCCTTCTGGGAAGCCTTCACGGCAGCCTTGGCAGCCTTCTTTTCCTCTTCGGAGGCATCCTCGGCCAGGCCGCGGGGTTTGCCTTCTTCCTCTGCGTAGAAGCGGAGGTTCTCCAGGAGGAGGGCCTCACCGGGCTTGAGGGCATCGGCCTGGGCCTTTGCCTTCTGGCAGTCCTCTGCAAACTGGACGGGAACGCCCAGGCATTCGCTTACGCGACCCACGATGTGCTTGAGGGAGAACTTGGGATCTACCTTCTTGGGGCGGCCCAGGTGGGACATAATGATGACGGAACCGCCTTCGGCCAGCACCTTCTTGAGGGTGGGCATGGCGCGACGGATACGGGTGTCGTCGGTGATTTCGAAGTTCTCGTTGAGCGGAACGTTGAAGTCTACGCGAACGATGGCTTTCTTGCCCTTGAAATCGTACTTGTCAATAAACTGTTGCATAGTTATAATGTTTGTAATTTGTTTCCAGTCTGCAAATTTAGCTATCTTTGCAGAAAATATCAAACGATATGCCCATCGAATTCCCTGCCTCCTACTGGAAAGACTATCAGCTCCTGGACTCCGGAAACGGAGAAAAGCTGGAGCGGTTTGGCAAATATGTGCTCAGAAGACCGGAACCCAAGGCTCTCTGGACACCGTCTATGAGCGAGGCCGATTGGAAACGCCTCCTCCATGTAACCTTCAAGCCCGGCGCCGGTTTTGGCAAGGCGGGCAAGGAAGACAGCGGCACCTGGGAGCGCTCCAAAAAGATGGAAGACCAGTGGAGCATTATATATAATGGTGAAGCGGATCCCGAGACCCACGCCGCCAGTGACCTCCACCTGAACCTGCGCCTGGGCCTCACCAGCTTCAAGCACGTGGGCGTGTTCCCGGAGCAGGCCCCCAACTGGGAATTCATTTATAAGGAAACGGGCCGATTGAGCCGCATCCACCAGGCCAACGGACTGCCCGCCCCCAAGGTGCTGAACCTGTTTGCCTACACGGGCGCCGCTTCGCTGGCGGCCAAGTGCGCCGGGGCCGACGTGACCCACCTGGACTCCGTGCGCCAGGTAGTCACCTGGGCCCGCGAGAACATGGAGCGCAGCGGACTGGACGGCATCCGCTGGGTGGTGGAAGACGCCCTCAAGTTTGCCAAGCGCGAAGCCAAGCGAGGCAACAAATACGACGGCATCATCCTGGACCCCCCGGCCTATGGCCATGGACCGGACGGCGAGAAGTGGAAGCTGGACGAGCTCCTCTTCGGCCTGCTGCAGAATGTGGCCGAAATTCTCTCTCCCCGCGATGCCTTCATGGTGCTCAACCTCTACTCCAACGGCTACAGCGCCGCCCTGGGAGAGACCGTGGTCAAAGAGGCCTTCAAGGGTAATTTCAAGGACATGACTTCCGGAGAACTGGCGTTCAACGACTCCTATGGAAAGGTCCTTCCCCTCAGCATTTACGTAAGACTGAAACGATAACGATGAAAAAGCTTCTGCTGGTGGCCACCCTGCTGGTTTGCGGGGCATCGGCCTTTTGTCAGGGTCTGCAATGGGGGCCGTGGGTTACGGAAACCCGGGAGAATTCCCTCAGCATCCTGTGGGTGAGCGAAAAGCCCGGAATGGCCTGGGTGGAACTGGAAGACGGTACCCGCATCTGGGAGACGTTTGCCGGACGCCGCATCTTCGGACGGCTGCACAAGATCCATCTGGAAGGCCTGCAGCCCGGCGCCGCCGTGAAGTACCGCGTGGGCGGAGAAAACCTCAAGGACGACTCCAACGCCCGCAATCCCAAGTTCGATACCAGTTATGCGCACAACTGGGAAAGCGTGAAGACCTTCAACGCAGAGGCCCCGGACTGCCGCTTCTCCGTGTTCAACGACATTCATCTGCAGACCGGCAAGTACAGCGCCCTGGCTTCCAAGGTGGATGCATCGACCACGGATTTCCTGTTCCTCAACGGAGACATTGCCACCGCCGGCAACTACGGCCTGGACACCCTGGTGCGCTACGAACTGGCCCCGCTGGGAGAGCTTGCCGCCACGCTGCCCGTGCTGTTTGGACGCGGCAACCACGAGGGCCGCGGCAACAATGTCCAGCTGGTGGCCGATATCTTCCCCAACGCCGATCCCGCTCCTTTCTATTATACGTTCCGCCAGGGCCCCGTGGCCTTTGTGGTGTTTGACGGTGGAGAAACCGGCCACGACCGTTCCATCCTCTACAGCGGCTCCGCCGTGTATGAGGAATACCTCAAAGAGCAGCTGGAATGGGCCAAGAAGGCCCTCCTGGAGCCCACTTTCTTCTATGCGCCCGTCAAGATCTGCCTGCTGCACGTTCCCATGATCGATCACGAGGACAAGACGGACTACCTGCTGCAGCGCTGGCTCAATGTAAACTTCATGGACCTGCTCAACCAGGTGGGCCTGGACCTCATGATTGGGGCCGACCTCCACGAGTTCATGTACTGTGAGCCCGGCACCATGGGCAATGCGTTTCCCATCATGGTCAACGACGACGCCCGCCGCCTGGACGTCTACTCCGACGGTAAAAAAATTACCCTCCACATGTTCAATGCAGAGGGTAAGTTGGAATTCGAAAAGGAATTTTTCCTCTAGGATTTATTTCAGCGGTCTTGCAAAATGGGTCTCGGGCTTGGCCTTGGGACCGGATTCAGGATGCACGGCGCGGGCCGGAAGCTTTTTGGTGTAGGCGTACACCAGGAAGCCAATGCCCAGCAGGACAAAGGGGATGCTCAGGATCTGGCCCATGTTCAGGAGCATGCCGGCCTCAAAGTCCACCTGGTCGTTTTTGATGAATTCAATAAGGAAGCGGGAGCCGAAGCACACGATCATGAAGATGCCCACAAAAGTGCCGCGGTACACGCTGTCCAGCTTTTTCCAGTAGAGCCACATGAGGAAGCAGCCCAGCAGGAGATAGGTGCCGGCCTCGTACAGCTGGGTGGGATGGCAGGCCGATGTTTCTCCGTTGCGCTCAAAGACAAAGCCCCAGGGAAGGTCCGTGGGACCACCGTAAATCTCAGAATTGAACAGGTTGCCCAGGCGGATGAAGCAGGCGGCGAAGGAGACGGGAATGACCAGATGGTCAATGACCCAGACAAAGTCGAAGTCGTTCTTGGGGCCGTACTTGCGGGCATACCACCAGATGCCCAGGATGAGGGCTATGGTGCCGCCGTGGCTGGCCAGACCGCCCTTCCAGGGCATGAAGATTTCCCAGAAACCGGCCCAACTGCCAAAGTAGTAGTCCGGCTGGTAGAAGATGCAGTGACCCAGGCGGGCACCCACGATGGTGCACAGCAGCAGCATGTACAGCATGGGGTCCAGCAGGTCCGTGGAGATCTTTTCCCGGACAAAGAAGCTTTTCATGATATACCAGCCCAGGATGAAGCCGCTCACAAACAGCAGCGAATACCATCTGAGCTCGAAGGACCCCAGGTGCAGGATCACGGGGTCAACGTTCCAGTGTACGACCAAATAATTCATAGCAAGTACAAAGATATAAAAATAGAACAAAAACAAAAAGTGCCGGAGGCCGAAGGCCGACCCAGGGGGCCTGGGGGATTAGGCCCCCAGTAAGATTAATCTTTTTAATGCTACAAAATTGCACTGGTGCAATTTTTGTAGTATTTTTGCAACTTATTTAGTTAGTTATATGAGTGTTAGAAGAATCGTAATTGTGCTGGCGATGCTGATTCCCTGCGCCGCCTGGGCACAATTTCAAGGAAATGAGCGTCCGGAGAATGACAGTACCCTGGTGTTGAGCCTGGAGGACGCTATCAAGATTGCCCTTTCGGAGAATACCTCCGTCAAAGTGGCAGACATGGAAATCCAACGCCTGCAGTATGCCCGCAAGGGCACCTATGCCTCCCTGTTCCCGCAGGTGAACGGCACGGGTTCGTATCAGCGTACTATCAAAAAGCAGGTGATGTACATGGGCGGCGGAGATGACAGCGGCTCCGGCGGCAGCATGTTCGACGGCATCCTGGCCCCCATCGAGTGGTATCTGAACCAGCTCATTGCCCAGGCTCCCGGCCCCATCGAGCCCTATGTACCCGAACCCACCCCCGAAAGCGACAACTCCGGCGGTATTGCCGTGGGCCGTCTCAATACCTGGAGCGCCGGTATCAACGCCTCCATGCCCCTGGTGAACGCCCAGTTGTGGGAGAACATCTCCCTGTCGGGTGACCAGGTAGAGCTGGCCGTGGAAAAGGCCCGCGAGAGCCGCCTGGGTACCGTGACCTCCGTCAAGCAGGCCTACTACGCCGTGCTGCTGGCCAAAGAGGCCTTTGAGGTGTACAAGGTGGTTTATGAGAACGCCGTAGAGAACTTCCGCCAGACGGAAAGGAAATACAACGTCCAGAAAGCCTCCGAGCTGGACCTCACCCGGGCCAAGAGCAACGTGGCCGCCGCTGTTCCCAACGTGTACAACGCAGAGAGCAGCATCCTGCTGGCCCTGTGGCAGCTCAAGGCCGTGATGGGCCTGGACCTGGAGCGCGAGATTGACGTAAAGGGCACCCTGGAAGATTACGCCCAGACCATGTTCCGCGACGTGAACGAAGGCGAGAACGCCAGCCTGGACCGCAACACCACCCTCCGTCAGCTGGATATGCAGGCCGAACAGCTGGCCAAGACCGTGCGGATGCAGCAGTACGCTTACATCCCCAGCCTCAACCTCAGCTTCGCCTACAGCTTCAACGCCATGACGGACAACTTCAAGTTCAGCGAGTACCGCTGGACGCCCTACTCCTACGTGGGCCTGAGCCTGAGCATTCCCATCTTCTCCGGCGGTCAGCGCTACTACGCCATCAAGCAGACCCGCGTGCAGGCCTCCGAGCTGGAACTCCAGCGCCAGAACACCGAGCGCCAGCTGCGCATTGGCATCAAGCAGAGCCTCCAGACCATGGATACGGCCATGAAAACCTACGATGCCGCCAAGGACGCCGTAGGAACGGCCGAGAAAGCCTACAACATTGCCTCCAAGAGCTACGAGGTGGGCCGGAGCACGCTCACAGACCTGAGCAATACGGAGCTCACCCTCACCCAGACCAAACTGCAGGCAGCCCAGGCCGTGTATAACTTCATTGTGGCCAAGGCCAGCCTGGAACAGACCCTGGGCTACGATTTCACCCAAGAATAAAATAGAGAAACAGATATGAAAAAGAGTATCCTTTTACTGGCCGCCCTTGCCGCAGTAGCCTGCGCCAACCAGGGTGCCAACCAGGCCGCCGCACCGGCCGAAACCACCCCCAACGTAGAGGTGGCCAAAGCTGTGAGCCGGGACGTAGCCCAGGACAACACCTACGCCTCCACCATCCAGGCTTATGCCGTGAACAACATTGCCCCGCAGACCGCCGGCCGCATCCGCAAGATCAACGTGGAAGTAGGTGACTACGTGGTCAAGGGCCAGATCCTGGCCGAGATGGACCGCCTCCAGCTTGAACAGACGGAACTGCAGGTCCAGAACGACGACATTGAATACGAGCGCCTCAAGGGCCTCTACAAGGAAGGCGGCGTGTCCCAGAGCGATTTTGAGACGGCCGAACTGGGCTACAAGCTTCGCAAGTCCAATCTTGAAAACCTCCGCGAGAATACCATCCTCCGCAGCCCTATCAACGGATTTGTATCGGCCCGCAATTTTGACGCCGGAGACCTCTTCTCCATGAGCGCCCCCCTCTTTACCGTCCAGCAGGTGACCCCCGTGAAACTGCTGGTGGGCATCTCCGAAAGCGAGTACACCAAGGTCAGGAAGGGCCAGGCCGTGACCCTCACCGTGGACGCCATCCCCGAGAGAACCTTCAACGGCAAGATTGAGCGCATCTATCCCACCATTGACCCCGCTACGCATACTTTCAAAGTGGAAGTGAGCGTTCCCAATACGGACAAGGAGCTCCGCCCCGGCATGTACGCCCGTGTCACCGTGAACTTTGGCGTCCGCCACAGCGTGATTGTCCCGGACCAGGCCCTGGTCAAGCAGGAAGGCACCGGCACCCGCTTCATCTATGTTTTACAGGCCGATAATACCGTAAGCTACCTGCCTGTGACCATTGGTCGCCACATGGGCCAGGAATATGAAATCCTTTCCGGCCTGGAAGAAGGCGCCACGGTGGTTGTGAAGGGTCAGAGCACCCTCAGGGACGGCGTTAAGGTGAATGTGCTATGAGTATTTACAGAACATCCGTAGAACATCCGGTCACCACTGCGCTGGTCTTCCTGGCCTTTGCCATCTTGGGTATCTTCTCCCTGGTGCAACTGCCGGTAGACAACTTCCCGGACATTGAGTCCAACACCATCATGGTGATGAGCTCCTATCCCGGCGCTTCGGCCGAGGACGTGGAGACCAACCTCACCAAGGTGCTGGAGAACTCCCTCAACGGTGTCCCCAACCTCAAGGACATCACCTCCAACTCCCGCGAAAACATCTCCGTGCTTACGCTGGAGTTCGAATATGGCATTGACATTGACGACGCTACCAACGACGTGCGCGACAAACTGGACATGGTGAGCCAGAGCCTCCCCGACGGAGCCTCCTCGCCCTTCCTGTTCAAGTTCAGCGCCGACGATATGCCCATCATGATCCTGAGTGCTACCGCCAATCAGAGCGTGAGCGCCCTGGATAAGATCCTGGACGAGCGCGTGGCTACGCCGCTGGCCCGTGTGACGGGCGTGGGTACGGTATCCGTGACCGGTGCACCCAAGCGTGAGATTCAGGTCTACTGCGACCCTTCCAAGCTGGAAGCCTACAACCTGAACATCAGCGCCATCTCCTCCATCATTGCCGCCGAGAACCGCAACATCCCTTCCGGTAGCATCGATATCGGCTCCGAGACCTATACCCTCCGTATCAAGAAGGAGTTCCAGGATCCCTCCGAGCTCCTGGACATTGTGCTGGGTTCCGTGAACGGCGGTACCATTTACCTCCGCGACGTGGCCCGCATCACCGATACCGTGGAAGAGAAGTCCCAGGAGTCCTACACCAACGGTGTACGCGGCGCCCAGATCATTATCCAGAAGCAGTCCGGCTACAATACCGTTGACGTTATCAACAAGGTAAAGGCCACCCTGGCCGGCCTGGAGCGTAACCTCCCGGCCGATATCAAGATCAGCACGGTGGTGGACAGCTCCCGTAACATCCTGCGTACCATCGGCTCCCTTAAGGAGACCATCCTCATCACCTTCCTGGTGGTGATGCTGGTGGTGTTCCTGTTCCTGGGCCGCCTCAAGGGTACCCTCATTGTGGTTCTGTCCATTCCTATCGCCCTGCTGGCTTCCCTGATGTACCTGTATGCCACGGGCAACACGCTCAACATCATTTCCATGAGCGCCCTGTCCATAGCTATTGGTATGGTGGTGGACGATGCCATTGTGGTGCTGGAGAACGTGACATCCCACCTGGAGAGGGGAGAGAAACCCAAGGAGGCCGCCGTGCATGGCACCGCCGAGGTGGGTATCTCCGTTATCGCCTCCACGCTCACCATGCTGTGCGTGTTCCTGCCGCTGACCATGATGACCGGTATGGCCGGTATCATGTTCCGCCAGCTGGGCTTCATCGTTTCCATCATCATGATTGTGTCCACCACGGCCGCCCTTACGCTGGTGCCCATGCTGTGCGCTCTCCTGATGAACAACAAGCCCACCACCAACAAGGTATACAAGGCCATCTTCGTTCCCGTGAACAAGGTGCTGGACGGCATTTCGGCCGGTTATTCCCGCCTCATTTCCTGGTGCATGAACCACAAGAAGCTCATTCTGGCCGGTGCCGTTGTGATCTTTGCCGTGGTCATGATCATCTACGTGCCCCGCATGAAGACGGAGTTCTTCCCCAATGCCGACCAGGGCCGTATCCGCGCCACCATTGAGTTGCCCATCGGTACCGCTCAGGACGTGACCCGCGACGTGGCCGCCCGCATTTATGAGAAGATCAAGGCCGATGTTCCCGAAATCGAGATCCTGAGCTACAGCTTTGGCCAGGCCGACTCCGAGAACGCCTTCGCCTCCATGCAGCAGAACGGTACGTACCTCATCTCCATGAATATCAACGTGGGTTCCATGGAAGACCGTAAGCGGTCTGTCTCCGAGATAGCCGACGTGATCCGCGCCGATCTGAAACTCTTCCCCGAGCTCAACCGCTTCAACGTAACCGAAGGCGGCATGGGCATGGGCGGCCGCGCCTCCGTGCAGCTGGAGATCTACGGCTACGACTTTACGGAAACCGAGCAGGCTGCCCGCGAGGTCCGCGCCCGCATGATGGAAAGCGGCCTGTTTACCCAGGCCATCCTGTCCCGTGACCAGTACACCCCGGAATACGAGGTGGACTTTGACCGTGAAAAGCTGGCCCTGAACGGCCTCAATTCCGTCACGGCCGCTACGGCCGTTTCGGCCGCCATGAGCGGTTCCGTGGCCTCCTACTACCGCGAGGACGGTGAGGAATACAACATCCGCGTGCGCTATGCCCCGGAATTCCGCACCAGCATCGAGGACCTGGAGAACGTGATTATCACCAATACGGCCGGCCGTACCCTCAAGGTCAAGGACCTGGGCCGCATTGTGGAATCCAAGGTTCCGCCCACCATCCAGCGCAAGAACCGTGACCGTTACATCTCCGTGAACGGCATCATGGCCAAGGGTCATACCCTCAGTGACGGTGTAGAGTTTGTCCAGGCCGACCTGGCCTCCCACGCGCTGCCGCAGGGCCTTACCTGGCAGATTGGCGGTGACTACGAGGAACAGCAGGAGATGTTTGGCAGCATGATTCTGCTGGCCCTGCTCATCGTGATCATGGTGTACATGGTCATGGCCTCCCAGTTTGAATCCTTCATGGGACCGTTCGTGATCATGTTCTCCATTCCGTTCGCCTTTGTGGGCGTAGCCCTGGGCAACATGGCCGCCAACCTGGCCATCGGCATGATGTCGGCCATCGGTATCATCATCCTGTTGGGTATCGTGGTAAAGAACGGTATCGTGCTCATTGACTACACCATCCTCCTCCAGGAGCGGGGTGTGAGCGTGCGGGATGCCTCCGTCATGGCCGCCAAGGCCCGTCTGCGTCCTATCCTCATGACCACCCTCACCACCGTGCTGGGTATGCTGCCCATGGCCCTGGGACGTGGAGAAGGCTCCGAAATGTGGAACGGTCTGGGTACCACCGTGGCCTGGGGTCTGAGTATCTCCACCCTCATCACCCTGGTCCTCATCCCCGTCCTTTATTGCGGTTTCACTGAGCACCGCGCTCGTAGAAAGAACAAGTAGTTATGAAAGCGATATTTATAGCATATAATCAGGCTTACAATCAGGAGATTGTAGAGCTGCTGGAAGGTTTGGGACAGCGGGGTTATACCGTTTGGAGTGAGATTGGCGGCAGAGGAAGCGTAGACGGCGAACCCCACTTGGGAAGCCATGCCTGGCCCACCCAGAACCACGCCCTGCTCACGGTGGTGGAAGACGCCCTGGTAGAGCCCGTCATGGCCCACCTCCGGGACACCGATGCCGCCAACCGCGCCCTCGGCCTCCGAGCCTACGTATTGCCTGTGGAACAGGCGATCTAACACGTTAGATCGCCTAAGAGTCTTCGACTCATTGGGGGGCTATCCCCCCAAACCCCCTGGGTCGCTTCGCTCCAAAGGATCTTCGAGGCACCCTATAAAAGAAATTTTGTATATTTGTGAAATTAAACAAGATTAACTATGCCTAAAGTAGCGACCAATACCAATTTTGAAGAGCTGCTGCAAGACAGCAAGCTGGTTATTGTGGATTTCTGGGCCACCTGGTGCGGCCCCTGCCGCATGCTCTCTCCCATCCTGGACGAACTGGAGGAAGAAATGGCAGACCAGATCACTGTGGTAAAGGTGAATGTAGACGATGCAGACACCATTGCCGCCCAGTACCGCATTATGAGTATCCCCACCCTTCTGTTCTTCAAGAACGGACAGATTGTAGACAAGACCGTGGGCGCCATGCCCAAGGCCACCCTGGCAGAAAAGATCAAAGCTAACCTATAATTAACAAAACAATGAAAAAAATTCTGACCCTCCTGGTGGCCGTTTTGGCTACCGCCTCTGTGGCTCACGCCCAGTTTGGTATCATTGGTGGTTGGACCACGTCCAAGACCTCTATCGACACCAAGAACTTCAGCGAGAATTTCAAAGGCCTCGATAACTTCCACGCCGGTATCGCCTATCACGCTAAGCTTCCCCTGGGCTTCGCCGTGCAGCCGGAACTCACCTATGAAATGAAGGGCGCCAAGATTGATCACCCCGATGGTATTTATGCCGGCCTGTCTTCCACGAAAGCCCATTGCGCCGAGTTCGGTTTGGGTGTTCAGTGGGGTATCGATCTCCTGATTGCCCGTCCCTTCCTGGTGGCAGAGCCTTTTATCGGTTACCAGTTCGCCAGCGATGAGAGGGTTTCCATCGGTAGTTATCAAGTTGATATCGATTCGGTGAACAAAGCACTGAATAATGCTAAGAACAAGCTGGACTATGGTATCTCGCTGGGCGCGGGTGTAGACATTGTCAGACACATCCAGCTCTCGGTCAAGTGGTACAAGAATTTGGGCCCCCTCTTCAACGATAGTAAGTTGAACAATGTGGGAGATGCCGTTGTGGCTGCCGTAAAGGACACCAAGAACTATCAAGGTATCAAGGTTACCCTGGGCATCTTCTTCTAGCAGATGAAACAGGTAACCGTCTACTGCTCTTCCAGCAGCAAGATAGACCCCAAGTACAATGCGGCAGCGCGTGAATTAGTTCGCGCGCTGCACGCTTTGGGTTATGGGATAGTGTCCGGCGGCGGCGCCCGCGGCACCATGGGTGCCATTACGGACGAGTCCGTGCGCGTGGGTGGCCAGCACATTGCCGTGTTGCCCCGCTTCATGGACGGCCTGGAGAACACGGAAATCACCCGTGTCATCTGGACGGACACCATGAGCACCCGCAAGGAATTCATGCGGGCCGATACCTGTGCCGCCATCGCCCTTCCGGGCGGAATCGGCACCATGGACGAGCTTATCGAAACCCTGGTGCTGGTAAAGCTGAAACGCTACAACGGCCAGGTAATAGCCCTGAACATAGACGGGTATTACGAACCGCTGAAAGCCCTGCTGGACCACTACGTGAAACACAACATGATGGAACCGGAAGACCGAGACCTCATGAAATTTCCCACCACGGTGGATGAACTGATAGCCTTACTCAAGTAATGAACGAAATCCTCGCCTACGTCAAGCCCGGACTGGAGCAAGTGAATTCTTTCATAAATGCTGCGCTTCGCAGCGACATCGAACTCCTGGATAGCACCAACCGCAGCCTGCGGGAGCATCCGGGCAAGATGATGCGCCCCATCCTGGCCCTGCTGGTGGCTGACGCAGCCGGAGCGGCTACGCCGCCGCCCGAGGATACATACCGTTATGCGGCCGCTACGGAGCTTCTGCACAACGCTACTCTCTTGCATGACGATGTGGTGGACGGTGCTACGGAGCGACGGGGAATGCCCACGGTGGCTTCCCTGCTGGGAGGCTCGGCGGCTGTGCTAATTGGAGATTATTGGCTGCAGAAATGCCTGCGGCTCATTCTGGGAGCCCGGCGGGAGACCGACCGCGTGCTCCGGCTCTTTGCCCAGACCCTGGGGCATCTCACGGAAGGCGAACTCCTGCAGATGCAGAAAGCCCAGTCGGCCGACACCACCCAGGCGGACTATCTCCGCATCATTTACGGAAAAACGGCCTCTCTCTTTGAGTCCACGTCCCTTTCGGCCGCCATTTCCGTGGGCGCTGCAGAGGAAGTGATCCGGGCCATGGGAGACTATGCCGTCCAGCTGGGCATTGCGTTCCAGATCAAGGACGACATCTTCGATTACTCCGATGCGTCCGAAGCCCTGGGCAAGCCGGTGGGAATAGACCTTCTGGAGCAAAAAATTACCCAGCCGCTGCTGTGTGCGCTGGAGCAGGTTCCGGCCGCCGAGCAGCAGCGCATCCGCGGCCTGGTGGCCCGGATTGTGGACGATCCGTCCCTGGTGGCAGAGGTGACGGCCTTTGTGAAAGAGCACGACGGCGTGTCGCTGGCGGTGGCCGAGATGGAAAAGCACGTGGATATGGCCATCTCCTACCTGCATGTGCTGCCGGAGAGCAAGGAGAAAGGTTATCTGGAAAGACTGGCCCGTTTTGTGGGTCAACGCGAGAAATAAATGGAGATTTACGGCAATACGGAGGTGAAGCAGGCCCTGTCCCAGATGGTGGAGAGCGGCCACATTCCGCATGCCATGCTCCTGCACCAGGACGACGGCGGCTGCGCCTTCCCGCTGGTGCTGGATTTCCTGGAAGAGCTGTATGGCGGCAACCCCCGCGTGAAGAAGCTCATTCACCCGGACATCCACTTTGTATTCCCGGTGGCGGGTCCGGACAAGCCCGTCTCGCTGCAGTTCCTGGCCCCCTTCCGGGAGCTTCTGCTGCAGAATCCCTATTTCTACGAAAACGAGCTCTACAGCGCTATAGGCATCGAAGGCAAGCAGGCCGGCATCTCCGTGAACGAGGCCCGCAGCGTGCTGGATCGCCTGTCGCTGAGCGCCGTTGAGGGAGGCTGGCGCACGGTGGTGCTCTACCTCCCGGAGAAGATGAACGTGCAGGCGGCCAACGCCCTCCTCAAGATGGTGGAGGAACCGCCGCAGAAAACGCTCTTCGTTCTCATTACCCAGGCCCCCGAGAAGGTGCTGCAGACCATTTCCTCGCGCTGCCTGCACATGCGGGTGCAACCGCTTACTCCCGAGGCCGATGCCCAGGTGCATCAGGCCGAAGTAGCCGGCAACGTGGTGCTCCAGGACCTCTTCCACGATCTTCTGGAAGCCCTGGTCCGGAGGGACCTCCTCAAGGCCCTGGAAACCGGGGACGCCGTGGCCGACCTCAAAGTCCGCGAGCAGCAGAAGACCTTCTGCCGCCTGGCCGCCGATGACCTTCGCCGCCTCTTTCTCCTGCAGAAGAGCCCCTCGCTGGCCCATATCCCGGAAGGGGAGCAGGAGTGGTACGGACGCCTGGCATCGGCCCTGAAACCCACATTCCCGCGCAAGGCGCTGGAATGCCTGGACCGCTCCCTGCTCCTCCTGGAGCGCAATGTAAATCAGAAAATCCTTTTCACCCATTTGGTGAATCAACTATATAGGCTATGAACGATTATAGCAACGAATCTATTCAATACGACTGTTTCCGCGGCTGCACCATTGTAACCGACGAGGAAACCGGCGAAAACGATATCCGCTACCGGCAGGGCTGTTGCAAGCTGGAGGTGTACAACGTGCTCAAGGGCATTTCCCAGGAGCAGTGGGGCAACTACTATGAGGTGCGCTTCAAGAACACCCGCAAGGGCATCTATGTAAACGCCTCGGGCCAGAGCATCAAGACCGGAGACCTGGTGGTGGTAGAAGCCGCCAGCGGCCACGACCTGGGCATCGTAACCCTGGAAGGCCCCATCGTGGGCCGCCAGATGCGCTGCAAGGGCATCGACCCCGAGCGGCAGGAGCTCAAGAAAATCTACCGCAAGGCCCGTCCCTTTGACATCCAGCGCTGGCAGGAAGCCATTGCCCGCGAGCAGGAAACCATGATCCGCTCCCGCGTGCTGGCCAATAATCTGGGCCTGGAGATGAAGATTGGAGACGTGGAGTTCCAGGGAGACGGCACCAAGGCCATCTTCTACTACATAGCCGACGGCCGTGTAGACTTCCGCCAGCTCATCAAGGACTTTGCAGAGGAGTTCCATATCCGCGTAGAAATGAAGCAGATTGGCGCCCGCCAGGAAGCCGGCCTCATCGGAGGTCTGGGTGTGTGCGGCCGCGAGCTCTGCTGCGCCAACTATATCACGGAGTTCAAGTCCATTACCACATCGGCCGCCCGTACGCAGGACCTGTCTCTCAATCCGCAGAAACTGGCCGGCCAGTGCGGCAAACTCAAGTGCTGCCTCAATTACGAGGTGGCCGCCTACATGGACGCCCATTCCCGCATCCCCCGCGTGGTGGAACCGCTGGAATTTGAAGACGGCCAGGCCTGGCTGGTAAAGACGGACATTCTGGCCGAAACCCTCTATTTCTCCTACGAGAAAGGCTCCCTGGCCCAGACCTTTGCCCTGTCGGCCGACGAAGTCCGCGAGATTCAGGCCATGAACCGCCGCGGCGAGAAGCCCGAAACCCTCCGTCAGGAAGAAGTATCGGCCCCGGAATTTGTGACCGGTCAGGGAGAGGATGCCATCAACCGCTTCGACCCCGAAAAGAAGAAGCGTCGCAATCGCAACCGCAATCGCAACCGAGAAAAGAAAGCTCAGTGAGAAAAGTAGCATTCGCCCTTCTGCTGGTGCTTCTGACCTCGTGCCGGGAGCCCCTCTCCACCGAGCAGTTTGTGCGCGGCGCAGGTCCGTACGTGTTCTCCGTGGACATGAGCGACACCACTGCCGCCTACGATTTTGACCTCTATACCCGCCTGGAAGGCACCCACACGGAAATGATTACCCTGCAGCCGAATGCCCTTTTAAGGGCCGAATGGCGCTCGCCCTCCGATTCCGTCCTGGTGGAAAAAGTATATCTTCCCCTGCAGGGAGAACACGAGACGTATTACACCCGGGATATCTATGAGCCCTACCGGGCCAACGTACGCCCGGTGGAGCCCGGGGTATGGACCCTGACCATCCGGCCCGAAGACCGGGCCCAGGTGCTGCCGCTCCGGGGAATGGGCCTGGTTGTTAAAAAGCACAGAGACTGATGGGACACGGAAAACTGAAGAAATTTGCCGAGAACGAGACGTTCCGCTGCCTGCTGCAGCCGGATGCATCGGCCGTGCTGGCCAAGGAGCCCGGCTCCCGCGAGCTCAAGCTCAACGACCATCCCATCAAGGGGAACTGGGGAGCGCAGATGTTTGGAAACAACAACCCCATTGTCTTGGAACTGGGATGCGGAAAAGGGGACTACACCATAGCCCTGGCCCTCCGGAATCCCGGGATCAACTATATCGGTGTGGATATCAAAGGCGCACGCCTCTGGAAGGGGGCCAAGTATGCCACCGAAAACGCCCTGCCCAATGTGGCGTTTCTCCGAACCCGTATCGAGTTCATCGATGCGTTCTTTGGACCGGAAGAAGTTTCCGAGATTTGGCTCACTTTCTCCGACCCGCAGCTCCGCGGATCCGAAAATGCCCGCCTTTCCTCTCCGCTCTTCCTGGAGCGCTACCGGAAGTTCCTCAAACCTGGTGGAATCATCCACCTCAAAACCGACTCCCGTTACCTCTACGAGTACACCCAGGCCGTTTGTAAAGTAAACAATTTACCCGTCTATTTCGAGAGTACCGACGTGTATAAGGAGGGCATACACTTATGTGCCGAGGGTGGCAACGGATTTGGGGACATATATGCCCTCCAAAAAGATGTTACGGAGGTGCAGACGTTCTACGAGAAGATGTTTCTGGAGATGGGGCTACCCATTACGTACATGGCTTTTGGTATCGGCCATGAAGGGCCCTACCAGTTCCCGGGGGACCAGTTCGATCACGAGAAGTGGCTGGAGGCCGAAGGTCCGCGTCGCAGTTTTTCGCATCAACCTAGCAAACGGGGATAAATCCCCGTTTTTTTGTTATCTTTGTAGGACTATGGCTAAAATGATTTATACGATGGGCGAAGTAGCGGAGATGCTGGGGGAAAATGCCTCGGCCGTACGCTACTGGAGCAACTATTTTGAGAAGTTCATCAAGCCCCAGCGCAATGCCAAAGGCAACCGCCTGTATCACCCGGAAGATATCGAGACCCTCAAGCAGATCCAGTATCTTCTGAAAAACCAGGGCCTTACCCTGGAGGGTACCAAGCAGCGTCTTACGGAAGACCGCCGCACGGTGGACAAGCGTGTGAAGGCCATCGGCATCCTGCAGGGCATCCGAGAAGAACTGGTTCAAGTACGCAAGGCCTTATGAAAGTAGGGGACATTACCGCGGCGCTGGAGGTATTTGCTCCGCTCCGCATCCAGGAAAGCTGGGACAACAGCGGGCTCATTATAGGCTCGCCGGAAGACGAAGTGCACGGTGTCATGGTGGGCTTCGACTGCACCCCCGAGCTGGTGAAGGAGGCGGTAGAGAAGGGCTGCGATATGGTGGTTACCCACCACCCGCTCATCTTCAAGGGCATCAAACGCATAGACAGCAAAGACCCCGTGGGCGCCGCCATCATGCAGGCCGTGCGCTCCGGTGTGGCCGTTTATGCCGCCCACACCACGGCAGACAAAGTGATAGCCGGCGTGAGCGGAGCCATGGCCCGTCGCCTCTCCCTCAAGAACGTGGGCATCATGGTCCCGGAAGAAGACGGTACCGTGGGCCTGGGCTGTATTGGCGAGTTCGAAAAACCCATGACCGGCCTGGAGGCCCTGGCCTATGTGAAAGAGCGCTTTCACCTGGGCGTAATCCGCAGCTCCAAGCCCCTGGAAACCCCCATCACCAAGGTGGCCCTGCTGGGCGGCAGCGGCGGCTCAGAAATTCAGCTGGCCATGGCCAAAGGGGCCCAGCTGTACATCACGGCAGACATTTCCTACCACAATTTCTTCACGCCGGAGGGCTTTATGGTCATGGATATCGGCCATTTTGAGAGCGAAGTGGAGATTGTAGACATTTTCTTGGCAGAGTTACGGAAAAAATTTCCTACCTTTGCAAGCTACAAAAGTGCCAATATGGGCAGGAGCAACCCTGTCCACTACTTTGGTTTGTAAACAAGTAACAATCGATTGATAAATTTTATGGCAAGTACCAAGAAACCCACCGCCGCCAAGAAAGTGGAGGCCCCCATCGACAACAGGGAAACTTTTGTGTCGCTGCAGAAAAGTTTCGCCGATTCCGATATGCCCGTGGAGGAAAAGCTCAAGACCCTCTACCAGCTCCAGGCTGCGGATTCCGAGATTGACAAGATTATCCAGCTGAGAGGCGAACTGCCGGCAGAGGTAGCGGCCCTGGAAGAAGAGATTTCCACCCTCAAGGAGCGCAGCGCCGCTCTTTCGGCCCTGGTGGACCAGCTCAACCGGAACATTGCAGATGCCAAGCTCTCCATCTCCGAGCACGAAAGCATCATTGAGAAATACCAGCGCCAGCTGGAAACCATCACCAACTCCCGCGAGTACGACTCCCTGAACAAGGAGATCGAGAACCAGGAACTCCTCCGCCAGATCGAGGAGAAGACCATCGGTGACACCCGCTTCGAGATTGGCAACAAAAAGGCCGAACAGGACGAGCTCAAAGACCGCCTGGCCATCCGTCAGGAAGACCTCAAGGCCAAGAAGGAAGAGCTGGAGAACATTGTAGAAGAGACCGCCAAGGAAGAGGCCGTGCTCCGCGCCCGCCGCGAGGAATGCGCCGCCAAGATTGACGCCCGCACCATGAGCGCCTACGAGCGCATCCGCGAGAGCGTCCACAACCACCTGGCCGTGGTAGGTATCTACAACGGTGACTCCTGCGGAGGATGCTTCAAAACCATCACTCCCCAGCGTCGCGTAGAGATCGCTTCCAACAAGAAGCTCATCATCTGCGAGCACTGCGGCCGCATCATCATCAACCCGGACTTCGAATAATAGCCCATTTCAATGGCCGATACGCCCAGAAAAAAATCCCGCGCAGCCGAGCCCCTCAACCTGGAGACCCTGATGGGGAACAGACCCCCGCAGGCCCTGGATGTAGAGGAGGCCGTGCTGGGTGCCATGCTGGTAGAGCCCGCCACCATAGACGAGTCTATGGAGGAGCTCTCGGCGTCGTGCTTCTACGACCCGCAGCACCGGATGATTTTCGAGGCCATGTCGGAGCTGGTGAACGAGCACGTCTCCATAGACCTGGTAACGGTAAGCGAAAAGCTCCGTTCCAAGGGCAACCTGGAAGCCATCGGCGGTCCCGTGGTGCTGGCCGGCCTGTCGCAGAACATTGCCGCCGCCGCCCACATTGAGTATTACATCAAGATCCTCAAGCAGAAGACCATCCAGAGAGACCTCATCACCGCCTCCTACGAGATTCTGAAACAGTCCTTTGACGAGTCCACCAACGTGGACGAGCTCATAGACAACGCCCAGACCAAGGTCTTTGCGGCCATTCAGAACAACGTAAAGAGAGACGTCCAGGACATTGGCTCCATCATCAACTCGGTGCTGGAAAACCTGGAAGAGCTCCAGAACACCACCGGCCTCTCGGGCGTTCCCTCCGGCTATCCGTCCATAGACCGCATTACCCAGGGCTGGCAAAAGAGCGACCTCATTATCCTGGCCGCCCGTCCGTCCGTGGGTAAGACGGCTTTTTCCCTGAACATTGCGCGCAATGCGGCCGTTGAGGCCAACATGCCCGTAGCCGTGTTCTCCCTGGAAATGAGCGCAGACCAGCTGGGTAAGCGTCTCATCACCACGGAGAGCGGCCTTTCCGGAGAAAAAATCAAGGGCGGCGTCAAGCTGGAACCCTTTGAGTGGGTGCAGCTGGAAGACACCCTCCGCCGCCTGGCCAAGGCCCCCCTGTACATAGACGATACCCCCGGCATTCCCATCATGGAATTCCGCACCAAGGCCAAGCGCCTGGTCAAGCAGAAGGGCGTACGCCTCATTGTGGTGGACTACCTCCAGCTCATGCAGGGTCCCGTGGAACTCAGAGGCCTGCGAGAACAGGAAGTGGCCGCCATCTCCCGTACCCTCAAGGCTACCGCCAAAGAGCTCAACATTCCCATCATAGCCCTGTCCCAGCTGTCCCGTAACGCCGTGCAGCGTACCGGCGGTACCGGTAAACCCCAGCTGAGCGATCTCCGTGAATCCGGTTCCATCGAGCAGGATGCCGATATGGTCATCTTCATCCACCGTCCGGACTTTGTGGGCATGAGCGAAAACCCGGAAGACAAGGAAAAGGCCTACATCTGCATTGCCAAGCACCGTAACGGTGAGGTCTGTGACATTGAGATGAAGTACAAGGCCAACCAGGTCAAGTTTGTAGAGCCGGACCAGAGCCTGGACGTGTACGCGCAGCAGGGTCCCGTGGCCAGCGCCGCCAACGACGCTCCCGCCGGCAATTACAATTTCGAGGATCAGCAGGATTTCTAGCCCGTGCGTAGGTGGATTGTCATACTTTGTATCTGCCTGGCGGCCCCGTTCTCCTTTGCCCAGGAGGAAGCCCCTTTCAAGGAAGGAGAAGACGTATCCCTTACCATTATGTATAAGTGGGGCGCCATCAACACGGAAGTAGGAACCGCCCGGCTCCGGGTATTCGACGATACTTTCAAAGGGGAGGAGGCCTTCCATCTGGACTGTAGGGCCTGGACGGCACCTTTCTTTGACCGTTTCTACAAAATTAGGGAAGAACTCCATAGCTGGGTGCGGGCCTGTGACCTGCGCCCCTTGCGTTTTACCCGAAGCACCTACGAGGGCGGCTACACCGCCTCCAACGACTTCAACTACGACTGGGAAGAAGGATTGATCCGGGCCGATGTCACCTTTGGAGACAATGGCCCCCAGAAGCTGGAGATCCCCATTGAGAAAGGGGACCTGGACCTGATTTCCCTGCTGTATTATTTCCGCTGCCTGCCTCCGGAAGCCTACAACGCCGGAGCCGTCACCAAGGTGCGGTTTGCCATTGACGACAACGTGTTTGATGTCTATATCCATTCCAGCGGAATGGAAAACATCAAAGTGCGCAAGAAGGGCCGGCTCAACGCCTGGCACCTCTCCTGCTCGGTGGTCAAGGGCGCCCTCTTTGAAGGAGACGAGAATTTACACCTCTGGTTATCGGCCGACGAAAACCGCATTCCCGTAGTCGCCAAGGTGCCCCTGAAAGTGGGCGCCGTACAGGCCTGGCTCAGCAGTTACGAAGGCCTTAAGTACCCTTTTACCTCCTGGACCGATGGCCGAAAGCATTAGTCATAAAGGAAAGATTACCCGCATCACGCCGCAGGTGACCACCGTGTCCATCCTGCAGCATGCCGCATGCGGAGAATGTCACATAGCCGGCCTCTGCACCATGGCCGAACTGGCCGAAAAAACCGTAGACGTCCCCACCGACCCTTACGCCTTCTACAAGGTAGGAGATGAGGTGGAGGTGCTCCTCAAGGCCTCCATGGGCTTCAAGGCGGTGTGGCTCTGCTATGCCATTCCGCTGGTGGTGCTGCTGGGCGTGGTCCTGCTCCTGATGGCCCTGGGAGCGGGGGAGATGGCTGCCGCGGTCTCCGGCCTGGGGGCCATCGGCCTGTATTATCTGGCCCTTTACCTTTTCAGGGATAAACTGAAGAACGAATATATATTTACAATAAAAGGATAACTATGGTAAACATTATCATCTGGACTGTTGCGGTGGTGACCGTCTTAGGCCTTGTGCTTGCCCTGGTGCTGTATCTGGTGGCCCAGAAGTTCAAGGTAGAAGAGGATCCCCGCATCGATGAGGTGGAGAAGGTGATGCCGGGCGCCAACTGCGGCGGCTGCGGCTTTGCCGGCTGCCGCGCGTTTGCCGAAGCTGCGGTGAAGGCCCCCAACCTGGACAACAACTTCTGTCCGGTGGGCGGTAACGACACCATGGCCAAGGTGGCGGCCATCCTGGGTTACGAGGTAACGGCCAAGGCCCCCATGGTGGCTGTGGTCCGCTGCAACGGTAACTGCGAGGCCCGTCCCAAGGTAAACGAGTACGACGGCTATCCCTCCTGCTACGTCAAATCGCTCCTGTACACCGGAGACACGGGCTGCTCCTTTGGCTGCCTGGGCTGCGGAGACTGCGTGAACGCCTGCCAGTTTGGGGCTCTCTCCATGGATCCCGTTACCGGCCTGCCGGTGGTGGATGAATCCAAGTGCACCGCCTGCGGCTCCTGCGTCAAGGCCTGCCCCAAGCGCGTCATCGAGCTCCGGCCCCAGGGTCCCCGCGGCATGCGCATGTACGTGAGCTGCATCAACAAGGACAAGGGCCCCGTGGCCAAGAAGGCTTGCGCCAGCGCCTGCATCGGCTGCGGCATCTGCGCCAAGACCTGCACCCACGAAGCCATCACCGTAGAAGGCAATGTGGCTTACATTGACCCCGCCAAGTGCAAACTCTGCCGCGAGTGCGAGGCCATGTGCCCCACCGGCGCCATCCACGGCGTGAACTTCCCCAAGCCTCTGGACAAGGAGGCCATCAAGGAGCGCATCAAACAGCGCCAGCAGAAAGCTAAAGAGGCAGCCGAGGCTGCTAAAAAGGAGGCCGCAAATGAGTAAGCATACATTCTCTCTGGGTGGAGTCCATCCGCACGACAACAAGATCTCCCGGGAATGCCCCATTACCCCGCTTCCCATTGCCCCCACCGTATACATTTCCGTGGCCCAGCACATCGGTGCTCCCTCCGTGCCCTGCGTGGCCGTGGGAGACAAGGTCAAAGTGGGCCAGGTAATTGCTGAGCCCGGCGGATTCGTGGGCGCCTTCATCCACTCCTCCGTGAGCGGCACCGTCAAGTCCATCGCCCCCAGGGCCGATCTGGCCGGCCGCGCCAGCACTCACATTGAGATTGCGGTTGAGGGAGACGAATGGGCCGAAGGCATCGATACCACCGACACCCTCATTACAGCCATCCCCGATGACCCCAAGGCCATCGTGGAGAAGATCAAGCTGGGCGGCGTCGTGGGTCTGGGTGGTGCCACCTTCCCCACGCACGTGAAGCTGAGCCCGCCTCCGGGCTCCAAGTGCGAGCGCGTGATCATCAACGGCTGCGAGTGCGAGCCTTACCTTACCTCCGACTTCCGCACTCTCCTGGAGAAGGGAGAGCAGGTGGTGGTGGGTGCCGCCCTCCTGCAGAAAGCCATGGGTGACGTTCCCTGCACCATCGCCATCGAGGAAAACAAGCCCGAGGCCATTGCCCATATCAACGAGGTCATCGCCAAACTGGGTTACAAGAACATGGAGGTGATGGTGATGAAGATGATGTATCCGCAGGGCGGTGAGAAACAGCTCATCGACGCTGTGATGCACCGTCAGGTGGGTTCCGGCGCCCTGCCCATCAGCGTAGGTGCCGTTGTTCAGAACGTAGCCACGGCCCTGGCCGTGTACGACGCCGTTCAGAAGAACAAGCCCATCGTGGACAACTCCGTCACCGTTACGGGCCAGTGCTTCCCCAAGCAGGCCAACCTGCTGGTACGCGTAGGTACGCCCCTGAGCTATATCATCGACTATCTGGGAGGTGTCCCGGCCGATGCCGCCAAAATCATCAGCGGCGGTCCCATGATGGGCCGTGCCGTGGCCAACCTGGATGCCGCTACCGTCAAGGGAACCGGCGCCCTGCTGTTCCTCACCGAGAAGCAGACCCGCCGCGCCCCGGAGACCAACTGTATCCGCTGCGGCAAGTGCGCCGACGCCTGCCCCATGGGCCTGGAGCCGTTCCTCCTGAACAAGCTCTCCAAGAACGCCGACTGGGATGCCTGTGAGGCCAACGCCGCTCAGGACTGCATTGAGTGCGGCTGCTGCCTGTATTCCTGCCCCGCCCACATTCCGCTGCTGGACAACATCCGTGTGGGTAAAGGCTTTGTGTTAAGCGCCATCCGCGCCCGTGCAAAAAAGTAAAGGACTATGAATAAATTATTAGTTTCACCGTCACCCCATATCCACTCCAAGGACTCCACCAAGTCCCTGATGCTGGATGTGGTGATTGCGCTGCTGCCGGCCGTCATCTGCACCTTCGTCTTCTACGGATGGAGGGAGATGGTGGTGATGGGCGTGAGCGTGGCCTCCTGCGTGCTGCTGGAATGGGCCATCACCAAATACATGCTTAAAAAGCCCTCCACCATTGGAGACCTTTCGGCCGTTATCACGGGTATCCTGCTGGCCCTGAACCTGCCCTATACCACGCCCTGGTGGGTGGTGGTCATTGGCGCGGTCATTGCCATCGGCGTAGCCAAGATGAGCTTCGGCGGCCTGGGCCAGAACATCTGGAACCCCGCCCTGGTGGGCCGTGTGTTCCTGCTGGTTTCCTTCCCTACGTACATGACCACCTGGAGTGCCCCGCAGGGCCTCTTCGGCCTGGATGCCGTTTCCGGTGCAACGCCACTGGGCACCGTGCAGGAAGGCCTTCTCCAGGGTTCCACCATCCAGGAGATCATGAGCGCCGGAGACTATTCCTATTCCAAGATGCTCTTTGCCAACCTGGGCGGCAGTGCCGGTGAAGTTTGCGCCCTGGCCCTGCTGGCCGGTTTCGTGTACCTTTGCTGCCGCAAGGTGATCAAGCCTTGGATTACCCTTAGCATCTTTGCTACCGTGGCTCTCACGTCCCTCATCTTCTGGGGTATTAACCCGGCCCGCTTCACGGATCCTCTGTTCAACCTGCTCACCGGCGGTCTCATCCTGGGTGCCTGCTTCATGGCAACGGACTATGTGACCAGCCCCATGAGCGTGAAGGGCGGCATCATCTTCGGTGTGGGTATCGGCTTCCTCACCATGATGATCCGTTACTTCGGCTCTTATCCGGAAGGTATGAGCTTCGCCATCCTTATCATGAACTCTGTGGTTCCGCTGCTCAACATGTGGTTCAAACAGAAAAAATTCGGGAGGAAGTAGATTATGGCTGCAAAATCCAATTTAACCAATATGGTTCTGGTGCTGGGCCTTACCTGCCTGTTCTGCTCCGGCGTGCTGGGCGGTGCCTATGTCCTCACCAAGGAGCCCATTGAAAAGGCCCAGGCCGAAAAGACCAACAAGGCCATTGCCCAGGTGCTGCCTCACTTCACCGACGTGAAGTACAACGAGGAAGAGCACTACTACACGGCCACCGACGGTGACAACCTGGTGGGTTATGCCATCGAGTCCACTACCGTGGGCTTTGGCGGCCCCCTGTCCCTGATAGTGGGCGTAACCCCCGACGGCGTGGTATACAATACCTCCGTGCTCTCGCACGCCGAGACCCCCGGTCTGGGCGCCAAGTGCACCTCCGACGCCAAGTTCATGGACCAGTGGAAGGGCTTCGACCCCTCCATCAAGAAACTCTCCGTCAAGAAGGATGGCGGTGACGTAGATGCCATCACGGCTTCCACCATCACCTCCCGAGCCTACACCCTGGCGGTAGAGAATGCCCTGTCAACGTTTAAATCAATAAACGAAGGAGGATGCTGCAATGAGTAAATTGAAACTGATTACCGACGGGCTTGTCAAGAACAACCCCACCTTTGTACTCCTGCTGGGTATGTGCCCCACGCTGGCCACTACCACCAGCGCCATCAACGGCCTGTCCATGGGTCTGGCCACGCTCTTTGTGCTGGTGCTCAGTAACATGGCCATTTCGGCCATCGCTCCCGTGGTGCCGGACAAGGTGCACATCCCTGTGTATATTGTGGTTATCGCTACCTTCGTGACGCTGCTGCAGCTGCTCATGCAGGCTTACACCCCAGCCATGTACGAGACCCTGGGCCTGTTTATCCCGCTTATCGTTGTGAACTGCATCGTGCTGGGTCGTGCCGAAGCTTTCGCCAACAAGCATGGCGTAGTGGAGAGCGCCTGCGACGGTCTGGGCGTGGGCCTGGGCTTCACCTGCAGCCTCACCGTGCTGGGCCTGGTGAGAGAGATCCTGGGTTCCGGATCGGCCTTTGGCTATAACTTCATTGGCGGCCACGACGGCATGCTGGCCTTTGTGATGGCCCCCGGCGCTTTCCTGTGCCTGGGTTACCTGATGGTCCTGTTCAACAAATTCCTTAAAAAGAACTAGGCTATGGAGTACTTCCTTATTATTATCTCGGCGATTTTTGTTAACAATATCGTCCTGTCGCAGTTCCTGGGCATCTGCCCCTTCCTGGGTGTGTCCAACAAACTGTCCACCGCTACGGGTATGTCCATGGCCGTGTGCTTTGTGATTACGCTGGCCACGCTGGTTACCTACCTTATTAATAAGTACCTGCTGGTTCCCTTCGAGATTACCTTCCTCCAGACCATTGCTTTCATCCTGGTCATCGCTGCCCTGGTGCAGATGGTGGAGATTGTGCTCAAGAAGGTGAGCCCCAGCCTGTACCAGGCCCTGGGTATCTTCCTGCCCCTGATTACCACCAACTGCGCCGTGCTGGGTGTGGCCATCAACGTAGTTACCAAGGAATTTGCCTTTGTGCCCGGTGGCGTGCTCAACCTGGGTCAGGCCCTGGTGTATGCCTTTGCCACTTCCCTTGGTTACGGTCTGGCCATGGTCATCTTTGCCGGTATCCGTGAGCATCTGGCCCTCAACAATGTTCCCAAGGCTTTCAAGGGCGTTCCCATTGCCATCATCAGCGTGGGCATCCTGGCCCTGGCCTTCATGGGCTTCAGTGGAATGGTTAAGTAACGTCTGTTACATATCGTAAGAAAATAGTCCGCGAATCGGGTGATTCGTGGACTTTTTTGTGCTGTTTGCTGAATATTCTTAAGAGAACGCGCGATTAATAAAAATATTTATAAAGATTTTGAAACCATAAGAAATTTTGAAAATATTTTGTAAAAAATTCTAAAATTATTTGCAAAAAGGAAAATATAGATTAAATTTGTAATTGGAATACGGGCAAAAAGACACGGCTGAATTAAAGAATTTGTAAGATATTGGACCTGATTTTCCGTCCCAACTGCCGCCTCTTTTTGACTTTAACATATTGGTATATAAAGGTTTAACACTAAAACTACTTAACCGCCAAAACAGGAATAAATAATCCTACCGTGCAGCCTCTTTGACCGCAGGGGCCTGCCGTTTCCCCTTTACAGAAAGTTAACTAACAACTAACACTAATTATCTTTACTACTGATGCGATAAATTTTGGTTTAAAAGCACTAGTGTCCGGAGAAAATTTCTCCGATAAGGTTTTAACTGTTTAACATCAATAACTTACAAGCATCTACGGGGGTAAAAACGAAATGCGACAATTCCAGAGAGAGGGTGTAAGAGTGTAACCCCGATGAAAATGAAAGAGTTAGAGGGCCTATAACCCCGGCGGGCCCGCAAAACGAAATGTTACATTTGCTTTACTTTTGCGTTACATTTGAGGCCGTTTGAAAGGCTGTATTTGAGTTTGAATGTTACATTGCCTCCTGAAAGGGCCAGAAACCGGCCTATTTCGGGGGGCTTTTCTGTATTTGGCCGTGTACTTGGATCCAATTCAGAGGGCCGTAGAATGGCGTTTTAAGGCCGGATCTATAGGGCCATTATTCAGGGCCAGAAGCCGGTGAGTCCTACAACCTTTCAAATGCGGCTTTGCGACCCTTCAAGTACCTTAAAAATGGCCTTTCAAGGCTTTGTGAGTTAGATCCAAGGCAAGAAAGAAGACAGCCACTTAAACCGCCATTAAGACCGCCATCAAATCCGTAATTCCAAAACGAAAAGTATGCGTTAGACCGCCATTAAGACCGCCAATTTTGCGACATTCCCCCCCCCTATACGGATAGGATAATGACAAAAAAAGGCCGTTTTTGCAGCAAAAAACGCGGTTAAGCACCCCCTTATGCACATAGAAATGCGCGATTTTTGGCAGATAAATGCCTGTTGGATAAGGGATAAGCGGTTAAAAGTGTTCAGAAAAGTGCGCAAAATCACTGTTCCGGGCTATTTTTGCTCTTCGGAAGGGAACATTTGTATTGTCGATTCATTGATTTCTGCCAACTCCTGAAGATGACGCTTTGTGGCAGATCTTCTAATAATTGACATGCTTGGAGCCCTCAAAAGAACCCAATGTCCAGAAGGCACCGAATATACAGGTATCCCTACAAGTTCAGAGGCCGCGAGATCTTCATCATCGCCGTCAGTATAACTGTTTATTTCTTTAATCCGGGCAAAGTGGGCCTTTGTGGCGAAATGGTTTACAATAAACTCCCCTCCCTCTATCTCGCAAATATGGAAGATTCGATTCCCCTGGAACTGCATCACCTGTATCCCGCCATCTGAATGGCGATCGCCAATAATAAGACCCCCCAACGTTATGTCGGTAACACCTTCTTCAAATCTGTCTCTGACAAATTCTATTGATAGTTCTCTGATCAACGTAGATTCTATTGTTGTGGCTGATGTCTGGCCTTATTCGGATGCTGTAGTTCCTTTGAAAGAACTTGAGCGCGTGTTAGGGACCAAGTTGAAAAGATTAGACGATGGTACAATTATACGCTGTTCACTCCATTGTGTGGAAGGTGAGGGATGCCTTGACCAGGGCGAGGGCGGTGATGGACTCCATCGGGATATCCTTGGGGGCAAATGAGGGGTTGAAGCTGGCGAGGCAGACCATCCCGGGCGTCTCTGACTTACGGATATATTTGACCGCCGTGTAGCTGTCTCCGTCGGTCTGGAAGGAAAGCAGGTATATTTCCCCCCAGAGGATGCTGTCGATGGACAGCTCCTTTTTCTTATACATCACGATATCGCCGCTCTTGAGCAGCGGGGACATCGAATCCCCCCTGACGAAGATTGCACCATCGACTGTCGGCAGGTTCGGGATCCGGAGATAGTCCACAGGATCCGCGTGCATCTCGTTGAAGATGGCCACCAGGCCGGCGGCGGCATCAAAGTCATATAGGGGAATCTCTTGAACGGGGATGGTCCTGTCGGTTCTTAATTGGAATGTTTGCTGGGGTTCAACCGATGTGGAGGGGATAATCATTTCCCCTTCCCCAGTCAAAAGCCACCCAATATTAAGATCTGGAAAATTAAGAGAAATTCTCTCAATCTTGTCAGGCTGGAGGGAGACGCTAATGTTGCTCACATAACGCTTTGAAAACCCGCATATTTGCTCAAATTTATTCTTGCTTAGTCCCTTATACTCGATAAAGGAAATCAGCCGTTCTTTAACATTTCCTGCCATAAGAAATCTTCATTTATTTTTGAATAATAGAAAATTTCTCAATTTTCTTGCGCAATTAAGAAAATTTCTCTTATCTTTGCAGAAACTTAATTCGATTAAGCCCGGACAAAGGTACGAAAAAATAAGAGAAAATTCAGAAAAATGGCAAAGACACTGACAGTTTACACGCTCTACGGGGATGACGAAGCCCTGCAGATTGTATTGAAGAGACTCATCGAAAACTCTTTTGCTTTCCACTACACAGGCGAGTTCCTGTACGACAACACGCCCTGGGATGAATTCATCGACACCCATTGCCAGGATATCAAGGACCGGCTCCACGCCTACGAGGAGCATTGGGCGGACAACTGCCTGGGCTTTGAATTCACAGAAAGCGATACTGAGTTCACCTTCTATAATGAAGGGCAGGCGGTCTGCAAGGCCAGTGTGAAACCGGTGCATCTCTCCCGGGCTCAGGAACTGTTCCGTAAACTCTGCGTGCTGGCATCCCGGCACGGTGTCAATATCCAGTATGACAGCAATAAATAATCATCGAAATATGCGGATTTTCATCAAGGTAGCGGACAGTCTCCGCTTGGAACTCGCCGAGAAGTTCCAACTTTCCAAGGTCAGCATCTGGTCTGCCCTCAATTATCTCACCTACAGCGACCGCGCGGAATCCGTCCGTCGCTATGCCCTGGAACACGGCGGCAGCATCGTGGAGCAGGACTTTACGCCCAACTGCCGGATCAAGCACACCACCACCGAAATCATCCAAACCTTCGCCGGCGGGATCCAGGTCCGTATCAACCGGCAGAACAGCAATGCCCGCGTCCTGCAGGACGATAAGGAGATTGAGTCCTACGACAATGTAACCGTCCAAAGCTGGGGAAACCTGCTGCACCACGCACAGGAGCTGTCCGAGCAGCGGGTAGCAGCTGCTGCAAGGAAATGAGAAGGATCCTGCGAATAGCCGGTTATACCGCTCTCATCGCATTGGGCGTTGCGATTGCGGTGACGGTGGATATCTGGCCGCTTGTATGGGTCGTCGGGTTCCCGCTTGCATACGCGGGCGCACTGGGGATATATAAGGAATGGACAGCCGGGAAGGCTCTCCCAAAGCAGCGGGCCGGTGATTTTGAGTTTCATAGTTGATAGAATTGGATTAGGATGGGGATTACCGCTGGTCCCCGAATCGGGGAGGTAGCTCAGTTGGTAGAGCTTGCTATGTGCAAACGTAATAGATAGCTGAAGCGTTTGGTCGGTGGTTCGAGTCCACCCTTCCCCGCAGAATAGAAACAAATGGAATATTACGGAAACATAATAGCAGTAACTGTGGCTGATTTGACCGGGGGAGATTCCCCGGTGATGACGCGCGCCTGCTACGACAACCTTACAAGACGGAAGAGTGTCAACATTCTCCGTCCCGGCAAGGGTTATGGTTCCTATGCCCTGATAGAGTACGCATCCCTGCCGGAGCGGTTCAAGGTCCGGTTCGTGGAAAAGTACGGCAATCCCGAAGACATTATGAAAAAGGAACAGGCGGGACTTCCGCAGGACCAGGCCGCCCAGCGGTTCTTCTATGATCATATCCTGCCCAACGGGGAGCATATCCCCGAAAACAAGCAGGAGGAGTACACCATCAATGCCAAGGTGCTGAATGCCCTGCAGGAGATGTTCAACACGCAGAAGGCCATGCGCCGAGCCTGCAACAATAACACGCCGGTCATCTGGGCTAACATCTTCAAGGCCTCGGAGGAACTGCGCGACGCCTACCACCATTCCCTCCCGAGGAGTGAAGCCCGCCTCCGGGACAAACTCCGTGAGTATGCCAAAGAAGGTTACGCCTGCCTGGTATCCGGGAAGTTCGGCAACCGTAACACCACCAAGATCACGAAGGCTGCAGAGCGCCAAATCATCGCCCTGCGCCGCTGCCGGGTCCCGGTGTACTCGCTGACCCAGATGTTTGAAGAGTACAACCGCATTGCCGAGAAAAAGGGTTGGAAACCCCTCAAGTCTGAAACCTCCCTCCGTCAGTTCCTGGAGCGCCCGGATATCAAACCCCAGTGGTATGATGCCGTGTACGGAGAGCTGGCATCCAAGCAGCTATTCTCCCGCCATAACAAGACCCTGATGCCGTCGATGCGTGACAGCCTGTGGTATGGTGACGGTACCAAGCTGAACCTTTTCTATAAAGCCTACGAGGGCGGGAAACTGGTTGTGAAGACCGCCTTTGTGTACGAGGTTGCCGACGCGATGAACGATACCCTGCTGGGTTACGCCATCGGCAAGAGCGAAAACTTCGACCTGCAGTACCGGTCATTCCGCATGGCCATCGAAACATCCGGCCACAAGCCCTATGAGATTGTGACCGATAACCAGGGAGGGCAGACCTCCAAGATAGCCCAGGCATTTTTTGCCAGCATCATCACTCACGTTTCCCGCACAACGTCCCCGTATAACCCGCAGTCCAAGACCATTGAGCGCCTGTTCGGAGAGTTCCAGCGCCAGGTGCTGGCAAAGGACTGGAGGTTCACAGGCGGCAACATCTCGGCCAAGGAAGCCTGGAGGGTGAACCGGGAGTTCATCGATGCAAACAAGGAGTCCCTTTATACCTACGAGGAACTGCTGGCGGCCTACGCCAACGCCCGGCAGGAATGGAATGCCATTGGTGACCGGATGGCCGCTTACCTGGCCAGCGCCAACCCGGAGTCCGAGGCCGTGTCCGAGATTGATATGGTGAACCTGTTCTGGATCCGGACGGACCGCCCTTCCCGTTTCACCGCAGACGGCATTACCATCCAGCACCAGAAGCAGAAATACACCTTCGAGGTCTTGACCGAGGACGGGATGCCGGACTACGAGTGGCGGAAGGTGAACACCGGCAAGGAGTTCATTGTGAAGTTCGACCCGATGAAGATGGACGCCGCCCTGCTTTTCGAGCAGACTCCTACCGGCCTCCGGTATGCGGCCACGGCATATCCTTACCTGACCGTCCACCGCAATATCCAAGAGCAGCGGGAAGGCGAAATGGCGCTCATCCGTCACAATGACACCGAAAACAAGCGGATGCGGGTACTCCGCCGGATCGAGAACCACGCACTGGAGCTGGAGCATGGTGTGGCCCCGGAGCAGAATGGCCTGAAGACGCCCGTCCTCAAGGGCATCAGCGAGAGCGAATTCGAGACCTTTGCCGATGCGATCATCATCACCGCCCAGAAGGAGGCCCCGGACATGGTGGACGTGGGGCCCTTCAACAAGGCCGTCAGCAATATGGACTACGACGAAACGGCAGCATTGAGCAGACTATAGCAAATCCTTCATATTATGGCACAGAAACTTTCAGACAAAGAGAAAAAGGATATTCAGCGGCAGCTGATATCCTATGCCGAGGGCTACGACAGTCAGTCCAAGGCCGCCAATTCCCTACAGGGCATCACAAGCCCTGGTACCTTCAACGCCATCGTGAACGGCAAGTTCGAGAACGTGAGTGACAACATGTTCCTCAAGATCCGCGCGGCCATCGCCGCCGGCCAGACTGACGGCTGGCGCCTATGCGAGACTGCGGCTTTCAAAGATGTGGAGACGTTCCTTGATGATGCCCAGCGCTACCACAACGTGTCCTGGGTGGTTGGACCGGCCGGCATCGGCAAGACTACGGCAGCATATCAATACGCCCGGGCGCACCGGAACGTGTATGTGCTCCCTTGCTCCGAGGACATGCACAAGGCCGAGTTCGTGGAAGAGCTCGCAAAGAAGATCGGTATCCGGAACGACGGGCTGACCGTAAGGGCCACCCTGAACCGCATCGTGGATGAACTGGTGAAGAAAGACCGCCCGCTGCTGGTCTTTGACGAAGGGGACAAGCTGACGGATTCGGTGATGTACTACTTCATTAGCCTGTACAACGCCCTTGAGGACAAATGCGGCATCGTGTTCCTGTCCACGGATTACATCGACAAAAGGATGAAGAAAGGCCTGAAACTGAAGCGCAAGGGTTATGAGGAACTCTATTCCCGTATCGGCCGCCGGTTCGTGCCTCTCTCCATGGTAACGGAGTATGAGGTGAACGCCATCTGCAGGGGCAACGGGCTCACGGATGATAGTGCCATAGCAACCGTAATCAAAGACTCCGGAGACATCAAAGACAGCAGTGTAGAATTCGACCTCAGGAGGGTCAAGAAGTCTACCAGGCTCCGTCTCCGTATAGCAGCTGCAGCACGTATCTAAAACCTTATTCAAAACCCTTTCAAACGGCTCTTAAATGGCACGGACACTATCAGCGAAACAGGTACTCCAGATGAAGTTCGATACCGTCCGCCTGGGCGGCGGATGGAACGACTGCGTGGGCGAGGTGGAGACCTCGGGCGTGTGGTTCATCTGGGGGAACTCCGGCAACGGCAAGACCTCCGCGGTAGTGTCGCTGTGCAAAGAGCTGTCCGCTTACGGCAGGGTGCTCTACAACTCCCGGGAGGAGGGAATGAGCCTGACGATGCAGAACACGCTTCGCCGGTACGGGATGGGAGAGCTGGGCAGTAAGTTCCAGATCTCGAATCTGACGCTGGAGGAGCTGGATGCGAAGATATCGCAGCCAAGGGCCCCGCGGTTCATCGTCCTGGACTCCTTCCAGTTTATGGGCCTTACTTACCGGGATTTCCGGGCCTTCTGCGAGAAGCACCGCACGAAGCTGCTGATCTTCGTCAGCCGGACGCACGGGCGCCAGCCGGACGGCAGAGCCGCCTGCAGTGCGATGTATGATGCCTCCTTGAAAATCTGGGTGGAAGGCTACAAGGCTTTCAGCAAAGGGCGATTCATCGGCCCTACCGGGGAGGTTACCATCTGGGAAGATGGAGCCCGCCGGTACTGGGAAGGGAGAGAGAACAAATAACAATCAAGCGTATGGGAGCAAAAAAACACAATTACTCAAGGTTCTACGCCATTGCAAAGGCTAAGGGCATAGACTTAGAGCTGTACAAAGACGACCTCATTTCGGAGTTTACGCACGGCCGCACCACGTCCCTGAAGGAGATGAAGGAGGCTGAGTACAATGAGATGTGCGACTGCCTGCAGGATGACCGTAGGCAGAGCGAGACCAGCGAGGCTTATCTGGCCCGCCGGCGCAAGGCCCGGTCAGCTGTTCTGAACAGGATCCAGCGGCTGGGAATCGACACCACGGATTTCTCAAAGGTAAACGACTTCTGCCTGAACAAGCGCATTGCCGGCAAGCCTTTCGGAATGCTGAACGTCGATGAGCTGGACGCCCTAATTCCCAAGTTGGAAGCAATGCTCCGAAAGCCGAAGCCCCAGCGGGAGGCCAAGACCCCCGCGATGCCGCTCTATTTCTTCTACAGGCCCAATCAACTACCGAACTGATGAAACCGATTATGCAAATCGACCCCGACGGGCCTCAGGGGAATATCTTTTACATCCTTGGACTGGCCACCGCCAAGCTGCTGCGCTACCCGGAGAACCGCCATGCCATTGATGAGATGCGTCAGAGAGTAACGAACGCCCATAGTTATGAAGAGGCGCTCAGTATCATTCAAGAATACGTGACCATAGAATGGAAAGGAGGTGTACCTATGTAATAGTTCAAAAGTGCGTATGGGGAGGCGACAGGCATATTTCGCGTCCAAGCCAAATCTAATTTGAAGGTTGCAAGCCAAATCCACGGGACGCATTTAGGGGTTCGAGTCCCCGACCTCCCCCCAGTTTTTAACTTTTAATTGAAATGCTTATGGAGAAAATGTACACAAAATCGGACGTAGTCCGGCTCATCAGCAAGGAAAGAGACCGTTGTATCGTCATTGCCGGTCAGAAGAGCCAGGAGCTTGAAAAGACCGGGCGGCAAAAGCCTGCGCTCAAAGGGGCCCTCAAAAGAGCCGCTGAAGCTACCGACCAGGTCATGCTGAAAATCTTCGGTGGCAAGCGGGATGAGAGGGTGCCCTATGAATTCCAACTCGAACAGCAGGTTTACCGGGATTACTTCGGGGATGAGGCCCCGGTGGACAAAGTGCTACTGGATGCCTGTGTGTTCCCGTCTGAAGAGAAGACCATCCAGGTTGTCAACGATGCCAACTACGGTGGTGCCCACTGCTACATCATCCGGGAATGCCTGGGCTTCGCCGATGGCCGGACTTCCTATGTGAATTCCGAGCAGGTCATCCAGTTTATCCAGAAACTTGATGACGGCACCGTCATCCCGGGCCTCCAGTCGGAGCAGCTCGTTCTGGCACTCATCGACCGCCACAAGAAACTGAACGCCCGTTTCCCGTCGGCCCAGAACGAGAAGATGATCAAGGGACTGGAGATGTTCCTTGAAGCCAGCCGGGAGCGTGTCGAAGACCGGATGAACCGGGGTGTCATGGGAGACCTGAAGAAATGAAAGAATACCTGGAGGAACTGGCAAAGGAAGCGGCAAGACGCGCAGAGTATATCGCCATGTCAATGCCAGAGCCATCATACCCTAAAGGCGGTATTTGCCTATTAGAAAAACCTCTTTCCCCAATTCCAGGAACGGAACAAGTAATACCACAAAAAAGGATTAAACAATGAAGGAAGAAACTAAAGAGAATATTCAAGGTTGTGGTTGCATTGGTTGTGGCTGTTTAATATCACTAATACTCTTCGCAATCACATTTTTGGGGACAATAGCCCTATTAAAATTTATCCCCTTTATCTGGAACTCTATAATCATACAATGATGGATATCAGTAAAATGACCCCGCAGCAGAGGGCCGAATTGAAGGCCCAGCTTGAGGCTCAGGAGCGTGCCGAGAAACAGAAACGCGAAGATGACGTGAATGCCTACAAGGATCTTGTGTCCGGCTTCTGTCACAGGACCAAGGATCGGCTCCTTGCCTTGAGCGGGCAGATGCGCCATCACAAGGATGAGGTGTTCAACGACGTGGAGTCCATCATCCAGCTGAAGGAGGCCCTGTACAATACCAAGGTTGACAGGCACAGCAACTCATTTACGGCTGACGGCATCACCGTCACTCTCGGCCGCCGCACCAACGACGGCTGGGATGACACCGTGGAAGTGGGCATCTCCAAGGTAAAGGATTTCCTGGGTACCTTGGCCAAGGATGAGGATTCTGCGAAGCTTTACAAGGCGGTGATGCAGCTGCTCTCCAAAGACCGCAAAGGGAACCTCAAAGCCTCTGCTATGCTCCAGTTGGAGAAATATGCAGCCGAGTGGAACAATCCGCTCTTCTCTGAGGGTGTTTCCATCATCCGGGCTGCCTACTCTCCGGTGGAGACCTGCGACTTTATTTCCGTCTCCTATAAGGATAAGGAGGGCAAGGTTCACGCTATCCCGCTGTCGCTGGCAGCTATGACCAAGGAGGATTGAGCTATGCCGACTAATGACAAATTGCCGGATGCCATCATCCGAGAGAGAACGGAAAAGGCGATTAAGAGCCTTTCCCAGGGACTCAAGAAAGAACTTGCCGTCAACGATGCCCAGACGAACCCGTCCCGTCGAGTCAATACATCCCTTTTGGTTGTGGCTGATGATGAGCGTTTCATTGCCTTGGATGGCTCCGCCCACATGATGGGGCCTCTTTTCAAAGAACTCTTCCAGCGGCGTCCGGACCTGGTTGGGGTGGTCAGGGAAACCCTGAACGAGATGTACCGCATTGCTGACCGGTAATGCTAATCCGGGGCGGTGATGAGCCGCCCCTTTTTCAAAACATGAGCAAAACAGATACAATGAACAAGAAACTCAGACTGCTTGTAACGGCTGAATGCCCTAACAAATGCCCAATGTGCTGCAATAATCGCTTTGATATTGGGAAGATTCCCGTTGTGGATCGTTTCGACTACGACGAAATAATGATTACTGGCGGTGAACCCCTTCTATTCACAGAATGCCGGAACCTTATGATAACACTCAAAGATGCCGCCTTGTACTGTGGCCGTTCAGTGAAGCTATACATTTATACAGCAAAGTTTGATATAGAATCTTTCTGTACTCTTGCGCCGATAGCGGACGGCTTTGTCTATACGCCACACAGCCAGAAGGATGTGGAAGCCTTCCTGGAACTCAATGCTTTTATTCTTCTCCACCAGAAATCTACCGACATCAACCACCTATCGTTGCGTCTTAATGTTTTCCCTGAAATAAGGAAGTATATCCCTGTTAATACCGATTTGGCTCTTTGGAAAATCAAGGAGATGCAGTGGATAAAAGATTGCCCGGTACCTGACGGTGAGGATTTTCGCAGGATAAAGAACTTGTTTTCCTTTGAAAAATACAATGATTATGTCAAAAGATAATTTTACCAGAGAATGGATCATCGAGCAGGCGCTTGATGTCCTTAGCCGGTATGAACCAGGCGTCCTGACTATCCGTGCTCTCCACTACCAGCTGGTGAGCCGAGGAATGACAAATGATATCCAGCATTACAAGCGAGTCGTCGCGACTGGCGTTGCCCGTTGGGACGGGAGGATTGCATTCGATGCTTTTTCTGACCGGGAGCGCAGTATGGCGTGTTTTACTAAGGGGGACCCGGTCTGCCTGGAAGATGAGATTGAAACCGGGAAGAGACAGGTTCATGCCTGGATGAACGCCTACTACAGGAACCGTTGGGAGAATCAACCGTATTACCCTGAAGTATTCATCGAAAAGAAAGCCTTGGAGGGTGTTTTTGTCAAAACCTGCCGTCAGCAAGAAATCCAGCAAGAAGATACGTGATGAGATACGGAACTGGAAAGTCTTGCGGAACTATCACTTGAAGTTGGCGGACATTGCAGCCCAAATCAACCCCGTGGTCAGAGGGTGGATCCAATACTATTCCAAATTCGGGAAGACCGAGTTCAGAAAGGTAATGGACTACCTGAACCAAAGATTGGTCAATTGGGTGAGGAGGAAATACAAACGCCTCAAGAGAAAATGGGGCAGGGCGTATGACCTCATCGCCAAGACGGCCAAGGACAACAGAGCTTTATTCTCCCACTGGGCGGTGGGATACATCCCGTACCAAATCAGTAGGTGATGTGGATATAAAGTATTGAAACATTATTTATTAACAACATTAAAAAGTTAAGTGCGAAGAGCCGTGTGACGGGAGACTGTCAAGCACGGTTCCGTGAGAAGGGAGGGGTGAAATTCCCCTCCACTTACTCGACTGTACGGCGAGTTGATGGCAATGGAGCGAGAGGAACGGGAGGAGTACAAGGCCGAACTGAAAGAATATGTTACATCCTTAGGTGATTAGCCATGAAGAAAATCATGTTCGATGATCGGTTTGCTTTGACGAAGGCTGTGCTGGAAGGGACAAAGACAATGACCCGGAGGATGGTTCCGGACATTCCTCCGGTGATGAAAATAGCACGCGACGGGACGATGGAATTCCACCCGGCGACGCAGCTGGAAGTCCGTAACGGGTATTTGAGATCATTCCACGAAGGGTGCAAAGGTTGGTATACCCCTGTACTCTGCCAGCCCAGATACAAGATTGGGGAAGTTGTGGCAATTGCGCAAAAGTATTGTGAGATAATGGCATACCTTGCAGACTCATTTTGCCAGCCCCGTCCCGATTATATGATGGACAAAGCTGCGTGGAATAATAAAATGTTTGTTCGGGCCGATCTCATGCCTCATCAGATCCGCATTACGAATATTCGCGTCGAACGGATTCAGGACATAAGCAACGAGGACTGCCTAAGGGAAGGAATCTATCTGGATAAAACGGCACCCCCATGCTATCGGCCGTTCTATACTTTCCAAGGAAGTCAAGAATGCGGTACACCCGTCGGTTATCATACGGCACGCGAAGCCTATGAGGGCCTCATAACGCAACTCTCCAGCAAGATAACATGGGACGACAACCCTTACGTGTTTGTATACACCTTTGAACTCGTGAAGTAAAATGGATGAGGAATTAGTATTAGACTTTATTTCGGCTGTTGCCCACATGCGGAGGCTCCAGAGAGAAAAACGGGCCACAACTCCGCTTGGCCAGCATGTACTGAAAAGTGCAGAGGAAAGGGTGGATGAACTATTGGATGAACTAACATGTGAAGATGAAAAATGAAAGAGGAAACAAAAAGAACTGGAGGAACTATAATGGACCCGAAGAAAGTGAAAAGAATCCGTAGAATCCTCCGGCATCGGTGGATGCTATGGCCACGGCTTGAGTCTCTCCAACTGCAGGAGGATACGTGGCGTCGGCGTGTGCTACAACTGGGGTCAGTCCCTGGGGATTTCGCGTATGAGCACTACGTTAGGGCCAAGCGCCTGAAAATCCGGATGAAGAAACGTCTCGGAATGCCCATCTGGGAAAAGGGTGTCTGCGAAATCTGCGGTTGTACGGACACAGACCCTTGTTTCAACCCGTATTGGGGACATTGCTGGTGGGTTGATGAAGAGCACTCCCTTTGCAGCCACTGCGACATCTACGCCATCCGGCAGGATCCTGAAACCAGGCACTGTATCAATACCCATCAATGACCATTTTCGTGAGCTCACGAAAATGATGTTTTCAGGGGTCCAGCCTTACGGCCGGGCCCCTTTTTATTAAATTGCGTTAAGAATCCCTGTTCCAAGCCATTAAAAGCGATAACTTTGTAAGTAAAAGTCTTTCAGATGCCCCGGGGAAGAAATCAGGATCTCATCAAGGCGAGGAACGAGAAGATCGCTCAGCGGTGGTATTATTGGACCGAGAAGCAGCGCCTCCGGTTCGATGATGCCCTGAAAATCCTGTCCCAGCAGGAGTTCTTCTTGTCGGAGGACAGAATTATGTGTATCCTCCGGGAGCATATCAAGGAACACCCCAATCCGAAGATTGCCACACACATCAAAATCAAGGCACCCAGGCTGACCGCCGAGCAGCTGTCCCTATTCCCCGACGTGTAGGCTGTCGGTCACGTTCACGTTGATTGTGGTTTCGTACACCTTGACCCTTCCCGGCAGGGAATAGGACCTGGACTGGATTCTGAACATCGGGGACATCCCGCCGCCGAAGCAGTAACCGTGCAGGGCGTGGACCACCTTTTTGTTTATCTCCAGCCGGCGCCGCATCTGGGAGAAATCGTTACCGTGTTCGCCAGAGCTGAAGTGTGAGTCTTCGTCACATTTGAAAGCGGTTTTGAGGATGACGGTTGCGATACCTCTCTGTGAGAGCGGGGATTTCTCATCCTTGAAGTCCACCGTCGATGCGTCTATGAGGCAGCAGGGGAAGAGGATGGGATATTCGTACCGGTCATCATACTGGGCCGGGTAGAGCTGCCCGGTGTCTTCGTCGATGTGGTCGAGTTCCGGGACCTGGAGGCGGAGTCTTTCCGCGATTTTGAGATAAAGATCTTCCATATCTGATTACTGGTTGATGATGCGCAGGATTTCCTTTTCGACATACTCGGTGAGGCGGGTATCCAGCTCTGTGCTGGGACCCATGAACTGCCGCTTGGGGATGTCGATGGTCAGGGTTTCTTTCTTTGTCAGGGCAAGGCGTTTCCATTTTTCAGCCTCTGCCTGATCCGGCCCGCCGGCCCTGGCGGCAGACTTGCCCGATTTGGCCCCTTTCGCGCCTTTCTGGGCGCTTTTGCCGCCTCCCCCGAGCTGGTAGTACTTCGCCCAGGCAAAGCGCCGCATTTTGGGCGTTATGCGCGGGTGGACGGTTCCGCCCTCATTATGGATGGAAGCATAGACAACGTCATTGAAGATGGTGACCTTGGCCATCCCAGGCGTGTAGCCGATGGAACTGAACAGATGGTTCCGTGCAGACATAAGGGTGCGGTACTGGGAGTCTGCCCCAGGAGTCCCGGAGGAGAGACGCTTTGCTGGGGGCCAGGGATGGAGGCCGCCATTGACGAACCCGCCCTGCCGGAAATTGTCCTGGAAATGCTGCTTGGCTATCTTGCCGGCAGCGACCGGGAGTTTCCGGGCAATCAGGTTCTCGAAGTCCGTCACCATCCGCTGTATGTCCTGCTGGAACTTATCCATCATTTGAAAGGCGTTTGAAAATAATTTGCATTTCAAATAAAATTACTATATTTGCAGTGCCGGGGGTGTACCAGTTTACTGGAGCCTCCGGTTCTTTTATTTGAAGGCCTCCTCATAAACAATTTTATCGTCCTGGATGCAGATGACCTTGATGAAAGGCACATACTGTTCTCCTTCCCCCAATTTTTCCAACCCCTTATAGCGTTTGATTGCTGATTTCAGAATGCCCTCATCAAAGCCACCATTTGGATAAACCAGAACGGCGATCTGGGTGGTTCTCTTTTTAGCGCAATGCTTGAGGCCCTTGAAAATATTGTTTTCTGTTGCGGTTTCCCTACCTGCAACTTCGAATAACATGCCGTCCCATGTCCCTTCCGTGAACCTCTGCCCAAGGGTTCCGCCCCTTTCTTTTTCAAGAATGACAGCATGACCATTCCTCCGGCCTACGTTCTGAGCTGTCTTCTCATACTTGCCGCCCACTTTATCAAAATTGTGCTCTTTGTGCGATGCAGACATACCGCCTGAAATCCGGTCATACTTGACGTGCCCGTAGTTCTTATCCTCTTTGAGGCGGCGATATATTTCTTTGTTCCTCCTGGCGTTGTCTTTCCGGGCCAGTTCATTGATGCAGGCCCGGATGAACGGGCAGTTGTAGCAGTCCTTTTTCCGGTCATAGAACATGGATGCAAGGCGGTTCCTGACGCTGGCGTTGTAGAACCCACAGTGTGCGCAGTCAGACGGGAAGTAAGGATGATCGTCCGAGAACACTTGGCCGGTCTTGGCCGGATTGCCGCCAAGGCCCGGAGACGGCGGGGCGATATCATCCCCTCCAAGGCCGGTGTTATCAGTCACAGGGCTATCGGTGGACTGCCAGCCGCATTGGCATCCCCATTCATCTCCGGGCTTGTGCTCCTCCCAGAACGGGTCGTCAATGGGCCATATGTGGTTGTAGAACGGCATATGTGACTCCCGGGGATTGACGGCGGTACTGGGCAGCCATTCAATATTCGGGAACACGTCGGCCTCCTCTATGAACTGCCGCATCTCGGCGGCGCGGTGCGCCCGCCGGATGGCGGTGTCGTACTCCGTCCGGAGCCAGGCGTTGACGTGGTGGTCCACGATGCCCTCCGTGTCCTTTTTGAACTGTTGGAAGGTCTTGACGTTTCCGTTTTCGTCCAGCAGCTGGGATGCCATGTCACGCCCCATCCTGTGAGCCTTGAATGCGGCGAAGACCTCGGTATTGGTGCGGAGTTCCTGCAGGAACCCGCTTTCCCCCGATGGGGCTTGATAGCCGGTTTCCACACCGCCCACCATAATGCGGCTGACCTCCCGGAAGAGGCCGGCATCAATCTGGATGCGGGTGTTCAGCTGCCGGCTCTGGATGTTGTGAAGAGCCGTTTCTATGATGCTGGAGTCGAAGGTGAAAGGAACGGACGTCTTGTGGTCATCCGTAGCCTCGCTGTAAAGGGCATCTACTACCAGTCTAAATCCGCCCCGCTGCCCTGCAGGGCTCTTACGAAAAAACGGACCATCCGGTTGAAGGCATTGTCCTTCTTTCCGTCCTTGCCTTTTCCGGGTTTTGCAGGATCCTGCTTTTTCCCGGTACCGTCCGGATCATCGTCATCCCCGCCGGCCTTCCCAGGATCCTGCGGGTCATCGTCATCATCGTCGGGAGAAAGGAGGCTTGGTGCCTGGTGGGCTTTCTTCAGTTCCTCCTTCATTGTCTCGTAATCCTTTGGTTTCGGGATGCCGAACTCTTCATAGAGATAGTCATCATCAATGGGCAGGAGCAGGTCGTTCCGGAGGGTTTTGAGGACGTTGACCTTTTCCTGGCTGTTTTTGCTCTTGGGCGGGACAAAGAAGAATTCGCCGCCCTCGGTGTTAATGCCCAGGCGGGCGAAGGTCTCCGTCATCTCATAGTTCAGGATGTTCAGGATGGCCTGCTTGACAAAGAAGTTGATATCCTCCTCTCCCTCCTTCTGGACGGTGCCCAGGGCCTGGGTGCCTTTATCCCCGGCTTCGGTGGTAAGGGTGTTGCCGGTAACGGTCTTGGATATCTCATTGTTGCAGTAGGTGCCGAGTTTCTCGTACAGGTCGCCGCCCCCGGCCACGTTCTGTGCCTGGATGAGGTTGAGTTCCGTGCCGCTGGGGTGGACGATCACGCCGGCGCCGCCCATCTCGGAGATATCCTTCAGCAGCTTCTGCCGGGCTTCCTCATCCCAGGCGTCGTAGGTTCCTTCGCGCACCGGCCGGCCGAAGATCTCGGCGAAGTCTGCCCAGTCGCCCACGTTATTCCGTTTGAGGACCACCCAGAAGGCGGCAACGGCAAGATTTCCGATCATCCGGGGCTTTCCGATGTACAGGAGGTCATCGAACTCATCCCAGCTCTCGCCGGTGATATCGCCCTGGTGGTGGAGGATAACGCGGTTGATGGCGTCCACGTTTTTACGGGGGATGAGGTCGTAGTTGATCCATCCTTTATCATCGCGGTAGAACTGGAAGAGGGAACCGCCCACGCCCTCCCATTCGTGGTCGTACAGGTCGCCCAGGAACTGGAGGAACCATGGGGACTTGATGTGTTCCTGCATCGCCTCATCCACCTTGCCGTCCCGCATGAACTGGATAGGCGTGGAGAGGACCGCCGCCTTCTGCTTACGGAGGACGGAGAAAAGGTGGCTGTCGAGCTTGACATCCTCATACAGGTCGATGAGCTTTTCCCGACGGGGATAGTCGATGACCTCGGCCGAGCGGATGGCATTCATATAGACGCCCACGTCCAACCCTCCACGCCTGGTCTGCCGGAGGATGATGGTCGGGGCCGTGACGTTTCCGGCGTATCCGCCGGAGGTAATGCGTCTTTTACTTTTCTTTGACATATCAGAAATGGTTTACTCTCTTACGGTCGCTCCGCATCTGGAATTCCGGGGCGGAGGCGGAGCCATCCTCCTGTGTGAGCCTGTCGAGCCCCTCCACGGTGACATCCCCATTCCGCACCCCTTTGAGCCACTCCACGGCCCGCTCGTAGCGATCGATGCGGGTCTGTGTCATCTGGCCCTCCCGGATGGAACAAAGGTGATAAACGGCGATGTCCTTTGCGAACATCAGCAGGAGATTGTGCCGGGCGTCGCCTTCTGCGGAAAAAGCCTTCTCGCAGTCGTATCGGGCGGACAGGTAGCCCTTCATCTCGGAGATGGCCTGGTTCTCGACGATCTCCAGTATGTTTTCATCCTCCCGGATCATGCTGTCGAGGAACTCGGTGCGGATGGAGGATGGGTAATCGGCTTTGGTGATGAAATTCGTTGCTGCCATGACTATTGTCTGTTTTTGCTCTTGCGAGCGATTGTCTTGTATGATATGTAGGAGGAGGGCAGGAGTTCCTGGATCTTCTGGTCTATAATCCAGTTGCCGCCTTCAAGGCAGTCCATGCCGTCCGCGTGGAATTTCAAGGCCATCGTGAAGTATTTGAACTCATCATCCAGCAACTTCATATTCGGGTCCTCTTTCTCTGCGGCATTCAGGATAAGCAGGCCTTCCCGGTTCAACGGTTCAAGGTGAGCTTCAATGCGGGTGGCTTTGTCGCCTTTGTCCCGGGTATCCGGGGTCACAGACAGTTCAATGCCCGTGCGCCTGCGCTCCTTGGCGATAGCGGGACGGAAAACCTGCTGGAAGACAGGATCCTGCAGGGAGTTGTTTTCCTGATATATGTAAACCGGTTTCCCGGTCTTCATACGCGCCAACTGGAGGAGGGCGAAATAATGGCCGACGAACTCCGCCGTGGTCATCTTCCCAAGGAACCCTTTGATTACATACAGGGTGGAGTCCAGTTTGCCAAGCAGAAACATTGCTTTCTGGGAGCCTTTCTTGTTTGCGGACGGTCCTTTGGATTCGCTGGTGGTGGGGTCGGCATAGATGACCAGGAACGGGAACCGTGACAACGTGGGCACTTTGCCCCATTTGGTCGAAGGGAAGATCTTCCCCTCGGTGAGCGGGTTATTGAAGTATTCCCCTTCCTTGGCCTTCGTGCTGATCTTGGAGAGGACCTTATCAATCATCTCCTCCGTGTTCTTTTCCGGCCAAGTGCTCTTTCCGTGCTCATCCCGGATGTTCACGATATCCCAGTGGTCGGCTTTCTTGCCGGCACGTGTAATGCAGCAGTCTTCGGCGATGATATTCCCGCACCAGAGGATAAGGGTAGGCGTGGAGATGGAACGGGTCGGATAGACGGCCTTTTCCCACCAGTCCCAGTTTTTATCCAGGACATCGATGTTCCGGCAAGCCTCATCGGTATCAAAGTCATCCTGATACAGCACGTCCGGGCGGACGGCCTCGTTGCGGAGGCCTCGGGGAGCATTACCGGCACCAATGGCCAGGAACATGGCCCCGCCCTTGGTCTTGAAACACTTTTCCTCCCAATCGCCCAGGGACTTTTGTTCCCCGTAATACTGGATGATGCGGCGGTTCGCCTCGAAGTTGGCCCGGTACGGGGCGAGCAGGCGTTTGGCAGCATCCTCCGTGGCAGAACAGAGCAGAATCATCTTCCGCTTGCCTGTCAGTACCAGGAACATGATGATCATCATCACGACGGTACTTTTTGCCAGTTCCCGGGACCAGGACAGGACCTCGTACCATTCGTCGTTGTTCAGGATCCGGTTGATTGCCCTGATATGGAACTTGGCAAACGGCGCTTTGGCGTAGCCCGGGAAAAAGAACTTCATCCATTCGACCGGGTGGGCTTCCAGGTAGAGGCGGTGCTTCTCAATCTCGGCCGGGGTCATCGACTCATCAATCGGCGTATCCTCGTACACCGATTTCTTGATTTCCTCCCACAATTTGAGAGCATCTCTTTCAATCTGCTTCATGGGCTACAGGAGGGATTTGATGAACTTATCGAAAGCCCCTACAAAGGTCTTTGTCAGGTCGGGGTCGACGGGACGGAGCCATTGGATGAAGCGGTTGCCGACGGATACGACGTCGTGGATGCCCACGTCGTTCTCCAGTTTGTTGATGGCATCCGTCAGTTTGCAGATGATGTCCGCTTCCCGGGCGGTCGCATACCTGGGCCCGTCCTCCGGTTTGCGGTCCCGGATGGTGTTGTTGATTTCGGAGAGCTGCCGCTGCAGGTTCTTGATCTGTTCCTCGCGGGTCATCGTCATCGATACCTTGAGTTCATCCCACTTGCCTTTCTGGATCCAGCGGATGACGGTCTGCCTGGACACGCCGACGGTGTCTGCGATTTCCTGCTGTGTGCGGTTCTCGTAGAGATACATCGACTTCGCCCACTGGAGACGGGTGTTGTCTTTATTGGTTTGCGTGCGGTCCATAACCTTGTTAATTGATTCACTTGCAAAAATGACCGATTAAGGCGGGTGGAGCAAATTCCAGTTTTATGATACCCGATAAAAACGACATGATAACGCTCAGGAACGGTATGATAAAACCCAAATTTTCATAGGTCAAGATAACCCCTCATTTTTGCGGAAAACAGACGCGAAATGAAAAATATCTTCAACATCATAGCGAACCCCGACAAGCAGGGATGCACCATCCTCCTGTACGGGGAGATTGGCGATTATGCGGAGGTCAAGGCGCAGGACATCCTTACGCAAATCATGGAGGCGGAGGCCAAGTACAAGAGCATAGACGTCCGCATCAACTCTATCGGCGGGCAGGTCGGGACCGGTATCGCCATCTTTAACGCACTCAAGGCATCGAAGGCCGATATCACAATTTATATTGACTGCCTGGCGGCATCCACCGCCTCCATCATTGCCGCCTGCGGACGCACGGTGAAGATGAGCCGTTATGCACGGATCCTCATTCATAAGCCTACCGGCGGAATCTGGGGAAATGCCGATGAGATCAAGAACTACCAGGAGCAGCTGGTGGAGATTGAGAATACCATCTGCGACATCTACTCCAAGCGCACAAAGATGTCTGTGGAAGATATCCGTTCTACTTATATGGACGGGAAGGATCACTGGCTGGACGCGGAAGAGGCTCTTCGGCTTGGTTTCGCCGACGAAGTGTACGATGATCTCCCCGTTAAGGCGGAAGATATCCTGAACCTGCCAGTTGACCAGATGTGCGGCCTGTTCACCGACCGGTATGTGGAAACCTTTAATCATCAACATAAATCCCACAACAAAATGTTTGAAACGATCAAGAAAATGCAGCAGTTCAGCGATTGCGCTGACGAAGCTGCCGTAATTGCCAGGCTGAACGAAATCAGCAAGAAGGCAGAAGCCTACGACACCCTCAAGACCGAGAACGAGACTCTCAAAACCGAGCTCGCCGGCTACAAGAAGGAAAAGAAGGAAGCAGAGGATGCGGCCATCAACGCCGAGGTCGATGCCGCCGTCAAGGACGGACGCATCGATGAGACCCAGCGTGAGAAGTTCGTCAAGATGCTCCACTCCACCGAGGCGGAATCCGCCCGCGAGATCCTCAATGCCATGAAGCCCAAGCGCCTCGTGAAGGACGTCATCGCCAACGGTGCCGTCGCTGAAACCGGAGCCTGGGAGCAGCGCCAGAAGGAAATCCGCGACAACTACAACAAGACCATCTAAACATTTCACATTATGGCAATCGTAGTAAAAAACACCAATTACAATGGTGAGGTCCTTGAAAGGATCCTTACCGTTGCGGCGACCGGCAACGAGATTGTTGCCAAGGGACTGATCCATGTCATCCCCGGCGTCGAGAAAAAGATTTCCATCCCGCGTCTGCATACCGGCAAGATGCTGCAGAAGCGCAAGGAAGATCCCAAGGTCGAAGACTCCAAGGGTAACTTCAACTACAGCGAGAAATCGCTGGACCCGAAGGATTTCATGGTCTTCACCGTGTTCAACCCCCGCACCTTCGAGAACATCTGGCGCAAGTGGCAGCCCAAGGGTGACCTTGTGTTCGCCCAGCTCCCGCCCGAGGCCCAGAACGCCCTCCTGGACGCCCTGTCCAAGCAGGTCCAGTTCGAGCTCGGCACCCACTATGTGACGGGCGTCTATGGTGACTCCGACGATGAGCTCTTCGACGGTATCCTCACCCAGGCCGCCAGGGATAAGGACTGCATCATCGTGACGAGCGATGCGACCAAGCAGACCGACCGCCTGAAGGCTGTCCGCAAGGCTATCCCTGTGGCCATCCGCAACAATCCTCACCTCCGCCTCGTCATGAGCGTCAATGACTTTGACGAATACGACGATGAGCTCACCGCTCGCGAAGGGAAGAATGCTTCCGAGACCGAGACGAACCGTCAGGCCTATAAGGGCATCAAGATTGAGACGCTGGCTGCCTGGCCGGATGACCTCATCGTGGCCACCCTGTGCTCCCCGGATGCCATGACCTCCAACCTGTTCGCCGCCGTGAACCTCCAGGACGATGAGCACGTCATCCAGATCGATAAGGTCTCCCCGATGTCCGAGCTCTATTTCTTCAAGATGCTCATGAAGGCCGACACCAACATCGCCTTCGGCGAGGAGTTCGTGGTTCTGGACAAACGCCAGTCTCCCGGCTTCGTGGATGGCGGCGCTTTCGACCCCGAGGCCCCGACCTTCAAGAACGGCGCCCGTACCGTCAACCTGAAGGCTGACAATACGCCGGTCAACCGTACCTACGCCACTTCCAACGGTGCCGATGTGACTGCTGAGGTTGACTCCGATGTGGACTGGCTCGATGTGGACGTGGACGGCAACAAGGTGACCTTCACTCCGCAGGCCTTCGCCTATGACGAAAACGCCAGCGAGTCCACCCGTTCCGCTAGCGTAACCATCGGTATCGAGGGCGCGGATGCAACGATTGAGGTAACCGTTAACCAGCCTATGGCTGCCCAGGCTTAATGATTAGCCGGCAACCAGCATCAACTGACCTTTTGTTATGGATTTCGAGATACTGAAGGATTTGCTCATGTTTCTGCTCCCCGGTGGCGCAATCGGGTCCGTCGTGACCTGGTTCGCCACTCGGAAGGAGCGGAAGGTGGATGTCCTGACCAAGCTGCAGGAGTCTATTGACCTGCTGACACGGAAGTACTCGGAGGCCCTGGATGAGAACGTCCAACTGAAGGCGGACAATGCGAAGCTGCTGGCAAACCAGAAGATCCTGGAGTCGAAGATCGACTACCTCACCGAACAAGTCAGAATTCTTACACAACAATTAAACAAGCAAGGCAATGAAAAATCTTATCAGGGGAAAAACCCTAATTCTGCTGGCAACCGCCGCCCTTCTGTCCGTGGCGTGCGGGCCGGCAAGCAAAGTGACATCGTATCAGCAGTCGGAAACGGACAGCCAGGTCCTGTCCCAGAATCAGTTCGCACAGGCAGAAAAGGCCGCGTTCGACAGCCTTCTGTACCGATACCAGAATCTCCAGCAGGAGATGACGGACCTGAAAGCGACCTTCGCGCAGCAGATCCCGGCGGCCCAGGCGCAGCTGACGATTCCGATGCAGAGTCTCACTGACCTCCCGGAGGGGGCCAAGTTTGGAGACTCCAGCGGCAGAGCAACCATCGAGGCCCAGCGTCAGGGGGACAATATCATCCTTACCGGTCGATGTGACAGCGTAGCCCGACAATGCACCATTTATGAACGCCAGACATTCCGACAACAGAGTACCATCGATTCCCTCAGGCGTGAACTGCAATCCAAAGATAGTAAGCTGTCTCAAATGGCATTAGAACTCGCCTCTAACAGCTCTCAAATGGTAGCATCCACTGAGGAAACGAGGAAGCCTCCACGAAAGGTCGGCGGCTGGTTTGCCGCCGGAGCAGTCCTGGGACTTGCCGGTGGGGCCGGAGTCAACCTCCTGTGCAAGCGCTTCCACGTGGGAACCATTATCAAATGTTTATTCACCAAATCACGCGTATAGCTATGGAAGGATACATTCACGGAAGTAACATGATCGTCTTCGTGGGAAGCAAGGCCCTGGGCCACTGCTCTACCTGCGAGATTCAGGACACGGCTGAGACCAAGTCCCGTTCCATCAAAGCCCTGCCGGACTACAACGACAGTTCGCAGCAGAGCGACACCGATCTCCAGCCTTCCTCTGGAGAGGACACCACTAAGGATGGACTCTGGGAGGAGAAGTCCGTTTCCAAGCGGACCGTAGCCATCTCCGCCGAAGGGTTCATCTGCGAAGGGGAATCCGGAGAAGGATACGATAGCCTCTTGGCGAAGATGGACGCCGGCGAACCTGTCAAGGTTAAATACGCCCATAAGGGAGAGGAGAGCACGAAATACCGTGTCGGTATGTTCCTCATCACCTCCCTGAAGAGGAACGACCCTGCCAACGATGACTCCACCTACTCGATTTCCCTGGAGAATACCGGGAAGGTCCGTACCAAGGTCATCCAGTAGATACTATCTGCTGTCCGGGGCCATCCCGCCCCGGACGGCTTTTAACCCACAAACAAAGAACAGACAATGAGCAAACAGCAGAAACAGCAGCCGGCCAACCGGCCGATTGAAATCGAAATTAACGGAGAAAAATACCCTTATATCGAAACGATGGGGGCTATGGTGGGCTTCAAGCAGGAAACCGGCCTTGATGCGCCGGTGGACATGGAAGACACCGTCAAATATATGTATCACGTCGTCAAGGCGGTTTGCCGCCGGGAGAAGAGGCCTTTTGATCTCTCCTTCGAGGAGTTCGCGGACGGTCTGGACGGCGAAGAATACCTCCGGGTCACGGCCGCTCTTGCCGCCAAGACTTCCGGCAACGCTAAGGAGGGTGACGGAAAAAACGCGTAAAGCCCACCCCGATAGAGAAGATCCTTGGGGTGGCCGTCGGCAGGATGGGCCTGTCTGTCCATGATTTCTCCATACTGACACCATCTGAGTTTGATGCCATATACACGGAATGGCGATCCGGCAAGGATTCGGAGGTGCAAGGAGAATGGGAACGCTGCCGGTGGATATGTTACCACATCCTCAAGCCCTATGCGGCCAAGACGCTCCGTGTCACCGATGTCCTGAAATTCGAATGGGACAAAACCCCGGCCAAGGGGACCGGGAAGATGACAAAGAAGCAACGCACCGCTGAAAACAAGAAATTCAAAGAACTGTTGGAACTCTGGAAAGACGATGAGTAAAAGAGCGGAATACGAGATACTGCTTACAGGGAAGGAGTCGGTTACCACCGTCGCCTCTAAAATCGTGTCCGCAGTAACTCAGGGGCAAAAGACCGCTTCCGCTGCCATCCAGAAGGTCAACAGCGACTTGCAGGCGCAGGGGACCGCCGCCGCTGCGGTAGCCTCCAAGAGCAAGGCGGCGCTTGACACGGTGGCCTCCGGCGCCGCCGGTGCCGCCTCAGGCATCAAGGCTGCTGCAGACGGGGCCTCGCAGTCCGTCGGGAAGCTGGCCGGACAGAAGGCAGGCCTTGCGGAGCTCAATCAGGAATACGCCCGCCTCAAGCAGCTGCGGGCAGAAGCCGCGCAAGCCGGAGATGGTGAGCGGGTGTACAACCTGGACGGGCAGATACGCCAGGTCGGGTTCCAGATCAACCAGGCCAAAAAACTACAGGCGGAGACCGCCGCCCAGCAGAAGGCAAACGAGTCCCTCGCATCCTCTTATACCAGAACCTACAGCCAGGTGAAGAATGACCTGGAGACCGGTGCCGCGAGCGTTGATTACTTCAATGCACGAATGGAGATGCAGAAGCAGACCATCGCTGATATGACGGCCCGGTACCAGCAGATGAAAGCGGCGAAAGCCGACTCTGTGGAGTCGTCGCGGTTCCTGCAGGAGTTGAACGAAGAGAAGGGCGCCCTCGCCGGAATGCGGGATGCCGTCAATCAATACAAGCAGTCCGATGTCAGTCTCCGGACACAGATTGCCGCCGTCCGCAACGAGATGGCTAAGATGCGCCTTGAGGGGAAAGAGAACACTGCTGAATACCGGCAGTTACGCCAGGAACTGGAGCGCCTCGGCACGACCTACAGGGAGCTGCAGATGGAGCAGACTGCCCTTTCTACCGGCGCCACCCAGATAGGCGGCGTCATCAATGGCGTCCAGGGTCTGATGGGGGCCTATTCCGCCGGATCCGGCGTCGTGTCTCTCTTTGTTCGAGACAATGAGAAACTGATGCAGGTCCAGACGAAGATGCAGTCCGTAATGGCCGTGATGATGGGTGTGCAGCAGATGGCAAACACCCTGCATTCCACCAGCGCCTTCCGGATGGTCACCTGCCGGAAGGTGACGGAACTCTGGACGGCGGCTCAGAACCGGCTGACGGTCTCCATCGGGATGACTACGGCGGCGGCCAAGGCATCGATGGCGGTAATGACAATGGGAGTATCCCTCATTGTCACGGGGGTAATCACGGCCATCAGCAAGCTCATCTCCAAGAAACAGGAGCAACGGCGCAAGGAAGAGGAGGCAAGGAAAGCCGAGGAGGATGCCTGGAAAGCCATTCGGACGCAGGTGGCGAACAGCGTGGCATCACAGCTTGTTTCCTACCGCAAACTGCAGGCTGAATGGAAGACCCTGAACGGAAATATCCAGAAACAGCAGAAGTTCATCAAGGACAACGCCAAGGCCTTCAATGAACTCGGAGTACGGGTTGCGTCCGTCAAGGATGCAGAGAACGTGCTTATCAGCAACGAATCCGCTTTCATTGAGTCCCTCAAGCGCCGGGCTATGGCCGCCGCTGCGATGGAGCTGGCCTCAAAGAAATACCAGTCTGCCATCGAAAAGATGCTGCAGGCGGAGGATGCGAAGAAAGTCACGAAGGATGACCGGAAAAAGGCCTCACAATATGCTGATGATGTCTATCTCGGAAAGGTTAGCTCGGCCGATGGAATCCTTGCCCGTGGCGAGGTCACCGGACAGCGTGACCAGATTCGGAGGGAGGCTTTCAATAGCAAGATATACACCTACGGGGAGGCCCGTGCCAAGGAGTACAACGATGCTGCAAATAAGGAGATAAAGGAGGGCGACCGTTACTTTGCGCTCGTTGAGAAATATAATAAGCAGGCGGATCAGCAGCTCTCCAACCGTGGCATATCTCCGGCCTCCGGCGGTGATCCCGGTTCCAAGGCCGGGAGTATCGACGCCATCGAGAAGCGGATTCAGGCGCTGACCGCCCGGATGAAGTCCGCCGGTGCCACCGAGCGGGCGGAACTCCAGAAGGATATCAATGCCTGGCAGAAGAAACTGGATGCCGTGAACCTCGAACTGGAGGCGCTCAGCGTCCCGGCCGACCCGCAGACCATCCAGGAACTGGAAACGGCCATCACTTATTACGGGAAGCTGCTGAAGGTTGCCGGCGCCGATGAGCGTGCCGAAATTCAGCAGACCATCAACAGTTATACCAAGAAAAAGACGGCGATTGAAGACGGCTTGAAGGCCCTTTCAGTCCCGGTCAACCCGAGGAGCCTGGAGGAGTATTCGGACGTTTTATCGGCCCTTGAACGCAAACTGCAGACGGCATCTGCCACGGAGCAGGCAAGCATTCAGACCACCATCAACGCCTATAAGCGGGAGGAGGATGAGATGCGGGCAAGGATTGCCCTGGCCTCCACCCCGGCCGTTATGGACAGCCTCGCCGATTATGAGCAGGCCATCTCCGCCTGCGAAGCGGTCCTGCAGTACGCCGGCGAGGAGGAGAGAGCCATCATCCAGAAGACCATCAACGAGTACCGGCGAAAGAAGGAGGCCATCGAGGAGTCCCTGGATGCGCTTGACGTACCGTCCGACCCGAAAAGCCTGGAGGATATCGGCAAAGTCATCTCGGCATTGGAAGCGAAACTCCTGAAAGCCGGGGAATCTGAACGCGCCGAAATCCAGAAGGAGATTTCCCTTTGGGATGCCAAGAAAGATGCCATCGAAGAATCCTTGCAGCTGGTGGGAATGGAGGATCTCGCATCGATGGTCCAGAACGGGCTTGGCGCCGGGGGAGAGCTTGAACTGAAGTTGCGTGCCCGCATCACCGGAGCGGAGATTGCCCGGCAGAAGATTCAGGAGCTGCAGCAGATGGCCGCCGTGGCCCAGACAGATACTGAAAAAGCCTCCATCAAGGCGGCTATTAAGCAGTGGCAGCAGTATGCTGTTCAGTTCAATAACACGCAATCCGCTGGGGAGAAGGCCACGGGGATGCTGGAAAACATGTCCGCCATCGCCAACAGTATGTCCGGCGTTGTCGGGGAGAATGCTTCCGGCTGGCTGTCCTGGGGCGCCAATGTCCTGTCGGCGGTTGCCGCTGCACTGCCGGCCATTGCATCGGTCATAGGCGGGAACATTGCGCAGGCCTTCGCTGGTGCCACGGCACAGTCGCAGTCCGTCCCGTTCCCATACAACCTCATTGCCCTGGCGGCGTCTCTCACTGCTGTAACGGCGGCGGTTGCATCCATCCCGAAGTATGCGGAGGGCGGCATCGCTTACGGTCCGACCATCGGCCTGTTTGGTGAGTATTCCGGTGCATCCACCAACCCGGAGGTCGTGGCTCCGCTGGACCGTCTCAAATCCCTTATCGGGAACACCGGTGGCGGTGGAACGGTAGAGTTCCGCATCGAGGGTCGTACATTGGTCGGCATCCTCAAAAAAGAGAATAAACGTAATTCACGCACAACCTAATGGCGCTTGGAGTAAGATACAGAGGTTCTTTCCTGTCAAAAGATGGGGTCACCTGGAGGGTGGATATCCTCCAGGAGGGCTACGGTGGTGTCGAACCGGGGGTGCTGGAACTCCCGGCCGATTGTCCGCTGGAGATCGAATGGAATGAGACGGACAAACTGGATCCGGTTCAGGGGTCTTGCGCTATGCTTAAGATTATCAGCGACCGTGACCGCCAATACATTGACCTGTACACCGTGCAGGTCGGGGAAATCTGCCTCAAGGTCTACCGGAACGGTGTCCTGTACTGGGTGGGTAACCTCGACCCGGAACTATACGAGGAGCCTTATTCATACACGACCGGGTATGACGTCACCCTGACCTTCTCTGACTTCGCCTGCCTTGACCGCATTGATTGGACCAGAACGGGCCGGATGACAATTCACGCGATGATCGTCTATTGTTTGAGCCTTTGCGGCCTCCAGAACAACCTGAGCATTGAAAAACTTATCAGCACGAAATTGTTCAGGTACAGTACCGACCCTGTTACGCTTGAGGAAATCTATGTAAATCAGGAGAATTTCTATGATGAGGATGGGGAGCCGAAGACCGCCCGTGAAGTCCTCGAAGCCATCCTGCAGCCGTTCGGCCTCCGGATTGTCCAGAAGGCCGGCACCATCCATATCTACGACCTGAATGCACTATACGCCCAGACTGCCCGCAATCTTGAATGGGGTTACAACGATGACGCCGTTCTGGGAGTGGACAAAGTCTATAACAATGTCAAACTGACGTTCTCCCCCTACGGCGATGCCGAGATGATGAAGGGCACCGTCGAGGAGGACCCGTCACAGACGGTGGACTCTGGCCCTAACCTCAAAGCTACCATCAAGCAAAACTACGAGAGGAACAATTACGGTAGTCTCATCGCCCTGGACGGCTTCAAGCTCTACTATGATGAAACTCATAAGAGCAATATGGAAATCAGCGGCGGCGCCAAGTTCTTCCAGATGCGGGCGATATACAGCGGGCAAGATGAGACGGGAGTAATCGCATCTTTCAAAAGGGGAGATTATTCCGTTGCCGAGGAGGACGGTGCGAGTAACAAAGTGACACAGCAGCTCATCGCTGCAAGAGATTGCGGGACCATCGCTGGTGGGAACGTGAATTCAACCCTGCTCGTGACGTGTCCACCGGTTTTCCTGGGCTATGTGTCATACCTCAGGATGAACTACCGGCTTCGCATCAACCTGGACCTTCTATTTGATGTCCGATACAACCCTTTTGAGGCAGAGGGAGACTATAATGACAATGCCAAGTGGTATAACGGATTGTTCAACTGGTCCTCGCACGATGGCCCCTACCAGAATATGCAGGACTGGTGCAACCAGGGATATGTTCCCATAAAGCTGACCCTTGTGGATGATGCCGGGAATGCGCTCTACCACTATGAGAACCGTCGCGTCCTTGAAAGTGACGGTTATGACCACTCAGGGAAAACCAGTTGGAAACCAGGAGCGGCATCATGGGGGGATGCCTACCTGTGTTATTACGATTTCGATGACCGGAAGTCCAAAACCGGGTTCGGCGGCTGGAAAACCAACAAGCAGATTATCGGCTACTACCGTGATGGATTGCCTGACAAATGGAAAACCATCGATGACGGGGAATATATCGATCTCCCGCAGTGCGGAGGATATCTGGTCCTTCAGATCGGTAGCGGCATCCATCAGTTCGACTACAAGCGCGAAGTGAAGAACATCTACAAGTTCGTTCGCTGGATAGCCTACAAGGAGCCGTCCATCACGCTCTGCAAAAAGAACTATCGTGAAGCAGAGACAGAGGATGTCGAGGATTCGGCATGGCTGAACCGATCGGCCAAGGAGGAACTGGAGATCGAGACCATCCTTGGAACATTACCCCAGAACCACGGTGTCCCCAATGCCAAAGGCCAGTTGTTCGATAGTTCTAATCAGGCCTATACAAAGTTTGCCCGTGCCGGCGTGGAGGATCGGCTGGAACGACTGCTTATAGGCACCATTTACAGCCAGTATGCCACAAGGCACGACACGCTGTCCGGTACCGCCAAATTGCAGCCCGCTTTCGGTATATTCAGTGAAAGGGCCACCGCCGGGAAGTTCATGCTGCTTTCGGAGGTTCAGAATTGCAAGGAAGGTGAGTCCTCAGTAAAAATGGCTCTGCTCACCGAAGAGGAATACCAAGGAATAGAATACAACGGATGAAGAATTACAATGTCATAACGACTGGTCGGGCTGCGGTTCCCCGCAGCAAAAGGCTCCGGGACGCTGGTGGAAATCAGGGCTCCAGAGGTACTACCGTTGTGGCTACTGGTTCCGACCCGGGCGCCTCTTCCAACTGCGACGGTCACTCCCATGCGAACAAAGCGGCCTTGGACGCCATCAGCATCGACAACGCATTCTACCTTTGGCTGAAACAGAAGATCGACGGGGAAGATGATTCAACACGGCAGAAGGTCAAGGCCGGGTATGCAGATGACGCTGCCCACGCTGCCGAAGCTGACCACGCTCTTGATGCTGATACTTGGGAGGGACACCAGTTCGACCAGTATTTGAATCAGGCCGTCCGGACTACCGATATCGTGCAGTTCGCCAAGGTCATTGCTGGACTGTTCCGGACCCCGGACTTTGTGTCCGGCATTGAGACCGGATCCGGCGCGGCCATTGATGAGAGGGGCAACGGTGAAATGAACGGTTTAACCCTCCGTTCCTTCCTCAAGGTCCCGATGCTCATCTATAACAAAATCCGCGTGACCGGTGGCGAGATGTGGAACACGGAAGGGGCCACCATTGCGGAGGTGACTCAGGATCCAGGGAGTGAAACCGCTTTCACCCTACTTCTGGATATTGAAGACGGCGACCATGTGGAACTGGCGGTGGATGACATCTGCAAGGGCCACTACAACAGTAATGGTGGCTTCATCACCTCCTATTTCCGGGTTGTGGCTGTAGATGATGCGGCCAAGACTGTCCGCGTGGTACTGGGGGCAGATTCGGAGGTCCCCGGGGGCGTGAATGCTGCACCTGTACCTTACATGAACATTGCCCGCTATGGTAATTTTACTGATACGGAACGCCAGCAAAGCCAGTATTTCAGTTCCTCTGAGCAGCGGATTGCCATGCTCTATGGGGTGGACCAGTATATCATCCAACCGCGGCACTATAAAACGGTCTGGGGCAATGTTCCGGAATCACTCATTCCTTCCGGCCTGCCTGTCAATAACAGGGCCGCCATGTACCTTGACACGGTCATCGCCCGGGACTTCCACCAGATTGACCCTTCCGGGAATGTCATCAAGTCTATTCGGGACCGTGGATTGTGGAATGCTGTCACGGCGCAGGATGAACCATACCTTTCCAATGCCCAGTACCAGGATGAGGTTTATCACAAGTCCTGCAAGTACCGCTGCATTGTTGAAGGAACCACCCAGGAACCCAGATATGATTCGACCGACTGGCTTCTGGTGGCCGGTGATACATCGCTCTCCCTTGACATAGAGAGCAGTGACGGGGACACGTTCCTGTTCGGGGAACTGAATACGACCCTCCATGCGGTGGTGAAGCGTGGTGTGAACAATATTACATCGGAGATCTTGGCCACGGACTTCTCATGGACGCGGGACACCGGGGATGTAGTGGAGGATTCAACCTGGAACACCAACCATGCAGGGGCCGGCAGCTCCATCACCTTGACCAATGAGGATCTGCCCATCAACCACCGGACCGGGCGTTTCATCTGCCGGGCCTATGTCCGGGACGGCGCCGAGACTTTGAGCGCTTCAATAGCGTTTTAGAACCGTTTGAACAGTATTTGAATGATATGAAAAAGATTAAGAGACTGAATGTCGTTTATACCCCGCTGAATGTGTCGGTGTCCCTGCTCGTGAAGGGCGGGAGTCTGACCCAGACCCATTGTGCGGAGACGGATGAGTTCATCCCGGACCGCGAGATAACGCCCCTGGTACTTACCCCGGAAGTCTTTGTCCAGGATCCGGATGGTATCATCCCGGGCGGGGTGGCCGCGTTGACCGGCGTCTGCTGGTATGCCCTTCCGGAGGATATTGCGGCCAGCGTCCCTAATGGCTCATATATTGGGGCTGAACTGTCCCAATACCTCATCTCCGCCGCCACGGACGGCTATTCCATTGATGCGGATGGCTCCCTCCGGGTGGAAGCCAATATCCGCTACCCTTCCAGGGTGGTGCTGGTCTTCACGGCCAACATCCCGGACAACAGGAGCGGGAAACTTATCAAGGTGCAGGATTCCGTCCTGTTGAGCACCACGTCCATTGCCGTCCCGGCGGCCTTGACCCTTGACAAACCGGCATCCTGGAAGTTCAACCCGATTGAGGACACCGGTGTCAGGACCATCAGGGCCAGCCTCAAGCTGGGCGGCGTTTCGCCAGACCCCGCGAAGGTCCGGACAGCTTTCTGGTGGTATGTTGCCTCCGGCAATGCGGAAGTGCTTATCAACGGGGATGACCATCTTTTCTATGAATCCGGGCAGAACTCTGCCGCCCTGGTCATCGATCCGGAGTATCTTGATGAGGCACGAATCATCTGCAAGGCGGAATATGCCCTGGAGGGGGAAACCCTTCCTTCCGCGCCTACGGCCAACTGCCTGACGGCGGAAACGGTCATCCGTCGCCGATACCCGGCTTACGACTTTGAGAACTACATCCATGGTGGCGTGGAGGTCTCTCCGACGGCCAGCCATGTGAAGAATGAATGCGTTGTTACGGTCGGCCAGAAGGTCCTGGCATCGCCATCCAGATACTTCACTGTTATCTGGTCAATCAAGGATGCCGTGTATGGGGCGGAATGGCGCATTCTGGGCTATGGGGATTCAATAATGATTCCCACATCGGAAATTGAACAAGGGGCCGATATCGGGCTTGAATTGGAGGAATTTGAGCCGCTGGGCGCCTTGGCCGATGACAATGATGATATCCTGACGGATGATGACGGAAGCATATTAACACTTTAGCCATGAAATACAGTTACGCAAAAATACCTTACGCCAAGGCCGTAGTGGTTGGCGTGGACAAAATCCGGAAGCGGACCGCCGCCGGGGATGTCATAATCAATGAAGGCGACCTTCTGACATACGGGAAGGGCAATGACTTCAAAAAGAAAGTCAAGTCGCTGGGCGGCACGGTCCTGACGGCGCTTGAAGCGAAAAGTGAATTAGAAAAGACCTTGTAATTATGAGCAATGTAAGCGGACTGACTACTATCAAGTATGTCAAGCAGGGAGACACCCTGAGTTGTGCCTTGAGAAGCACGTTCCCTCTCAAGCAGTTCATCACCAATGGCACCAATGCCATCACCCCGTCCTTTGCGACGAATAAGCCTTGTATCTATCCGGTCATCCGGAGCAGCCTCACGGCCACAAGGCTTTCCCCGCTGACCAACGGCGTGGTCTGGAGTTATAACGGGAGCATCATCAACTTTGGTTCCAATGGCCTTTCCACGGCAATGGGCGCCATTGCTGCGGGGACATTCAAATCTGAGGTGAAGACTATTGACGGCATTACCGTCCCGACGCTGACCATACTGAAAGATATTGCTTCCGCAAGCAATATTGATTCCGATACCATCCTCTTCCAGGCCGTGGTCAATACCGGCTTCCAGACCAGCGTGTCTGCGTTCATTGAGATAGGGATTGAGCAGACGGATGGCGAGGCCTTCATCCCTTACATCACCGTGAATAACGGCGGTGTGATAGATGACAACGTCTCCACCCTGACGGCCAAGGCCCATTTGCTTGTGGGCGGTTCCGAGCAAACGACCGGGGTCACCTGGAAATGGTACAAAATGGTGGTGACTGACGGCGTTGATGGATGGGTGGCCATCAACAAGACTACCCAGCAGATCACTCTGGCGGCATCCGACATCAACGCATCCGAACTTTACAAGTGCGAGGTGACTTTCTCCGGCAAGACCGCCGATGCAGTCCTGGAAGTGGCCGATGAGACGGATGTCCTCATCATCTACCCGAACCCCACAGACGGGCATGGGAACACTGTACCGGAGGAACTGAATGCCGATGGCCAGACACAGATTGTCTATGCCCCGGAGGTGCGCAAAAGAGAGAACCAGGCCGTCCAGTCAGGCTTCACCTTCAACTATCTCCTGACCAACTCTTCCGGGGATGAAATCCATTCCCAGGACGGGGGCAATACGTTCACTGTCACCCTGACCCATGCCCAGACTGCACAGGGAGATCTCACGCTCATCATCACCGCTTCGAAGTAATGTGCCTTAAAACACTGTTTGAACACATGATAAAGGCGAAACACATAACAAGGATTGCCTATAAGCAGCCGCCGGAAAAAGGAGATCCAGGGGCAAGTGGAGCCATTAGAAGGACCTCCGAATGGGCTGGAAACGTACAATACTATTCCGGGGCCCCCGGGGAAGAGTATCAAGATATTGTTTTATACAATGGGGCATACTATCAATGCATCCAAACGCACGTAAGTAATGCTAACGCCACCCCTCAAATGCAGGTGGGGTCCACTGGCTCTAACTGGGGGCTTATGAGCGGATTCAAGGCTATTGCGACCAAGGTCATCTTCGTGGGTGACGGCATAAGCGGATGGATTATTGACAATGGTAGAATATATCATTCCTCCGGCCTGATAGAACTAAATGCCGACGGCACGATTCAGACCAGCAATGGGAAGTTTAGCCTTGACAAGAACGGCAATATTGTTGCTATGTCGGGCACTTTTTCCGGATTCCTCAAAATCCCGTTCAAAAGCTTTGCTGATGGGGCTTCCTATCTCGGGAATGGGGTCTATAGGGTAAGCAATAATTTCAACCTTTACTCAGACGGGTATATGGTCGGTTATGAAATCGGGCTGCAACTCCCAGCTGCCGCCTCTTTTTCAGGAACCCTATTGACCATCTATGACTCACCGGTAAAGACGAAATCCTCCCCAGTCCTAACCATTACATGCCAATCGGGGGCGTCAATATATCATCCCTCAAAAAAAGGGACTTATGGGCTATCCCCTGTTTCTTCTATCCGATGTGAACGTGGCGGTTTAATACAACTGCTGGCGGTGAACCTTTACGGTGGTGGGGATTACTGCAGTTGGGTGGTAGTCTCCGATGTAATGCCGGATGCAATCATAACGTAAAAACTAATAAAAGACGCCATTATGTCAAAGAAATTACTCAAAAACTTGGATGTCAGTCCTTCGATGACTGACGCAGACTTCCTGTATGGAAGATCCACTTCTGCAGGGAAGAATGTCAAGTTCCCTGTGAACCTGCTCCTGGGGAACGGCTATGCGTGCCGCCGCTGGAGAATAGACCATTCAACCCCTGTTGGGGAGGCGGTCGGAAATATCGACTACCTGCGGAATCTGCCTTCCCTCCTGGGTCTTGGCTGCTACCTGGTGGATGATGCACACAACCGCCGGAAGCTGGACCCTACCAACCACTACAAGCTGGCCACTGGCGAGACGGCTAAACTGGACGGCACCATGGGGCAGTATATGTGGGGCTGGCGCACGCCGTTCTATATCGCAATTTGGGTAGAAGGCTATTATCTCTATGAGGCGGCCGGACTCAAGCCCATCCCCGGGCGTGAGAATTACCGCATACCGATTGCATCAAAGGGTGCGGGAAATGCAGGTATCATGGACCGGATCAATGACATATTGTGTTCAGTTATCAATATAGCCGCCCAGTACCGTGGCGGCAATGGTGCAGCCCTTGCTTCCGGCAACGCCTCCGCTGACAATCTCACTATGCTGGGCTATGCCGCCACCCAGATGGGCACTTCCACCTTTGAGGCCAAGGCCGCCAAGCGTGGAATCGGCTGGGGCGCAGGCTGGGGCTGGATTGAGACTGTGACCGAAATTCTCTTTGAAATCATCATGGGTACACGCCACTGCCAAACTGCGTTTAACGCTACCAAGGATGCCAACGGGCTCTTCCAGGGTGGTCTTGGTGGTGGCATCAGCGGAATGCCGTCATGGGATACTTTCAACAATTATTATCCCGTTGTCCCTTATTCCGCTGGCGTGGATCTGGCTGATGGTGTCGGGGTAGTGAATTACCCTGTGAAGAATTCCGCGGGCACGACAGTATACACGGCCCCGGTTCCGGTGTTCTTCGGTCTCAAGAACCTTTATGGCCATCTGTGGGTGGGCAAGAACCGCATCGTCGCAAAGAAGGCCTCCGATGGCTCTTACGACTTCTATGTGGCCAAATCCTCCAAGACAGTTTGGGACTATTCCGATACGGCCAACATGCTCTATGTGGGCAGCCTCGCCGCCCGGGCGGAGGCCGGTTGGGATTACATCTCAAAGATGAATTTCAACGGCCTTGCGGGTGTTCCTTCCGAGTGTGCCGGAACATCTTCCACTTATTATGGGGACGGCTGCTATCGTGACGTCGCCACTTCGGGTTTCCGCTCGCCTCTTGGCTCCGGCACTGCTCACTATGGTGACACTGATGGCCTGGCGTACTTCCATGGTGGCGATGCGCCCTCGGATGCCATTGCGCCCCTGTCGTCGCCCCTCTGCGAAACGCCCGATGATTTTGACCCGGTTCCCTTTGTGCCAGCAGCTTAGTCCGAAGGGATGAGGGGCGACGCGCAGGCAAAGAACCCGCGCAGCCCTGAAAGGGCGAGCAAGAAACCCGGCCCCGAAGGGGCCTCAAGATAGTTCTTTGAAATACTGTTCTTTCCTTTCCGTGGAAAACGGCCACGGCGGTGTGTAAATCATACCGCCGTAAGGCGGTTTTTTATATTGAGATTTTTGGAGTTTGCCGGAAATTCGTAACTTTGTGCTGCCTGAAAGGGTGGGTTTACTCTCTAAGGCGGTAGGTTTCGGGTTTCCGCTCGCCTCTTGGCTCCGGCAATGCTAACAATGGTGACAATGATGGCCTGGCGTACTTCAATGGTAACAATGCGCCCTCGAATGCCAATGCGAACCTGTCGTCGCCCCACTACTTGGGCCGGGTGTTTTGTGTTTGCATCCCCGGTCTATTTGAGGGTTGACCCCGGCTCTTGCCGGAAAACATATCATCAAAACGGGTTCCGGTAGGTCCGCAAGGATTCGACGGCGCTTGTGAGAAAAAGCAGACACAGGACACTGTAACACTTTATGACACTCGTGACACTGTGACACGCAGACATGGACATCTGTCTGATGTGGTGGGCACCAAAGAGAACTTCAAAGTAGCCCACTATTGCGCCTCAAGGCGTAAGAAGCGACGGAAGGAGGTGAAGGCCTTTGAATCCAATCTGGATGAGAATGCTGAAAGCCTCCTTCAGCTTTTTCTGACGGGCACCTATCAGATACGCCCGGAAGATTACTCCTATAAGACCATCCTGGAAAAGAAGGGTAAGAAGGCCCGGTTCCTGTCCATGCTTCAGTATGAGCATCATGTGTTCCACTGGGGAATACTGAACCCGGCTGAACATATCATCTGCAGGAGCTTCGATGAGCGCACTTTCGCCTGTGTCCTGGGACGTGGGCAGCATCAGATGGTGAAAATGATTGCCGCTGACATCGCAGCCCATCCGGAACTCAAGGCCTTTGCCAATCTGGATGTATCGAAGATGTATGCCAATGTTCCTATCGATGTGCCGAAGCAATACCTCCGCCGGCATATAAAGGACCCTCTCCTGATGAAGTCCTTTGATGCCGTCCTGGACAGCAGCATCGGGACCCCGATGGGGAACGGTGACCTGGAACACCCTGCCGGGCTCGCTATCGGGCTCAAGATCTCCACCATCAATGCCAATATGGCACTTGCCCAGTTCACCCACGACCTGCGGCGGCTCTTTGGCCTGCAGGGGAATGAACCCCTGATCCAGATGATGGCAGCCCAGTATGTGGATGCCAAGCGGGCAACGGCCAAGACCGATGAAGACCGGGCGGAACTGGCCAAAGGGGAAGATTACCTCATCCGGAAGTTCCGGGGCTATGTGCTGCGGGGCATCAAGTTCCCGTATTGCTTCATGGACAACCTCCTGATTCTGCATGAGGATAAGACCTTCCTTCACATGGTCACAGACTGGATTGCCCTTTATTGGGGGGCTGAACTCCGGATGACGATGAACGAGAAATGGCAAGTCGGAAGCATAGCCGGGGATTGCCCCGAAAAGGGCCCTTCCCGCTATTCTGACGGCTTTACCATTGTCGGGTACCGGATATTCAAGGATGGCCATATAAGGGCAAGCAAGATGGTAAAAGAAGACATCAAGCGGAAGATCCGGAAGGGCCTCAAAATGGGGCTTACCTATGACCAGATCCGGAGGGCCATTTCCTCCCAGTTGGGCACCATGGTACACGCGAATTCTATCAACTTCATAAACAAATATCACATGGAAAAGAGAGAACGTTTGGGCGCAAAAATCAACAAGCGCAAGAGTCAATGCCCATTTGACATCCCCCACACTCAGAAACGGCAGTTTGAACGCCTTCTGTTTGACCCGGATGTGGAAGCCAATGAAGATGACTTCCTGATGGAACTCAGGGCCTATTCAGTAATTGACTCCATCCAGGAGTTCAATGATGACGGGTCCCCGAAAAAGTGCCTTGCCATCATGTTTGAATGGAAGGGGAAGCAGTTCACCTACCAGAATGAGAAAGGGAAGGATGTGCTTGTTGAGCCCGGCCAGGTCTATTATGCCTATACTGGTTCCAAGGTCTTGATTGAACAGACTGAAACGGAATTCAGCGAGGAAGACTTGCCGGCGGACACGGTCATTCAGGTGGCCGTCAACCAGCGAAAGAAGAAATTCTATAAATTCACGTAGAGAAATGAAAAAAGTCTATTTGAAACCGCAGCGCCCCACTCATTACGATGGGGCGCATTTTATTGTGTATCTCAATGCCCGCCCGGCCCAGTACCAGGCGGATGAGAACTCTGAACCCGTGGAAGGTGTGGAATACACCGGAACCATGGAGGATGGTGGCACCCTCATCGATTGCGATGAGTGGGACCGTGACAAACTGGTAAACGGTATTATCCGGACCAGGTATTCGCAGACCAGGGAGGATGCCATCAAGACGCACCAGCTTCTGGTGCTGCAGGCGGAAGCCGGCATTGGCAGCCTGTCGGCAGAGAAACGCACGAAGTATCTCCAGAAGTGGGAAGAATTCGAAGCCTTCCGTGAGGAAGCCATCAAATTGGTTGACACCTGGGACAATTGGGAATAGGAGGGCCTGATTATGAAACACGACATCAAACCCTTTGTGGCTTGGCTCAAGTCCTGGGAAGGCGGTTTCGTCAATGACCCGGACGATAAGGGCGGTGTCACCAACAAAGGCATCACCCTTGCGACCTTCCGTTCCGTCTACGGTCAGCACAGGGCCGTTGAAGACCTGAAACGCATGACAGACGCCCAGTGGGAGCATATTTTCCGAACGAAGTTCTGGGACCGCTGGAAGGCCGACCAGATCCAGGATACAAGTGTCGCATTCTTCCTTGTGAGCTGGGTGTGGGGAAGCGGAGTCTGGGGCATCAAAAACCCGCAGAAGGTCTTGGGGGTCGGCGTTGACGGCATCGTCGGCCCGAAGACCATTGCGGCGGTCAATGCCCGGAACGGCCGTGACCTCTTTGAAGCGTTGAAGGCTGAGAAGCGGGCTTACCTGAACCGTATCTGTGTCAGCACACCCTCTAATAAGAAGTTCCTGAAGGGCTGGCTGCGTCGGCTGGACTCCATCAACTATGGGGCACTGACCCTCAATACCAGGCCGGCGAAAACACTGACGTTCTGATATGGCCAAGGTTAGACTCTCATACGACAACGGGGCGGGCAAAGGTAAGGCCTACCGCTTTATGTGCCCCGGGTGTGGATGTATTCACCAGTTCTGGGAGCGGTGGGATGACGGTTCTCCGGCCTGGAAGTGGAACTGGGATGTCAGTAAACCGACAGTCCACCCGTCCATCAAGGTGACTACTCCGGGAGGAATCCCCGGGGCGGTCTGCCATAGCTTCATAACCAACGGCAGGATCCAGTTCCTGACCGACAGCACACATCACCTCGCCGGGCAGACGGTAGAACTGCCGGAACTGGAGGATTGATTTGAACGGAGGCCCAACGGGAGGGGCTTAAAAAAAACTCCCGACCTGTAAGAAACAGTACCACCCACTTCTTACACAAATGCGTCACAGCGCAAAGTCGGGAGTAAGACTCTCGCTTGCACTGTGACGTTTTTGTGCGTATGGGTGGTACACCACAAAGATAACAATTTTTTTTATTCAAACGATATGAGAACACCAATTTCCTACTATGGAGGCAAGCAGACGATGCTGAAGCACATCATGCCGCTCATCCCCTCCCACCAACTCTACACCGAAGCCTTCTGCGGCGGTGCGGCCGTCCTGTTTGCCAAGCCGCCGGCGGAGGCAGAGATCATCAACGACATCAATATGGAGTTGACGAACTTCTACTGGGTCGCGCAGGTTTATTACAGGGACCTCAAGACCGAGATTGACAAAACCCTTCACAGCCGGGACCTGCATGCCCACGCCGCCCACATCAACGCCTACCCGGAGTTTTTCACGCCGGCGCAACGCGCCTGGGCTGTCTGGGCCCTATGCAAGATGTCCTTTGCCGCGATGCTGGACGGCTCATTCGGGTACGACTTCGGTGGCGGAATGCCAAAGAAGATCCAGAATGCCAAGGATGAATTCACCGAACAGATATGCCGGCGCCTGGAACACGTGACCATTGAGAACAGGAATGCGCTTGACGTTATCGAGACGTATGACTGCGAAGGAGCATTCCACTTTGTGGATCCGCCCTACATCAACAGCGATTGCGGCCACTACGAAGGCGTGTTTTCTGACAGGAACATGGAAGAGCTGCTGCGCCTGCTGGAGACGGTTAAGGGGAAGTTCATGCTGACGATGTTTCCCTACGAGCCAATCGAGAGGTTCGCCGACAGGAACGGCTGGACCATACACCGGGTTGAGAGAATGATTACGGCCTCTAAGACGGCCCGCCGGAAGCAGGAGGAGTGGATGGTCTGTAACTATGAGGAACAGCATCAGTGCTCCTTGTTTGACCTCCCGACGGAGGATGTAGTAGATTCCGAATGAGGGCTGTTTCTGGGCTTTTTGGCGAGCTCCCAGCCGCATTATGTATAAACCCTTAAACACAACACAAATATGAACAAATATCACGATATTTTAACGCGGATTCTGCGGGACGGGAAGACCCAGCAGAACAAGAAAGGTGCAATCAAGTACCTGCTCAACCAGCAACTGTCACTGACCCCGGGTGACCTGCTTAACATCTTCGAGGGGCACAACCTCGCCAGGAAGAAACTAAAGAACGAACTTGAACTGTTCACGCACGGGGAGAGGAACGTGGAAAAATACCGTGAGGCCGGTATCTCCTGGTGGGACTACGTCGGGCCTATCCTTGTGAACTCCTACCCCACCTATTTCGAGAAGCTGCCGCCGTTGGTGGCGAAGATTAACAGGGAGAAACGGAATAGCAAGAACTACGTTCTGTTCCTGGGGCAGACTGACGCGGAGAGCAACCAGGCGCCGTGCCTCTCTCTTGTGCAGTTCCAGATTGACGAAGGCGAATTGGTCTTGACTGCCTACCAGCGCAGCTCTGATGCAAGCCTTGGCTTGCCGTCAGACATCTACCACTTGTACCTCATCTCCCGGCAAATTGACCTCCCTTTGAAGTCGATAACTCTATTCCTGGGCAATGTCCACATCTACGAAAACAACCTTCCCAACACGGAAAGGTTGCTGAATGGGGAGGAGGTGAAGTTTGAACTGAACGTCTAATCAGCCTGCCTGGTATTTGAAAGGCCCTCAAGTTCCGTTTGATTGGAGTTTGAGGGCCTTGTTTGATGGGCGTGCGCAAAATTCCCGTCGCTTTTCGTTTTGGTCTTTTCCGAGTGCAATTTTATCGCATTTGGTTTTGTTTTTCGCCGCGATTCGTTTTGCCGATTATAGAGGGAGGTTAAAATCCTTTTCATTAGTGTGTTAATTGGTTAATTATTTGGTTTTGATGAATTTCACGCTTGCTGCGCCCAGTACCAGGAAGAGACCTGCCATGAGCATCATGGCCGGCTGGCTTCCGCCCACCAGGCTCAGGACGGCACCACCCGTAGCAGCTGCCACAATCTGGGGCAGGCAGATGGTGCAGTTGAACAGGCCCAGGTAGCTGCCCATATAGGGGCTTCCCTCCAGCGCGTTGGTGAGGAGGGTGAAGGGCAGGGCCAGCATGGCGGCCCAGGCTGCTCCAATGAGGAAATAGCTCACGAACAGCAGGTACTGGTTGTGGATAAAGAATACGGAAGCAAAGCCCACGGCGCCAATCAGAAGAGACACTACATAGCTAAGCTTGATGTTCTTGAAACGGGGCAGCACGGCGGCCCACACCAGGGAACCCACAGCCTGCACGGCAAAGAGCACGCCCACCCAGTTACCGGCGTCCTGATAGGCCTCGGAGGTGGTGTCCAGGTTGTGCCACACATTATCGGCAATGGCGCCATTGGTGTACGTCCACATATAGAGGAAGGCGGCCCAGCAGAAGAACTGCACCAGACCCACCGTCCAGAAAGTGGCGGGGGCCTTGGTGAGGAGCTTGAGCAGACCGGCGTCGTTTTTCTTTTCGGCTTCGGCCTGGAGGTCGATTCCGTGGAACTCGGCGTACTCCTTGGGAGGCATCTCCTTCACACGCAGGAAGGTGTACATCACGCAGAGGATGAGGATGGCAGCACCCACATAGAAGCTGTAAATGACGCTGTCCGGAATCACACCCTTGGGAGCGGTGTTGGCAATGCCGATCCAGGTAAAGAGGATGGGGAAGATATAGCCCATGAGGGAACCGGCGTTGCACAGGAAGCTCTGAATGCTGTAGGCCTGGGTCTTCTGCTTTTCGTTCACCATCTCTCCTACCATCATCTTGAAGGGCTGCATGGCCACATTAATAGAGGTATCCAGGAAGATCAGGGAGAACAGGCCGAACCACATGGCCATATTCAGGCCCAGGAACAGGCGGGCGCTGAACTGAAGCGAACCGGCGTTGGGCAGCATCAGCATCACCAGCACGGCGATGATGGCTCCAACCAGGAGGTAGGGCTTTCTTCGGCCCATCTTGCACCAGGTACGGTCGCTATATTTTCCTATGAGCGGCTGAACGATCATTCCCATCAGCGGGGGAAGGATCCAGAAAAAAGAAAGCTGGTGAGGATCAGCGCCCAAAGTGGCGAAGATACGGCTGATATTGGCGCTCTGCAAGGCGTAGGCAATCTGCACCCCAAAGTAGCCAAAGCTCAAATCTACCAGCTGGCGGAAGGTTAGATCACGTTTTTGTGACATGGTTAGCGTGTGTTATTAAGCCTAAGCGGCAAACAAAAGTAGAAATAAATATTATGAATAAAGGTACGAACGGAGGCCATCCCCGCTGAATGGACATTTTTTTGCGACGAATGGAATTTCTATGTACATTTGCGTTGATGAAGATTAGACCCATAGACTGGATTATCCATGGTTTCGCGCTGTTGCACGTGGCCGTCAACGTGGTGTGCTCCCTCATGGGCATCCCGGACAGCATGTTCCTCACGGCCCTCACCATGGCCCTGGCCGTCATTATCTGCTACAGGGAAAACCTGACGGTAGAGATTACGGTAATGGCCCTCATCCTGGTCAACACCATGGGCTTTATCCTGGGTAACGTGGGTGCGCAGGTGCTGGTGGATATATTTCCCGCCCCGTGGCAACATGCCTTTACCACCTTCCTGGTTACGGAAATCCTGGGCTGGAGCCTCTACATCTTTGCCCACCGCATCTCTCCCTACGGCGCCGCCGGCTACGAACGGGACCAGTCGTGGTACGAGAATGCCGGCTGGCTGGTCACCGCTATCGCCATCGTCTTCGGCCTACGCCTTTACATCGGCCATTTCTATACCGGAAACCTGCTGCTGGAGAACTCCGGCGCCCTGATGGTGCTCATCCTTACCACCCTGCTGGCCTTGCTGTTCATGATCAACTCGGCCATCCGCATGCGGCGGGAGGTGTCGGTCCAGAGGACCCGCCGTCACGAGGCCGAATTCCGCTACATGACCCTCAAGCACCAGGTGAGCCCGCACTTCCTGTTCAACAGCCTCAACGTCCTGGACTCCATTGTGCAGGACGGCACGCGGGAAGAAGCCAGCGACTATATTCAGAAGATGGCCACCCTGTACCGCTACATCATGAAAAACGAGGGCAAGCGCCTGGTACCCCTGGCCGATGAAATTGTATTTGCCCGCACCTATCTGCAGCTCATCCAGATCCGCTTCCCGGTGGGTCTGGAGATCAATGACCTGGTGGGTCCCGAAGCCCCCGAAGGCTGGGTTGTACCCTGCACGCTGCAGCTGCTGGTAGAGAATGCCGTGAAGCACAATGCCGTATCGGCCCAGAACCCCCTGATTATTACCACCAGCACGGACGGCCAAACCTTTACCGTACGCAACAACCTTATTCCCAAGCTCACGCCCGTTGCCCGCCATACCGGCATCGGCCTGCAGTATATCCGCAACCAGTACAGGGATATTGCCGGGGAAGAAATTGAGGTGCTGGAAACGGCTGACTCCTTTTCGGTTACCATTCCCATCATCCAGGAATCCGAAGATTTTTTCGTACCTTTGCGCAACAATAATTGACCACGTATGAAAGCGCTCATCATAGAGGACGAACCCCGCGCCCGCCAACATATGATAAAGATTCTGGCCGACCATTTCCCCCAGGTGGAAGTGGTGGGAGCCCTGGGCTCCGTGGCCGAATCCGTGCAGTGGATCTCTTCCCAGCCGGCTCCGGACGTGATCTTCATGGACGTAGAACTGAGCGACGGCACCAGCTTCGATATCTTTACCCAGTTGGATATCCCCTCCCCCATCGTCATGACCACTGCATACGACCAGTACGCCGTTCAGGCCTTCGAGGTAAATGCGGTGGATTATCTGCTCAAGCCCATCGGCCTGCAAGAACTGCAGCGGGCCATTTCGCGCGTGGCTTCCGGCCAGGCGGTCAAGCCCTCCAACGAAGCCGTCCGCAATCTGATTGACCAGGTTCGCAAGGAGAAATTCCTCATCCGGATGAACAACCGCATTGTCCCGGTGCGCACGGCCGATATCGCCTACTTCTACTCGGAGGCCAAGAATTCCTTCATCGTTACCACCAGCGGCGCTTCGTACGTGATGGACGAGTCCCTGGATTCCATCGCCGGCGCGCTGGATCCTTCGGCCTTCTTCCGCATTTCGCGCAGCTGCATCATCTCGGAGGGTGTGATCGACTCCGTGTCCCGCCTCATCGGCGGCCGCCTGCAGGTCACCATCCGCCGCGGTCTCCCGGAGCTCACGGACTTCACCGTCTCCCGCGCCCGCGTAGACGATTTCCTCTCCTGGTTGGAACGGTAAATTATTACTGGAACAGATAAACGCAGAAGCCCAGGCCGAAAAGGAGGCTCAGGGCAAAGGTGGACATTACCAAAAGGGGCAGCATAGGATCCAGCGCGCGGTCTTCCCTTGTCCAGATGCTCTTCAGATGAATGATGTAAAGCGGCAGGGTAATTACCCACATCCAGTGCCAGAGGGAAGGCCAGCAAAGGAGGCAATAGGCTGCCATGCAGGCCCAACCAAGGCCGATAAGCACCGTCTGGTAAATGCGCGCCCGCTTGAGGCCCAGCTTGATGGCCACGGTGACGCGGTTGGCCGCGTCCGTTTTCATGTCCCGGATGTTGTTCACGTTGAGCACGCCCACGCTGAAGCAGCCCACGCCGGTGGCGGGTAGCAGCAGTTTCCAATGCAGGCCCACGCCCTTGGTGCAAACGAAGTAGGACCCCAGCACGGCCACCAGCCCGAAAAAGAGGAACACGTAGAAATCTCCCTTGGCGCGGTACCCGTAAGGGTTGTGGCCCAGGGTGTATTTCATGGCTCCGGCAATGGCGGCGGCGCCCAGCATGAGAACTAGGATGGCCGTCATGTCCCACAGCGTGCCGAAAGCCCGCCACGTCATAGCTGCGCCAAACACCATACAAAGCACCACGAACAGGCCGATGAGCTTTTTCATATCGGCCACCGTCATGCCTCCGCCAAGGATGCCGTACTGCGGCCCCTGCCTTTCGGCGGTGTCTGTGCCGCGAAGCACATCTCCCAGCTCGTTGGAAAGGTTGGAGAGAATCTGTAAGCAGGTGGTAGTGAGCACAATAAGGACAGCGGTCCAAGGGTCCACTTTCCAATCGGCCACGGCCAGAAGGATGCCCAGCAGCACCCCGGCGGCCGATAGCGGCAGGGTGCGAAGACGCATGGACTGTATGGCGGCTTTGAATGACATAATTAATCCAGTTTGAGAACGGCCATAAAGGCGCTTTGGGGAACCTGTACGGTGCCAATCTGGCGCATGCGCTTCTTACCTTCCTTCTGCTTTTCCAGCAGCTTGCGCTTACGGGTAACGTCACCGCCGTAGCACTTGGCGGTCACATCCTTGCGCACCTGGCGCACGGTCTCACGGGCAATGATCTTGGCGCCGATGGCCGCCTGCACGGCAATGTCAAACTGCTGGCGGGGGATCAAATCCTTGAGCTTGAGGCAGATCTTGCGGCCAAACTCGTAGGCGTGGTCCTCGTGGATCAAAGTCGAAAGGGCATCGGCCGGGTCTCCATTCAAAAGGATATCCAGTTTCACCAGCCGCGCCGGGCGGAAGTCCGTCACGTGGTAGTCAAAGGAAGCATAGCCCTTGGAGATGGACTTTAACTTGTCGTAGAAGTCAAACACCACCTCGGACAGCGGGAGGTCATAATTGAGCTCCACGCGGTCGGTTGTGATATAATGCTGGCCGATGAGCGTTCCGCGCTTGTCCATGCACAGTTTCATGATGGGACCGTAGAAATCGCTCTTGGTGATAATCTGGGCGCGGATATAGGGCTCTTCGATATGGTCGATGATGGTGGCCGAAGGTAGTCCGGACGGGTTGTGGACGTCCATCACCTCTCCCTTGGTGGTATATACCTTATAAGATACGTTGGGCACGGTGGTGATCACGTCCATGTTGAACTCACGGAACAGGCGCTCCTGCACAATCTCCAGGTGCAGCAGGCCCAGGAAACCGCAGCGGAAACCGAAGCCCAGGGCCAGCGAGCTCTCGGGCTCGTAGGTGAAGGAGGCGTCGTTGAGCTGGAACTTCTCCAGCGTGGCGCGGAGCTCTTCAAACTTGGAGGCGTCTACCGGATACAGACCGGCGAACACCATGGGCTTCACCTCCTCGAAGCCGGCGATGGCCTGCTTGCAAGGGTTCTCCACATGCGTGATGGTGTCACCCACCTTCACTTCCACGGCAGCCTTGATACCGGTGATGATGTAACCCACGTCTCCGGCTTTTACCTCTCCGGTGGGGTTCAGCTTGAGCTTGAGGTTGCCCACTTCTTCGGCCTCATACTCGTTGCCGGTGGAGAAGAATTTCACTTTGTCCCCGGTCCGGAGGGATCCATTCACCACTTTGAAGTACGCGATAATGCCGCGGAACGGGTTAAAGACGGAGTCAAAGATGAGGGCCTGCAGGGGGGCCGAAGGGTCACCCTTGGGGGCGGGAACCTTATCCACAATGGCATCCAGCACGGCCTGCACGCCTTCTCCGGTACGGGCCGATACACGCAGCACGTCCTCCGGCTCGCAGCCCAGAAGGTCGCAGACCTGGTCCGTTACCACTTCCGGCTGGGCGCTGTCCATATCAATCTTGTTGAGCACGGGGATAATCTCCAGCGAGTGGTCGATGGCCTGGTATAGGTTGGAGATGGTCTGGGCCTGGATACCCTGGGAGGCATCCACCACCAGCAGGGCTCCCTCGCAGGAGGCGATGGAACGGGACACTTCGTAGGAGAAGTCCACGTGGCCGGGGGTATCGATAAGGTTGAGCCGGTAGGTCTGGCCGTCTCGCACGTAATCCATCTGGATGGCGTGGCTCTTGATGGTGATTCCCTTCTCGCGTTCCAGGTCCATGTCGTCCAGTACCTGGTTTTCCATCTCGCGGGCACTCAGGGTTTGGGTGAGCTCCAGCAGGCGGTCGGCCAGGGTGGATTTACCGTGGTCAATATGGGCAATGATGCAGAAATTGCGGATATTCTTCATAGTCTGCAAAGATACGCATTTTGCAAATAATGGCAATACAGAGCACCACCTGCGACATGAAATGCACCGCAGGGCTAGATTTCGTGCACGGGGTTGGTAATTCGGCGTAATTTGATTATTTTTGTAATTCCACAGAAACTATTTTTATGGCAAAATCTATTGAAGAGCTCAAAGGCATAGCCACGCAGGTGAGAAGGGATATCCTGCGCATGGTGTGTGCCGCCAAGTCCGGTCATCCGGGCGGATCCATGTCTTCCACAGACATTCTCACGTACCTGTACTTTAACCAGATGAAGCACGACCCCGCCTCCTGGACGCGTAGCGGCAAGGGGCAGGACATGTTTGTCCTGAGTGCCGGACACCTCACGCCCGTGTACTATTCCGTGCTCGCCCGCACCGGTTACTTCCCGGTGAGCGAACTGGCCACCTTCCGTCTGATGGGTACCCGCCTGCAGGGTCACCCGTCGGTGCGCAAGGAGCTTCCGGGCGTTTTCCAGGCATCCGGCTCGCTGGGCCAGGGCCTGAGCGCCGCCGCCGGCATGGCCCAGGGCAAGAAACTGGACGGAGATCCCAACTTTGTGTACTGCCTCTGCGGAGACGGAGAGAGCGAGGAAGGCCAGATCTGGGAAGCCGGCATGTTTGCCGTGCACCAGAAGCTGGACAACCTCATTGCCATGACAGACTGGAACGGCAAGCAGATCGACGGCCCCGTGGAAGAGGTTTCCGGCATCGGAGACCTGGCCGCCAAGTGGGAAGCCTTTGGCTGGAACGTCATCACGGCCGACGGCCACGACTTCGAGAGCATTGCCAAGGCCTTTGAACTGGCCACCGCCGCCAAAGGCAGCGGAAAGCCCACCATGATCCTCTTCCAGAGCGACATGGGCCACGGCGTAGACTTCATGGCCGGCACCCACAAGTGGCACGGTTCCGTGCCCAAGCCCGAGCAGCTGGAAGACGCCCTCAAACAGTTAGGTGAAACCCCCTTAGGAGACTTTTAATATGAAAAAATATACAGATTCAGGTAAGAAAGACACCCGCAGCGGTTTTGGCGCGGGCCTTCTGGAAGCCGGCCGGGCCAATCCCAACATCGTGGCCCTCACCGCAGACCTCAAGGGTTCCCTCAAGATGGACGCCTTTGCAGCCGAGTTCCCGGATCGTTTCATCCAGTGCGGCATTGCGGAAGCCAATATGATTGGCGCCGCCGCCGGCCTGGCCATCACAGGCAAAGTTCCCTTCGTGGGCTCCTTCGCAGAGTTTGTGACCGGCCGCGTGTATGACCAGATCCGCCAGGAAGTGGCCTACGGCAACACCAACGTCAAGATTGCCTCCTCCCACGCCGGTATCACCCTGGGAGAAGACGGTGCCACCCACCAGACCATGGAAGACATCGCCCTCATGCGTGCCCTCCCCGGCATGGTGGTCATCAACCCCTGCGACTACAACCAGACCAAGCAGGCTACCCTGGCCGCCGCCAAATATGTGGGTCCCGTGTACCTCCGCTTCGGCCGTCCCGGCGTTCCCAACTTCACGGACGAGAACGAGCCCTTTGTGATTGGCAAGGCCATCGTCATGAATGAAGGCAAGGACGTCACCCTCATCGCCACCGGTCACACCGTGTGGGAGGCCCTGCAGGCCGCCGAGGCCCTGGAGGCCGACGGCATCAGCGCCGAGGTCATAGACATTGCCACCATCAAGCCGCTGGACATCAAAGCCATTGTCAAGAGCGCCCAGAAGACCGGCGCCATAGTAGTGGCCGAAGAACACAACGCCTTTGGTGGTCTGGGAGAGGCCGTTGCCAGCGCCCTGGTTGCCCAGTGCCCCACGCCCGTAGAATTTGTAAACGGCGGAGACCGCTTTGGCCAGTCTGGCACGCCTTCTGCATTAATGGCCGCGTACGGCCTGGACGCCCCGCACATCGCGGAAGCCGCCAAGAAGGCCATCGCCCGTAAATAAATGGAATCTTTAGAGCAGGTATTCAATGGTATAGTCCATGAATATAGCGAGCGTCTTTATTGGCACGTCCGCCGGATGGTAGCGAGCCACGAAGACGCCGACGACCTGCTCCAGGAGATCTTCCTTAAAATATGGACTGCGCTTCCCTCCTTCCGGGGGGAGGCGCAGCTCTATACCTGGGTGTGGCGCATCGCCACCAACGAGACCCTCAATCATCTGAGAAAGGAACGCGTGCGCGCGGCCCTGCGGATGCAGTCCATCGACGCCGAGATGGAGCGCCGCGTAGAGGGAGACCCCTTCTTCAACGGCACCGAAGCCCAGCGCGAGCTCATGAAAGGCCTGGCCAAGCTCCCCGAGAAACAGCGCCAGGTTTTTGTGATGAGATGGTGGGACGAGCTCAGCTACGAGGAGATATCGGCCATCACCGGAACATCGGTGGGAGCCTTGAAAGCGTCTTATCATATCGCGCAAGAAAAACTTAAATTAAACCTTTCGACCCTTGAGGTGTCAAAGTAAGCGTATGACCAAGAAAAACGACATATTTGTCCCCGAGGGCTACTTCCAAAACCTGGAGCAGAGACTGAGCCGCATCCCCCAGAAAGAGGTGCGTCCCACCACCCTGCAAAAGGTGACCCCGTGGATAGCCTACGCCGCCAGCCTTGTCATCCTGGCTTCGGTGGGCGGTTTCATCTTCAGAAAAGCTGCAGAACCGGTTCTGCAGGAAGAGTACAGTTGGGACTATCTCTCCTATTTATCCCGTTCCCTGGATCCGGACGGAATGCTCGAGCTCGAGGAGAGCACAGAACTGACTGACGAGGACATTGTCAATTTCCTCCTGGCCGACAACGTTTCAGTTGAACTTTTAGCAGAAGCGAACTATGAAGAGAATTATTAGTGTATTTTTATCGCTTGTAATGGTAGCCGGCTTTGCCCTGGCCCAGAATAACAAGCAAGATCAGAAGAAGGCAGGCAACGATTGGAGAGAAAGAGTACGTGCAGAGCAGGTGGCCTTCATTACCTCCGAGCTGGATCTTACCGAAACCGAAGCCCAGGCATTCTGGCCCGTCTACAACGACATCCAGAAACAGCGCCGCCAGGCTTTCCACGCAACCGGAGAAGCTTTTAAGGCCCTCAGTGAAGGGGTAGACGGCAACAACGTAGACGCCCTCCTGAACAAGTACCTGGATGCCCGGAAGGCTTCCGAAAAGGTAGAGGCCGATGCTGTGGTGCGTTACAAGAAAGTACTGCCCGTGAGCAAAGTAGCCAAGCTGCTGCTGGCCGAAGAAAAGTTCCGTCAGAACCAGATTCACCGTCTGGGACAAGGCGGACCCGGACGTCCCGGAAATGCTCCCGGCAACCGTCCCGGCGGTTTTGGTAACAAAACTCAGCCCTCGAACGAGCCGTCCACCAAGTAACAGCTCCTGTCACAAAGTTGGGCCAGACCTGCGTCATGTGTAACAATGACCACGCTCTGGCCTAATTGTTTGCGCAGGTCAAAGAAGAGCTGATGGATCTCCTCCTTGGTATGGGAATCGAGGTTGCCGGTGGGTTCATCGGCAAAGAGGATGGCAGGACGATTGGCCAGCGCACGGGCAATGGCCACGCGCTGCTGCTCGCCGCCGGAAAGCTCCGAAGGTTTGTGGGACAGGCGCTCCTGCAGGCCCACCAGGGCCAGGAGTTCCTGCGCGCGGGCTTTGGCCTGGGCCGATGAAGCGCCGCCAATAAGAGAAGGAATCATCACGTTTTCCACCGCCGTAAACTCCGGCAGCAGGTGATGGGCCTGGAACACAAAGCCGATGCGGCGGTTGCGGAACTGGGAAAGGGCGCGCTCCCCCAGCGACAGGATCTCCGTCCCGTCTATGGTGAGGCTTCCGGAATCTGGGGTAAGCAGCGTTCCCAGGATTTGCAACAACGTAGACTTACCGGCACCGGAGGCACCCATGATGGCTACCACCTCTCCGGCCTCCACGCCAAAATCTACGCCCTTGAGCACTTCCAGGTTCCCAAAAGATTTCCGGATTTTTTTGGCCTCAACTATCATAATTTATTACCTTTGTTTCTACAAAGATAAGGACTAATTTTGAAAAAGCACCTCCTCTTCCCTCTCCTTCTTCTCCTGCTGTGCCGCATCCTTCCGGCGCAGACGGTCTTTGAGCCCGTGGCGGGCAACGGCCTCTGGAGCACCAAGGACGGGAACCTGTTCCTGAGCCGCGTCCTGGAAGACATGGAAGGGGCGCAAACCTCCATAGACATAGAGTATTACTGGTTTGCCAAGGACGAGGCGGGGACCCGGGTCCGAGACCTTCTTATCCGCAAGGCTCAGGAAGGCGTCAAGGTGAGGCTCATCATGGACAACCTCATCACGCCCTTTGCCCCGGAGAGTTTCTACCAGCCCATGCGGGATGCCGGAGTAGACCTACGCTACGTGCACGTATTCGAAAAGATGGGGCCTTTCAAAGCCGTGGGAAGCATCCTGGGAGAAAGGGACCATCGCAAGATTGTGGTCATTGACGGGCTGGTCGCCTACACCGGCGGCATGAATTTCTACCAGCGGGCCCTGGACGAATGGGTCGATACCCAGATCCGGGTAGAAGGCCCCGTGGCCCTGCAACTGAGGGCCCTGTTCCAGGATTCCTGGGAGAGGATGGGAGGCGGAGAGCTGGAGTCCTTTGCCCCGCGCGAGGCAGGAAACGTCGTGGCGCAGGCCGTGGGTACCAGCCGCCACGAAAAGATGGACAGCCTGTATGTCCAGGCCCTCCGCGGTGCCAAGAAGTATTTCTACCTGCAAACCCCCTACTTTGCCCCGCCGCCCAGCATTGTGGAAGCCTTCAAGGAAGCCGCCGCCCGCGGGGTGGACGTGCGCCTGATGGTCCCCGCCAAGAGCGACTGGGAGTTCATGAACATGCTCACCCGGGAGTACGGGATAGAGCTGTTCCGGGCCGGAGTGAAGGTTTACGTCTACAACGTCCGGTACGACCATACCAAGGTGTTCATCTGCGACGACATCCTCAGCAGCTGCAGCACGGTAAACATGGACTACCGCAGTCTCCGCATTAACTGGGAAGACGCCGTGATCTTCCACGACGCGGAGAGCGCCCAGCATTTCAAGCTGCGTTTCCTTCGGGAAATGGCCGAGTCCAAACCCATCGGCCCTGAGGATCAGCCCATTACCGGTATCAAAAAAGCCTGGTTAGCTTTTGTTCACTGGCTGCAGCCCATTCTGTAATTTTTTCGTATATTTGTAGGATACGGGGTGTGGCGCAGTTGGCTAGCGCATCTGGTTTGGGACCAGAGGGTCGTGTGTTCGAGTCACATCACCCCGACATAACCACTAATTTCTATGTATCTATTAGGTTACGACATCGGTAGTTCTTCCGTGAAGGCTTCTTTGGTAGAAGCCGAGAGCGGGAAGTGCGTGGCATCGGCCTTCTATCCCAAGAAAGAGGCCCCCATCATTGCCAAACAACCCGGATGGGCAGAGCAAGACCCCTCCATGTGGCTGGGCAACCTGCGGCTGGCCACGGAAGACGTGCTCCATCAGGTAAACGCCCTCAACCCCAAAGACATCAAAGCCATCGGCATCTCCTACCAGATGCATGGTCTGGTGTGCGTAGACAGCGAACAGAACGTGCTTCGGCCCTCCATCATCTGGTGCGACTCCCGCGCCGTGCCCTATGGCAAGAAGGCCTTTGAGGCCCTGGGAGAGGAGTGGTGCCTGGAGCATCTGCTCAACTCGCCCGGCAACTTTACCGCCGCCAAACTGGCCTGGGTCAAGGAGAACGAGCCGCAGCTGTACAAGCGCATCTGGAAGATCATGCTCCCCGGAGACTACATTGCCATGCGCCTCACCGGCAACGCCTGCACCACCGTGAGCGGCCTGTCGGAGGGCATCTTCTGGGACTTCAAGCAGAATGCCCCCTGCCAGGAGCTGCTGGACTACTTCCAGTTTGACCCTTCGGTGCTGGCTCCCGTGAAGCCCACCTTCGGCCTGCAGGGAACCCTCACGCGCGAAGCCGCCCAGAGCCTGGGCCTGGCCGAAGGCACCCCGGTCACCTACCGCGCCGGAGACCAGCCCAACAACGCCCTCAGCCTGGGCGTGCTGCAGCCCGGAGAGATTGCCTCCACCGCCGGTACTTCCGGTGTGGTGTATGGCGTGATCGGCCAGGTATCCCATGATCCCCTGTCCCGCGTGAACTCCTTTGCCCACGTGAACCATACCAACGAGGATCCCCGCCTGGGCGTACTGCTGTGCATCAACGGAACGGGCATCCTCAACTCCTGGATGCGCCACAACGTGGCCCCCACCGGCTGCACCTACCCGGAGATGGACCAGATGGCCGAACAGGTTCCCATCGGCTCGGAAGGCGTGAGCATCCTGCCGTTCGGAAACGGGGCCGAAAGAATGCTCCAGAACAAGGACACCGGCTGCAGCCTGTACGGCATCAACTTTAACCGGCACAACACCAATCACCTGCTGCGGGCCGCCCAGGAGGGCATTGTATTCTCCTTCCAGTACGGCATAGAAATCATGGAAAAGATGGGCCTCAAGGTGGACAAGATCCACGCCGGCAAGGCCAACATGTTCCAGAGCAAGATTTTCCAGGATACGCTGTCCGGCGTGTCCGGCGCCACCATCGAGCTGTACGACACGGACGGTTCCGTGGGCGCCGCCAAGGGTGCAGGCCTGGGTGCCGGCATCTATAAGAACTCCCAGGAGGCCTTCTCCTCGCTCAAACGCCTGGCGGTCATTACCCCGGACAACCGGGAGGCGTACCAGGAAGCCTACGAGCGCTGGAAATCGCACATGACCATTTAAACATCAAACTATTTTTAATCCAATAACGCTATGACTAAAGAGTATTTCCCGGGAATCGGAAAGATTCCGTTTGAAGGAACCAAGAGCAAGAACCCCCTGGCCTTCCATTATTATAACGCCTCCCAGGTAGTGATGGGCAAGCCCATGAAGGACTGGCTCAAGTATGCCATGGCCTGGTGGCACACCCTGGGCCAGGCCTCTGCAGACCCCTTTGGCGGCCAGACCCGCTCCTACGAATGGGACAAGGGCGAGTGCCCGTACTGCCGCGCCAAGCAGAAGGCCGATGCCGGCTTTGAGCTCATGCAGAAGCTGGGCATCGAGTACTACTGCTTCCACGACGTGGACATCATCGAGGACTGCGAGGACATTGCCGAGTACGAGGCCCGCATGAAGGACATCACGGACTACCTGCTGGAGAAGCAGAAAGAGACCGGCATCAAGAACCTCTGGGGCACCGCCAACGTGTTTGGCCACAAGCGCTACATGAACGGCGCCGCCACCAACCCTCAGTTTGACATTGTGGCCCGTGCCGCCGTCCAGATCAAGAACGCCCTGGATGCCACCATCAAACTGGGTGGTACCAACTACGTGTTCTGGGGTGGCCGCGAAGGCTACTACACGCTGCTCAACACCCAGATGCAGCGGGAGAAGAACCACCTGGCCAAGATGCTCACCGCCGCCCGCGACTACGCCCGCGCCAAGGGCTTCAAGGGCACCTTCCTCATTGAGCCCAAACCCATGGAGCCCACCAAGCACCAGTACGACGTGGACACCGAGACCGTGATTGGTTTCATCCGCGCCAACGGCCTGGACAAGGACTTCAAGGTAAACATTGAGGTAAACCACGCCACCCTGGCCGGCCACACCTTTGAGCACGAGCTCACCGTGGCCCGCGAGAACGGCTTCCTGGGCTCCATCGACGCCAACCGCGGAGATGCCCAGAACGGCTGGGATACGGACCAGTTCCCCATCGACGCCCTGGATCTCACCCAGGCTATGATGCAGGTCATCCTCAACGGTGGCTTCGGCAATGGCGGCACCAACTTTGACGCCAAGCTCCGCCGCTCCTCCACCGATCCCGAGGACATCTTCATCGCCCACATCAGCGCCATGGATGCCATGGCACACGCCCTCCTGAACGCAGCCGCCATCCTGGAAGAGAGCCCCCTGCCCGCCATGGTCAAGGAGCGTTACGCTTCCTTCGACAGCGGTCTGGGCAAGAAGTTCGAAGAAGGCAAGGCCTCCCTGGAAGAACTTTACGAATATGCCAAGAAGAATGGAGAGCCCGTGGCCGCTTCCGGCAAACAGGAGCTCTGCGAAACTTACTTGAACCTCTATGCAAAGTAGTTCCTACAAGCAGGAAGGCAGCGTCCTGTATCTGGTCAGCATCGTGCTGGTTGCCGTGATAGGCGGTCTGCTTTTCGGATATGATACGGCCGTGATTTCCGGCGCGGAAAAGGGCCTCCAGGCCTTTTTCCAAAGCGCGCCGGACTTCACCTACACCGACGGCTGGCACGGTTTCACTACGTCCAGCGCCCTCATCGGCTGCGTGATCGGTGCCCTTCTGTCGGGTAGGCTGGCCCATCGTTTCGGCCGAAAGAAGACCCTCTTCGTGGCGGGTATCCTCTTTTTCCTGAGCGCCCTGGGTTCCTACTATCCCGAGTTCCTCTTCTTCACCAAGGGCGCGGCTTCCAAGAGCCTGCTGGTGGCCTTTAACGGCTACCGCATCCTGGGCGGCCTGGGCGTGGGCCTGGCATCGGCCATCTGCCCCATGTACATTGCAGAGATTGCCCCCGCCCGCAAACGCGGACGCCTGGTGTCCTGGAACCAGTTTGCCATTATCTTTGGTCAGCTGGTGGTGTACTTTGTGAACTTCCTCATTATCCAGAGCCACGCCAACGACCCTGAGATTGTAGCCTGGACCAATTCCGTGGGCTGGAGAGTGATGTTTGTCTCCGAGGCTGTGCCCGCCGGACTCTTTGCCCTCCTGATTCTCCTGGTGCCCGAGACACCCCGTTACCTGGTGCTCCGCAAGCAGAATGACAAAGCCCTCGAGGTCCTTTCCAAGATCAACGGAGAAGGTCAGGGCCGAAAGATTCTCCTGGACATCATAGAAACCGTCCAGGAAGAGAAGGAAAACCTCTTCGCCTATGGCGTGATGGTAATCTTTATCGGCTGCATGCTGTCCGTTTTCCAGCAAATCATCGGTATCAACGCCGTGCTGTACTTTGCGCCCCGTATCTTTGAATCCATGGGCGTGAGCAATAACATGCTGTTTACCGTGATCATGGGCGTGATCAACATCACGTTCACGCTGGTGGCTGTGTTCACGGTAGAAAAGCTGGGCCGAAAACCGCTGCTCATCACCGGTTCTATCGGCATGGCCATCGGTGCCCTGGGCGTGGCCCTGAGCAATGTGATTACCCTGCCGGCCGTGGTGCCCGTGATCAGCATCATGGTGTACAGCGCCTGCTTCATGTTCAGCTGGGGTCCCATCTGCTGGGTCTACATCTCCGAGCTCTTCCCCAACACCATCCGCAGCGAGGCCACGGCCATCGCCGTCGCCTTCCAGTGGATCTTCAACTTCATTGTATCCAGCACCTTCGTGCCCATGTACAACATGAAGTTGGGTGCCATGGGAGAAAGCTTCGGCCACTTCTTCGCCTATGCCCTCTACGGCGTCATCTGCATCATCGCCGCCATCTTTGTGTGGCGCCTGGTGCCCGAGACCAAGGGCAAGACGCTGGAAGACATGACCCGCCTCTGGCGCAAACAGCTCCCGCCCGAGCAGCAAGGCAATATCTAGCGCCCTTCGGCCCCTGGCCCGTATGGCCCCTGTGCGCCGTGAAATGTAACTGTCTTAGTTACTAACACTTACGAAAATCCTCCTCCGCGTTTTACGGAGGAGGATTTGTGTAAAAACCACTGTATCAGCCGCTTCCATTTCACGGCCCAGGAAAGACCTGTTGCAAAAATAAAAGGAAATACCCATCTTTGTCCTGCGGTTAAGGATGCCCGTAAACACTGCTACCACAAGTAGCAGAGAATTGACATACTTATGAAGTACCGCACTTTTAAGAGTGGCATCTTGAACCACTGCTATCAAAGATCGGCCGACCACGGCCTCCTTTTCTACAGCCAAAGTGACTATCTGGTCTGGTTTACTACGGTTTGTACGGTCGCTCCCCGTCACAATATCAAGATTCTGGGGCTCTGTCCCATGCCAGACCATATCCACATGGCAGTAATTGCCCAGACTAAACAGGACCTTTCCCGTTTCATGGGACAAGTGAACCGTACCTTCTCCAAACTGCAAAATGATGTCTGCCATCTGAAGTGGGCCTGGTTTGAAAAGCCCTTTGGAAGTGTCCCTAAGGAAGGAAGCAAAAACGGAAGGAACTGTCTTCTCTATGTGGGGAACAATCCCCCCGAGCGGCAATTGGCACAGAGGGCCGAAGATTATCGCTGGACCTTCCTTGCCTATTCCGTGAGCAAACACCCGTTCTCTGAGAAACTCGTGATCCGAAATGCCTCCTGGCCCCTGCGACAGGCCGTTAAAGTAATACGCTCGCAGCGAATGGCTGGAAAACCGCTGAAATACAATCTGTTGCAGCGTGTCTCCCACAAGTTAGACTATCGGGAGAAAGAACAATTAATTGATTATATCATCAGTACCTACGATGTGATAGATCATAAGGAAGCACTCCGTTTTTTTGATGAAAGTTACGAGAAAATGACCGCCGCATTGGCCCTCTCCACGGCCAAGGAGTACGATTTAAACGAAACATTTGTGGGCTGGTCAGACAAACCTTACGCTACAATGACCCATAAGATTATGGAGAAATACAAGTTGAACGACATTCACGAAATGCTCTCCTGGCCTCAGGAACAAAAAGCCCAGGCCTTCCGGTTTCTAAGAACTACAACCCGGTATGTCCCGGAGCAAATCTCCAAATTTCTTCACTGGTGGGGAAAAATGTGATTAACTTTTCACGTTTTTTGCGTCTGATAGGGCAGAGTATGGAAAACACGCTGGAAATAGAGTTGGCAGAAGTAAGGCCGAAGGTCCTGGCACTGACCCGGAAATTCTTCCGGGCATCGCGCCTGGAAGGAGACCCGGAAGACGTGGTGCAGGACGTCCTGATTCGTCTGTGGGAGGCCCGGCGCAGCGGGGCCGATATCCGGAATCCGGAGGCCTGGGCCGTTACCATCACCAAAAACGCCTGTGTGTCGCTCTGGCGAAAAGCCCGGTATAACCGGCAGGAGCCGCTTCCGCTGAGTCTCGCCTCTACAGAAAGCGCGACGCTCCCTATAGAGCAGGCCGAAGCCCGTCAGCGCGCCGACCAAGTATTGAACAGCGTACCGGCTGCCACCTTGCGCCTCCTCCAGCTCAAGGCCAGTGGCCTTTCGCTGGACGAAATAGCGGCCATTACCGGTAGGCCCAAGGGTAGCATCAAAGCCTCCATCTCCATAGCCAGAAAGGAACTGATTAAAAGTCTGCAGCAATAATATGAATCGCAAAACCTTAATAGAAAGATATCTATCGGCCGATGCCACTCCTGAGGAAGAGCGTCTGCTGGCCCAGTCTTTCGCCTCCTCCCCTCCCGAGGGAGAACAGGAAAAGGCCGTCGCGGAGCTTTTGGGCATCATCGGCCCTGTTGAGACTGAACCTCTGGAAGATGCCGGAGACCAGTTTGACCAGGTGGTCCGCTATGCGCGCAAGCGGGTCATTAGAATCTGGAGCCTGACCCTTTCGGGTGTGGCCGCTGTTCTCCTGGCCGTGGTTTTCCTTCATCGGAAGCCAGAGCCGGTTGAAACGGAATCTCCCAGTACCATGGAATTGCTTCAACAACTTCAACTGATCTCCAACATGGACCCCGCCGAAGCCGAGGACTATGAGTTCAGGCCCGTTGGAGACGGTTTTATCATGACCGCCCGGTTTAAGGATGGCAGTGAGGCCTCCTACATCCTTACACCCATGGATGGCGGAAATACTTTCCATCTTGTATCAATGAATAATTAAAAACAGCATCTATGAAAAAGATACTCTTTATTACCGTCCTTATGCTCTGCTCCGTATGTTTATGGGGACAACAGACCATCTATGTTATTGACAATGTGACCGTTGAAAATTTTGACGGTTCTCAGCTGAAAGGAAAAACCATTGGCGATTACCAGATAACCACAACGGGCAAAGGCAATAAGGCCATCACCGTCCACGCCATTACTACGGTAAAAAGAACCATGAGAAGCCAGATGATTGTAAATGATAATGGCAAGATCATCCTGAAAACCGACTCTTTGATGGCAAAATCCGGAGTGAATCATTTCGGTTCCGGTACTGGTCAAAATACTGTGTACATCGTTGACGGAAAAGTGGTGGAAGAATCCGAAGTCAAGAACCTGCCAACCAAACAGATTCAAAGTGTTACGGTGATCAAAGATTCCGAAAGCCTTAAGCAGTTCAACCTGGAGGGGATTTCTTCAGTTGTGAATATCATTACCAAGAGTGAAGAGAGTGCCAAGGAATTACTTAAGTCCCTTCCCGGTGCCAAAGTTGAGGAGGACGGCACCGTAACCATCAACGGTCAATCGGTGAAAAAAATCACTATCAATGGCCGCAATTACCAAGTAGCCCCCGCTTCCGCTCCCATTGAGCCGTGAAACGGAACTAGTTAACATTCAATACTTTATGCAAATCCTCCTCCGCGTTTTACGGAGGAGGATTTGTGTAAAAACCACTGTATCAGCCGCTTCCATTTCACGGCACGGCCTGTACGAGATAACTACTTGCCGCTTTTGAGCTCCATTTCGCCAATACCTATCGGAACCTGGAAGTTGATCTGGTTCCTTTCTTCTACCGTAAGTTCGTTGAGGGGCTTCCCGTATACTTCCAGGGCTTTTTCGTTGCGGGCCTCCGAGTAAACACGCATCAGCAGTTCCTGCATGCGAACGTAGGCGCCATAGCTGGTTGCGCGATCGGCCCCCAGGATGAAGCGGGTATCCTTGCCATGCTGTTTCAAGAAGGTCTTGGCCATTTTCACCATTTCTTCCTCGTCCTGTGTGGCCTTGTTTCCAAAGAAGATTTTGTCGGCAGAATTGAGACGAACCACAAAGAGGTTTTCCCGTTTGATGTCCTCTGTCGGAATCTCAGCCTTTACGGTGCCGCCGGGAGGCATCGGGGGCATATAGCGCGTTACCCCATCCTGGGCGGGGTCCCTGACATAGCGGATTTTCAGGGATTCCAGTTTGCGGAGCTCCATTTTCAAGTCGTCGATGACGCCCACGGGGACGTTGTCGGCGGCAACAATCTGTACAATGGTCTGGGGCTCGCCGGCCTTGTGGGCAGGGACAATCTCCTTGATTTGTTCCTTGGTATATACCTTTCCGTCGTTCTCCACTTTGCCGTCGGGCAGCACTCTCAACGCGAGGGCTGAAGATTTCTTTGCGTTGCCGACCTCCCTCCTTATAAAGTTGAAAGGAATGGTAAAGCCATAGGAAACCGGCTTCCCATTATTAGTGGCCGGCGTCCACTTGGGAGACTGAGCCATCACGGCAATAACGGCGGCATCCAGCTCCGGACAGACACTCTCAATGACCCTGATATCCCTGACCGATCCGTCAGACCCAACTGCGAACCGGACTTTCATAGTGCCGGAATGCTTGCAGTCCTTCGGATAGACAATTCGCTGGTTCACCCATGCTGCAAACTTATTGGCATCTCCTCCCTGGAAAGAGGGCATGGTTTCCGGGTCCACCAGGAAGAATTCAATAAGATCCTCTTCTTCCGGATTGGCGTATTTGACAACCGTCACCTCATTCAGGGTGGTCTTTTTGGTAATGCGCTCAGACAAGGTATCTTGCACGGCGCGCAGATTTTCACTATCTTTGTCCAACGGGACATAGACGGTCTTTGCCTGAAGGCCAATGGCCAGGCCCACGAACGGGAGCAGATAGAGCACCCGCAGCCCCTTCACAAGGGGAGATTTGGATTTTGACATCATAGTAATACGATTTTTAAGGATACTGTGATTAAAGCTGTTAGCCACTGAGTAGCCGCTCTTGCTAACAGCTTTTCTTATTAGCAGATACTGATATTCCTTGATGTTGGTGCCGGAGCGCAGGACGGCGTCATCGGCCTCATATTCGTGCAGTTCCTGGAGGTCTGCGCGTAGCATCCAGATGGCCGGATTGAACCATTGGAAGGCGCTCATCAGATCCACCACCAGCAGTTCCGCAGAGTGCCCGTAGGCAATATGCGCCTTCTCGTGGGCAACGATGGATTCGTGCGGGCCTTCCCAGTCCTGGCGCGACAGCACAATGTACTTCATCCAGCTGAAGGGATCGATATCCCGGTCGGTCACGATGATGCGGCAGCTGTCTTCCTCGCTCACGACCTCTCCCTGCATCACAATCTTACCGATGGAAATGATGGAAACGACCACCCTTATGACCACAAAAGCGGCGCCTGCCCAGAAGAGGACGATCAGCGCAAGGGGCCACCAGGGGGCCGATGCCTCCACGGTGGGGGCCAGCTCCAGGGTGACGGGGTCTTCGGCCTGTATGAAAGCGCTCTCTACGGCCTGCACCAGTTCCATGGGTTTATGGATGGTTACAATACAAAGCGGCAGCAGGAAAGCCAGCACGGCCGTACTCACCAGCACGATGCGGTTGAACCGGTGGAAAGTCTCCTTCCGGAGCATAAGCCGGTAGAACATATAGAAAAGGACCAGCGCAATGGCCACTTTTACCTCATAGATAAGGAATGCAGGCATCTTATTTTTCTTTTTCTACCAGTTCAATGAGTTCCTTGAGTTCTTCCACGCTGATCTTCTCTTCCTTCACCAAGGCCGATACAGCGCTGAGATAGGAGTTGTCAAAGTATTTGTCAATAAGGCCGATGAGCGAGCGCTGCTTATACTCCTCCTTGGTAACCTTGGCGAAATACTGATAGGTGGGGCCATAGGACTTGTGGTCCACAAAGCCTTCCTCTTCCAGCGTACGCACTTGCGTGGACAGGGTGGAGAAGTGGGGCTGGGGTTCCGGATACAGCTCCCGGAGCTCCCTCACGAACAGGGGGCCCTTGTCCCAAAAGTGATTCATAATCACCTCTTCTTTCTTGGTCAGTCGTTTCATAAGCCAGCTCTTTTTCGCAAAGGTAACTATTTTTTTTAGTTATGCAACTATTTTTGTTTAGTTTTTCGCTCAAATGCTCTCGCCCCAACGCGCACCGTGAAATGGAAGTGATTGATACTATGGGTTTTATACAAATCCTCCTCCGCAAAACGCGGAGGAGGATTTTCATAAATTCCAGTAACTAAGACAGTTACATTTCACGGGCCGAAGGCCACGGGCCAGCGGAGCACGGGCCAGCGGGGCACGGCACGGCTCAACGAGGCACGGCACGCACCTCTTATGCCTTTCGGCCCGTGAAGTGATTCATCACGGTGTAGAGGCCGCAGATGTCTCCGAAGACGAAGTTGAACCAGCGGTACGGGAAGATGCCCTGCATGAGGCGGATGAAGTGCGAGGGGAAGTTGATGCCGCGGTAACCCAGGTTCCATTCGATGGCACGGATGACCTTGCGCGCCACTTCTTCCGGCGGAAGGATGCGGAAGAAGGAGTGGATGCCGTCAAACATGCCCGTGTTGATGAAGTACGGGGCAATGGTGGTTACCTTCACGGGGCTCTTCTCGCGGCCCAGTTCAATGCGGAGGCTCTCGCTCCAGCCGATGGCGGCCCACTTGGAAGCGGCATACAGCGACATCTTGGGCAGGGCCAGCATGCCGGCCGATGACGTGATGTTGCAGATATGGCCCGTTCCACGCTCCTGCATGTCCTTGAGGAAGCGGAGCGTCACAAACATGGCACCCTTGGTGTTGATATCGAAGGTTCGGTCGATGTCCTTGTCGGTCTGCTCGGAGAACACCTTGTTGTTGGTGATGATACCGGCATTGTTGATGAGGATGTCCACGGGACCGCAGGTGGCCTTGGTGGCTTCGGCAGCGGCGTCAATGGATTCGGGGCTGGAGATATCGGCCTTGTGTCCATAGACCTTGCCCAGGGCCGAAAGCTCCTTCACCGTGGCGGCGATGGCTTCTTCGTTGATGTCCCAGATGATTACCTCTTTGGCGCCTTTTTCCAGGCAGCGCCGGGCCATGATTTTCCCAATCCCGGAGCAGGCACCGGTGATGAGAACGCTTTTTCCTTGTATTTTCATTAGGTTTTAGTCTGCGCTCAGCATGAGCATTTTCTTGATGATGCCAAACAGGCCGTAAGGCATATAACGGAATTTCAGATCAATCCAGGTGGGGCTCTTGATCACGGAACGCTCGTGGCTGAAGGCCAGGAAGCTGCGCTCGCTGTGATAGCTGCCCATGCCGGAGTTGCCGACGCCGCCAAAAGGCACCTTGCTGTTGGCAATGTGCATGATAGTGTCGTTGATGCAGACGCCGCCGGACGTAGTCTGGCCGATGATGTCCCAACCATCGGCCCCCTTTCCAAAGTAGTAGAAGGCCAGGGGCTTCTCGCGGCCGTTGACAAACTTCACCACCTCTGCGCGGTCTTTGAACGTCAGGATGGGGAAGATAGGGCCGAAGATTTCCTCCTGCATCACGGGAGCGTCCGGGGACACCCCTTCCAGCAGGGTGGGCTCTATCCAGAGGTTTTCCTTGTTGGAGTGGCCTCCGGCGATGATCTTGCCGTCCTTCAGGTAGCCCACCAGGCGGTCGAAGGCGCTTTCCTTCACAATGTGGACAAACTTGTCGGAGGTCTCGGTCCCGTTGGGATAGAGACCGGCGAGTTCTTTCTTGAAGGCTTCCACAAAGGCGTCCTTGATGTCCTCGTGGAGGAAGAGATAGTCGGGAGCTATGCACGTCTGGCCGCTGTTGAGGCACTTGCCCCAGGCAATGCGGCGGGCGGCGATGGTCAGATTGGCGTCCTTGTCCACGATGCACGGGCTCTTGCCGCCCAGTTCCAGCACCATGGGGGTGAGGTACTTGGCCTGCGCTTCCATGGCGATACGGCCCAGCGACGGGCTGCCGGTAAGGAAGACCAGGTCGTAGCGGTGACGGAAGAGCTCTCCGTTCACCAGACGGTTACCCTGGACCACGGCTACGTATTCTTCGGGGAAGGTGTCGCCAATGAACTGCTCAATGACCTTGGATACGTTAGGGACGTACGGAGAGGGTTTGAGCAGAGCCGTGCAGCCGGCCGAAATAGCACCCACCAGGGGGTTCAGCATCAGCTGGACGGGATAGTTCCAGGGGCTCACGATAAGCGTGCAGCCCAGCGGTTCGCGTACGATGTAGCTGGAAGAAGGGAGTACGGTAAGGGGCGTTCCCTTGCGCTGGCGGCGGGCCCATTTACCCACCTTGCGGATGGCTTCTCCAATCTCTCCGTACACCAGGCCCAGTTCGGTCATGAAGGCCTCTTCGTAGCTCTTGTGCAGGTCCTGCCACAGGGCGTCGCACAGCGGCTTTTCCCATTTGGCCAGTCCCTTGTTGAAGTTCTTTAATTGCTGTTTGCGCCACTTGATATCCCGAGTGGTACCGGTGGCGAAAAAGGCTCTCTGCTTGAGGACAATCTCCTCAATTCTTTCCGGAGTTGTATTTTCCAGTGCCATAGTATAGATTTTAGTGGCACAAAGATACAAAAATTTTTTAAGAACCCTGTTTCTCCCGCCACTCCGTGGGCGTGAGACCGGTCTCGGTGCGGAAGGCGCGGAAGAAGGAATTCTCGCTGGCAAAACCCGCCTCCTCACTAATCACGGACAGTTTTTTCTCGGGATGCTGCCGCATCTGCTCCTGCGCATAGCGAACACGGTAGGATGTCACAAAGCGCGGGAAAGACATCCCCAGGCCGCTGTTCAGGGTGGCCGATATATAGGTGGTGTTGGTGTGCAGCCGCGTGGCAATGTCGGCGATGCGAAGGTCCTTCTTTCGGAAGAGCTGCTCCTCCTCCATCAGGCGGACAATCTGGTTCTGCAGGTCGATGAATTCTTTCTCGGAACCGGCCTGGGCCGATGCTTTCCTGCGACTCAGATACCAGCCCAGAAGACAAAGAAGGAGGGCGAAAAGGCTGCCGACCGCCAGTCCCAGCCAGTAGGATGTGCTGCGCGGCTTCCCCTGCGTGTAGCAAAGGAGGACCGTGCCCTGCGCGTCGTAGGAATCGGCCCTTACGCCACCGGCAAGAAGCACTTGCCCGCCGGAAAGCGCCAGGACTTCGGCCTTGTATGGAAGGTCTTCCAGGGGCTCGCTGTAGAACACCTGCACTGCAGCGGGAGATTCTCCGTAGCCGATGCTCAGCAGGTATAGCCTGCCCTGGGCATCCCGCCCCTGTTTCCAGGCGCTCTGTGCGGTGGTGTCCACGGCCAGTCCATGCTGCCAGTCGATGGCGCCCCAAGGGCCTTCCAGGGGAATGGGGTGGGCGGTCTCCAGCAGCTCAAAGGTGCCGTTGTTCAACTTTAGGAAGGCCAGAGCGTCCTGCTTCCGGACAGGAATCAAATAACGATATTCACCAAGGATATAATGCTCCGACGGGTTGGGCATGGCGCCGTTCTCAGTGACCCATTCCTGCAGGAGGGGCTCCTGGAACGGTTCTCCGATGAGTTGTTCCACCCAGCCGCCTTCCAGCGGATTCCCGTAATGGTCCGTTGCGCCAAAGATGTAGACGTTGTCTGGGGCCACTTGCAGCAGGTAGGGTAGATTGCGGGGCTGAAGGGGCTTGAGCGTAGTAAACGGCTCTCCCGCCGTGCTGCATTCCAGGGCGTCCGGCCCGTACCAGTTGCCGGCCACCAGGATGCGCCCGTCGGCCATCTCCAACGCCGTGGCGTGGGTGCGCTTGTTGTCCAGGGTGGGAAGGTAGGAAAAGCTGTGCGAGGCGGGATGATACACTTCCACGCCCCAGGTCTGGCCCACGCCAAAGGCCTCTGCGTATCCGCCGCCTGTGAGGATGTCTCCGTTTCCCAGCTGCGTAGAAAAGCCGGCGTCGTGCGGGTACAGGGTGTTCACCGTGTGCCACTTGCCGCCGCGGTAGTATTCGGCCGTGGGCGTGGGCACAAAGCCCGTGGTGTGCCCGCCAATCACCGTGTACTCACCGCCTGCATAGTGCAGACTGTGTGCCTGCCGGGGGATGTTCAACTCCGGCAACCGCTCCACCTCCATGGGGGTGAAGGACACGCCTTTGACGGCAATGGATAGGGCAACGAGCAGCAGCAGGTTCATGCTGCAAAGATAGCAGAAATCAATGAATTAGTTATTGTTCATCGGAGGGGTCCGGCGCCCCTATTTTATATGCGAACTTGTAATAGGCCCTCAGGCAATCCCAATATACCCATTTCCCCTGGCTGTTTTTAGTACGGGACAGTTCCACGGCGGTACCATCATCTCCAAATCGGTATAAATAGCCAGCTTTGTCCTGATAGATATCTACCCAATTAAAGTTATCGAACCATTCGCAGTTCTCCTTCTTGGTATTATCGGTGAAAAAATAACATTCAAACACCGAGTACCCGTCCTTCTCCTTCAAAAGGTTGCAAGAGGCATTATTATCGCCTACGGGAAGGTTCTTAACAAAGTATCTTGGATAGCCCCCGTCCCAACTCTGAACAATGAAATTCGTGTATTCCTGCAAATACGTTACCCCGTTTTCTTTGAAGGGACCACTCGGAGTAAAGGTTTGCACCACTTCGTTGTTGAACATCTCCTCAACCTTATAGAGTTTAGCCGAGTAACTGTCTCCATCTATAGTAAGTAATTGAAAGGCTTCGTCGCAGGAAGAAATAACCGACATTGCCGCAAAGGACATTAAAAAGAAAAAGAATTTACGCATAGCTCTTTGATTTTGGTTAGGTCAAAGATAAGCCCTAAGAGGCCGCGTCCCACCCACAATTCTTAGAATCTTACTCTCATTTTCTATAATGGAATTCACTTCCCTCTGTGCTCCCGGTGTTTTAGCCACGCCGGAGAAATCATAGTTTTGTGTATCTTTGTACCATTATGGCCGACAATTATTTGGAAAAGCGGGCCGAAGAGCTCCGCAATCAGCGCCCCAAAGTGGTGCACCCTCATCCCTCGCTGGAAAGCCTTCTCAAGCGCAACCGCAGCTACCGCGGCTACGACGCCTCCCGTGTGGTCACGGAGGCCGATCTGCTGAAATTACTGGAAGTGGTTCCCTGGGTAGGCTCGGGCATGAACGCCCAGCCCCTGCGCTTCAAGCTGGTGTATGGGGCCGATGCCGCCCTGGTACATCCCCTGGTCCGGCTGGGGGCGGCGCTCCCGGAGGAGCACCTTCCGCATGCCGGCGAGGAGCCATCGGCCTATCTTGTGGTGTGTTCCGCCGCTAGCGGCCGGGTGGTGGACATCGACCTGGGCATCGCCGCCCAGAGCATCCTGCTGCGGGCCGTGGAGCTGGGCCTTGGCGGCATCTTCATCCTGAACTTCAAGGCCTCCGAGCTGGCCGCCGCCCTGCAGCTCCCCTCCGAGCCGCTGGCCGTGATAGGTATTGGAAAACCCATCGAGCGCATCTTCATGGTTCCCGCCGCTCCGGGCGACTCCCTCAACTACTACCGCAAAGACGGCGCCCACTTCGTCCCCAAGCTCCAGGTAGAAGACCTCCTCTTCTAAGCAGGGGCTTCCCAAAAATACCACATTTTCTGCAGACCACTCCTCAAATACGACAGGTGGGTCCGGGCGCTCTTTTCATTGAAAAGGGAATATTCTACTTTTGCCTCGGAAAAAATATTCCTAACACTATAACTAACAATGAAAACCAACCTGTCAAAACTTATGGGCATCCTGCTGCTGAGCATGGTGTCCGTTTCTGTATTCGCCCAGCGCGGATATCAGGTGAAGGGAGCCGTCGTAGACGCCGAGGGGCCGGTCATCGGTGCCACCGTCGTTGAAGTGGGCACCCAGAATGGCGTTTCCACCGGCACAGAAGGAGATTTCGTCCTCACCGTTTCCGGAGAGAACGCCTTAGTGGAGATCAGCTGCATTGGCTACACCTCCATCCGGTACAAAGCCAACCTGCTTCCCAGGCTCGTAGTTCTGGAAGCAGACAGCCAGTTCCTGGACGAAGTGGTGGTGATTGGCTATGGCGAGGTCCGAAAGAGCGACCTCACGGGTTCCGTGGTGGCCATCAAGCCCAGCGAGATAAACCGCGTAAAAGCCAATTCTCCCGAGGATCTGCTTTTGGGTAAGATTGCCGGTCTTCAGATTACCCAGGGTTCCGGTTCGGCCGGTTCTACCGGTACCATCCGCATCCGTCAGGGCGCTTCCCTGAATGCCTCCAACGAGCCCCTCATCGTGGTGGACGGTATGGTAGGTGAAAGCCTCCACTCCGTGAATGCTGACGACATCGAGTCCATCAGCGTGCTCAAGGACGCTTCTTCGGCCGCCATCTATGGCGCCCGGGGCGCTAACGGCGTCATCATCGTTACCACCAAGAACGGACCGCAGGGAAACAAGGTGGTGGCTCCTAAAGTGAGTTACCGCGGCGACTATTCCCTCAACTACGCCTACCAGAAGCTGGACGTATACGACGCGGCCGAATTCCGCGAGGAGTACACCCGCCGTGGCTGGGATCCCGAACTGCTGGGCACCGCCGACACTGACTGGCAGAAAGCCATTATGCAGACGGCCTTCAACCATCGGCACACCCTTTCCCTGAAGGGCGCCCTTCCCAACCTCCCGTACCGCGTGTCCCTGGGCTTCCAGGACACCAAGGGTGCCGTCAAGGGCGATAAGCAGGACATGTTCACCGCCGCAATTAAGCTCAACCCCAGCTTCCTCAACAAGCACCTGCTCCTGAACGTAGGCCTGCGAGAAACCTATAAGCGTTCTCCCGAATCGGGCGGTTCCATCTCCGACGCCGCCAAGGTAGACCCCACGCGTCCCATCTATACCGACTACGGTCCCGCCACCGTGAACGGCGTGAACTATGAAAAGAAAGCCTTCGGCTTCAATATGTTCGGGGCCGATGCCACCGGCGCCAACCCCATCTCCGAAGACAACGAGGTGGCCGAAGCCCTGTATCCGGGCCTGGGTGCCAGCAAGAACAACCGCGTGTCGGCCAATGCACAGCTTATTTATAAGGTGCACGGCCTCGAGGATCTTTCGGCCACTGTTTCCTTTAACGGTCACTATTACAACTCCCGGTCCGACAATATGGGCCAGGACAATACCCCTTCCACCTGGTCTGCTTCTATGGTGGCACTGGGCAAGGGCGGTCAGGGAAAGAACTCATACAGCACGTCCAACAGCTACCATTACAACATTGACTATTACCTCAATTACAAGCACACCTTTGCCGGCAAGCATGCCTTAGATGCCACGCTGGGTCACTCTTATGAGCGGGATTATGGCAAGAGTTACAGCTCTGCCTCCTTCTACAACGACGGCGACCCCGTGGAGAACAGCCTCGAATCCAACAGTCAGTCCGAGCTGCGTCTGGCTTCTTGGTTCGGGCGTGTGAACTATGTGCTCCTGGACCGTTATATGATTACCTTCACGGCCCGCGCCGACGCCTCTTCCCGTTTTGCACCCGAGACCCGCTGGGGCTTCTTCCCCTCGGCCGCCATTGCCTGGAATATCGCCAACGAGCCTTTTATGAAGAATCTGGGCTTCGTGGACGAACTCAAGCTGCGCGCCAGCTATGGTAAGACCGGCCAGCAGGATATCGGTACCCGCTATGCCTATCAGGCCAGCTACTATGTCTCCGACGAGAACCACTCCTACCTTGACAACGGCACCTGGTATCCGGCCTACCGCCCCACCGCCTTCGACCGCACCATCCAGTGGGAGGTGACCACCACCAAGAACATCGGTCTGGATTTCGGCTTTTTCAAGAATCGCCTGAACGGTAGCGTGGAATACTACGACCGCTGGACCGACAACCTCTTGATGAACTCGGTGATGATTCCCGCCGGTTCCAACTTCTCCAATTCGCTGGACCAGAATATCGGCCAGATGTCTTCCAAGGGCGTTGAGGTGTCCCTGAACGTGGTTCCCATCAATACGCGCAACACCTTCTGGACCATCGGTGCCAACTTTGCCTGGAACACCGCCCGCATTGAATCCCTGACCTCCTATGAGGATCCGGACGCCTATATCACCATCGGTAACTCCAGCCGTTATATGCGTGTGCACAAGGTGGGTCACAAACCCTACACCTTCTACCTGGCCAAGCAGGTCTACGACGAGGACGGCAAACCGCTGGAGAAGTGGTACAACCCCTCCTACGACCCCTCCGACCCCGATTCTCCCGAATTCGTGGACGACACGCCCTCCGATTCGGCCCGTTGGATGAACGACGAAGACCGCAGCGGCCTAGTGCCCTTCTACGGCGGCCTCAGTTCCTCCTTCCGCTACAAGAACTGGGATCTGGGCTTCAACGCGCACTACGGCTTTGGCCAGTATGTGTTCTGGCAGACGATGTACGGCGGCTGCGACAACTCCTTCTACAGCCAGTACCACAACTATCCCACCAACACCGTGAAGGGCATTGTCCCCGACTGGAAGAACGAGCACTACGAGAGCGACTACTGGCTCTTCAAGGGTGACTATTTCAAGATGGACAGCATCGTGGCTGGTTACACCTTCAACAAGACCCGCTGCTTCAGCAGCCTGCGTGTGGCCCTGGGTCTGCAGAACGTCTTTACCATCACCAAGTATCCGGGCCTGGATCCCGAGGTGTATGGCGGTATGGATTCCACCAGCGCCCCGCGTCCCCGTATGGTTATGCTCTCTGTTAACGTTGAATTCTAATTGGACAGCCTTATGAAAAAGATATTTTATGCCATTGCAGCCCTGGCGCTCATGATGAGCGTTTCCTGTGAGAAGCTGGACCTGTTCCCCGAGTCTGAGGCTGCTCTTTCCGAAAATGAAGTGTTCTCTACCTACGAAGGCTACCACGGCTTTTTCCTGAAGTGTTATCTGGCCATGGTATGCGAGTCGCAGGGAAGCGGCCACGGCGGTGACGACCTCTCCGGTTGGGATGCCGGCCGATCCACTTTCATCCGCGCCCTCTACTGGTCGCAGGAAGCCACTTCCGACGAAATGTACAACCGTTCCGGTTCCGGATACGGCCTCCGCAACGCTACCGCCCTCAACTGGGAGCCCGGTACGCAGTTCCCCGCCTGGCTGTACTATCGCTGCTACCTCATCATCACCTACGCCAACGACCTGCTGCGCCGCACGGAGGAAAACGTCCTCAAGGAGAACGGCGTATATGAAGCCTGCAAGAATGACGTAGGTTACTGGAGGGCCGAAGCCCGCTTCATCCGCGCCTATATGTATTACATCCTGATGGACAGCTTCGGCGACGTAGGTTTTGTGGATGACAGCGTACCCAATGGTACCTATCCCGTACAGAAGCCTCGTAAAGAGATCTATGATTATATTGTCTCGGAACTGGAAGCCATCGAGGGGGATATGATTCCCGCCGGTCAGCGCATCTGGGGCCGCGCCAATCAGGCCTCGGCCTGGTTCCTGCTGGCCCGTACCTGCCTGGGCTGCCACGTGTATGCCGGCACCACCGCCGACTATGACAAGGCGCTCACTTACTGCAAGAAGATCATCGAGAGCGGTGCTTTCTCCCTGGCTCCCAACTACATTGAGAACTTCCTGGCCGACAACAACACCTCCAAGGAAATTATCTGGGGCCTGGCTTCGGACACGGACCACGTGAACGGTTCCGGCAGTACCAACTACCTCATTAAGGCCAATCTGCACTCCGCTATGATTGCCGAGGGTACCGGTCTGGACTTCGGTATCACCGAGCAGTGGGGCGGCAACCATTGCCTGCGCCAGAAGTTTGTGGAGAAGTTTGACGAGGAAGACCGTGACTTCCACTATGCCGACAGTTGGGGCGACAAGAAGAAGGACCACCGTGCCCTCCTGTTCATGGGCCCCGAGACCATGGGTAAACTGGACGGGACCAACAAGGCCCTGGTGAAGGAACTGTACAAGGAATCCGATCCCACCCAGGCCAAGGTGAACGGCAAGGCCCCTTACGGCGCCCTCTATACCAAGTGGCGCAACGTGACCAAAGACCGCGTAGTGAAGACCCCCACCAAGTACTCCAACGTGGGCTTCCCGGTGATGCGTCTGGCCGATGTATACCTGATGGCCGCCGAAGCCATCATGCGCGCCCACGGCGGCAAGGCCGATGCCTCCGCCCTGGCTTACGTGAACGAAGTGCGTGAACGCGCCTACTGCTCCGGCAAGTATTATCAGGCCGACAAGTGCCAGGCCGACGGCAAGATTAGCCTGGACCAGCTCACCTATGCCTGGCTGCTGGATGAACGTTCCCGCGAACTGTGGAGCGAAAACTGGCGCCGTTCCGACCTGGTGCGCTTTGGCTGCTACACAAAGGGATACAACTGGGATTTCAAAGGTTATATGCCCAATTCCACCGGCGACTTCAACGGCAAGGACGTGGACGACAAGTACAATGTCTTCCCCATCCCGCAGGACGACGTCCGCTACAATCCCAACATCAAACAGAATCCGGATTACGAATAATGTGGTTAGGTTAATAATATATTGGTAAAAGGCCCGGGCCCTGACGGGTTCGGGCCTTTTATTATTGCCCAACTCATTATATCTTTGTAAAATGATGAAGAACATGAATAAATACTTGATTGTCCTGCTCTTTGCCATCCTGCATCTGGTGCTGGCCTTTTCCTCCACCCTTGTAGGCTATGAAGTATTGCTTGTTCTTACCCTTATGACCATGCTGATGTCCCTGCTCCTGTCCATCCGGCAGGAAATGGGAACCGTGTTTATGGTGGTCGCCGTTATCGCCATCAATTTTGCAGGCCTGTATCTGGGCCAGTGGATTGGCGTGATGGTCAGAAAATATATCATCCTCGAATCTACTCCGTACAGGCATTATCTGGCCGGACCGCTTTCCACTTTCATTACAACCGGAATCCTGGGCACCGTGCAGATTCTGTGCGCCGATGCTGTCAAGAAGACACGCTTTTATAAGGGCCCCGAAACGGAACAGAACTCGATGCCGGTTGTCATCGCTTTTGTGGTGGTACTGGTCATCCGCCTCATTATGATGATGCGGTCGTCCGAGTCCTTCTTCGGAGAGTATCTGAGCCTGAACATCATCCTGGACTACGCGGGAACGGCTGTGGTCATTCTGTGGATGGCGTACCACGTGATAAAGGCACAGCGGGATTACAAACAGGAAAAGCGCAAGCGCCATGAGGCCCAGTACAGTTACGACCGCCTCAAGACGCAGATTGAGCCGCACTTCCTGTTCAACAGCCTCAACACGCTCAGCAGCATCGTGGACACCGGGAACAACCAGGATGCCAAGCTATTCATCCAGAAGCTTTCGGCCATTTACCGTTATCTGCTGGATACCGAAGACGAGCATTTGGTTTTCCTGTCCGAGGAACTTCAGTTTGTGGACCAGTATGCCTCCCTGATGAGGATCCGTTTCCCGGAAGGCCTCTCCATTCAAGTGGAGATTGGCCAGGAATCCAGCAGCCGCTATGTAATTCCCTGCTCCATCCAGCTGCTGGTGGAGAATGCCATCAAGCATAACGTTGTTTCGGCCCGGGAACCGCTCAGCATCCGAATTACCCTTGAAGGGGACTATCTTGTGGTGAGCAACAATCTGAACCCCAAACTTACCTCCCAGCCTTCTACCGGTAACGGGCAGCGATACATCCGCCAGCGTTACCACGACGAAGTAGAGCGGGAAGTCGTCATTGAAAAGAGCCAAACCGAATATATCGTCAAATTACCGCTGCTATGATGAAAGCACTGATTATAGAAGATGAGATTCCGGCCCGTGAATCGCTGATCCGGGCGCTGGAAAGGGTGGCTCCCGATATCCGGATTGTGGGGGCTACGGTTTCCGTAAAGGAAACGCTGGAGTGGCTTCGCACGCCCGGGAACAAGGCCGATGTAATCTTTATGGATGTAGAACTGCAAGATGGCAGCAGCTTTGAGATCCTCCGTCAGGAAGACGTAAAGGCCAAGATTATTATGACAACGGCCTACGACAAATATGCCGTCAAGGCCTTTGAAGCGGGCAGTGTGGACTACCTGCTCAAGCCCTTCGACGACAGCGGCCTCCTCCGTGCCGTGGGCCGCTGCCGGGTCCCTTCCGAACTCGATGGCCAGAAGGCCCTGATGGCCGCCATGCGTATTCTGGAAAGAAGCAAATCGGAGCAGTTCCGCCGCCGGCTGGTCATCCGCCTGGGGCGTCAGATTATCCCCGTCCCCACTTCTGAGATAGCGTATTTCTACGTAGAGGGGAAGAACAAGTATATTGTAATGGACAGCGGAACCCGCTACTATATGGACAGGCAGACCGACGCCGTGCTCAAGGAACTGGATCCCCAGCTTTTTTTCCGGGTGTCACGCAACTACATCCTCTCCTTCCACGCCATCCGCCAGATCGAGACCATTCCAGGCGGCCGGCTCAAGGTGAATGTGGTGCCTCAGCCCGAGGAAGAAGTGATTGTGGCGCGTCTCCGTGTGCAAGATTTTTTAAACTGGTTAGAATAATGAAAAAAGGAGTTAAGTGTTTATGGGTGATAGCCCTGGTGGCTGTTCTCAGTTCCTGCTGCGGAGAGCCGCAGGCCAAGTATGTTTTTTACCTGATTGGAGACGGTATGGGTGTGAACCAGGTGATGGGTACGGAACAGTACAATCAGGCCACGGGAAAAGGCCAGGCCGAGGTTAACTTTGCCCATTTCCCGGTAAGGGGTTTTGTGACCACTGTTTCGGCCAGCTCCCTGGTAACGGATTCCGCGGCCGGCGGCACGGCCCTTTCCTCCGGGGTAAAAACCTATAACAGTGCCATCGGCGTCAATTCCGACACGGTGGCCGTTTCGTCGGTGGCCGACTGGGCCCATATGGCGGGCGCAGGCGTGGCCATCATTACTTCGGTGGGTGTGAACCACGCCACTCCGGCCTGCTTCTACGCGCATACGGAAAAACGTAAGAACTACGAAACTATTGCTTCTCAGCTCATTGCTACGCCGGTTGATTTTGCCGCAGGTGGCGGTTTTATCACGGAAAGCAAGACCGGTCATAGCGGTTCTTACTTTGAAGATCTGGCCCGGGAAGCCGGCATCAAGGTGTTCCACGGTCCTTCTTTTGACGGAGTGAGCGCAGAGAAAGGACGCGTCATCTGCCTTAGCGGCAAGGACGAATCCGACCTTCCGTACGCCATTGACCGGAAAGAAGGCGATACCTCCCTGTCAGACCTGGTCTCCGCCGGCATAGACTACATGGAAGAGAACTTTAGCCAGAAGGGATTTTTTATGATGGTTGAAGGAGGTAAGATTGACTATGCCGGGCACAGTCAGGATGCTGCTACCTGCTTCCAGGAGCTCAGTGACTTTGCCAATGCCATTGACCTGGTGCTGGCTTTCTATGAAAGACATCCCAAGCAGACCCTGCTGGTGGTTAGCGCCGACCACGAAACCGGCGGCCTGATGCTGGGTGCGGGCAAGTACGAGATTAATCCGGAGCGGCTGGCTGCCCAGAAGGGTTCCAAAGACGCGCTCACCACGCTGTTCCGCAGCACCTTCTTCCCGGAGGGTCAGTCTTACAAGACTCCCAGCTGGGAGGAGGTGAAGGCCTTCTTTGCCCGGGAGCTCGGTCTGTGGGAGAGCGTAGCCGTCAGCAAGTCGGCCGAAGCCCACTTGAAAGACATCTATGACCAAACCTTTGGCAAGAACGGAAACAAAGATCTGGGCGAAACCAACCTGTACTCTGTCAATTCCAAGCTGGTATCGGAAGCGGTCATCTGTCTGGACAACGCCGCCGGCTTCAAGTGGAGCTACGGTTCGCACAGCGGATCCCCCGTGGGCCTTTACGTTAAGGGCGCCGGACAGGAGGCCTTTGTCACCGTGAAAGACAACACAGAAATTGCTCCCACTATTGCCAAATTGACCGGCTGGAAATAGCATTACCCGTGAAATGTAACTATCTTAGTTACTGACAATTACACAATTCCTCCTCCGTATTTTACGGAGGAGGAATTTTATAAAGTAGTGACTGCTAACCACTTACATTTCACGGCAGTGGTGGATATGGACACGGGCAAAGACTTGCTTATCTAGGTCCGGCATTCTGGTTGATCTCCAATCTGGAAAAAGCATCACCACACTCCAACTGGATTGTGGCATGACGAGGCGTAGACGATGTATTGGGATCCACTGTAATGATTATCTGATTGGACGACTGGTTATCTTTACTCTGCGGCTGGATGACCCTATACCATTCCCCGTCAATTAAGTAGGCAACTTCTCCATCAAATACATATTGGCTGGGAACATAATTAATCCACTCATTCTTCTCATTGACAGTCTGCGTACCCTCCCAGGCACAAGAAATCCCTAAATAAGAATAGTTGAGAGCTGTAACGGTTTCAACACCCCCTTCTGAGGAGAAGGTAAGTTCCGACTTATCCAGGCGGATAGCGGGCCACTTCATGCAACTTGAAGTACCCATCAAAAAAAACAGGGTTAAACAGATCAAAAAGAAAAAACGTTTCGTCATATTCATGATAGAAATCCTTTTTGTCGCACAAATATACTGCAAAATAAAGACCATTCATATGAAAAGCACAAAAAAGCCCCGGCTGATAAGCCAGGGCTATATTATAATTCCGGAGGCCGAAGGCCGACCCAGGGGGTCTGGGGGATTAGGCCCCCAGTGAGTCGAAGACTCCTTGACTCTTCTCATAGCACCCAAAAAGCCCCGGCTGATAAGCCAGGGCTTTTGTGCGGATGAGAAGAGTCGAACTTCCACGGGCTAATGCCCACCACCCCCTCAAAGTGGCGTGTCTACCATTTCACCACATCCGCAAGAGTTTGGGACTGCAAAGATAAGACACATTTTTGAAATCCCAAAACTTTTGGGCAAATATTTACAATCCACGCACAAAATGAGCCTGGGAAGGAGCGCCGTCAAAAGTGAGCATGCAGCCGTCTTTCTTGGTATCCTTGTTGAAGACCAGCATGGACAGGCGGCCGTAGAGCATATCCCAACCCTGCTCTGTGTACAGGGCCTTGTAGGTGATGGCGCCCAGGCTTTCGAAGGTGCAGCGGTAGCCTTCACGCTCCGTGCGGCTGCCGGTGATGGTTACGTCCCAGTCGGCGTGCTTTTCTTCATTGAGCTTGGTGGCCGTCATGACGAAGGCGGTCTGGTAGGTCTTGTCGTCAAAGGCGAAGGGGCCTTCGTAGCTCAGGTGCCAGACGTTTTCATCGGCCTTCTGGATGGTCATGCCGGAGAAATGGCTGGCCCAGGTAACCTCCGTCTTTCCCAGCTCAAGGGCGATTTCCAGGTTTTCCAGGGCACCGGCCACCAGGTCGTCGGCGATATGCATCATATACTGGCCGCCCAGGGTGTGTTCATAGTAGTCGTAGCCTCCGACGATATCGGCGCCTTTGGAGCAGGAGCTCAGAGCCAGCACGGCGGCGGCAAACACATATAGGATCTTTTTCATAACTGCTACCTTTTAAAATCTGAAACCAATTCCAATGCGGCCGCCCTTGATGAGGCTGCCAAAGACGACCTCGGCCGTACCGTATACACGCTGACCGGCCCATTCGCAACCGATGGGAACCAGATCATACGCAAACCGGCTGCCGTACTGCGAGGCAAAGGAGATGCCCATGGCGGCGCGGCCGTACAGGCGGAAGTGCCTGGAGCTGGGGATGCGGAGTTTCACTTCCGGAAGGAAGCTGAACATATCGCTCTTGTAGTAATTGTAGCTGTAATCGATCCGCGTCAGGGTGCTGACGTTCAGATGATTGTAATGGAATTGGAGACCCACGCTTACCCAGTCAAGGACAGCATAATTGTAGTCAAGGGTGTACACGGGGCCCGTTCTGACAGAGGTCTGGGGCTCATACAGGCCATACAGGTCTGAGGAATAGTCCGGGACAGCCGTGTAGCTCAAGTACTGGGAATTAAAACCTCCAATGTAGAGATTCAGTTCGTGCGGGTGGTCCTGCGCCAGGGCTGTGCCGCAGATGCCCACCAGGGCTAAAAGGGAAATCAATAACTTTTTCATAGTAATATTTAGATGCACAAGCGGGCCGATTCGTGGCAACCTGCAAAAAAATTATCGTAGATAAAAATATTTTTGCTATCTTTGCGAGCTTTCACGAGTTGGGAGCAATACGCAAATTATTAATTATTTAAAACAACAGATTCACAATGGCTGTTAAAATCAGACTTCAGCGCCACGGTAAGAAGAATTTCGCATTCTTCCACATTGTTGTGGCCGATTCCCACGCACCGCGCGACGGTAAGTTCATCGAGCAGATTGGTTCCTACAACCCCAACACCAACCCTGCTACCATCGTTCTGGATGGTGAGAAGGCTCTGGCTTGGCTCAAGGTAGGTGCCCAGCCCACCCTCACTGCCCGCCGTATCCTCTCCTACGAAGGCGTTCTCCTTCGCAAGCACCTCGCAGAAGGTGTAGCCAAGGGTGCCCTCACCGAAGCTCAGGCCGACGCCAAGTTCGCCGCCTGGAAAGAGGAGCGCGACAAGAAGATCGCCGACAAGAAGGCCGGCATCAAGAACGAGGAAATTGCCAAGGCTAAGGCCGCCAAGGCCGCCGAGGTAGAGGTGAACGAGGCCCGTGCAAAGGCCATCGCCGCCAAGAAGGCCGAGGCCGAAGAGGCTGCCCGCAAGGCCGCCGAGGAAGCTGCCGCTGAGGCTGCTCCCGCCGCCGAAGAGGCCGCCGAAGAACCCGCCGAGGCTCCCGCCGCAGAGTAAAATGCTCCGCATCGGCAAGGTTCTCAAGTCCAATGGGACGGATGGGGGGCTCATCCTGAGCCTTTTCGACATTCTTCCAGAGGATATTGACCTTCAGGAACCGGTATTCATCGAATTCGATGGATTACCGGTTCCTTTCTATTTTGAATCTTTCACCCCCAAGGGCAGCAACCGCGCCCTGGTGCAGCTGACCGGTGTCCGCAACCTCAAGGACGCCGACGAACTCACCGGAGCGGACGTGTATGCAGACTATTTTGAGGAAGACGAAGAAGAAGACTTCACCGGCTGGGCGGTCCTGAACCAGGACGGCATCCAGGTGGGAGAGGTCTTTGACTTTGAAGACATTCCCGGCAACACCTGCCTGTGGGTCAAACGCCCGGACGGAACCGAGATCCTTCTCCCCTTCCATGAAGACCTGGTTCTGGCCGTAGACGAAAACCAGCATTCCCTGACCCTCACCATTCCCGAGGGCATCCTTGACTTATAACCAACTTAGCATCCATTATGAAACGCTTGTCCATCTTTCTGGTTCTTGTGCTTGCAGCAGCTTGCGGCACCCCCACATCCTCTGACGTTCAACTCACCCGCTGGCAGCTTCAGCAGGCTGGCAGTTCCACCGTTTACGACGTAAAAGTCCCTACCACGGTGGCCGGCGCCCTCAACGCCGCCGGAGAATTTGGAGAGAACCCGCTGGACGAGCTCAACTTCTTCAACCTGGACCAGACCCAGTTTGACAGCACCTGGACCTTCACCACGGAGTTTGAGGGCAAGGAAGGCCATCAGATCCTGAAGATGGGCGGTATCGGCTATTCGGCCGATATCGTGCTCAACGGCACCCTGGTAGCCAGTGCAGACACCACGCTGGGCGTCTTCTCCGTCCGCGAATGGGACGTTACCCCGCTGGTGCAGAAGCACAACAAGCTGGAAGTCCATACGCACAAGTCCCCCTGGGGAAGCCTCAACCACGGTTTTGTGGACTGGAATCCGCACGCCCTGGACGAGTTCATGGGCATTGTGGCCCCGGTCACGCTCATCAGCACCCCGGACGTTGAAGTGCAGGATGTCTATGTGAAGCCGGAACTCTCCGAAGACCTGACCCAGGCCTCCATCCTGGTCACCACCACCCTGGTCAACCGCAGCGACAAGGCCGTGAGCGGCATGCTCAGAGGCCGATATGAGGGTGGTCGTTTTTACCAGAACGTTTCTCTGCAGCCCGGACAGACCGTGACCGTACAGAAGCGTGAGAAGGTGGAGAACCCCCGCATCTGGTGGACTTATGACATGGGCACCCCGGAGCTCTATCACCTGGAGATGTCCTTTGGCAAGTCCCATAAGAAAGACGTCCGCTTTGGCCTTAGGAGCATCACCGGAGACGTGGATTCGCTGGGCCACCGCCAGCTGGTGCTCAACGGCCAGAAGATCCTCTTCAAGGCCGCCGGCTGGACCGACGACATATTTATGCAGGATACCCCCGAGACCATCCTGAACCAGCTGAAGCTGGTCCGCAACATGGGCCTCAATGGTATCCGCTTTGAAAATATCTGGGGTCTGGACGACACCGTCTACGACTACTGCGACTCCCTGGGCATTCTGAACCTCGTGGGCTGGAGCTGCCTGTGGGAATGGCCTGGCCAGTGCGGCTTGCCCGGAGACCCCAAGTACGGCTGCATCATGGGTGAAGAGCTGGAAGACCTGGCTGTGCGCTACTTCCACGACCAACTCATCCGCCTGCGCAACCACCCGGCCATCATCGGCTGGCTCACCGGCTCCGACATGCTGCCCAACCCTACCCTGGAGGCACGCTACCTGGAGCTGTATAACAAGCTGGAATATCGGCCCTATATCTGCTCTGCGGCCAACCGCACCAGCACCCTCTCCGGTCCTTCCGGCACCAAGATGGAAGGTCCCTACGAGTATGTGGGCCCGGATTACTGGTACGTTGACACCCGCCTGGGCGGTGCCTACGGCTTCAATACGGAAACCGGTATCGGCCTCAACATCCCCCAGATGGAGAATGTACGCCGCATGATTGGAGAGGAGAACCTCTGGCCCGTCACCGGCGAAGTCTGGAACAAGCACTGCGTGCGCGGCAAGCAGATGAATCCTTCCACCCTGCTGGGCGTGATTGCCGGCGAGTACGGCGCCGCCACGGATGTGGAAGACTTTGTGCGCAAGGCCCACGCCGCCGACTACGACGGCACCCGCGCCATGTTCGAGGCCTTCCGCTGCCACATTGACCACGCCACCGGCATTGTCCAGTGGATGCTCAACAGCGCCTGGCCGTCCCTGTACTGGCAGCTCTACGACTGGTACATGGCCCCTACCGCCGGTTACTATGGTACCCAGTCGGCCCTGGCCCCTTTCCAGCTCATCTATAACTATGGGGAACACGCCGTCTACGCCGTGAACGACGCCATGCCGGAAGCCGTTTACGAGGCCTCCATGCAGGTCTTCGGCCCGGATTCCAAGCACATCCGCACGGAGGAGGCAACCGCCCACATGGTTCCCCGCAAGCCCGTGAAGGTGTTCGAGAACATCGAAGGCCCCTGCTTCATCAAACTGGAACTCCACCTGGGAGAAGAGGACCTGGTGGCCCGCAACTTCTACTGCATCCCCGCCAAGGACAACGTCTACGACTGGGACAAGAGCACCTGGTTCATCTCCCCCATCAAGGAATACGGAGACCTCTCGTTTGTCACCGCCCTGCCAGAGGCCAAGCTCTCCATGGAGGTAGAACAGGCCGAAGAAGGCTTCTTCGTGACCCTCACCAACCACTCCGACGTGATTGCCTACCAGAACATCCTCAAGGCACTGGACGAAAAAGGACAGCTGATTCCAGCCGTCCTTTGGTCCGATAATTTCTTTGCGCTTGTTCCGGGAGAGAGCCGTACCGTCCTGTGCAACGTGCCCGAAGGCTACCAGGTGGCCCAGTGGGGCTTCTCCGGTTGGAACGGAGTTCTCTAGTCTAAGCCTCCGCTTACTTCATATTCGGCCTTTACTTCCTCGTAAAAGGCCGCTTCTGCCGTCTGGATATAAGGAGCCAGCCAGAGGAAGCCGATACCGGCGGTAAAGAGGCAGAGGATGCCCCAGCCGATGAAGCTCAGATACAGCCAGAAGAGGTCGAACTTGTGGCCCTTCATCATCATGCGGCTGCGGTGGATGGCCTCCACGGGGGTGAGCTCCGGATATTCATCCAGGATAAAGGGAGTCATGGAATAGGAGAAGGCCTTGATGATGCCAGGAATGATAAACAGGAGGGACCAGAAGAAGGTCAGGAGCTGCATCCAGATTATGCCACCGATCTTGCGCCAGTAGTTGCTGAAGTCAAAGGTATTGCCGACGATGTTGGTATCCAACTTGACCAGCAGCTTGCGGAAGGCATTGATAAAGCCCACTTCCAGGGGGATGAGCAGAAAGATTTCTACCAGAAGGGTCAGGGCCGATGTGCCGTTGGACTGCTTCTGAAGGGCGGCAAAGTCCGGATCCGCAGCCATGGACACCATATCCGAAAGGGAGGTGAAGGAATAGTCATCCATGTAAGCCTGGGCCTTGTAGGAAGTGTACACGGCGGGGCTGGTGAAGAACAGGGCAATGACGACAATGACCAATGTGGCCAGCACAGCTTGGCCCCAGTTCCCGCGCAGGGCGGCCAGGGCCGAATCCTTAAAATAGGTATTGCTTTTCATCTTTCTGAATATTTTTATTGACAAATATACACTTTTTTCAGATATTTGTATTAATAAACACTATTAAGCTATGACTCTCATTATCGTTATTGCCATTGTAGCCATTCTGGTTCTGTGGGTTATCTCTGTCCAGAACAGACTGGTCAAGAGCGACGAACTCTGCAACAACGCCCTCAAGCAAATCAACGTACAGCAAGTCAGCCGTTACGACGCCTTGCAGGCCCTGGTCAAGCTCACCCGCGAGTACGCTTCCTACGAGGCCGATACCCTCCAGAAGGTTATCGATGCCCGTAAGATCACCTCTTCGCCCGCCCCTACCGCAGCCGAGATTAACGCCAACGAGCAGGCCCTGAAGGAAATATCGGCCAAACTCATTGCCGTAGCCGAGGCCTACCCGGACCTCAAGGCCAACCAGAACTACCAGCAAACCATGCAGAGCATCCAGAGCTACGAAGAAAACGTACGTCTGGCCCGCATGACCTTCAACGACACCGTCACCCGCTTCAACCAGCAGGTGCGCGTGTTCCCGGCTTCCCTCATTGCCGGTATGCTGGGCTTCTCCAAGAGAGACTACCTGGCCGAAGACAATAGTAAAAAGGATTACCCTACGATCTAAAGATCGAAGGATAATCTTTTCTCCTTTCAATAATGAAAAAAATCTTCTTTTTCGTCTTATCTCTCTTCTTGTGTCTCATTACACAAGCACAAGTTGTTTTAGATATTAGGGATGTAGACACTAAGGTGCAGGTGGAGCAGGACGGATCGGCCTGGGTGACCCAGGTCTGGGACGCCAAGGTCAGCTCTTCCGGCACGGAATTCTATATCCCGGTGGAGAACCTGGGCAAGATGACCATCGGACAGCTGTCCGTGTGGGAAAACGGCCAGGCGTTTGAAAGCCAGGGAGAGAACTGGGACGTGGACAAGTCCCGCAAATGGAAAACCGGCAAATGCGGCATTGTACGCAAAAGGAACGGCGCAGAACTGTGCTGGGGCCTGGGAGAAGCCGGAGACCACCAGTGGACCATCCGCTACCGCCTCACGGGCCTGGTGCAGGCCTATGAAGACGCCGACGCCTTCAACTACATGTTCATCAACAAGGGCATGCGTCCGGCTCCGGAGCACGCCCGCGTCACCATCGAGCCCGCCTTTGACTGCCCGGAATGGACGTCGGAGAACACCCGCGTGTGGGCCTTTGGCTTCTACGGAGACATCAACGTAATAGACGGAAAGGTAGTGGCCGAAACGTCCGAGAGCATGAGCTCCAGCAGCGGCGTCATCTGCCTGGTCAAGTTTGACAAGGGCTTCTTTGCCCCCACCGTCGAGAGAGGCGGCCCCGTGCAGGACCTCATTGACGAAGCCCTGGAAGGCAGTTCCTACGGAGAGGATGACGAGGACATCTGGCCCCTGATCATCTTTGGCCTCTGCTTTGTCCTGCTCTTTGTGCTGGGCATTGGCGTGGTTATCTGGATTGCCGTTGCATCGGCCCGCGGATACAAATGGAAGGCCTCCATCTTTGGCAAGAAAAAGATCGACGGCTGGTACCGCGACGTGCCGGTAGAAGGCAATCTGCTGGCCGCCTACTACCTGCTCACCAAGGGCCACCGCTTTGGCATGGGTGTCCCGGCCAACAACCTCATCGGCGCCCTCTTCCTCCGCTGGATCCTGGAGGGCAAGCTAGTGGTGCAGCCGGATCCCAAGTCCCAGAAGCGGGTCAACCTGCTTTTCAAGGCCGATGACGGCTCTGAGGACGACGTGGAGAACGACGTATTCCTCTGGGCCCGCGACGCCAGCGGAGAGAACCTCCTGCTGGAAAAAGGCGAGTTTGAAAAGTGGAGCACCAAGAACTACAAGAAGATTACCGCCTGGCCCGACCGCGCATCGGCCCGGGGCAAGACCTGGTTCCGCAAGAAGGGCTATTTCAAGGCCGAAGGCATCTGCAACGAGGAAGGAGCCGTCCAGGCCAGTCACCTCATCGAGTTCCAGAACTTCCTCAAGGACTTTACCCTGATTGGGGAACGTACCGCCCCCGAGGTGGGTCTGTGGAAAGACTACCTGGTGTTTGCCCAGCTCTTTGGCATAGCCGACAAAGTGGCCAAACAGTTCCAGAAACTGTATCCGGCCGCTTTTGAACAGCTGGCCCAGGAGTCCGGCATGGATCCCTACGTCTTCCTGTACGCCATGAACTGGACCAACCATATCAGCGCCCATGCCGTTTCCAACGCATCGGCCAAGGCCGGCAGCGTAAGCGGCGGAGGCGGCCACTCCTCCTTTGGCGGTGGCGGCGGCTTCTCCGGCGGCGGCTTCGGCGGTGGCGGAAGATAAAAAAGAAAAACTCCTGAGAATTCACTTCTGAGGAGTTTTTTTTGGCTAATAATAGGTTTAACTAGCTCGTTTTATAACGGCTTAGCCGGGCCGCGATACTCAGATACGAGGCTTCTGGATCACTCTTATAATCAAAGAGAGAAAGTAAACGATAAGGCCGTAAAGTACGGCGATAAAGGCCACTTTAAGGCCTCCGCACAGAATGGGAAAGGTGACTTCGTCGCCAAACATCTGGACGGCATCAAAGATTTGAACCAAACCCAGGAGCGTAGCGAAGACACCCGCCACCAGGGCGCCAATCCCAATTTCCTTTACCCACTTGGGAGCCTTCCAGGCGGCAATCAGGAGCAGAATCAGAAGGATGGAGATGACGGTCATGAATCCAGCCCCTCCTTCTACAAAGAGACGGGCGATGGACATGGCCGGGCGCTCGATCACTTCTTCGTGGGAAACACCCAGGGAATCCACAACGTAGTAAATTTCTTCTTTCATGGCTATATGTGTTTTTTAGGTCTGGTGCAAAGTTACGGAAACCCGGGCCATATCTCCAAAGTTGAATCCTCCTCCAGCCCTGTCAAAACCCTTTGTAGGGGTTAAACCCTTGCATTAGCGGGTCTTTTTACCTATTTTTGTTCTGCCATGAAAGCCCTTCTGAGAATCGCATACTGGTTGCTGGCACTGGCCCTTGTATCGGCCATCCTCACAAGCCTGGACTATACCCTGTCCCAGGCCGTGCTCATCAGTATGATCTTTGGCCCGTGCGCCCTGGGACTGGAGTATCTCCTGCCCAAGGCCAAGACGCCCATGAACAAGGTATATCTATCGGCCGCTTTCCTGGTGGGCGTGATCCTTCTCATCCTGATCCTGCACCAGTTTGTCTGGACCACCATTACCCAGACGGGCTACCACATGCCCAAGAAGGAGGTTCCGCCCATGCTCATCAATCCGGCTTTCCTGGGATTCATCCTCATTGTCCTGGCCATTGGAGACTACCACTGGGGCCAGTGGCTCTCCAAGCGCTACAAATGCCCGGACTGCGGCATCACGTTCTTCTCCGAGAGAAAGAGCGTCACGCTCAAGAGGTCCCAGATAGCCTACATTGAATCCAACGACACCGAGGTACGCGTAGTAAGTACCTCCGGGGAATCGTACCGGAACAAAACGGGCATCACCCAGTGGGAGAACCTCATGGGAGACGACTTCCTGCGCATCCACCGCTCTTATCTTGTGAATGTGGACCTGGCCACGCTCTCCGCACCGGACACAGTGACCGTGGGCACCGTACAACTGCCGGTGTCCCGCAAATACAAAGACGCAGCAGCGTCGCTAAAAAGGGATTAGTCTTCCTTGACCAGTTCCAGGCCCACCTGAATGTTCTGGATAAGGGCCGATGAAGTATAAGTAGCACCGGAAACGGCATCCAGCTGCGTCTCCTTGGCCTCTTTCACCGTCTTGCCTACCAACTTGGACAGCAGTCCGCTATTGAGTACCTCCTGAAGGTAACGGGGGCTCTCCTGATTGGGAAGGGCCTCAATCTTGGTAATGGTACCCTTGCAGATAGAGATTTCCACCGGAGTGGGACCGTTGAAGCCAATGATGGAAGCACCCAGTTCCGTGGTATTCACCTTAAGCGTATCCGGTCCCTTGGCCTTGGTATTGCCACAGGAAGGAGTTACAACACTTATCGAAAGAAGAAGGGCGCCGATCCCGGCCATCAACATGAGTTTTTTCATAGCAATCAAATTTCGTGTACGCGAAGTTACGGCAATTTCTGCAAATTAGGAATCGTTATTTATAGGGATTTCAAGAACTCTCTCCTAGGATTCGGTATGATAAAACGGGCCGTGGACATAACCGCAAGATAATCAGAAAGATAAGCAAAATCCCCCTGGTCGTAAGAAAGGGGAGGAAAATACTTATATGGCTAATCATTAAATACTTATGCCCACGACAATCCGGAACGAAGCGACAGGGCCATCAGGCCCAAAGGTAGATTATCCGACGTCGGATTCCGCTTCGCGGCATCCGACCTCCACTCCGTGGGGGCACTTAAACAACGGACCGTCGGGGTAAACCCCTGGTTTTTTTGTATATGTACGGATTCAAGCAAGCTTGACCCGCACATATACAAAAAAACCACCAGACTTACGTCTGGCGGTCCGTTTGTTTGTGGAGGTAGTCGGATTCGAACCGGCGACCCTATGCTTGCAAAGCATATGCTCTACCAGCTGAGCTATACCCCCGGGAAACAAAAAACGCCGGTCTGGTGGCCGGCGTTCTTGGTAGGCCCTGGCAGAGTTGAACTGCCGACCTCTACATTATCAGTGTAGCGCTCTAACCAACTGAGCTAAGAGCCTGTATAATAATGAAAGACTAAAAGTGCAACCTTGCACTCAACGAAGCGTCGCGTCAAAAAGGACAGAGCTCCAAAAAGGAGGTGTTCCAGCCACACCTTCCGGTACGGCTACCT
>R24__coassemble_58_pt1 | contig 166204 bp, 129 predicted proteins | sample R24__metabat2_high_PE_033 | metagenome-assembled genome bin R24
GTTGAGATAGAAGGACTCGAACCCTCACTGACAGAGCCAGAATCTGTAGTGCTACCATTACACCATATCTCAATGATAGTCCCGAAAACGGGACTGCAAATGTACGACTTTTTTCTGAATCCGCAAGTACTTAACTAAAAAACTTGCAAATTATTCTTCAAAGACGTAACCGGCACCGCGGGTAACCAGTGCGTCTCCGTAAGGACCCAGCTTGCGGCGGATGCGGGTAACGGCGGCATCTACCGTGCGGGACGTGGCCAGGGGATCATCGGGCCAGAGGGCCTGCAGGAAGTCCCGGCGGGCCCATTCCTTGTTGGGATTCTCCATGAACAGGCGCAGCATCTCGAACTCGGGCTTGGTAAAGGGAACGGTTTCTCCGTCCACGGTGACGCGCTTGCCGTCCGTATCCAGCTGGACACCCTTGAAGCGCAGACTGTTGCGCACCAGACCCAGGCGGGCTTCCACCACGTTGATCACGTAGTCTCCGGTCTTTTCAAACTCGGAGATGAGGTCCATGTACACGGTACCGTTCTCGTAATCGTAGGTATGGTTGTCCAGATCCACAATGTTCTGGCGCTTGAGCTGGTTGCGGAGGCCATTGATCTTGAGCTCGATTTCTTCCGACTTGGAGATGTTGTTCTCCTCGCGGGGACCTTTGAGGACCACATTCATCTGGGCCAGGGCATCGAATACCAGACCATACATCTGGATCACATTCTCCTCCTGCTGCTGGGTGAACACCACCTTGTGCTCGCGTTTGCGGGCCAGGATGCGGGCCAAGTTGTAGCAGCTGTCTCCCACCGATTCCAGTTCTCCGATCTGACGGAGCATGGCGCGGAGTTTTTCCTTGGTGTCGTCCGAGAGGTGGGCGTCTCCCACCTGTCCCAGATACTGGCCAATCTCCTTCTCCATGCGGTCGCTCAGGTCTTCGTTCTTCTCTATGCGGTCGTAGATCTTCTTGAATTCCTCATCCTCCTTGGCCTGCGACAGGTCTTTGACCAGGCCGAAGGTAAGCTGCATCTTCTCTCCGAATACATCAATTTCCTTCTGCGCCTGCAGGATGGAGATTTCCGGCGTCTTCATGATACCGGACTTGATAAACTGTAGACGGAACTCGTCCTCCTTCTCTTCCTTGCGGGGCGGGATGAGCCAGCACACCAGTTTCTCGATTTGGGGGATAAACCAGACCAGGATGGCCGTGTTGATGAGGTTGAAAGCCGTATGGAATGCCGCCAGCGCAAACGAAAGCTGGATGGGCGACTGACTCTCTGCGTTGGGATCCAGGCCCACGATGCCGCAGACCATCCTTACAAAGGGGAAGAAGAAAATGAGGACCCAGATAACGCCAAACACGTTGAACACCAGGTGGGCCAGGGCCGTCCGGCGGGCCTGTACGTTGGCATTCATGGCGGCCAGGTTGGCGGTAAGGGTGGTGCCGATGTTTTCACCCATCACCAGGGCGATACCCTGATAGATGGAAATGGCGCCCGTAGAGCAAAGCACCATGGTAATGGCCATGAGGGCGGCCGAGGACTGCACCAGGGCGGTAAGGACGGAGCCGATGAGCAGGAACAGCAGGATGGTGCCGTAATTGGTCTTGAAGCTGGCGAAGAAATCTACCACGGCCTGGTTGCTGGCGAGGTCCATCTCCGTTCCCGTCTGTTTGAGCATGCCCAGGGCAAAGAGCAGGAAAGACAGGCCGAAGAGGAAGTCTCCCATGTAGCGGTGCTTTCCCGTCTGGATGAGGATGATGGCGACGAGGAAGGCGGGCCAGACCAGGTTGGCGACGTTGAAGGAGAAGCCGGCCGACATGATCCAGGCGCTCATGGTGGTGCCGATATTGGCACCCATGATGATGGAAATCGCTTGTGATAACGTTAAGAGGGCGGCGTTGACGAAGGAAACCGTCATGACCGTGGTGGCGGCAGAAGACTGGACGGCAACGGTGACCAGGGCACCGGTGAGAATACCGGAGAAACGGTTGGTGGTCATGGCTCCCAGCAAGTGACGGAGTTGGGGACCGGCCATCTTCTGCAGGGCCTCACTCATCACCTTCATACCGTATATCAGGAGGGCGATGGAGCCCAGAAGTTTCAGAACGATTAGCATAAGCGATTTTTTACCAATACAAAGATAAAAATTTTCGGCCAAAACGCAAAATTTGAACAAAAGCGACATCCGTGGCAAATAATTTGTAACTTTGCTCCGGCATGAAAAGGATTTTAGTGTTAATCGCAGCCTCGCTGCTGCTGGTCCCTGCCGCCTTTGCCCAGGAGCAGGAGACCCAGAAGATGAGCAAGAAGAACTTGGTCATCAAGGAATGGAACACCGACGCCAAAGGAAACAACAAGACGTTGGACCACATTACCACCTTCAACGCCGAAGGAAAGAAAGTGGAAGAAATAGAATACAGCCAGGACGGCCAGAAGTGGCGCAAGCGCTTTGAATATGACCAGAACGGCAAAGTATCCCGCGAGCTGGTGTACGATCACCGCAACCGCCTCCAGACCTACAAGAAGTTCGAGTTCAACGAGCTGGGCAAAAAGAAAATCCAGTACACCTACAATGCCAAAGGAAAACTGCTGAGCATCAAACAATACGAATACATAGCCCAATAGAATCATGAAAAAGACGCTGTTTATCACCTTCCTGCTGTGCCTGCAACTGGGGAGCTTTGCACAGGACAAGATTGTCCCCTATATCGCAGAAGAGGACATGCCCGACGCGGTTCTCTGTGTCCCCGCCCCTCCGCAGGACCCCAGCACCGAGTTTGACCATGATATTCTCCGCTATATGTGGGGAAAGCAGCAGCGGAAAGACACCCTTCGCCTGGCCATGGCCATCCGGGACGCCGTCTGGAACCTGGACTCCACCATCGTCATCCTGGGAGAACGTTTCGGCCTGAAAGTGTCCAAAGAACAGACCCCGGCCATCTACGAGGTGCTCACCCGTGGCGTCACCACCATTGAGGCTATCCGCATCAAACCCAAGGCCCACTATTTCCGCATCCGGCCCTTTGCCTATTTCAAGGAACCGTCCATCTTCCCGCAGGACGACGACTGGCTGGCCAAAGAGGGCTCCTACCCTTCCGGTCACACCATCCGCGCCTGGGCCTGCGCCATGCTGATGGCCCAGATCTTCCCCGGCACGGCCGAAGCCGTCTACGCCCGGGCCTGGGAGTCCGGCGTGAGCCGCGTCATCTCCGGCTGCCACTGGCAAAGTGACGTGGACGCCAGCCGTCCCATAGCCAGCATGGGTTATGCCCGGCTGCAAATCTCACAGGAGTTCCAGAAACAAATGGCCAAGGCACAGGCCGAATACATCCGGATAAAAAATAAGGAGGGTAAGTAACCCTCCTTTATTTTTGCAGAATCAGAGCCGAGGCCCAGACCTCGCAGCCTTCGCAGCGGCCCACAAAGCCCAGCTTCTCGGTAGTGGTGGCCTTGACGGACACCCGATCTTCCGAAACGCCCAGGATGGGGGCCAGCGTGGCGCGCATGGTATTGATGTGGGGAGCCAGCTTGGGGTTCTGCAGGGCAATGGTAATGTCCACGTTGCCCACCTGGTAGCCGTGCTGATGCACCAGGTCCACCACTTTGGCCAGCAGCAGCTTGCTGTCCACGCCTTTCCACTCATCCGACGTGTCGGGGAAAAGATGGCCGATATCTCCCAGCGCCAGGCAGCCCAGCAGGGCGTCGCAAAGGGCGTGGATGGCCACATCTCCGTCTGAGTGGGCCACAAAGCCGGTTTCCGAAGGAATCTGCACGCCGCCCAGCCACATGGGAAGGCCGGGAGCAATGGCGTGTACGTCGTATCCGTTGCCTATTCTGATATCCATTTCGCTTAGAATTTGAAGGTGTAACTGATGCCCACGCTGATCCGGAAGTGGTCGTCGTACTCGGCCGAGAACAGGCGGCTGCCCTCGCTGTTGGTGTCTATCACATAGTCGGTGATATAATCAATGTAGGCGTAAGGCCTCAGGATGTGCTGTTTGCTCAGCTTGATGTCTGTGCGGAAGATGCCACGGTAGCGGTTGTTGTACACGTGCGTGTATCCGGTGTGCTTGTAGGCATAGTAGGTGGTGCCGTCGTCCTTGTATTTCAGGTCTCCGCTCGTTTCTCCCCAAGGGTCGTTGAGGGCGGTACGTACCTCAAAGAACACGCCGGGCTCAAAGTAGCTCCAACCTTTATACTCTACACCCAGACGGGATTTGAGTTCCAACTTGTTGGGCGTGGTCTGGTACGCATTGAAGGTGCCGGTGCGGTGCGTCAACTGGAGACGCTCCTTGATGGAGAAGGAGAAGCCGTAATAGTCATAATGGGCACCGGCGTCAAAGAATACACGGTGGCGGGGATTCTTGAAATCCAGGTTGGCATAGCTGTAAGGGTTGATAAGGCTATAGCCCAGCCCCAGCTTCATCCACTTCACGGGCTTGTATTCCAACCCCACATTGGTCTGGAGACGTCCCAGGCTCTTGAAGGGCCCGTCCGAACGGATTTCCTCCGACACGTTCAAGTGAAGACCTTTCATGATTTTCACGTCTACGCCGGCAGAGGCGCGGACTTCTCCCTCGGTGGAGCTTTGTGCCGCGGCGGCCAGTGGCAGCAGCAGGGCCAGGGAAATGAGAATCTTTTTCATTATTCAACGTAGTCTTTGGCCCGGGTAATCATATTCACGGAATTGCTTTCCCCTTTGGGCAGATGGTAGTATACTTTGATAAAGGCAGAGTCCTTGAGGAAGTCCACGTGGCCCACTTCCAGATTCTCGATGGGAAAGCCCAGGCGCTTCTCCAGATCGGCCTTGAGCTCTTCCCGCTTTTCCGGAACAATGAGGCCGATGTTGTCGTACAGCACCAGCTTGGTGGCGGTGTGGGCCACCAGTCTTTCGCTTTCCAGAATGGCTACCAGCGCAATCACCAGCGCATTGACCAGGACCATGATCCCCACATTGCCCCAGTTGAGGGCATAGTGCGGAGCGGTGGTCACGTCCACGATTTCATAGATGGGAGCCAGTCCGTTGGCCGCCGCCAGGGCGATGATCACAAAGAGGTAGGTCATTTCCCGGATGGGGACGGTCTCGGTGCGGTAGCGGATTACGCCAAAGATGGCAAACAGGCCCAGGGTGAGTCCTACGCCCACTTCCACGTTGCCCATGATATAGAGCAGGATGAGCATGGCCGATGAGAACACCATAAAGGTGAAGTAATAGTCACGGCGCTTACTCTTTTTATAATAGAAGCAGTGTACCAGGATCCAGCACACCAGCAGGTTCAGGGCAAAGCGGATGCCCAGTTCGGCCACCTTCTGGGCCGTGGTCATCATGGCGTCCGTGATGGTCTGGACGTCCAGGAGGAGGTCTTCTCCGGCGTCCAGGTCCCCAAAGGAGGCCAGGTCATCTTGAACAAAGCGGAATAAATGATCCAGTATCATATTGTTGCAAGTTTATTACCAATGGTTTTTTCAAGCACTCTCACCTTTTCCTTGAAGCGTCCGGGTCGGGCCTGGGCATCCGTGAGGGTAATGGCTGTACAGTATTTGCTCACGCGGACGGGCTTGATCCGGTGCTGCAGGAAAATGTCCCGCATCTGGCTTTGGGCCCGGCCGTCCTGCTTGAGCTCAATGATCACGGCGTCCTGCAGGTTGGCGCTGCAGCCCGTCTGGAAGTTCTTGAAGCGGACGTCGGTGTCAATGGTAAGCCGCTCCGTGAGGCTGGGATTCACCAGCGTGATGCGCGTAAACAGGGTCTCCAATACAGGCCGAAGGTCCCCGGCCGAGAACCAGGAGTGTTTGGCCAGGTACTCACAGGCCTCCGGGTTGCCGGCAAACTCCATGAGTTCGAAGGGCTGGATGCCGATTCTCTTCTTGCTGGTGCGGCCATGGTTGTTCTTGCGCTTGATTTCCAGGTAGGCCTCCTGCGAACGTACGTAGCAGCGGGTACGCACTTTCTGGCGGACCAGGTGTTTGTTGCGGTGGTCGTAGAAGTTCTTGAGCTGGGGGGTGTCAAAGTACACCGAATCGTATGGGCTCTGCCGTTCCCCCTCCGTGACCAACACCCGGTATCCGGCTGCGGCAGCATCCGAAAGGACACTGCGCAGCGTGGATTCGTTGGTAAGGTATTTGGCGTCTATGCGGTTCATCAGCTTGACGGAGTTCATCTCCTCCAGCGTGACGGGCTGCATCCGGGCCAAATCCTCCACAAATGAAATATGGGAGAAATCCGGCATATTCTACAAAGTTAATGATTTTTGCGGAAGATGGTTATCACCAGCCCGGCCGGCCACCGCCGCCAGGCATGCCGCCACCGCCAGAGTAGGTGCTCAGGGAGACATCGCTGCCGCCGCTCACCGTTCCGCCCAGGACACCCATTCCGTTGAAGATCTGGGTTCCGCCAGAGACGGTCACGTTGGATTTCACCGTGGGCTGTGTGGCGCCGGACACCACCAGGCCGCTGCCGCCTTTCTCAGGCGTGTAGAAGGCGTAGGTTTTGTCTCCCACCGTAAGGGAATACCATTTCTTGGCGGTCCAGGAGGAGGCACTGTAGCATTGCTGGCTCTGAACAGCATTGTTTTCCAGGCCTCCGATGGCAAAGAGGACACCACCGTTGATATAGAGTCTGTAGCCTTTTTCGGTGTTGGCGTCCATGGCCACTTCGGGGGATCCCTTTCCAATGGCGTAAGTAACGCCGCCTTCTATATAGAGATTGCCATTGGCGTCCATTCCGTCATTGTTGGTGGAATAGGCGCACACATAGCCGTCGGTGACGGTGAGCTGGCCGGCGCTGTTGATGGCGTCGTCATAGGCCTGGACATAGACGGTGCCGCCGGTGATTTCTACGGTACCTTTGGCTTCCATACCCTCATGGTGGGAGGACTTGACGCTTACGCTGCCGCCGGAGATATAGATGTTGCCGTCAAACTTGACGCCCTTGGCGCTCTTGTCGCTCTTGGTGTCGTTGTTGCCGGTTACGGTCACGTTCACGGTGCCGCCCTGGAAGTAGGCATCGGCATCTCCGCTGATGCCCTTCCCGCCGGCGCCGGAATTGGTGATGGTGAGGGAGCCGTCGCTCATCACGAAGAGCTTATCGGCCTTTACACCGGAGGAAGCCTTGTACTCCTTGTCTTCGTCGTCATAGGCCGATCCGCCCGAGACGTTGACCGTGGTAACGCCGCCGGTGAATACCACCAGGCTGTCGGAGGCGATGCCCTTTTTCATGGCGGCCGAAGCGGTGGCCTTGAGCGTTCCGCCGGAAATCATCACGGCGTCCTTGCCGCGCAGGGCGTGCCCGGCGCTGGAGGATACGTTAAGGGTGGGACCGTCCATCAGGCGGATGTAGTCGTCGGAGGTGATGCCGGCTTTGCCCTTGGCGGTAACGGTAAGGCTGCCGCTGCCGGAGAAGATGAGCTGGCCTTCGGAGAAGAAGGCGGCTTTTTCATCCTCATCGGCCGGGGTGGCGGTGTAGGAGGTTCCATCGGCCAGCGAATTGCTGCCGTTCACCACCACAAAGCAGCGCTTCTTGCCCTGGTTGTTGATGGCTGCGCCATTGGGGTTGGTGATGGAGACGTCGTTGAGCACCAGCACCTGCTTGTTGTTGGAGTAAATCTTGAGGAAACCGTTGGTGGTAGAGCCGTGCAGCTCGTATTTCACCTTTTCTTTGGTAGCCGTGTTGTCCACGGTAACCTGGTTGCCGCTCACGGTTACAATTCCGTTCACGTCACCGGATACGGTGGCGCTGCCGCTGTTGGAAAAAGTGATGACAATGGTACGGGAGAACTCGGTTCCGGAGATATCGTCTTCTCCGTCCAGTTCTACGGAAGCAGTTTTACTGCCGGTGATGCCGGAGGTGCTGCTTTCGGAGGAACCGTTGTTGTTCTGCCCATTATTATTAAAGGGATCTTCCCACTGGAAGAGTTCCTCTTTTCCGCATCCGGTGGCCAGCAGGGCCAGGAGCGTCAGGATGGGTAATGCCTTCTTCATAATATCAGGTTTTAAAGTACACGTCGGTTTACCCTAAAACAAAAAAACGGCCACAATGGCGCAGTTTCAACGAATCGGCTTAATTTTTCAACGAAACACCGGAAAAAATCCTTATTTTTGTCCGGAATGGATACGCTTAGAAAAAGAGAGACGCTTTTGTACGTCGGTCTGTGGGCCGTCGTATATGCGATCCTGGCCCTTTCCATGCGGAACCTTAAAGACGCTGCGCTCCAGCTGCTCCCTTTTCTGGTCCTGTTCCTGGCGCACAATTACTCCCTCACACCCCTGCTCTTTGACCGCAGGAAGAGAGGCCTGTATGGGATCCTGACTACCATCCTTTTCGGGGTCTTCGTCTTTTACTGTTTCCAAAGCGGAGTCCGGCCGCAGGAGCTGGACCCGTTCCCGCCCGGCATCCCCGGCCCCGGAGGCCCGCCCAAAAGAATCCTTCCCCCGGAAATAACCAAGATCCTCCTCGGATTCCTGGTACTGTTGGTCAATATAGGGGTAAAGTCCTTCTTCGTCGCCCTCCGCCGCGACCAGGAAATCGCCGCCCTGCAGACCCGGAGCCGGAGACAGAAGACAGAAAAACCGGAAGAGGCCCCGTCCGTACTGAATTTCAAGACAGACTACAAGACCGTTCCGGTAAAACTGGCCGATATCCTTTATATCGAGAGTATGAGCGAATACGTGAAGGTATACCTGGACGGGCAGCCGCAGCCGCTGGTGGTTCTGTACAGCCTTAAGAAACTGGTGGAACAGCTTCCGGCCGGCCAGTTTATGCGCATCCACCGCTCCTATATCATTGCCCTTTCACGCATCAAGGAGGCCACTCGCAGCGAGGTCATCCTGGACAACGACACCCACCTTCCCGTGGGAGATGTCTACCGCCCCGCCTTCCGCGAGTATCTCAAACAGCCTGGCAGATAACCCTCTGACTCTCTGCACATTAAACGAAGAGACGGGTACCCGAACGGTATCCGTCTCTTTGGTTATCTCTTTGAGTAAGAGCCTCTTATGTGCCAGGGATTAGTCTCCGAGGATCTTCTTCACCGTGGCGGCGAGCTCATCGTAGAGAGCGTCCGTCTTTTCCAGCAGTTCCTTGCGGATGCTGGTGAAGCACACCTTGGGCTTTTCTGCGCCGGAGCTCTTGACCACCTTTTCGCGGAGGTCGTTGTACAGGTCTACGGCCTTGTCAATGAGGTTGGTAATCTCGTCGGCCTGCTTGCCGGGGTGCGTATTGAGGAACAGGGTGCAGTCATCAATGAAGGAACCCACTACGTACTCAATGTCTTTTTTGATATCACGAAGATTCATACTGTGATGTTTTAAATGATTCGGGCGCAAAGATACGAAAAAAAACAATCCCGTCCACAAAACGTAATGAAATACTTAAATCTTACTCTCCTTCCATTCGGAAGGGGTCTTGCCGGTGACCTGCCTGAAGGTGCGGAAGAAGTTGGCTTCGTTGGAGAAGCCGGCCAGGTACTGCCGTCCGCCGTGCCCGGGGTCAAAGCTCCAGATCCACGCCGTTTCGGTGGCCGGATCCACCTGTAGGTCCTCCCACCAGGAGATGGGGCCGCCCGGTCCTTCTTGTGGCAGCTGCTGCGGCCAGGCTGATCATCATCAAACGAATTGTTTTCATACGAGCTTTTCTTAATACACCTGAATAGGGTATCGTTCAAATTTATAGGTCGCTAAAAGACAGCTCCAGTATATGTCATTCCCCTTTCCATCCTTCACTTTGTTCAAGGCAAGGCACCGGTTATTTTTGTCGAAACAGCAATAATACTTACCGTTATACTGATAGATGTCTACTCCCTTGAACCGATCGACCTTGGTACAATCACTGGGTTTAATATCATTGTATTCGAATTCATAGCATTTCCACTTCAAATTTTTACCATCCTTGGAATATTCCAAAAGTCTCGAGTACCTGGAATCGGGCGTCGGCCTTTCGGTTTTATCGAAGTTGGGTTCTGTCCATGCATCCTTTTCGAAAAGTACAAATATCTCGTGTTTGAGAAGCAACGTACCATCCAGATAATAGGCATCGGAAGGAGCCTCGGTTCCAACTTTAACATAATCATTATAATCCGTATAGATTACCTGTTCTACTTTGTTAATTCTTGACCAAAACTCATATTCACCTTCTTTACTAGTATAATCATCATCGCAGGAAGTCAGCAGCCCGCTCATCCCGAGCAGCGCTACTGATAGAAATAACAATTTTCGCATAACTTTCTTTTTTTTAGGCAAGTTAGCAGAAAAGCGCCGCTAACCGGGTTGCGGATTCAAGAAATAGATACGGGGGCAACTTGCAATTCCTTAAATCTTACTCTCCTTCCATTCGGAAGGGGTCTTGCCGGTGACCTGCCTGAAGGTGCGGAAGAAGTTGGCTTCGTTGGAGAAGCCGGCCTCTTCTGCGATGTCGGAAAGGAGCTTTTCGGGCTCGCGGCGCATCAGGTTCTGGGCGTAGGCCACGCGGTAGCGGGCAATGAAGGGGGGGAAGGAGACGCCCATCTGGCTGTTGAGGCAGGCCGAGATATAGGTGGAGTTCGTGCCGAGTTCGGAGGCTATATCGCCGATGCGGAGGTCCTTGCGGCGGAAGAACTGCTTTTCCTCCACCAGGGTGGTGATGCGGGAAAGAAGGTCGGGCGCCGGGACGGGCTGCGCCTCGGGTTCCGAAGATTCCCGTTTCCTGCGGGCCAGGAAAGCGCCGAGCCACACTAGCGCGAGGGCTACGAGAGCCCCTGTCAGGAGCCCCCAGCGGTAAGCGGCTTTTGATTTCCGCACACCTTGCGTATGGAAGACCATCGCCGAAGCCATGGCTTCGAAATAGCTGCCGTTGGTGCCGCCGGCAATCAGGAAGCGGCCCTCCGGAAGCATCAGGCACGCGGGGTTCGCAGGCAGGCCTTCGACGGGATCGCTGTAATACAGGGCCCATTCGGCGGACTCCCCGCGAAGGAGCGCTCCGTATGAAATGCCGGCCAGGTACTGCCGTCCGCCGTGCCCGGGGTCAAAGCTCCAGATCCACGCCGTTTCGGTGGCCGGATCCACCTGTAGGTCCTCCCACCAGGAGATGGGGCCGCCCGGTCCTTCTTGTGGCAGCTGCTGCGGCCAGTTCACCAGGGAGAAACGCTCACCTTCCACCAGCACAAAGGCCCTTTCCCCGGCCGCACCGGCGGCCGGAAGGAGCCAACGATAACTCCTTGCTGCGGTATCTCCGATAAAATACTTGCGAAGGTTGCCGCAAGGGAGGGGATAGCAGCGCCACTCCTGGAGCAGGGGCTCTTCGAAGGACGTGCCGTCGAGGCGGTCCACCCTGCCGGAAAGGACGTCGGTGTGGTTATACGTATCAATGAAACCGAAGATGAGGACGCTGTCCGGCGCCGAATCCAGGATATAGGGGAAAGTCCGCTGCTCGGAAGAAGCGCAGGCAAAGGCGAACCGCCCGCCGTCGTAGGTCTCCGTCCAGTCCTCGGCGTACCAGTTACCGCTGACCACCACGCGGCCGTCCGCAAGGGTCAGGGCGTTGGCGTGCGTCCGTTTCTGGTCCAGGATGGGCAGAAAGCAGAACTGGTGCGTTGCGGGGTCGTAGACCTCCGTGCCCCAGGTCTGGCCGATTCCGAAATCCTTCTCATAGCCGCCGCCCACCAGAACCCGTCCGTCCGGAAGCAGGGTGCAGAAAGAGTCGTCGTGCGTGTATAAAGGTGAAAGCGGGTGCCATTTCCCATCCTTGTAGTACTCGGCGCTCCGGGTGATGACAAAGCCGCCGGTGTGGCCGCCGATGGCCGTGATTTCTCCGTCCAGGTCCAGCAGCACGTGACGGTGCCGGGCGATGTTCATATCCGGCAGCCGCTCGCAGTCCATCCGCGTCCAGCTGACGCCGTCAACCACCTGGATCTCGGGCTCCGGGTTTCCCGCGCACGCAGCGAGGAGCACGGTCAAAAGGCTGATTACAATGAGGTTTCGGCGTTTCATCACAACAAATATAATTCTTTCTCCCAAGAAAGACAACCTTATTTCGCCCTTCTGCCATCGCCACGCAAGGATTTAAGAATCTGCAAGTCGACAGGGTGTTCTTTTCTTGAAACTGCAATACGGATTGCGGGTGTTTTTCATGGTCGGTGAGCACCAGTGACCGTTTTTGCTTACGGGCCCGTCATTCCCGGCCCCGACCGGGAATCTCTCAAATACGAAAAATCCAAAATTTGGCAAGGCTTGCCAAAACTTGCATTCGCCCCTCTTTTGGATTATCTTTGTGGAAAACGACGAAGCTATGTCTGATTTGGAGAAAATACAATTGTTCGAGAACAAGAAGGTCCGGACGGCATGGGACGAAGAGAAGCAGGAATGGTTCTTTTCAATTGTGGATGTGTGTGGTGTTTTAACTGAGCAACCAGACTATGATGGCGCCAGAAAATACTGGAAAGTATTAAAAGGCAGGTTGATTGCCGAAGGTTTTGAGTTGGTATCAAATTGTTACCAACTGCACCTGAAATCCCCTAAAGACGGAAAGAATTACAAAACCGATGTGGGTGATTTGACCTGGATATTACGTGTAATACAATCTATCCCGTCCAAGAAGGCGGAGCCCTTCAAACAGTGGCTTGCTCAAGTGGCATCAGAGCGGGTTAACCAGATGATCGACCCAGAGCGTAGCATAGACCAAGCTGTAGCCGATTATCGTAGGCTTGGGTATTCGGAAGCGTGGATTACCCGGCGCATCAAGACCATCGAAATCCGCAAAGGTCTTACGGACGAATGGAAACGAGGAGGCGTCACCCAGGAAATAGATTTCGCTTTCTTAACAGACCTAATGTCTAAAACATGGAGCGGCCTGACAACTCGTGAGTACAAGAAATACAAAGGCCTAACCAAAGAGAATCTCCGGGACAACATGACTAATATGGAGTTGCTGCTGAACGCTCTTGCAGAAGAATCAGCAACAGAACTGAGTAAAGCCCATAATCCGGAAGGCTTGTCGGAGAATGCATCTGTAGCAAAAGAGGGCGCCGAAGTTGCTAAAACAGCCAGAGAAGACTTCGAAAAGCGTATTGGCCATAGCGTAGTTTCACCAGAGAAAGCGATTGATTATATCAAATCGCCAGAGGAGATTCCATTTCCTGAAGAACAAAAGGGTGAAGAGAAATAAACACAAAAAAGGCCACAGTGATGTGACCTTTTCTTATACTTGTGAGACTCGAAAGATTACTATTCTTTATTATGAATCTTAATGTCTCTTAAGTTCATAGTAAAACAGATTTTACGCCTGCAAAGATACAATTTATTTAATTATCTTTACAACGTTATAATCACAGTGACTATGAAAAAAGTATTTCTTGTATTGGCTTCGGCCCTGGTACTTTGGGGCTGTTATAAAGATAATACCCCCGTCCGGCAGGCCGATTGGCTGGAGCGCACGGCAGGCTTTCAGGACAAATACGAGTTGGAGCAGCTGGTGGTGTTAAGCCGCCACAACATCCGTACGCCCATGGTTGGGAAGGGTTCTGTCCTTACACGGCTCACCAATCCGGCTTACCAGTGGTTCCAGTGGGAAGACCCTGCCAGCCATCTTACCGACAAGGGGGAACGGCTGGAGGCCAACATGGGTGCCTTCTTCCACGAATGGCTCCAGAACGAAGATTTCATAGGCCGATACAACGCCAACCCGGCCTCGTACCGCTTTTATGCCAACGCCAAACAGCGCTGCCAGAAAACCGCACGCACTTTTGCCGATGCCGTGCTGCCCGGATCCAATCCCGAGGTGGAAATGAAGGTGGCCTTTGACACTATGGACCCCGTCTTTAATCCGCAGATTACCAAATTGTCTGCCGGATTTGCAGAAAAAGCCCAGCAGGAAGTGTTTGCCCTGATGGGAAACCTCAACGCCGGTGCCACCTACCAGTTCAGCCTCATCGAAGATATTATAGACATCGCCCATTCTCCGGCTTATCCGGACACCACGTCCTTTGCTCAGTTCCCTTCGGCCATTGGGTATAAGGTGAACGCCGAACCGTATATGACCGGCGGCCTTAAAATGGCCTGCTCCGTGGCCGACGCCCTGGTTCTTCAGTATTACGAGGAACCGGACGCGCGCAAAGCCGCCTTCGGACACGAGCTCCAAGAAGTGGATTGGACAGATGTCGCTCTCGTCGTGGCACGTTATCAGGATGCGCTGTTCTCGCCTTACTCGGTAGCCGTCAATGTGGCCCATCCGCTGCTGCAGACCATGCTCTCCGAACTGCAGATGAAAGACCGCTGCTTCTCCTTCCTCTGCGGCCACGATTCCAATATAGGCAGCGTACTGGCCTCCCTGGAAGCAGTTCCCTACGAGCTTCCTCAATCCATTGAGAAGAAGGTTCCCATTGGCTCCAAGATCATTGTGGAGAAGTTCAAGGCAAAAGACGGAACCGAATATGCAGACCTTTGGTTTGTCTATGCTTCTACCACGCAGCTTCGCGAAGAGCGCAAGATGTCTTACTCCTATCCGCCCATGGCCGTACGTCTACGGCTGAACGGTTTGAACGAGAATGCCGACGGACTCTACCTCCTCTCAGACGTAGAGCAGCGTTTCTCCAAAGCCATCAAGGCCTACGACGCTATTTAAATAAGGCTCTTACCAGCGCGGGAATATCGGCCACTTTCACTACCTCAATCCCTTCCGGCTTTTGGTCAAAGTGCGTATAGGAGCTCACGAAGATGCGTTTGAAGCCCACGCGGGCGGCCTCCACGGCGCGGCGGGCGGCCTGGGATACGGGCCGAATCTCTCCGCTCAGACCCACCTCTCCGGCAAAGCACACGTCCGACGGGATGGCATAGTCGAAGGTGGAGGAAAGCACGGCGCAGATGACGGCCAGGTCGCAGGCAGGATCCGTGATGCGGAGACCGCCGGCCATGTTGAGGAAGACGTCTTTCTGCCCCAGCTTGAAGCCGGCACGCCGTTCCAGCACGGCCAGGAGCATGTTCAGGCGGCGCACGTCAAAGCCCGTAGCGCTGCGCTGCGCGGTACCATACACGGCCGATGAAACCAGGGCCTGCACCTCAAAGAGGAAGGGCCGGTTGCCGTCCAGCATGGCGCTGATGGCCGTACCGGACAGACCCGCCTCGTGCATGGGAATGAGCATTTCAGAGGGGTTGGCCACTTCCCGGAGGCCGGTACCCGTCATCTCAAAGACGGCCAGCTCGGAGGTGGAGCCAAAGCGGTTCTTGATGCTGCGGAGCACGCGGTACGCACCGCGGTTCTCTCCTTCGAACTGCAGCACCACGTCCACGATATGTTCCAGGATCTTGGGGCCGGCAATGGTGCCTTCCTTGGTAATATGGCCAATCAGGATCACCGGAATGCCGGAGGACTTGGCAAAGCGGAGCAGCTGTGCCGCCACCTCTTTGATCTGGCTCACGCTGCCGGCCGTAGAATCCACGTGCTGGCAGTACATGGTCTGGACGGAGTCCACGATCATGAGGTCGGGGGCCACTTCCTCGGCTTCGGCCAGGATGGCGCTCATGTCCGTCTCGCTGAAGATGAGACAGTTGTCGCAGGAGCCGCCCAGGCGGTCGGCCCTCATTTTGACCTGCTTGACGGACTCTTCTCCGGTGACGTACAGCGTCTTCAACTCGGGCCTGTGCAGCGGCAACTGCAGCGAGAGGGTACTCTTTCCGATGCCGGGCTCACCGCCCATGAGCACCAGGGAACCCTTCACGATGCCACCGCCCAGCAGGCGGTCTACCTCGGCCGATCCCAGCGAAACGCGGTCCTCCACGGTGGTGGACACGTCCTTGAGCGGCATGGGCTTGCGGGAGGCTCCGGGCACGGAAATGGCGCCGGACTTGGGACTGCCCGTGACCACTTCCCTTTCTACCATGGTGTTCCACTCGCCGCAGGCCGGGCATCGGCCCATCCATTTGGAGTACTCGTTGCCGCAGTGGGAACAGAACCACACGGACTTGGTTTTCTTGACCGCCGTTGCCATTTTACTTGAGAGCGTTGGCTACCTTATCCAGAACAACGGTGCCCAGGACAACGTTTCCGTCCGGGCCAATCACGTACTGGGAAGGAATCCACTTGACGTGATAGTCTTCGCTTACCGTAGACTTGTCCCGGTACAGCTGCACGCCGCCCAGCTCGTTTTCGGCCACATACTTCTTCCAGGCCTCAACGGTACGGTCCGAGGAAATGGAGACAAACACCACCTTGTTGGGGTCGGTCTTGGCCTGGAGTTCCTTGAGGGCGGGAACCTCGGCGCGACAGTCGGGGCACCAGGAGGCCCAGAAGATAAGGACCACGGTCTTTCCGCGGAACTGGCTCATCTTGACGGCGTTGCCGTTGATATCGTTGAGGACGAACTCAGGGGCGGCAGTGCCGGGTTTCAGGAGGTCGGCTGCGTACTTGGCATCCAGATCTTCTTCCTGGGCAAACAGAGCGGCGCTCATCAGGAGCCCAAGGGCGAGGGCTAATACTTTTTTCATACGGGTCCGTTTTTATTTTCTGATAATTTCAATTTCTCCCCGGAGGCCCACCTTGAGAATCTGGGAGGCCTTGCCGGTGCTTTGAGTATCGATGGACGGGGGAACCACAAAGTCCACGGCGTCCTTGATCTCCTGCGGGATGTCGGAAAAACGCTGCGGCGTGGGTTCTCCGGAAATGTTGGCCGATGTGCTCACGATGGGCCGGCCCAGCTTGAACACCAGGTCCTTGCACCAGTCCATGAGGGGGATGCGGATGCCCACCGAGCCGTCTTCGGCCACGGTGTTGTGGGCCAGGTGCCAGCGGTCTCCGGGGGCATCGGCCTGTCCGCAGATGGCCTGCGGGTAGATGATGGTCATGGGGGCGTCGTTCACCTCCACCAGGTCCACTGCAATGGAGGGGACCTCCTTCACGTACTTGGCCACCATGTCCAGGTCACAGGCCAACAGGACCAGGGACTTGGAATCGGCCCTTTTTTTGATTTCATAAATCTTGGCCACGGCCTCGGGGTTGGTGGCGTCACAGCCCAGGCCCCAGACGGTATCGGTGGGGTACAGGATGGTTCCGCCTTCGCGCAGGACGCGCAGGGCCTCACTTTGTATCTCTTGCGGCTTCATAATACGTGGATATTACAGGGTAATGATCTGAGTACGCCACGTCTCCTACGGTATAGGAAACGGCGGTCAGGTCTTTGGGGTACAGGATATAGTCTATTCGGAGGAAGGGCCAGAGGGCGCGGTACGTGGCACCAAAACCGTGGCCCGCCTTTACAAAGGTGTCTTTTCTGCCGCGCAGCAGGCGGAAGTAGGTATAGGAGAGCGGGGTGTCGTTGAAGTCTCCCACCGCCAGCGAACGCATGGAGGCCAGGTTCATGCTCTGCAGCACGTGGGTCACCTGACGCGGCCGTTCGCGGATGGAACGGCGCATCTTGAGACCGGTCTCTTCCATGAAGACCTCGTCGCGGACGCCTTTGACCAGGGCACGGAGGGATATGTTGTAGCTCTCGAAATGGCAGTTGTAGATGCGCACCGTGCCGCTGTCCAGCTGAACGTCCGTCCAGATGGCCATGTTGGTGGATTTCTCAAAGACCTCCTTGCCACGGGCCACCACGGGGCGGCGGCTCAGCGTGAGGTTGCCGGCGCTGCCGGTCTTTCCGGTAAGGACGTAATACTCTGCCTTATAGCCCGGGAAATGCTCTTTGAGCCAGCGGTCCATCTTGACCTTGGAAGGGAGGTAGAACTCCTGCAGGCAGATGATATCGGCATTCTGCCGGAGGAGGTAGGCACTCACGGAATCGGCCACTTCCAGGCGGTCTTTGGGCTCTCCGTCGGCGTGGGCAAACAGGCCCACGTTGTAGGAAACCACCTTCAGGGACGGCGTTCCCTCAACGGATCGCCAGGGGAACTGGTAGTATCGGCCGGCAAAAAAGAGGGAGGGCAGCAGGACCAGCAGCAGCAGGCCCCGCATGGAGGAACGGCGGAACAGGGACCAGACAAACAGCCCCAGCGCAATGAGCAGAAAAACGGGATACAGCAGGCCGAAGAGGGTGAACAGCCAGGCCTTGGCCGGGTCCACCGCCACGGACAGGTAGCTGAGCAGCAACAGCCCTGACACCACCAGCGAGACGGTGCCAAAGGACAGGCGCGACAGCCAGTGCCGTTTCTTCTTCTCTGTCATTTACCAGGCGGTATACAGTTCTCCTTTCTTTTTCCAGTAACGGATCAGGAGCCAGCCAAAGAGGGCTCCGCCCAGGTGGGCAAAATGGGCCACGCCCATCTGCGTGCCGGTGATGCCGGTCACCAGTTCGATACCGATGAAGATGATAACCCACCATTTGGCATTGAGCGTGATGGGCGGGAAGATGAGCGTGAGCTTGGCCTCCGGGTACAGCATGGCAAAGGCCACCAGCACGCCGTAAATGGCACCGGAAGCGCCCAGCACGCCGGGAACACTGTTGTAGATAAGCTGCGGCTGAACCTCCGGATACTTCTGGATGAGTTGCTGCACCTGGATAAACTCTACGCCGGTGTGAAGGGCCACAGCGCCAAAGCCCGTGATAAAGTAGAACCACAGGAACTTCTTGGTGCCCAGCACGCGCTCTACCACCATACCGAACATGACCAGGGTGTACATGTTGAAGAAGATGTGGAAGAAGCCGTCATGCATGAACATATGCGTGAGGGGCTGCCACCAGCGGAATTCCGTGGACAGGGGGAAGGCCATGGAGAAGGTGCTCTTCATGAACACCGGATTGATGAGCGTGGCCACAAACATGATCACGTTCACAATGAGGAGGTTCCGGGTTACCGGGGGGATATTCTGCAAAAAACTGTTGTTTCCGGTCATGGGTTAAAATCTTTTTTCCAGTTCGTCGGCCGGGATAATGGCTATGATGCGTTTTCCGGCCGATGTAAATTCGGGGTTCTCGCTCTGCAGGAGGGCATCCAGCAGGCGCTGGGCTTCCAGCGGCGAGGTAATGGGACTGGCACTGCAGGCGCCCAGCACCGCAAACTGCTGCGCCAGGTTCTGCTCCATCACGCCCGGCAGGGCATGGTGCTCGTCCTTGAGGATGAGGAGGATATCGGCCAGGAGGCCTTCCACTACGCCCTGCTGGGCGCTGTAGCCTTCCGGCACGCCGCTCACCACCACGGTGTCGTTGCCAAAGGGCGCTATGTCAAAGCCCAGGCTCCGCAGCAGTTCCGCGTGCTCTTCTATGAGCAGCCGGCCTTCTACGCCCACGGGCACCTGCACCGGGAACAGCGCGGCCTGCGACACGTGCGCGTTGGCCGTAAGGGCTTTGAGGAAGCGGTCGTGCAGCAGACGCTCCTGCGCACGGCGGATATTCACGGCCATGATGCCGCCCGCACTCTGCGAGAGGATGTATTTGCCCTGGACAATCAGGATCTGCGAAGTGGGAAGGGTCCGGTCTTCAAACAGGGCGCCGTAGTTGTCGTTCTTGTCTACAAAAGACGCATAAGATGGCCGATCAGGAATGGGCTCGTCAGGGCCGGCTTGACCGGGCATCGGGTCAAAGGGGTTAAAGGAGAGGTCCACGCCTCCGGTGGGGATGGAAGAGGGCCGATAGTCTTCAAAGCGGGTTCCCATGACGGGGATGTCCCGGGCCTCGGGGTTGTCAAACTCGATGGATCCGGCTACGCCCACCTTGCCCAGGACCTCCTTCACGGCGGCAAACACCGTCTGGAAGAGGATCTGGTCTTCCTCGAACTTGATCTCTGCCTTGGTGGGATGGATGTTGACATCCACCGTGGAAGGGTCCACGTCCAGATAGATGAAATAGGACGGGGTGTAACCCTCAGGAATCAGGTTTTCGTAGGCTTTCATGACGGCCTTGTGCAGCAGCGGGCTGCGGAAGTAGCGGCCATTCACAAAGAAAAACTGGTTGCCCAGGGCCTTGCGGGCGCTCTCGGGCTTGCCCACATAACCCTGCACGTGGGCCAGCATGGTGCTGGCCTCAATGTCTACCAACTCCCCTACCACCGCCGGGCCCAGGAGGTCCTGGATGCGGAACTTGAAACTGGGAGCCGGCTTGACCACGTGGATGTCTTTGCCGTTATGGGTCAGGGTGAAGGCAATGTCCGGACGGGTGAGCGCCACGCGCTGGAACTCTTCCACGATGTGCCTTAACTCTACGTTGTCGCTCTTGAGGAACTTGCGGCGGGCCGGGATGTTGTAAAACAGGTTGCGGACGGCGATATTGGTGCCCACCGGACAGGATACTTCCCGGGTGCCTTTGTTCTCCGAAGCTGCCATGGTCACTTCTACGCCCAGCTCGGCATCGGCCTGCCGGGTGCGGAGGGTGACTTCGGCCACCGCCACAATGGAAGCAAGAGCTTCTCCGCGGAAGCCGAAGGTAAGGATGTGGTGCAGGTCTTCGGCCGATGCCAGCTTGCTGGTGGCATGCCGCTCAAAGCACAGGACGGCGTCGTCCGGCGTCATGCCGCAGCCGTTGTCGATGACCTGGATCAAGGTACGACCCGCATCGGCCACCACTACTTTGATGTCCGTTGCGCCGGCGTCTACTGCATTTTCCATCAGCTCCTTTACCACGGAGGCGGGTCTCTGGACCACTTCCCCCGCAGCAATCATGTCGGCAATATTTTTAGGTAATATCCTAAGTTCCATTACAGCATTTCAAAGAATTTGGCCATGTAGATGAGGACCACCACAATGAGGACCAGGGTGACCAGGGTGATGATGCCGTGGACCTTGCCCATGGAGGAGCGGGTTCTCTGGTAGTTACCATTACGGAAAGCGCCCCGCAGGCTGCTGCCGGGCACATATTCTCCGTCTTCTCGGGCTTTTTCGTTGGTGCCGTCCACGTCTCCGAACATCTGGCGCCGCTTCTCCTCTTCAGGGTCGTAATAGCGGGGCTTGTAGTTGAATACGCGATGCGGTTGGTTGCCAAAAAAACCAAAGTTGAACAAACTGGCCATAATGCAATTCTTTAACTTACAAAAGTACCAAAAAATTGCATTACCTGCAAACGCTAGGCCTTCAGCGCACGCATGGCGTTGAGCACGGCCAGGACCGTTACTCCCACGTCGGCGAAGACGGCCATCCACATGGTGGCAATGCCCAGGACGGCCAGGACCAGAACCAGCACTTTGATACCGATGGCCAGGCCGATGTTCTCCTTGGCGATGCGGATGGTGCGGCGAGCGATACGGACGGCGGTGGCAATCTTGGAGGGCTTGTCGTCCATGAGGACCACGTCGGCGGCCTCAATGGCGGCGTCAGAGCCCAGGGCGCCCATGGCGATACCCACGTCGGAACGGGTGAGAACCGGGGCGTCGTTGATGCCGTCTCCCACAAAGGCCAGGATTCCCTGGGCCAGGAGTTTCTCTACCTCCTTCACCTTGTCGGCCGGGAGGAGCTGGGCGTGGTATTCGTCCACGTTCAGGGTCTGGGCCACGGCGGCGGCCACGCTCTCCTGGTCTCCGGTAAGCATGACGGTCCTACTCACGCCGGCAGCCTTGAGGGCGGCGATGGCTTCGGCCGAATCTTCCTTGATGCGGTCGCTGATCACGATGTGGCCGACGTACTCGCCGTCAATGGCCACGTGGATGATGGTGCCGCTTTGCTCGCAGGGATGCCAGGCGGCGCCCAGCTTGTCCATGAGTTTGCTGTTGCCCACAGCCACCTTCTTGCCGTTGACGGTGGCCATGATGCCGTGGCCGGCGGTCTCTTCGATGCCTTCCACCTGGCAGTCATCGGCCTCGTTGGGATAGGCATTTCTGAGGGCCATGGCAATGGGGTGCGTAGAATGGCGCTCCACGTGGGCGGCCAGATGCAGGAGCTCGGTCTGGTCAATGACTTCCGGATGCACGGCCGTCACTTCAAACACGCCTTCGGTAAGGGTGCCGGTCTTGTCAAAGACCACGGTCTTTACCTGGGAGAGCTTGTCCAGCAGGTTGGATCCCTTGACCAGGATACCCTTGCGGGAGGCGCCGCCCAGACCGCCGAAGAAGGTCAGCGGCACGGAGATGACCAGGGCGCAAGGGCAGCTGACCACCAGGAAGAGGAGGCCTCTGTAGATCCAGGTGGCCCACTCGCCGGTAATGAGGCTGGGAACCACGGCCACCAGCACGGCCAGGGCCACCACAATGGGGGTATAGATCTTGGCAAACTTGGTAATGAAGCTCTCGCTCTTGGATTTGGCCGATGCCGCATTCTCCACCAGATCTAGGATTCTGGAGGCAGTGGACTCGCCAAAGGCTTTGGTGGTCTTTACCTTGAGAACGCCGCTCTGGTTCACGCAGCCGGAGAGAATCTCGTCTCCCTCGTGGATACTGCGGGGTACGCTTTCACCGGTAAGGGCCACGGTGTCCAGGGAGGACTTGCCTTCCAATACGATGCCGTCCATGGGCACTTTCTCGCCGGGCTGGATGAGGATAATCTCCCCTACGGCCACCTCTTCGGGCTTGACCGTTTCCAGCTTGCCGTCGCGCTCCACGTGGGCGGTGTCGGGCCGGATGTCCATCAGATGGGAGATGCTCTTGCGGGAACGGCCTTCGGCCATTTCTTCAAAGAGTTCGCCCACCTGGAAGAAGAGCATCACAAAGACGGCCTCGGGGAACTGCGTCTCGGCGCCCGGCATAAAGCCGATGCCCAGCGCACCCAGCGTGGCTATGCTCATGAGGAAGTCTTCGCTGAGGGCCTCGCCTTCGAAGAGGCCTTCGGCCGCTTCCTTCAGGGTATCCCAACCCACAACCAGATAAGGGACCAGGAACAACAGCAGATACTGCCAGGTGGCCCAGTCGGTCTTTTTCTCAATGACAACGGCAACGGCCAGAAGGACGGCGGCTACGATGATTTTGATCAGGCGGCCGTGGCCTTCTTCCTCCTCACCGTGGTGATGGTGGTGATGTTCGTGTTCGTGCTCGTGCTGCTCATGGCAGTGCTCGCACTCAGGGGTATGTGTATGCTTTTCCATAGTCTGTGACTTTAACTGATGCAAAGGTACAGACAGTCGCGTGCAACTGGGTTGCGAAGTTATTTCTTCCGGCAGAGACGGATGCCACCGATGGCCAGCAGCGACTGGGCCAGCAGGTACGTGAGCATGATGACAAATTCCCGCAACTCAAACTGGACCACGTTGAAGGTGCCAGCGGCAATGAGGCTGTCTGAGAAGGTGAAGAGCAGGGCTCCCAAAAACAGAAGGGTCCAGGTGAGCTTCTGCCTGAAGCGCAGCAGGCCGCACAGGGTGCTGAAGATGAGCAGCATCAACGTCATTCCATAGATGGCCATGGGAATCAGCAGGGCGCCTTCGATCTTGAGGAAGCGCACCAGGAGGAATACAAGGCCTCCCATGACCAGCAGGCTCAGGATCCAGCCCATGGGGTTGATTCCCTTCAGGGATTGCCGGCCGAAAAGGGAGATATAGAACAGATGGCCCAGGAGGAAGGCTCCGATACCGCTTGCGAAAAACACAAATTCACTGCTCAGCAGAAGGGTATCTCCCAGGCAGCCGAAGAGCTCTGCGGCAATCAGGAGGAACAGTTGATTGCGGTTGGCGCCCCCTTCCACGGCGGCAGCCAGGACGGAGGCGGCCAGCAGGGGCATCAGGGCCGGCTTTACGACGCCGGCCAGTTCCGGATTCCAAAGGCGGCCGGCCAGGTTGACCAGGCAGGCGGCAATGAAAAAAAGGATAGGGAGTCTTTTGGTCATAGCGTGTATAAATAGACTGCCTCCACGGCGGTGACGGCAGCGGTTTCCGTACGCAAACGGGAGGGCCCCAGATGGATGGGCCGATAGCCGTTCTTCAAGGCCAGTGCGGCCTCTTCCGGCGAGAAGTCCCCTTCCGGGCCGATGAGGATAGTGATGTCTTTAAGACCGTCATGACCGGCCATCTTGAGCACATCCATGATGCTCCGGCGGGGGATGGAAGGGTCCTCGAAGCAGTAGGCGATGAGCTTTAGAGATGCCCGATCGGAGTCGGGCATGACGAGAAAGTCCTTCACACTCATAGGCTCTACGATCTCCGGGATGCGGGCCTTCAGGGACTGTTTGGTGGCCGATAGGGCTATGCGCTGGGCGCGCTCGGTCTTGTACACTTTGCGCTCCGAGTGCTCCCCGATGAGGGGGACAATACGGTCTACTCCCAGCTCCGTGGCCTTCTCTACAAACCACTCAAAACGCTCGTTGTTCTTGGTGGGGCAGCAGCCCAGGGTAAGGTGATAGGGGTGGCCTCCCCAATGGGCTTCTTCCGAGAGAATCTCTGCCTGCGCTCCTTTGGGACTGTCATCTGTGAGGCGGCAGTGGTACAGCGTTCCCAGCCCGTCAATCACGTCCACGGCGTCCCCTGTACGGTGCCGGAGCACCCGCACACAATGGCCGCTTTCCTCCGCATCCAACTGGCAGAAACGCCCGCTTACCTCATATGCATAAAACAGTTCCATTCCTACAAATATAACAATTTTACAGAATATCAGGCCTCCACCACCGCCAAAGTGGCCACGGAGATCCGGACCCCAGGGCCCAGCGCGCGGCGCAGCAGCATGAGGCAGGAAGCCAGCGTAGCGCCGGTGGTAAAGGTGTCATCCACCAGCAGGATATGCCGGGCCGATGCAGGAAGGTGCCGCAGGGAAAAGACCCCGGACACGTTGCGAAGGCGCTCCTGGGCCGACAGGGAGGTCTGGCTCCGGGTGCGGCGGGCGCGGCGGAGGACATCGGCCCTCAAGGAAGCTCCCAGCTCCCTCGCCAGCTCCGAAGCAATTACCTGGGCCTGGTTATACCCTCTGCGCCATTTGCGAAGCCAGTGCAGCGGCACGGGAATGACGGTGTCCACGTCTGCAAACTGGGCCGAAGAAGCCAGGAACCGGCCCAGCTGGGCACTGAAAAAGCGCCCCGCCCGAAGATTGCGCTTGTACTTAAGCTCCTGGGGGATGCGCTTATAGGGGTTTTCGTGATGGTAGAAGAGGAGGGCGGCGGCGTAGGCGTAGTCCATGGACTCATCGGCCAGTCGCAAACGCTCCAGTACGGCGTTGAACTCGTTGGCCATGGGGTTGTGCGCCTGTTCCCAGTAATAGGTCAGGGGCAGGTCTGACTCACACCAGATGCAGAGATGCTGCTCCTGCGCACCCAATGGATTTCCGCACACCAGGCAGGTGCGCGGCATCACCACGTCGGCCAGCTCCTTCCACATGGGAAGGCTTAGTCTCCGTAAGGGTTCTGTTCCTTCCACTCACGGAGTTCGTCTCCGTGGGCTACTACGCAGTGCTGGTAGATGAACTCTTTCCGGTCTTCCTGGAGACCGTTCCACCAGACCGTGCAGGCGGGATACTGGGCCTTGGACTCGTCCGACTCTCCGGCTTTGCGGAGGCCCTTGAGGGCGATGCGCTCTTTCTCGCTAACGGGAAGAGATGCCCACCAAACTTCCAAATCTACGTTTTCCATATCCATGGTTTTTTGCAAAGATAGGAAATTTAGCAATACATGCCGCCGTTCACGGCAATTACCTGACCGGAGACATAGGAAGAAAGGTCGGAACCCAGGTAGAGAGCCGTGTTGGCAATCTCCTCAACGGTGGCTCCACGCTTGAGAGGGATGAGCTTGATGAACTCGTCCTTCACGGCCTGGGGCAGGACCTCGGTCATTTCCGTAATCACGTAGCCGGGGGCGATGGCATTGGCGCGGATGCCGCGGGGGCCCATCTCCTTGGCCACGGACTTGGCCATGGCAATGAGGCCGGCCTTGGAGGCCGAATAGTTGACCTGGCCGGGGTTACCGGTCTGGCCGGCGATGGAGGCCATGTTGATGATGCTGCCGCTCCTCTGACGGGCCATGATGGGAACCACGGCGTGCAGGAAGTTGAAGGCCGATTTCATATTCACGGCAATCACGGCGTCCCACTGGGCTTCTGCCATGCGCATCACCAGGCCGTCTTTGGTAATACCGGCGTTGTTCACCAGGATATCGATGCGGCCAAACTCTTTCTCAATCTCGGCCACCACATTTTGCGTCTCTTCAAAGTTGGCGGCGTTGGAGGCATAGGCCTTCACCTTGTGGCCGAAGGCGGCAATCTCCTTTACCGTTTCCTCGGCGGCTTCGTTGATCACCAGGTCCGTAAAGGCTACGTCGGCCCCTTCCGCGGCAAACTTAAGGGCAATGGCCTTGCCGATTCCGCGGGCTGCGCCCGTGATGAGCGCTACTTTTCCATCTAAAAGTCCCATACTATTTCTTCTTTTCGATTTTCGATACAATGGTTATGAGGAGCGAGCCCAGCACGCCGGCGGTGAGGGAGCCCAGCAGGATGGCAATCTTGCCAGCATCCCGCAGATGCTGCGTCACAGCCGGGTCGATGCCCGGACCGGCGAAGGACAGGGTGTCCACAAAGATACTCATGGTAAAGCCGATACCGCCCAGGCAGGCCACGGCAAAGAGCATGGGCCAGGAGGCGCGGGAAGGCATGGCGCCCACCTTGCACTTGATAGCCGCCCAGGAGGCCAGGGTAATGCCCAGCGGCTTGCCCAGCACCAGACCCAGGAAGATACCCAGGCCCACGCTACCCAGCACCGGATCAATGGCCTTGAAGATGTTGAAATACGACAGGTCCGTAATTTCCACACCGGCATTGGCCAGGGCAAAGATGGGCATGATGGCAAAGTTCACGATGGGGTTGAGCTTGTGCTCCAGCCGGTAGGACGGCGGGATGGTTTTCCGGGTGAGGCTGCTCAGACGGCGCAGGTGGTGACGCTCGGGACCGTTGGGGAAGTCTTCGGAGGTATGCACCTCTTCGGCCTCCACCAGGCCCTCCCAGAGGATCTTGGCGCGGCGATGGAACTTGGCCTTGTTGTAGCGGGCCTCCATAGGGATGAGCATGGCCATCACCACACCGGACATGGTAGCGTGGATGCCGCTATAGTAGAACAGCACCCATACAATGATGGCGGGAACGAAATAATAACCCAGCCGTTTCTCTCCCAGTCTCTTCATGAGGGCCACGAACAGGATCACCACCACGGCAACGGCCAGCAGCGGCAGGTTGATGTTGCCGCCGTAGAAGAGGGCTACCACCAGGATGGCAATCAGGTCATCGGCAATGGCCAGGGCCGTCAGGAACACCTTGAGCGACACGGGCACCTTGTCTCCCAGGATGGAGAGGATACCCACGGCAAAGGCAATATCGGTGGCCGTAGGGATACCCCAGCCGGAACCGGCCAGCGTACCGTGGTTCACCAGGGTGAAGATGAGGGCGGGCATGACCACACCGCCGAAGGCGGCGATCACGGGCAGGATGGCCTTCTTGAAGGAAGAAAGCTCTCCGCACACCACTTCACGCTTGATTTCCAAGCCCACCGTGAAGAAGAAAACCACCATGAGAATGTCGTTGATGAACTTCTCCATGGTCATGTCCTTGGGGAAGAACCAGTCCACCAGGCCGTCGGGTGAGGCCACGTGGATGGTGAGTTCCGTGTGCAGGAAGCTGTGATAAAGGTCTTTGGTAAAGGGGAGGTTGGCCAGTAACATGGCCAGGGCCACGCAGGCCAGCAGTATCACACCGTTGGCCCAGGGCTGCTTTCTAAAGCTGTCTTGTGAAATCTTGAAGCTGCGGACTTCCTTGTTCCACCAGTAAATAGGAATAAGTGCCATTTATTCTCCGAATAGATAATGATGTTGTTCCTTTGTGAGGGTGTCTATGCGGACACCCCAATGGGCCAGTTTGCGGTTGGCCACTTCCAGATCTACGGCACGCGGAACGTTGTTAAGTTTTTGGGTAAGTTTATTTTTGTTTTCTACCAGATAGCGGGCGCTGAGGGCCTGGATGGCGAAGGACATGTCCATAATCTCGGCGGGATGTCCGTCTCCGGCGGCCAGGTTCACCAGACGGCCTTCGGCTATGATGTAGATAGTTTTTCCGTTTGACAGGGTATAGCCCTCGATGTTGTTGCGGGCGGGCTTGTGGCTTACGGCCATGGCTTTGAGCTTGGCCACGGCCACCTCCACGTCAAAGTGTCCGGCGTTGCAGCAGATGGCGCCGTCCTTCATCTGGAGGAAGTCTTCCGGGCCTATGACATCTTCGCAGCCGGTGACGGTAACGAAGAAGTCTCCCTGAGCGGCGGCTTCCCGCATGGGCATCACCTTGAAGCCGTCCATCACGGCCTCCATGGCCTTGATGGGGTCTACCTCGGTGACTATCACCTCGGCTCCCAGGCCCTTGGCGCGCATGGCCACGCCCTTGCCGCACCAGCCGTAACCGGCCACCACCACGTTCTTGCCGGCCACAATGAGGTTGGTGGTGCGGTTGATGCCGTCCCACACGCTCTGGCCCGTGCCGTAGCGGTTGTCAAAGAGGTGCTTGCAGTCTGCATCGTTCACCAGCATCATGGGGAACTGCAACTTGCCGGTGGCGTCCATGGCTCTCAGGCGCAGGATGCCGGTGGTGGTTTCCTCGCAGCCGCCTATCACGTTAGGGAGCAGCTGGGGAAACTCGTTGTGCAGGGTGGTTACCAGGTCTCCGCCATCGTCAATGATGATGTTGGGACCCACCTCCAGTACTTTTCTGATATCCTCAAAATACTCTTTCTCGTTGCAGCCGTGGATGGCAAACACGTTCAGGCCTTCGTGAACCAGCGCGGCGGCCACGTCGTCCTGGGTGCTCAGCGGATTGGAGCCGGTGATATACATCTCGGCCCCACCGGCGGCCATCACCTCGCAGAGGTGGGCCGTCTTGGCCTCCAGGTGCACGCTCAGGGCTACCTTGAGACCCTTGAAAGGCTGTGTTTTCTCGAAATCTTTCTGGATGCCGTCCAGAAGCGGCATATGGGAACGTACCCAGCTCAGTTTGAGCTCTCCGCTTTCCCACAGATTGATATCCTTAATATGACTAACCATACCAACTAAAATGAAAGCGCAAAGTTAGTAAAAACCTTGCGCTTTTCCTAAAAGGAAATCAAACCCTTACTGGGCTAGTATTTCTTCTCTATCTCGTCTTCCTTGTCCTCGATGTATTTCACAAAGCTCTTGCGGAGGCTTTCGGGGAGGGAGGAGTCATTTTTGACCTGCTTCTCGATTATCCACATCTCGTCTTCCACCTTCTTGGCGGCCTTCTTATCCTTGTTGCGGACATGGGTCTCGTACTGGGCCAGCTTGCCATACATGCCATATTTCCGGCAAAGGTCGTCTACCGTACGGGGGGTCTGGGGAACGGCCTCGGCCTTCTTGGCGGGCTTGGGGGCTTCCTCCACCTTCTCCGTGGCATTGAAGTCCATTCTTACACCCTTGGTCTGGGTAATGATGGCATCGGCCTCCTTCTTGGTGAAGAACTTCTTGCCTTCTTCGGCCGAGAACACCACGGTGCGCTCCACGCCGTTGCCGGCATTGTAAACGGGAACCAGACTCTGGAGGTCTTCACCCACCAGTACAAAGCCGTCCCGCACGCGGATGCTGCGGTCGTCCAGGGGGACCATATTGATCTGAAGGTCTTCCAGCTGGGCCTCGGTTTCCTTGCGCACCGGCACCACGGCCTGCACCGTCCACTGGGAGGCGTTGGAAGGAGAAGGTGCGGTATAGAGTTTTACATCGGCACCCAGGCTGAAGGAAGAGAAGGCGTTTCCGGCGAACTCTACCGTACCCTTGGGGACATACAGTTCTGTAGGTTCGTTGTTTCCGCAAGCGGCAAGCACGGCGGCAGCAGCCACCAGAAGAAGAATCCGTTTCATAGGCTTGATTATTAATCGTTCAGCGCAAAGCTAATAAAAAACTTGCGCTTTTCCTATTCTTTCGGATTTTGGGCTTGTTATTTTACAATTTCACAAACCACGAAGCGGTTTTTCTTGACGTTCTCGCCTTTGCTGTACGTGTCAATGCCACCGGCGGGTCTCACCAGGATCTGGGAAGCGTCTACACCAGCCTTCTTGAGGAACCGGGCCACGGCATTGGCGCGCCGCTCGCTCAGCTGCTTATTGTATTCTGCCGAACCGTAGCGGCTGTCGCAATAGGCCGTGAGGATCACCGAGTAATCCACGTTCTCCATCAGGAAGGTAGCCACCTTCTGAAGGTCGGGCTCGTACTGGGACTGAACCGTCCAGGAGTTGCTCTCAAAGTAGACCTTTATGTCCGAAATGCCAGCCGCTTCGGCTATCGCCCTGGCCAGGGCTTCTGCAAACTGCTCGTTCGTTACTTCCACCACCGGTTTCTCTTCCTTCACCACCGGCTTCTCCTCTTCCACCCGCTGGGCCTCTTCTTCGGCCCGCTGGTTCACCCGGAGCGCCGATTCAACGATCTGACGTTCCTGTTCAGCAGCGACACGGGCCTCAACGGCAGCGCGGGCCTCGGCGGCGTAGTCTCTCTTGGGAGGATCCTCCGGGACAACGACCACCTCCCTGGGCGTATCGGCCTTCTTGGCCTTGCGGCCGAAGGAATAGTGGAAGCCGGCCAAAACCTGCACCTCACCGCCCGGGACACCGTTGCGAAGGGAGTTGAGGGCGTCCGGAAGCAGGTGATACACAGCCTCCGCGGTAATGGCCAAGTTGTAGCCCACCGGGAAACGGTACCCCACGCCAAACCGGCCGGCCGCAAAGGCTTTGGGGGCTTTCCAGAGGTACTGGAAAGACTCCTTGCCGGCCTCTAACTTCTGGGCTCCGTTGGACGTTCCCACCAGAACTCCGGCCCCCAGCAGGGTATAGAAGTTCCCGAAGGAATGAAAAATCAGATCGGCCTGGCCGCGGACATAGTCATACTGGTAGGATTGGCCCAAGGCGGTCGCATAACCCTTTCCGCTGAGGCCGCCCACGCCCAGACGGAGCTCTACGGGCTCAGCAAAACGGTAACCCACGCTCACGGAAAACGCCGGGGACAGCATCTGGGTAAAAGATCCCTCTCCCAAGGTGTAGGAAACTCCCGCCTGGCCCTCCAAACTCCAATGGGGGCGGAAGGTAGAAGCCTCCTGTGCCTGTCCCACAACGGAAAAGGCAACCAGGGAAAGGAGTATGACCAGGGACCTACGCATGGCTTAGCGGGCCATGGCGGCCTCTACGTCGTCGGGGGCGATGGGCAGACGGGCATGGCCCAGGCGGCGGGCGCCTTCGGGAGTTACCAGCACGTCATCTTCCAGACGGATTCCTCCAAAGTCGTAGTAGCCTTCCAGTTTGGCAAAGTTGATGAACTCGGCCCCGGTTCCCTCTTTCTTGAACTTCTCGATGAGGGCGGGGATGAAGTAGATGCCGGGTTCGTCCGTAATCACATGACCGGGAACCAGGCGGCGGGCCATCCGCAGGGAGCCCAGGCCCAGCTGCTTGGCGCGGGTCTGGTCCGGGTCGTAACCCACCAGGTTTTCTCCCAGGTCTTCCATATCATGGACGTCCAGGCCCATGTTGTGACCCAGGCCGTGCGGCTGGAACAGGCCGGCCAGGCCGATGGTCATCATGTCCTCGATGTTGCCATGCACCAGATCCAGGGCGCTCAGGCATTCCAGCATATGACGGGCCGTGGCCAGATGCACCTCCCGGTAGGTGGTACCGGGTTTGGTGAGGCTGAAGGCCAGCTCGTTGCATTCGTATACAATCTGGTAGATATCCCGCTGCCTGGGCGTAAACTTGCCCGTGGTGGGATACGTGCGGGTGAAGTCAGAAGCATAGTGCTCGTTGCTCTCCACGCCGGCGTCAATGACCATGAGCTTACCGGGTTCAATCACCTTGTCGTGCAGGTGGTTGTGCAGGGTTTCCCCGTGCTGGGTAAGGATGGTGGGGAAGGAAACGCCCCAGCCCTTGGCCAGCGCGATGCCTTCCATCTTGCCCACGATATCCTGCTCCACGATGCCCAGGGTAATGGCATTGCGGGCCACGGAGTGCATGGCTACACCCAGGTCGCAGGCTTCGTCAATGGCTTTGATCTCCACGGGCTCCTTGATCAGACGCATGGAGATGACGGCCTTGATGAGGGCCTCGGACGGCTGGCCGCCGGGCACCAATTCCTGCAGCTTGAGGGTATTGTAATACCGGGAAGGGGGCAGGAAGTGAACTTTGCGTCCCTTGACGCGCTCTGCCAGCCAGGAAGCCAGTTCACCATAGGGCCGATGGCGGGAAACACCCACCAGGGCGGCCTTGGACTCCACGCTGGGCTGGGGGCCCATCCAGATAATGTCGTCAATCTCTACGTCATCGGCAAAGAGAATCTCTTCTCCGGAGTCGATGCTCATGACGGCGGCCATCAAAGGTTCGTCCAGGCCCCAGTAATACAGCCAGGAGCTGTCCTGGCGCCATTTGTAGCAGTTGTCCTTATACTGGGCCGGAGCCTCAGCGTTTCCTACAAACAGGATCAGACCGCTCTCACCGGCCTCTCTCATCTTGGCCAGGAGCGTAGCCCTGCGGCTTACATAAACTTCCTTAGAAAACATCTCTATGCGAATTTTGATTACCTCAAAGGTAAGTATTTTTTACGGAATCAAAAAGCATAGATTATTATGTAAAACAACATGACGGCACAGCAGATGAGCTTGAGACCTGTGCCAAACATAAAGCCCAGGAAGGCGCCAAAGGCCGATTTCAATGAAGTTGTCGTGTCTTTTTGGGCAAAGAGAAGTTCTCCGGCAAAGGCGCCCAGCAGGGAACCCAGGATCATCCCTATCGGAGGAAAGACCAGGCCGATGAAAAGGCCCGCAATGGCTCCCCGGCTCCCCCATTTGCTGCCGCCGGTGAGCTTGGTGAAATAGGCCGGGACAAAATAATCCAGCACACTCACCCCAATCACAATGCCCAGCCACACCAGCAGGAAAGTGGTGGACAGGGGCTCGCCGGCCCCATTGGTTCCAGCGCCCCAGATATACAAAACCAGCATCCCCAGCCAGCTGACAGGCGGACCGGGGAGGCCGGGAGCTATGCTTCCAATGATTCCAACCACGCCCAGGACCAGGGCCAGGATGGCAATAAAAGTTTCCATAGATTACTTGAAACGCTCTTCAATCTCTTCTTCCTTGTCCTCGATGTAGGTCTTGAAGCTGTCTCGCAGGCTCTCAGGAAGGGACTGGTCGTTCCTTATCTGTTTCTTAAGGGCGCTAAGCTGGGCTTCCACCTGCTTGGCGGCCTTCTTATCCTTGTTCTGGATGTGCTGCTTGTACTGGTCCAGCAGATCGTAAACGCCAAACTGGTTGCAGAGGGCGTCAACCGTCAGGGAATTGACATCCACCTCTTCCGGCTGAGGTTCGGCCTTGGGCTCTTCCTTGGCCGGCTTCTCATTCTTCACCGGAGCCAGGGCCTGGGACGGGGCTGCTTCCTGAACCGGAGCCTCAACAACAGGCTCTCCGGCAGGACCATCAGGTTCGGCCTTGGGCTTTTTGTTGGTATTCACGCAGGCGGCGGCCAGCAGGGCCACCAGAGTCAAGGTAACAATCCTTTTCATAGTATCTGATTTTTAGGCGGCAACTATTCCCACTCAATGGTTGCCGGCGGTTTGGAAGAGATGTCGTAGACTACACGGTTCACGCCCTTGACCTTGCGGATAATCTCGTTGGAGACGTCTCTGAGGAAGTCGTAGGGGAAGGGGAACCAGTCGGCCGTCATGGCGTCCGTGGAAACCACGGCGCGGAGGGCCACCGGGTTCTCATAGGTGCGCTCGTCTCCCATCACGCCCACGCTCTTGACCGGCAGCAGAATCACGCCGGCCTGCCAGATGGCATCGTACAGGTTGGTGGCCATTTCGCGGGGGTCGGAGGCCGAAGGGAAGCCCATGCCCGTGCAGTTGTAGTTGCGCAGGCCGCGGATGTAGATGTCATCGGCCTCGCGGAGCACGCGGAGCTTTTCTTCCGTAACGTCGCCGATGATGCGGATGGCCAGGGACGGGCCCGGGAAGGGGTGACGGCTCACCAGCTCTTCCTTGATGCCCAGGGCGCGGCCCACGCGGCGGACTTCGTCCTTGAAGAGCATCTTGAGGGGCTCTACAATCTTAAGATTCATCTGCTCCGGCAGACCGCCCACGTTGTGGTGGCTCTTGATCTTGGAGGCGATGCCGGGGATGCCGGCGCTCTCGATCACATCCGGGTAAATGGTTCCCTGGGCCAGCCAGCGGGCGTTTTCAATCTGCTTGGCGTATTTGTCAAAGGTCTCTACAAACAGGCGGCCGATGATTTTGCGCTTGGTCTCGGGGTCCGTGACGCCTTTGAGCTGGCTCAGGAACTCGGCCGAGGCATCGGCTCCAATCACGTTGAGGCCCATATCCTTGTAGGAATCCAGCACGTCCTCGAACTCGTTCTTGCGCAGGAGGCCGTTGTTCACGAAGATGCAGGTAAGCTGGTTGCCGATGGCCTTGTTCAGGAGCACGCCGGCCACGGTGGAATCTACGCCGCCGCTAAGGCCCAGGATTACTTTCTCGCTGCCGATCTGCTCCCGCAGGGCGGCCACGGTGCTCTCGATGAAGGAAGCCGGGGTCCAGTCTCCCTCGCAGCCGCAGATGTCCAGGGCAAAGTTGGAGAGCATCTGGGTGCCTTCGTCCGTGTGGTACACCTCGGGATGGAACTGCACGGCATAAGTGGGCTCGCCCTCGATCTGGAAGGCGGCGTTAACTACGTCAGCCGTGGAGGCAATGACCTTGGCGCCGGTAGGGAGGGCCGAAATGCTGTCTCCGTGGGACATCCACACCTGGGTCTGGGGCTTCACGCCCTTCAGGAGGGAGCTATCGGCCACCACCTTGAGCATGGCACGGCCATACTCGCGGGTGTTGGAGGCTTCCACCTTTCCGCCGCCGGTGTGGGCCAGGTACTGGGCGCCGTAGCAGATGCCCAGCAGCGGCAGCTTGCCGCGGAACAGGCTCAGGTCCACCTGCGGGGCGTTGGCGTCGCGCACGCTGCAGGGGCTGCCGGAAAGAATCACGCCTTTCACGGTCTCGTCCAGGGCCGGAACCTTGTTGTAGGGATATATTTCGCAATAGACGTTGAGCTCGCGCAGGCGGCGGCCGATGAGCTGCGTAACCTGCGAGCCAAAGTCCAGGATGACAATCTTATTCACTGCGGGAGTAGTTAGGGGTTTCTTTGGTGATGGTGATGTCGTGGGGGTGGCTCTCGGTCATGCCGCTGGTGGTGACGCGGGTGAACTTGGCCTGCTTGAGGGCGGCCAGGTTGGCGGCGCCGCAGTAGCCCATACCGGAGCGGAGACCGCCCATGAGCTGGTAGACCGTCTCGGCCAGGGTGCCCTTGTAAGGGACGCGGCCCACGATGCCTTCCGGAACCAGTTTGTTGAGTTCCACCTTGTCGTCCTGGAAGTAGCGGTCCTTGGAACCGGCGGCCATGGCGTCAATGGAACCCATACCGCGATAGGCCTTGAATTTACGTCCGTTGTAGATAATGGCCTCTCCCGGGGATTCCTCGGTGCCGGCAAACATGGAGCCGCACATCACGCAGTCTCCACCGGCGGCCAGCGCCTTAACCACATCTCCGGAATAACGGAGACCGCCGTCGGCTATGAGCGTTACATCCGTTCCCTTGAGACCCTGAGAAGCATTGTAGATGGCACTGAGCTGAGGAACACCCACACCGGCCACGATACGGGTGGTGCAGATGGAGCCGGGGCCGATACCCACCTTCACGCCGTCGGCGCCGGCCTTCACCAGGTCGCGGGCGCCCTGCTCGGTGGCTACGTTGCCCACCACCACGTCCAGCTCGGGATAGGTGGCCTTCACTTTCTTGAGGAGGTCGATGACGCCCTTGCTGTGGCCATGGGCCGAATCCAGCACCACGGCGTCCACACCTTCGGTCTTGAGGGCGGCGATGCGGTCCAGGGCATCGGGGGTGATGCCAATGCCGGCGGCCACGCGGAGGCGGCCCTGGGCATCCTTGCAGGCAGCCGGATAGCGGCGCTCCTGCATGAGGTCCTTATAGGTGATCAGACCCACGATATTGCCTTGGGCGTCTACCACGGGGAGTTTTTCCACCTTGTGCTCCTGCAGGACGGAACGCACGTAGTCGCGGTCGGTCTTGGTGGCGGGGATGGCGATGAGCCCTTCGGCCGTCATCACGTCCTTTACGGACACGGAAAGATCCTGCTGGAAGCGGACGTCACGATTGGTGACAATGCCCACCAGCCGACGGGTGCCGTCCGTCACGGGAATACCGCCAATGTGGTTTTCCTTCATCAGACGCAGGGCATCTCCCACGGTCTGGTCCTGGCAGATGGTCACGGGGTCGCTGATCATTCCGTTCTCTGAACGCTTGACCTTGCGGACTTCACCGGCCTGGGCAGCGATGCTCATGTTTTTGTGGATGACACCTATTCCGCCTTCCCGGGCCAGGGCAATGGCCATGGGAGCCTCGGTCACCGTATCCATCGCGGCCGAAACGATGGGGATGTTGAGGGCAATGTTGCGGGAAAAACGCGTGTGAAGGTCTACCTCGCGCGGGAGGACCTCCGAATAGGCCGGGATCAGAAGGACATCGTCAAAAGTGAGGCCTTCCATCGCAATTCTTTCATCTACAAAGGACATATCTCAGTGTTTTAAGGTTATTCTTCTTATATTTGCATCTGTATGCGTAAACTTCTCCTGCTTCTGCTGCTCGTTCTGGGACCGCTCTGCGGCGCCCAGACCCGAACGTTTTCGGATAACGCCGCCGGCAGTTTTGTCTTTGGCCTGGACAACTACTTCTATGGCGAATCCGGCACCCTGGACTTCTCCGTGGGCGGGACTCCGGTCCGGGCCCAGCTCTCCGACGGCACCGTCCGCGTGGGAAACACGCTTCTGGAAAGCGGCAGCGGAGATACGCTGATCGGCATCCACGACTTCACGGGAGATAAAGCTCCCGAACTGGTGGTGGCCCGGAGGAACAGCTCCTCCGTCTGGGCCCAAATCTATACTTGTTCCGCCGGGACCTGGCGTCCCATTGGAGAAATCAAGGCCGATGGTAAAGAGATCCGGGTATTCCGGCAGGTTCTCTCTATCCGCAGCGGCGAGGTCCTGCATTCCTGGACCTGGCACGGCGACCGCTTTGACTACAAAAGCTCCAACTAGCCCTCTGTCACATGGATGAGGGACTTCACGGGCGCAATGCTTTCCAGGCGCTGGCGACCGGGTAAGTCGTCTATCTCTACCAGGAACACAAAGTCCTTCACCTTGACCTTGTACTCCTTGCCGTCAATATTCACCTTGAGGGCGTTCATGGCGCTCACCACACCGTAGGAAGTACCGCCGGTGGCCAGGATATCGTCAAAGAACGTGAGCTCGATGGTGTCTCCGTTGGGCTTGGACGCGGCAATGTCCGAGCGGCGGAAATAAATATGGTCCGGTCCATACTCTTTCATGATCTCCACCTGCACCAGGTCTCCCTCGGAGAAGGGCAGCTTGCCCTTTTTACGCAGGGTGATCACATTCTCCACCTTCTGGGCATACAGCATGGGGGTGGCGAACAGGAAACCACGGGCCTCCGGGGCGGCAATGTTGGGGGTGTCGCAAAGATCAATCAGATCATCCACCAGGTGACGGAACAACTCCTTGTCCTGGATGAGAGGAATGATATCCACAAAGTTGACCCCCTTTTTGGGGAAGTTGGGATAGTACTTGAGGTAAGATTTGTAATCCATATGTCTATTCTACTGAATTCATGTCAATGAGGTTGTTCAGGAGGGCATATACCGTAAGGCCGGCCACGGTTTTGATGCCGGTCTTGCGGGTAATGTTCTTGCGGTGGGTGATGACCGTGTAGATGGAGATGTTGTACTCGTCGGCTATCTCTTTGTTGAGCTTGCCCTTGGCCACGCTCACCAGGATCTCCTTCTCGCGGGCGCTGAGCTCCTCCCCTTCCGGACGGGCGGCGGCCACCACTTCTTCCATGCGCACCACCATGGGGACCAGGATCTCGTCTTCGATGAGGGTATGTTTGGCCAGGTCCTGCCTCAGGCTGGACAAATAGAAGAGCACCCTGTAGGCATCCTGCTGGTTGCAGGGGGCCGGGAGGTACATCATCACCAGGTACTTGAGGTCTGTGAGCTTTTCTTCTATGTTGGAGTGGTTCTGCTCGTATTCTCCAATGGTAAAGGAGTTGCCGTCCTGGGAGTTGAGCATCTCTTCCACATACGGGAACACCGTCTCTTCCTCGTAGGCAAAATGGGTCAGGAGCTCCTGGCGATAATCAAAAAAGAAGCGACGGATGACGCGCTTCTGCTGGTCCTCACAGGGGACAATCATTTCTTCCAGGGCATTCTCCAGATCCGGGAGCATTACCTTCGTGTAGTAGTTGTGGGATTTGCGGAGGTATTCCAGGATGGCGGAGAGATCTGCATTTTGAAGGGCTTCCCGGGAGGGCCGATAGCCGTCCATCATATGGACCCGGCAGATGAGAAGGAAGGTCTCTGCATCCACGCCCGCTTTTTCGCAGACTTCCCCTACGCTTTCTTCTCCAAAGCCCAGGGACAGCCCCATACGGTAGAAAACCCCCAGGAGAGAGAAGTCCGCGTCCAGAAGGTCCGCCATCTTCATAGCGGGGCTCATTCCGTTGCGTTCATGGGTGCCTCTCATAGCCTGCAAAGATAGTAATTTTTTGCGTATCTTTGCACAGAATGTCTGCCAATTTTCATATAGAAATCCCGGGTGGCGCTACGCGCGTGCTCCTGCACGCCTGCTGCGCCCCGTGCTCCAGCGCCATTGTGGAATGCCTCATGGAAAACGGCATCCGGCCCGTCATTTTCTATTCCAATTCCAACATCTATCCCCTGGAGGAATATGAGCACCGCCTCAACGAATGCATACGATATGCCAGGAAGTGGGGGCTGGAGATTGTGGACGATGTCTACGACCACGCCGCCTGGGGCGGCTGTGCCGTGGGGCTGGAAAACGAGCCCGAGCGCGGCGGCCGCTGCCTGCAGTGCTTCAAGTTCCGCCTGCTGCGGGCTGCGGAGTATGCATCGGCCCATGGATTTGAAGTGCTTACCACCACGCTGGCTTCTTCCCGCTGGAAGAGCCTGGACCAGGTGAACGCCGCGGGCCAGTGGGCCTGTGAACAAGTTTCCGGCGTTACCTGGTGGCCCCAAAACTGGCGTAAGGGTGGCCTTCAGGAACGCCGGAATCAAATTATCCGGGAAGAGAACTTCTACAACCAGCTTTACTGCGGTTGCGAATTCTCCCAAAGGGATTAGAATGCGAAGTTGATACCTGCCTTGATCTGGTTGCGGTTGGTGGTGACACCATCCGTCTTGTCAATGTTCAGGAGGTTGTGGTCGTAACCCACGGTGAACAGGAGGTCTCCCACCTGGAAACCGAGACCGCCACCCAGATAGATGTTGAAACGGTTCATGTCACCGTTCTCGGCATCGTAATGGTTATAGGCATCACCCTCGTTGATATGGATGGGACCAAAGTCTACGCGGCCATTGTAAGTGGAACGGGCCACCAGGCCCACCTGGAACACAGGACCGGCAAAGGCATAGAGGGAGGCGTTGTCGCTCACTTCCAGACGGTAGTTGAGGTTGATGGGCAGATTGAGGGCCAGCTCGGTATAATGCTCAGACAAGGTAACATACTGAGTAAGGTTGGCGGCGCCATTGTAGAAGAGCATGTCGGCGTAGAAACCAGGGGCTACGCCCAGACCGGCTACCAGAGGAATGTTATAGCTGGCTCCAACATAAAAGCCATTGAGTTTGACGGCGTCAGTGGATGTCTTCTCGGTTTTGCTCTTTTCAATAGACAGGAGATAACCGGCACCGGGCACCAGCTGGGCAAAAGCCTCGGTACCCACCAGCAGCATGGCAGCTGCGAAAATGCTTGCAAAAATCTTCTTCATAGTATTAAATAATAGTTGATTTCAGTCTGCAAAGTTAGCAATTATTTAAAATACCAACATCTTGGTATTGTCCGGCGTCCCGCATTATTCTACCTTTGCGACAGAAAATTAGCCATATAGTTTAGGTAGTTTTATCCTTTTATTGTTGAAGAAAAGGCCTTCCCGCTGTGAAGCAGGAAGGCCTTTAAGCATGTATCCGAAGGATCTCTGCTAGAAGAGATAACCTACGCTGAAGTGCAGGAAACCGCGCTTGACAGAGCGGAGGAACTCGTGGTCGCTCACCGAGCGGTGCAGATTGGCAAAACCGAAATCATAACCCGCCTCGATGCGGAGCATGTCGCTCACCTCTACGCCGGCGGCAAGGCCCCAATAGAAATTGAAGGGCTTGCGGACCTCATAGAAGTTGTTGTTTTTGTTGAGCAGCGAGTAGGTGGTGCCATGATTGTCCTTTACTTTATGAGCAAGGGCAAACTGCAGGGTGGGACCCGTCTGACCAAAGACCTTGAGGCTTTCGTTGACCTCGTAGGTATAGCTGGCCTGCATGGGCAGGTTGAGGGCCAGTTCGCGCACTTTGAAATCGTCGTCCATCCAGTAGCGGCCAAACAGCAGGGAGAGGTTGGCACCGGGCACGGCGGCCAGGCCGTCTACTACGTCATCCAGGCTGAAATAATAGTTGGCACCGGCAAACAGGCCGTCCAGACCGGCATGGTCATAGTCATAACCGGCGGTGAGGTTGTTGGCCGATTTCATGGTCTCAAATGCATGAGCGTAACCGGCGTTGGCTACGATCTGGGCATTGGCCTGCCATCCCAGGAAAAGGGCGGCGGCAAGAACAATAATCTTTTTCATATAGGACATAAATATTAAAACTCGTTACCAAATTCACGCAAAGTTACGATTTTTTTACAATATAACCATAAATGGGGATTGACCGGCAGCGGATCTCGTTGTACCTTTGCGCCCAGCGCAAAACAAAAACTATGATACTGGCAGATTTGAAGACGGGTGAGTCGGCGGTCATCGTCCGTGTCAACGGACACGGCAGCTTCCGCAAACGCCTCATCGAGATGGGTTTTATCAACGGAAAAAAGGTGAGTGTGGTGCTCAACGCCCCGCTCAAGGATCCTATTGAGTACGAGATCATCGGCTACAAAGTATCCCTCCGAAGGGAAGAAGCCCGGCAGATCGAGGTGGTCACGGAAGAAGAGGCCCGCGAAGCCCTGAAAACCGACGAACACCTGCAGGCCCTCCCCGGAGACCTGGAAGAGAAGGAAAGGCTGGACCGCGCCCTGGCCCATGTGGCCGAGGAGCGCCACCACAATATCCGCGTAGCCCTGGTGGGCAACCCCAACTGCGGCAAGACCTCCCTCTTCAACATAGCGTCCGGCAGCCACGAGCACGTGGGCAACTACTCCGGTGTCACCGTGGACGCCAAGGAAGGACACTTTAAATATAAGGACTACGACATTACCCTGGTGGATCTGCCGGGCACCTATTCCCTATCGGCCTATTCTCCCGAAGAACTGTATGTGAGAAAGAACCTGCTGGAAGCCTTGCCCGACGTTGTCATCAACGTGGTGGACGCCTCCAACATCGAGCGCAACCTGTACCTTACCACCCAGCTCATCGATATGAACCTCCGCCTGGTGATGGCCCTCAACATGTACGACGAACTGGAGCACAAGGGAGACAAGCTGGATGTCAAGCAGCTGGGATACCTGCTGGGTGTGCCCGTCTGCCCCACGGTAAGCCGGGACGGCCGGGGCATCCCCGAACTCTTTGATACGGTGATCAAGATCTACGAGCAGTCGGATCCCCGTCTGGCCCGTCACATCCACATCAATCATGGGCAGGAGCTGGAAAACAGCCTCAAGCGCATCCAGCCCTACATTGCCCACAACGAGTCCCTCAAGGCCCACTATTCCACGCGTTACCTCACCATCAAATACCTGGAGGGGGATCAGGATATCGAGAAGCTGCTGGCCCCCATGCCCAACATCCAAGACATCTCCGACGCCCGGGCCGATGAACGGCAGAACATCAAGCAGCTGCTGGGGACCTCGGCCGAAAGTGCCATCGTGGATGCCAAGTACGCCTTCATCCAGGGCGCCCTGGCGGAGACGTACGAAAAGTACCAGGCCAAAAAGCCCCGCCGCACCTTTACAGACAAGATAGACGCCATCGTTACCAACCAATGGGCGGCTTTCCCCATATTCGTTTTGTTGTTGTGGTTCATCTTCTGGGCCACCTTCACCATCGGCCAGTATCCCATGGACTGGATCGATGCCGGGGTGGCCTGGCTGGGTGAAAAAGTGGGTTCCCTGCTCCCGGACGGCTGGTTCAAAGACCTGGTGGTGGACGGCTGTATCGCCGGCGTGGGCAGCGTGCTGGTATTCCTGCCCAACATCCTCATCCTGTACTTCTTCATTTCCATCATGGAAGACAGCGGCTACATGGCGCGCGCGGCCTTCATCGTGGACAAACTCATGCACCGGATCGGCCTGCACGGCAAGAGCTTCATCCCTATGGTCATGGGCTTTGGCTGCAACGTGCCCGCCATCATGGCCACCCGCTCCATCGAGAGCCGCAAGAGCCGCCTGGTAACCATCGCCATCATTCCCTTCATGTCCTGCGCGGGACGCCTGCCCATCTTCGTGCTCTTTGCCGGCGCGTTCTTCCCGGCCAACCCGGCCACGGCGCTGCTGGGCATCTACCTGCTGGGGATCATCCTGGCCATCCTGTCGGCCCTCCTGATTGGCCGATTCGTAAAGGACGACGACCTCCCCTTTGTGATGGAGCTGCCGCCGTACCGCATCCCCACCGCCAAGGCCATCGGCCGCCACACCTGGGAAAAAGGCCGACAGTACCTGGAAAAGATGGCCACCACCATCCTCATCTTCTCCGTGGCCATCTGGGCGCTGGGCTACTTCCCCCGCCACGAAGGCGCCACCAAGGCCTATCAGCAGGAACATTCCTACATTGGCACCATCGGCAAGGCCATCGAGCCCGCCATGGAGCCCATGGGCTTTAACTGGAAGATGGATGTGGGCCTGCTGGCCGGCGTAGGCGCCAAGGAGTTGGTGATCAGCACCATGGGCGTCACCTATGCCCAGGACGGAGAGGAGTACGAAGGCATGGGCGAGTCCGACGACACGGCCCTGCAGTCGGCCCTTAAGGCCACCGTCCCCACCGCTGCTGCCCTGGCCTTCATGGTGTTTGTACTGCTGTACTTCCCCTGCATCGCCACCTTCGTAGCCATCAAAAACGAAACAGGAAAATGGCGCTGGGCCATTCTCCTGTGTCTGTACACGATCCTGGTGGCTTGGGTCTGTGCCTTTGCCGCCTATCAGTTGGGACTCCTGATCTGGCCTGTATAACTGCTACACACTTACGAGCCCATCGGCCACCGCATGGGCAACACACTCTACGATGCTGTCCAGGCCGAATTTGGTCTTGATTCTTTCTTTGTAGCTGTCAACGGTATTGAGGGAGATTTCTAACGCAGAGGCTATCTGGACATTGCTGTAACCGGACGTCGTGAGCTGAAGGACATCCAGTTCACGGGGTGTAAGTCCCTGGGGTTTACGGGTTTCAAGGTTCTCTTTTCCTCCGAACAGCCGGATAATCCGGGCCGAATCGAGGGTCTCGCCAAAGAAAAGGCACTTACCGGCTGCTACATCAGTTATGGCTTTCACGATGGATTCGGGAGAAGAGTCTTTGGCCAGATAGGCGCATGCTCCGGAAGAAATGGCCTTCATGATAAAGGCCGGCTTCTTATAATGAGAGAGGACCAATGTGCGCACAGCGGGAAAAGCTTCCCGGATGATACCCAGGAGAGTGAGTCCGTCCGTGTCCGACTCCAACGTGATATCCACAACTGCCACATCTGTCTGGGGATGGGCGTTCAGAAAGGCCACGGCCGATCCAGGCGAGGCTACGGATTCTACAGACGCAAATTCCTTTTGGGCCGTAAGGGCCAATTTGAGCCCCATTACAAAGACGGCAGAGTCTTCTATCAGCAGTACATTTATCATAGGTCGATTCTTATTTCCAGTCCTCCTTGGGGCCGATTGTCCATCTGCAGGGAGGCTCCCATCTTTTCCAATAATTCCCGGGTAATCACAAGACCCAGTCCGTGCCCCCAACCCCGGGTCCCATCTTTCATCCCAGGGCCTTCGTCGGTTATGACGATGCTGCGTCCTCGGGCTTTCAGAATTACTTTTCCTCCCGGAGGCGTCACTTTTACGGCGTTGTCCAGCAGGTTCCTTAAACAGGTCAGCAGCATATTGCGGTCGGTCAGAACGCTGAGTCCCTCCGGAATATCCACTTGGATGACGTTGTCGCCCTGGATGCTGCCTCTGGCTTCCTCCGTCAGCAAGGTCAGGTCCTCTTCCCGTTTTACCGGTTTCAGCATCCCTTTCTGGTCCAGGGACCAAAGTAGCAGGTTTTCCAGAAGCGAAGAGGCCTTGTCGGCCGACTCTGAGAGCGCCTGGAGGCCCTCTTTAAGCTGCTCCGGTGTAAGATGGTCGGCCTGCCGAAGCAACTCCCTGACGAGCATTCTGTTGCCAATGACTGGATTTCTGAGGTCGTGCGAGATGATGGAGAAGAAACGGTTGCGCTTGTCCAGCTCGGCCACAAGCAGACGACGTTCACGAAGGCGGACAAACGTCCACAGGATGGCACCAACAAGCAGCATGTACAGCAGCAGAAAGGGCCAGCGGAGCCAAAGGGGCGGGGGCACGCGGAGGATCCGGACAGAGGTTCCTCCACAACCCCAACGGCCAAAGAGGTCGGAGGCCTGCTCTTCCAGAGTATACCGACCGGCCCGCATATTGTCCGGCAATCCCGTAAAGAGCCTGTCGGTCCACTCGCCGCCGTTGAGGCGGTAGCGGTGGCGAACCCACTTTTCCAGCGGCAGGTTTCCTTGTGCCGATAGGGCCAGCAAACTGTCCGGATGGAAGGCCACTGCGCCGACGGAACCGCCAAAGGCCAGAGAACCATCCCTTAAGCGGCAGGAGACATGCTCGCCATAGATGTTCGAGGGAAATCCCAGTTCTTCGGGGACCCGGCCTACGCTGCCGTCGGTGTCAATGAAATACAAGCCGTCTTCCGTGCCCGCCCAGAGGCGGCCTTTCGCATCGGCCTCCACCGACTGCACCAGCATACCGTCCAGGAAATGCGCGCCGGAGAGGCTCCACAGCCCGCTGCGGGTGGCTGCCCAGACACTGCTGTCCGGGGCAAGGCAGAGGTCCGTGACATAATCGTCCGGGATGGAGGAATTCCCCCGGTAGTATTTGGTTACCAGTCCTGTATCCTTGTCTATAACATTGATTCCGGCCTGCGTGGTGGCATAGACCAGGTTTCCCTTGGCATCTTCGATGAGGCGGCTGCCCAGGCGGGAACTCAGGTAAATGTTGGTATCCGCCTGCGGGGAGGGATACCGCAAGGGGCTGAGCCAGCGGGGTGGAAGGCTTCTTCGGGCGTTGCGATCCCATTCATTGAGACCAACACCTTCCCAGGTGACCACCCAGAATCGGCCCCGGCTATCTTCCAGGAAATCCGCAATCCAGTTGGCGCCGTCCAGGGAGCGGGCCTCGATCTGCTGCTTGGGGAGCGAGCCGGTAAGGCGGTCCTTGTATGCTTTGCGGCCGTCCTTCCAGACCTCCCAACCGGTGTTGTTCCACAGGCCCACATACACGGTGCCTTCCCGGTCTTCGTAGAGGCTGGAGACGCGGTCTTCGGCCCGACCCATCCATATTTTTCCGGTATGGTCTTCCAGGAGGGCTGTGATGTTGGCCGACGATAATGTTCGCACCTGCTGCAGGGCAGGACAGAGGACCGAGAGGCCGTTGTCTCCGCCCACCCAGAGGTTGCCCTGGCGGTCCTCAAAGAGGCAGTAGAGCTCCGTGGAGGACGTTTTATAGACGGGCGTTTCTTCCGGATTTTCCGTATTGACCGGCCCCACGCCGTAGGAGCCTGCCGCCCAGAGCTGACCGCTGCGGGTGGTCAACAGCCGCGCGTGTGCAATGGGGAGGCGGCCCAGGGAAACGGGCCGGTACTCTTCGAAAGCATAGAGGAGGGAAGTGTGATCATCAAAGGCGTAGAGTTTTCCGCCGCTTTCGGCATAACTACCGTAGCAAAAGACGCCTTTCCAGTCGGGGAGGCTGACGTGCGGGTTTTGAAGGTCTGAGACGTACTGGTTTTGGACCAGGCGGCCCGCTATCCACAGCTTGCCGTCCCGTGCCTCATAGATTTGGAAGTATGGGTAGTCGCCCTCCGAGTCCCGCTTCTCATAGGGGCAGCGGGCCTCCTCCCGGATGCCGTCCTTGTAGGATAGTTTCAGCAGCAGCGTATCGCCCACGGTGGCCCAAACATAGCCCTCTGCGTCCGTGTGCAGCGCGCGGATGTTGCCGGAAATTCCATCATCTCTTACCCGGAGCCCCTGCGTGCTCCCTACCCACAATCGGCCTGTCTTATCCACTGTAAGTGCATTTACCCGGCCATACTTCTTCCAGCTTTGGAAGCGCACGCCGTCGTAGCGGGCCAGGCCGTTCCGGGTGCCTATCCACAGGGCACCATCGGCATCTTGTGTAATGGCATAAACCGTATTGGACGGCAGCCCGTCCGCCGCGCTGTAGTTCAGAAAACGCGGCACTGCAAGCAGCAGAGATACGATAAAGGCAAGGCATGTCATACCTTTACAAAGATAAGGCTTCCTCCCGAAAAAACCTTGTAAATCGGCGTTCTGTGGCGGATTCCGCCACAAAAGAGTTTTTCCAAAGGCTTACCTTTGTGCCAAACACTGAAACCTATGAAAAAGATTCTTCTCTCTCTTCTCGCTCTGCTAACCACCGTAAGCGTTTTTGCTCAGGCCGGGCTTGGTAAGGGAGAGGCGGTTGTGAACCCTACCACCAACCCCCGCCAGGCCCAAAAGCATTGTCCGCACTGTGGCATCACAATGGGCAATATCACCTACCCTTGGCAGCACGAGAACTGGTGCCCGTATTACAGAAGCCAGGGCTCAGGCAGCAGCAGCTCCTCCTCGTCCATTTCCTCATCGGTGACAGGTGCAGCCATAGGAGCCGGCGCCGCCGTTCTGGGAAGCGCTATCTCCAGTCTCATTACCAACGCTATGGACCATAGCCACGGAGATAACAACTACTACCGGAACGAATCCTTTGGCGGCCAAATATCCTTCAAGACAGAGTATTACAGCGACGACGACCACACCTGCGTGGTTCTGACGGACCCCAAGTCCGGCAAGAAGGGCATCTGGCACAACGCCTATGTCTTCAACCACAAGCGCGACCCCCAGCCCACGTCCGGTTTCTGGATTCTGCAGCCCGTGTTCGATCAAATCTATATGGGCGAACACATGAGCAAGACCTACGCCATTACCCTAAAGAAAGCGACCAAGAAGGGCGTTGAACAGCCCGAATGGGTGGTCTATGAGTTTGGCCTGGGTAACATGTGCTACAAAGGACACGCAACGGTCATCTCCCCTTTCACGGCATCGGATGTGGAGTTTTCCTTCAAGTCCGATAAAATCATGCTGCAGAAAGACAATGTCTGGAGCCTATACAAGGTGGCCCGGGCAGACCCAAAGGAAATCAAGAAGCATCCCATTATGCTGAAGCCATTGTCCGCAATTCAGTTTGACAGCATTCAGTTCTACGGCACGCAAAACTGCGTTTGGAAAAATGGTCTTGCGGGCATTATCGACGACGATGGCAAGGAACTCATTCCCGTGAAATACAAAGATGTAGGCACGGTCATCGGCAAGAAAAAATGGGCCTGGGCCCTGATGGGTGAAGGGAAATGCGGCCTGGTTAACACCAAGGGCGAAGTCATCCTCCCGTTCGAGCATGAGAGCATGCATGTGGATGAATATGGCGTATCGGCCCGGCGGAAAGGAGAAGACAAGTACTTCGTTCTTCTGGACGACGGCACCAAAACCCCGGCAATCTATGACGACATCACCTTCACCAAGGACGGTTACGTATTCGAACAAAACGGCTTGTATGGCTTTGCCTCCTCTCAGGGGAAGACGGTACTGGAGCCCGCGTTTGAGAGCATCCAGATTGTGGACAACGACCCAGATTTACTGAATTTTGGCCCGCTGGGCAGCGAGTATGTGGGTAAAAAGTTGTTCTTTGTGAAAAAGGATGGCTGCTGGGGTGCCTGTCACTGGACAGACGGACGTTACATCCTGGAACCGCTTATCCTGGAACGCAGCCAGATGTATTTATACCTGAACTCGCTGAATACGACCGACTACGTTTTCCTATCCCTGGCCAAACGCAAAGAGTACCTGAGCAAAAAGGACGAGTTTGAGACACAGGCCCAGTTCGAGGCGCGTCAGGCCGATCCCACAGCCAATGCGGCTTATGCCGATAAAAAGATGGAAGGCTTTCCGAAGGCCTTCCTGCGGGAGCAAATCAAAAAGGCAGCCGAGTCCGGAAGTGGAATGACTATCAACTGGCACGCGTACGATGCCGACAAAGGGGCTTTCCCTTTCACCAGCAATCTCTCGCCCATCCCCATCTATTATTTACCCGTACCCATTGAGGAAGGCCCGGCTTTCCGTGAAGCGCTTGCATCGGTCCGGACCAAAGACCTGCTGCAGACGGCAACGCTGTTTATCTATCAGCACTTTGCGCAAATCGGGGAAATGGACATCACCCTGCCGGGCGGCAAAACCTATCATTACGTAAACCCGGGCCTGGAAGGCTATACCGGACCCATTGTTAAATACTCAGATTTTTATTGATTATGAAACGTTTAGCTATTCTAGCGCTGACCCTGCTCGTATCGGCCCCCATGTTTGCCCAGAAGAACGATAACCTGGGGAAGAAGTATGGCAATTATGAAATCAAACTGACCAAAGACAAATGGACCAGTGAGGCCGTTGTGTCGGCTATCTGGGACAACGCCACCGGCGTCTGGGTTACCGCTCCCAAGCTCAAGAACAAAGAAGGTTCGCTGGTCTTCCTTCCCAATACCGACGTGGATTTTATCCAAGGAGAGGACTATGTCCCGGAGGCGCAGGGACTGGTGGTTGTGGGGAACGGCTACCGATATGACAAGGGAGTGGAGAATCCCAAACAAAAATGGCTCATCCGGGGAGCCGGCGTATTCAGAATAGAAGATGATAAACTTGTCCCTGTAGTGGTCTCGGGCGATGCGCTTGATGTGGCCTACCTCTGGGAAGCCCGTTACACTATTTTTAGGGTTATCCCCGGCCATAAACTCATACTTGGAGCATTTCACCCCAAAGACAAAGAAGGTTATTCCATCTTTAACTTAGAAGGAGAACGCCTGTACAACGACCTGAAAGATTGGGAGTTCAAGGGAGAGCCCAGCCTGTACATCCAGCTGGAAGACGGCTCCTGGCATCACCTGGACCCCGCCGACGGCAGCATGGTAGACTAAGCCGCCCCCGGGTCCCGGTGATTATACTCTACGCCGCAGCAAGCACTTTTGCCCAAAAACGCTTGCCGCGGCGTTTTGCGTGACGTGGCAGCCAGCAAAAAACGCCAAAAGTGCTGGCTGTCAAGTAGCCCACCCCTTCCTCCTGTCGGTAAACTGATTACTTTATATTAATAAAGGGAAGGGCGCCGCCGCCGTTGTATTCGGGGAGCTTGCCGTCCCATTTCTGGATGGCGTCCTGCTGCACCAGGAGGGCGTTCAGGGACGCGGCCACCGTGCGGTTGTAGTAGGCTTCGCCGTCGGCCTTGATCTTGAGGGCCTGGGCTTCACCTTCGGCCTTGGCAATCTCGATCTTGGCGTTGGCCTCGGCCTCTTTTACCTGGTTCTCGGCGCGGAGGGCGCTCTGGATGGCGGCGTTCTTGGCGTCAATCATCTGACGGAGGCTCTCCGGAGGGGTAATCTGGGAGGTGAACTCCTGCACCACAAAGCCTTCTTCTCCCAGCGAGGTGTCCAGCATGGCCCGGACTTCGGCTTCAAACTTGGCGCGGCTGGCCATGAGTTCGTCGGAGGTGTAGTTGTTGGCGGTGATGCGGTAGGCGTCGTAGATGCAGGTGCGCATATAACCGGCCTCGATATCGGCCAGGGGCTTGCGGTATTTGGTAAAGATTTCCGTGGCCTTGTCGCGGTTCACCATGTAGGCCAGGGTGGGGTCCATGCTGAAGGTGGCGGCATCCTTGGTGGTAACGGTGAAGGCGGGATAGTCTACACGCTGTACGTAGACGGGGTAGGTGAAGATATCCGTGGTGAAGGGATTAATGAACACCAGACCGTTGACGGGCTGGGTGATGAGCTTGCCCTGCTCCGTGAGGGAGAATTTCTTGAACTTGATACCCACCTCGGAGTTGTCGATGAGCTTGCAGCAGCTGGCACCGCAGATGATCAGGACCAGGATGGTGGCGGCAATGATCAGGAAGGTCTTGCCGGGCTTGTTAAGTTTGTTGCTTGTCATGGCTATTGGTTTTTAAAAAACCCCGGTGACATTGCTGACGCCGGGGTTGTGATTTTGCTGGTTAAAAAGGCCTAGAGATTGGCGTTCTCCTTTTTCCAGTCGGCTACGGCGGGAACGATACCGAGGGTAACAATCTCGTCGCGCATCTTTACGAGGTGCTCGTAGGAAGCCTGGAGGGCAGCCATTTCCTCGGGGGTACCCTGAGGGTTGGTGAAGTGGCAACCGGTAGCGTCAATGACGGTGGGCATGGCCATCATCACGTTCTTGTACTCGGCGTTGTTCACATAGGTGCCGGCGGGCCATTCGAACTTCTGGCCACCCATAGCGGCCTCGATCATCTTCACGGCCTGGTAAGCGGGGCTCTGGAAGGAGCTGCGGCCACGGAGCTTGATGATGTTGGAACCACCCTGGATGGTGTTGTGCTTGATTTCCTCGAAGCGCTCGGCGCTGAGACCCATCTCCGCGAGGGGCTTGCCGTCAATCTTCACGTGGGAAGCGAACACGGCCATGGCCTCACCGTGACCGCCATAGGTGCGGGCACCGGTAACCTTGTACTGAGGCACGTTGAATTCCTGGGCCAGGGCTTCCTGCAGACGGGTGCTGTCCAGAGCGGCCAGGGAGGTGAGCTGGGTGGGCTTGAGGCCGGAGTGGATGAGGGCGGTGAGAGCGGTCACATCGGCCGGGTTGAAGATCACCACCACGAACTTGGCGTCCGGGCAGTACTTCTTGATGTTGTCACCGAACTCGGCGGCAATCTGGCAGTTACCCTTGAGGAGGTCTTCACGGGTCATACCCTCTTTACGGGGTGCACCACCGGAAGAGATGATGTACTTGGCATCCTTGAAGGCAACGGCGGGATCGATGGTGGCGGTGAGGTTGATACCCTCGAAAGCGCAGTGGTCCATCTCTGCAAGAACACCCTTGAGGCCGGGCTCAAAGATATCGTACAGGCAAATGTTGGGAGTAAGACCAAGCATAGCGGCGGTCTGGACCATGTTGGAACCAATCATTCCAGCAGCACCTACAATCAGGAGTTTTTCGTTAGTTAAAAATTTCATAATAACTAAAATTTATAATTTCAACTTTTTACTTTCAATCCACCTTCATCACAAAAAAACACACCCTACGTTACCCCCTCCCTAAATCCCTCCCTCGGGGAGGGACTTTTGTCGGCCTTCGGCCTCCGATTTTGTTCCCTATTCTTATCTGATGATAAAAGGCGCTTTAAAAAGCAGCCACAAAGATACTAATTTATATGGAAAGATGCGTTGGAATTGACAAAAATGCGTTATCTTTGCGACTGAAAATTGTAACAATTAGTATGGAGCCTCCCAGTCAGGTCAAGTCCAACCAGTTAGCGGGCGTCGGTTCAGACGACCCTCTGTCGCGATTGTATACCCTTGAATGCTAAAAAACCCGGTGCCCTTGGGGCATGCGGGCGGCTTTGTATTGTTGTTCGAACCAAACCATAAATGGGACTTTATTTAAAGAAGAAACTTGACAACGACGCCACCATCGGAGTGTGGCAAATCACAGAATCGGAGGAGGAGCTCACCCGCCTGAGCGCCACCCCCACGGACGAGATGGAAGAGATCTCGTTCATCAAAAGCGAATCGCTTCGCAAGCAGCGCCTGGCCGTGCGCGCCCTCCTGAACGCCCTCTTTGACGAAAAGGTGTACCTGAGCCACCACGACAACGGCAAACCGTACCTGGAGAACAACGCGGTCAATATCTCCATTACCCACACGGAAAAATACGTAGCCGTCATCCTCCACGAGGAAGAAGACTGCGGCATAGATATCGAATCCCTGGACCGGGACTTCTCGGCCGTGGAAAAGAAAGCCCTGAGCGAAGAGGAAATCGAGGACCTCGAGGAAGAGAAGCGCAACGAGCAGCTAGCCATCTACTGGTGCGCCAAGGAAGCCATCTTCAAACTGCTGAGCCGCTACAATGTGGACTTCGCCGAACAAATCGAGATCGAGCGCTTCCGCCCCCGCGGAGAAGGCGAGCTGGAGGCCACCTTCATGGACAAGAACGAGGACGAACAGGACTTCAAACTGGAGTATATGACCTTCGACCGCCACGTCCTGGTTTGGGTGGTAGGAGACTAACTGTTGAAAACTTTTTACCCCGTGTAACACAAGGGTTATATTTTAGAATTTTTAAAAATTAAATATTTTTGTAAGCTGTTAATCTTCAATGAATTAACAGCTTAATTTGTTCTCTGTTGATAACTTTTTCTTGCGAAATCGTGGGAAAGTTGGCCAGAATAGTATAATTTTGTTCCCGAGGGGAAAGGCCCCAGTATTAACACGAACTAGAAACTAGAACTAGACCTATGGTTAAGAGTGTATTAAAACGTGACGGTCGCCGTGTAGATTTCAACAACCAAAAGATTGTTGCGGCCATCCTGAAGGCCATGGATGTGACCGATGCCGGTGAGGATATCGTCCTCGCTGCCCAGATTGCCCAGACGATTTCCGAGCTGGACAAGGATGTCATGACCGTGGAAGAAATCCAGGAAGTAGTAGAAAACCACCTGATGAACAGCCCCCGCCAGGAGGTTGCCAAGGAATATATCCGTTACCGCAACAAGCGTAATATCGCACGTAAGGCCAAGAGTAACGAAATCTTCGAAACCATTATCCAGGCCCAGTCCAACGATATCACCCGTGAGAACGCCAACATGAACGCGGACACGCCCGCGGGCATGATGATGAAGTTTGCCTCGGAAGCTACCAAGAGCTACGTGGACGAGTGCCTCCTGAGCGACCCTGTCCGCGAGGCTGTAGCCAACAACTACATCCATATCCACGATAAGGATTACTATCCCACCAAGTCCCTCACCTGCATCCAGCACCCCCTGGACAAGATCCTTGAGCACGGCCTCAAGGCAGGACACGGCGAGTCCCGTCCCGCCAAGCGCATCGAGACCGCCAGCGTGCTGGCCTGCATCTCCATGGAAACCGTCCAGAACGAGATGCACGGTGGCCAGGCCATCCCTGCCTTCGATTTCTATCTGGCACCCTACGTGCGCAAGACCTTTGAAGAAGAGGTGGACAAGGCAGCCGACCTGTTCAACGCAGACCTCGCAGACGTGAAGGAAAAGAAGGTGGACGATTATATCAAGAGAGACCTGATTGGCCTCCAGGGGAAAGACCGCGCCTACCAGCACGCCATCAACCAGACTGTAAACCGCGTACACCAGGCCATGGAAGCCTTTGTTCACAACATGAACACCATCCACAGCCGTGGCGGCAACCAGGTTGTGTTCTCCTCCATCAACTACGGTACCGATACGTCGGCAGAAGGCCGCTGCATCATCCGTGAGATCCTGAACACCACCTACGAGGGCGTGGGCAACGGCTCCACCGCCATCTTCCCCATCCAGATCTGGAAGAAAAAGCGGGGCGTTTCCTACCTGCCGGAAGATCCTAACTATGACCTCTATAAATTTGCCTGCAAGGTTTCGGCCCGCCGTTTCTTCCCCAACTTCCTCAACCTGGACGCCACCTACAACCAGGACGAGGCCTGGAAAGCAGACGATCCCAAGCGTTACGAGCACGAGGTAGCCACCATGGGTTGCCGCACGCGCGTGTACGGTAATAAGTTCGGTCCCAAGACCTCCATCGGCCGCGGTAACCTGAGCTTCACCACCATCAATATCGTAAAACTGGCCATCGAGGCCATGAACGAGGAGTCCGACAAGAACCTCCGCATCCAGAAGTTCTTCAAGAAGCTGGATTGGGCCCTGGACATTGCCGCCCGTCAGCTCAACGAGCGTTACGAGTTCCAGAAGACCGCCCTCAAGAAGCAGTTCCCGCTGCTGATGGCCGGCCTCTGGCTGGGCAGCGAAAAGCTGGAAGACAACGACACCATCGAGTCCGTCATCAACCAGGGTACCCTGTCCATCGGCTTCATCGGCCTGGCCGAATGCCTGATCGCCCTTGTTGGCAAACACCATGGAGAAAGCGAAGAAGCCCAGGAGCTGGGTCTCCGCATCATCTCCCACATGTCCGAGAAGATCAACGGCTACGCCGAGACCTTCCAGCACAACTTCACCTTCCTGGCCACTCCGGCAGAAGGCCTCTCCGGCAAGTTCACCAAGCGGGACAAGAAGACCTTCGGCGTGCTGCCCGGCATCACGGACAAGGACTACTACACCAACTCCAGCCACATTCCGGTGTACTATCACTGCACTCCGGAGCACAAGGCCAAGATTGAGGGCCCGTACCACAAGTACGAGAACGCCGGCCACATCTTCTATGTAGAAGTAGACGGTGACGCCACCCACAACCCCGAGGCCATCATGCGCATCGTGGACCTCATGGACAAGTACGACATTGGCTACGGCTCCGTGAACCACAACCGCAACCGCTGCATGGACTGCGGCTACGAGAACGCCGACGACAACCTCACCGAGTGCCCCCACTGCCACGGTCATCACATTGACACCCTGCAGCGCATCACCGGTTACCTGGTAGGTACCACCGACCGCTGGAACTCCGGTAAACTTGCCGAATTACACGACCGAGTGATTCACAAATAGCCGGCGGCTATTTGTAAATCAAAGATTTATTCACGTTACCCCTCCCCGAAACCCCCTCCCTCGGGGAGGGGACTTATTATGAAGATTCGAGTTTTAGAGATTCTGCACCAGACAATGGCCGACGGACCTGGTTTCCGGACGGCCATTTACTGTGCCGGCTGCAAGCATGCCTGCAAGGGCTGCCACAACCCCGAGAGCTGGGATTTCAAGGCGGGCCGATGGATGGACGTGGAAGAACTGCTGGAGGTCATCAAGTCCGACGACCTGTCGGATGTAAGCTTCAGCGGCGGAGACCCCTTCTACCAGGTAGAGGCCTTCACGGAGCTGGCACGCCGCATCAAGGAAGAGACCCACAAGACCATCTGGTGCTGGACGGGCTTTACCCTGGAGGAAATCCAGGCCTCGGCCCAGCTGTCGCAGCTTCTGCCCTATCTGGATGTGCTGGTAGACGGTCCCTTTATCCTGGAACAGCGGGACACGGACCTTCTGTTCCGCGGCAGCCCCAACCAGCGTATCATCTATTTACACGGAAAGCCGCCGGAGGATGACATCCCCGGTACCGTAGCGCTGGAACCTTTGCGCTAGCGCTTTAACCAGTTTTCGGGATTTTGGGGGTCTGAACCCTTCCACAATTCAAAGTGGAACAGGTCTTCCCCGCCAATGGTATCCACCGTGCCCACTTCCTGGCCGGTGGTTATTTTTTGTCCGGCCTTGACCGACACGGAGCGGAGCTTGCTGTAGAGGGTGAAGTACTCTCCGTGGTTGACCAGCACGCACTGGTTATAGCCGGGCAGCACCACAATCTGGCTCACGGTGCCGTTGAACACGGCTTTGACCGGAGCTCCGCGGCGCACCACCAGCGTGACGCCGTTGTTCTGGGGCAGCTGGACGTTCTGGTACACCGGATGGAAGTGCTTGCCAAAGCGCTCCACAATGGTGCCTTCTACCGGCCAGGGCAGTTTGCCCTTGTTGGCGGCGAACTCGTTGGAGAGCTTGGTATCGATGGTGGTGGAAGTGGTCTTGGAGCCGCTGCTGCTCTTCTTCTTGCCGCCACTGGCGGTCTGCTTCTTGGTCTGCTGGCGGATGAGGTCGGCTATCTTGCGGTTGAGTTCTTCCTTCTGGCGGTTCTTCTCCTTGAGCTGCTTCTCGTAGGTCTTGCGGTCCTTCTTGAGCTTGTTCACCATCTTGGAGGCGTCGCCTTCTTCCGAACGCAGCTGCGTGCGCTCGTCCACCACCTTCTTCCGGACCGTTTCGGCCTCGGCCTTTAATTTATTAAGGCGGGTTTTCTGCACCTGAAGCTCTTCTTCGGCCTCTTTCAACTTGAGGGCCTGCTGGTTCATCTGGGCCGACAGGTTGCGCAGGTACCCGAAGCGGTTGAAAGCCTGTCCCACGGAGTTGCTGGACAGCACGTACATGTACCACAGGCGGCTGTCACGGTTCTTGTAGGCGCCCTTTACCAGGCGGGAATAGTAGTAGGCCAGGGTGTCGCGGCGGGCCTGGACGCGGTTAAGCTCCTTCTGACAGATGCGCAGGGAGTCGTTCAGGAGCTTGAGGGTTTGGTCGTAGCTGGCAATGAGCTGCTCGCGGGCCGATATCTTGCGCCGTACCAGGGTAAGGCTGCTGAGGGCCTCCGAGCTGCTCTTGCTGTTCTGGCTGAGTTTGCGGTTGAGGAGTTCGATGTCTTTCTCCAGCTGGGCGCGCTGGCTTTCCAGGCGCTTCACGGACGAGTTCTGCGCCCCGGCGCCGATGGCGCAGAGGAGCAGGAGCCCTATGAGGAGAAACTTTCTCATTGCTTTTTGGCGGCATCGTCCAGGCGCTGGGCCTGGTTGCGGTAGACTTTGGCGGTATCGGCCTCTCCCAGGGCCTCCAGCACGGTGGCATAGTGGCGCAGGATGACGGCGCTCTCTTTGCCGCCGTAGAGCATGGCGTGCTTAAAGAAGGGCTTGGCCTCCAGATCCTTTCCCATCAGGTGCAGGATCCAGGCAAAGGTATCCAGGTACGTGGCGTTGTCCGGTTCCTGCTCTACCGTTTTCTTGGACATGGTATACGCCTTCTTGAGCTCTTTCCCCTCCAGGCTCAGGTAATACGCATAGTTATTGAGGACCGGAGCGTAATTGGGGTTGATCTTGAGGGCGTTCTTGTAGGCTTTGTAGGCGTTCTTGGAGTCTCCCAGGGAGTGATAGGCGTCTCCCAGCTGGCTCCAGGCGTTGACGCAGATGTTCTTGTCCTTGGGATAGCGGTCCAGCAGCATCTTGCTGGTAGTTACGATGGCATCGTAGTCTTCCAGGTTGTAGCTGCCCAGGTTGGCGTAATCCAGGAAGGCCAGCTCGTCAAAGCGGGTGTAGGCCTGCATGGCCAGGTCCCGCATTTCTTCCCACTGGCTCTGCAGCTGCAGATACTGCATATAGGTGGCCGTATGCTGGATGCTGCCGGGATAGAGCTGGGCGTTCTTCCGGAACCACTTGCCAGCCTCCTCTTCCCGCCCGGTACTATAATAATACGTGCCGATGGTGGAGATGAGGGTGCTGTCTGTAGGATGGGCGGCCGAAGCCTTGAGGGCCAGGGAGTCAAAACCGGCCCGGTGGATCTGGAGGATCTTGGGGTCCAGGGAACGGGTGAGGTTGCCCAGGTACATGCTCTTGCTCTGGACCGGCACGTCCTCCGAAGAGAAGAAGGGCTCCAGGGTCTTGAAATAGTCCGGATAGCGGCGCAGATGGCGGTACACCTCCGACTTGCCCAGGATGGCGGGAACATAGCCGCTGTCCAGCGACAGGGCTTCCTCGTAGCGCACCAGGGCCAGGGAGTCCTTGTAGTCGGCCAGGTAGAAATCTCCCAGCATGGACAGGACCGAGGGCACGGAGTACTGCTCGTTGAACTTTTCCAGGAGGGCGGCTCCTTCTTCCTGCCGGCCCATGGCGGTGTAGACGTCGTATCGGGTGCGGATCACTTCTTCCGAAAGACCGCGCTGCTTCTCAATCTCGTCCAGGGCGGTGAGGGCCTTCGCGTATTGCTGGTTCTGGAGATAGAGGTCCAGCAGGTCGTAATGCGTGCCGTTGTTGTCCGGGAAATCCCGGACCATGGCCTCGTAGAGTTCGATTCCCTTCTGGGGCTGGTCCTGGAGGATCTGCAGACGGGCCTGCAGCCGGCGGTACCAGTAGTTGGTGCTGTCCAGGGCCACGGCCTTCTCACTGGCCTGCGTAGCGGCAGCCAGGTCTGTATCCCGCAGGGCCGACAGGGCCAGGTAGTACCAGACGGCGTCGTTGCCGGGCTGGGCCACCGAAAGGGTGTGCAGCAGCTGGCGTGCCTGTTTGTTTTGACCGTTGGTATAGAGGGTGACCGCATCCACCAGATTGGCGTCCGTTTCCTGGGCGGGAACGGGGAGCGCGCAAAAACACGCAAGAACTAGGGTCACGAGGATTTTTTTCATTTTGCAAAAATACGGGTTTTTCTTATATTTGTTCTCCACTAAAACAAATTTCGGACCCCTTTTGAAACGTTTTTGGTCAAATCTGCATCTTATACAGTGGACAAGAGATGAAGAATCTCCTGGCGGAGCATCGTCCCCGGAGCGGCTGGCCGCCGCTTGCAAGGAGGGAGACCGCGGCGCCCAAAAGCGTTTGTTTGATTCCCTGGCCCCCAAGATGATGGCGGTTTGCCTTCGGTATATGGGCAATCGGGAAGACGCGGAAGATGTTCTGCAAGAAGGATTTATCTCTTTGTTTACCAAGTTGGGCAGTTATGAAGGAGCAGGCTCCTTCGAAGGGTGGGCAAGAAGAATCTTTATCAACACTGCACTGATGCATCTCAGAAAAACAGATGCCCTGGGCCTGAGCGACGATATCAGCGAAGCCCACGGCCTGTTTACAGAAGAAGCCACGCCCCTTGAGAAAATGGGGTATAAGGAACTGGTCCGGCTCATAGAAGCCCTGCCTCCAGACGCCCGAACGGTCTTCAACATGTATGTAGTGGAAGGTTATTCCCACAAGGAAATCGCCCAGGAACTGGGATGCACGGAAGCCACCTCGCGCTCCAAATTGCAACGCGCAAGGCTTCGCCTGCAGGAAATGATAAAAGAAGCAAAATGACAGAGAAAGAATTCGACATACAAGTAAGGAACCTCTTACAGAACGCTCAGGAGCCCGTCTCTCCCAAGGTTTGGGAGGGCGTGGAAGCCGCGCTTAACAAGCCGGCCCGCGTGATCCCGCTGCGTTTCTGGGGTTACGCCTGCGCCCTGGCTGCCGCTGCGGCCGTTGCGCTCTTCGTGTTCCTGAAGCCCGCCGCCCCTGTTGTAGAACCCGCACATTCTAACCCTTCTATATTTATGTCTGAGGCATCCGGGGAAACGGTGCCCCAAACGGAGGTTGTTCCCGTCCAGGAAGAAACTCCCGTCCAGCTGGAACAGCTTCCCCGGAGAAGACCTCTTCTGCTAGCCCAGGCACAGCCGACCGTTACTGAGGAGTCTGCTCCGGTTATCGAGGAGGAAGCTCTCGTTGCAGAAGAGGCTCCCGTTGTGGAGGAAGCCCCCGCTATGGAGGAGCAAGCCCCCGTATCGGCCCTTACCCAGAAGCCACAGGAAAATGACCAGACTCTGCTGAACCAGATGGCCTTTGAAGAAGAAAAGGCCTCCCGTCCGGCAGCCGGTGGCGTTTCCCTTACGGCTTTTGGCAACGTGCAGGGAGCGCAGCGGGGTGGTATCCACGGAGATTTCCACCGCTATGGCGCCCCGGCCCTCAACGCCGGCGTGGGCATCTACAATGAAACCCCGGAGGTCCGCTTCAGCCTGCCGTTCTCGGCCGGTCTGGGCGTACAGTTCAACCTCAACCAGCACTGGGCCCTGGGCACCGGCATCCGCTACACCAACCTGCAGCGCACGTTTGTGGGAGACTTCAAGGGAGAAGGCTTCTACCTGGCCCAGACGGACATTGACAACCAGCAGCACTGGCTGGGCGTACCTGTGAACGTGTATTACAACTTTGTCAACACCAACCGCTGGCGCATCCACGCCTTTGCGGGCGGGTCGGCCGAATGGTTGCTGGACAACCACTTCCTCATTCACAGCAGCCCCAGCGACATCCACCACCACATGAAGGGTGAGTACACCCAGTGGTCCGGTGCCGCCGGTCTGGGCGTAGAGTTCAAGATTACCCCGTTCCTGGGTCTCTACATTGACCCCAGCTTCCGCTACTTCTTTAACACAGAGCGTCAGCCGCGGTCCCTGCGCACCATCCAGCCTCTCCGCTTTGACCTGGAGGCCGGCCTGCGCTTCTCTTTTGGAAAATAAGATTAATCAGGATAGATCCCAAAGAAGGCCGATCCACTGCCCGACATAGCGGCATAGATCGCGCCTTTTTTGTATAGTTCCGCCTTTACGGACGCCAGGGCCGGATACTTGACAAACACGGTTTGCTCAAAGTCGTTTTCCAGGCAGTCCTTCCAGCTGCTCACCGGACGGTGCAGGATCTCTTTCAGCGGAACTTCCGGCTCCCGGGGGACGATGCCCCGGTATGCATCGGCCGTAGAGACGGCTATGCCTTCCGGAATGAACACTTCTATGTGATATCCCTTCATATCCAACTCAAAGGGCTCCAGCACTTCTCCTCGGCCGCTTCCAAACATGGGGCGGTTGTAGATAAAGAAAGCGCAGTCGCTGCCCAGTTGAGCGGCATAGGAAGCCAGTTCCTGGTCCGTCAGATCCAGGTTGACCAGGGTGGAGATCATTCTTAGGGCAAAGGCGGCGTCCGAGGAGCCGCCGCCCAGGCCGGCCCCCACCGGAGAGAGTTTCTCCAGGTAAATCTTCATGGGAGGGAGATCATAGTGGGCACTGAGCAGGAAATACGCCTTGGCCGTGAGGTCCTTGAGGGGATCCCAGTCCACGCCTTCCCGGCGGGCCAGGGTGATCATGAGCTTTCCGTCTTCTGAGATGGCCTGGGTGAGGGAAGGATAGCGCTCCCGGAGGTCCGAGAGGATGCGGCTGTAGTCGTCTCCGGTGATGATCTCCAGGCGGTCGGCTATGCCGGGGTAGGGCAGGAAGAGGGTCTCCAGGTCGTGGTACCCGTCTTCCCGTTTCCGAAGGACCTTCAGTCCCAGGTTAATCTTGACGTTGGGATAGCAAATCATGTTCACAAATTTAATCAAGAATCGTAAGAAACACACAAAATACCGTCTCAAACAACACAACTTTTTTTACGATTGTAGGATTTCTCGCCTCCTTTTCCCACCTTGCCAGCCACAAAACTTGTGAGCTATGCGTAAGTTGATTGGACTACTAAGCCTTGTATGCGCCTTCTCCTGCCAGGAACCGCTGGTGGACTCCCTCCCCCGTTATATGCGGGAGCAGGGCCGCCACTCCCAGGTGGTGCCCGGGGACACATCGGCCCGCCCGGTGCCCGGCACGGATCCTTCGCTGCCGGAGTATGTGCCTACCGTCTATGCCACAGCCCTGCATTTCCGGGACTCGGTGAACTGGCGCCTGGACAGTCTGGGTGCAGCGGACGTCCTTTTTTTTAAGGATGGCGAACTGGTGCAGCGCGTGCCCGTTCCGTCGCCGCCCGACCCGGAGCGCCACCGCATCTGGCACGGCCAGCTGTGGACCGACTACACCGACGGGAACGAGACCGTGCTCCTATGCAACGGGACCGAGCGCTTCCGCTACCAGGGAGAAGAGCAGCTACGGGGCTTTCTCATTGTGGATGGGGATGTTCACACCCTTGGACAAAGCCCGGGAAACGGCGGATTCTCTTACCGGATCAACGGCAAGACCGTCTTTTCCCGAGACAAGGGCAGTGTGCTGGGAAACCCCTCCTCCGGGGCCTGGGAAGGCGGTGCGCTGTACCGGGACGGGGAGGAGATTTACTACAGCTGTCGCATCGGCCGGGATTATCACGTGATGCAGGGGGGCCAGACCTTCCGCATCATCCCCGCCGGTTCTTCCGACGCCCTGTACGACCTGAGGGTCCGCGGGGGACACCTCTGGCGGGCCGAAAAGCACGCTGGCACGCTGGTCCTGCTGTGCGATGACCGGGTGGCGTCCCTGAGCTTTTCGGCCACAGACCTGCTCTCCTGCCAGCTGGTTCCTTCCGGCGACCAGGCCGTGATCCTGGGCAAAGGTCGCATGGGAGGCGGCTGGTTTTCCTTCTGGATGGCTCCTTTCGATACCGGAATACCCATCACCAAGGGAATGGGCCGATCGGCCCAAAGCGAACTGTGCTACCGGGATCCCAACATCTTCTTTGCCGATGTCAATGCCGATGGATTCCTCCATCAGCTCCTGCTGGACGGCGTAGATGTGGGCATTCCCACCAACACCTTCTCCTGTCCCCTGCCCCTGGCCCTCTATCCGGCCAAGGGCCACTATGCCGCCGCCCTTACCCGGAACGGAGAGGGGCCCCATCTCCTCTTGTACGACGGGAAAACGGTTCCCCTTTCCTTCAACGGCTATTTCACCTCTGTCATCATTGAATAAAAACTATGCTGGTCAACATTCACGGGGCCAAATGCGTGGGCATTGAGGCCGTTCCAGTGACCGTCGAGGTCAACATCACCCTGGGCATAGGCATACACTTGGTCGGCTTGGCCGATGCCGCGGTCAAGGAGAGCCTCCTGAGAACCGTCACGGCCCTGCAGGCCAAAGGCTTCCACGTGCCGGGAAAAAAGATTGTGATTAACCTGGCGCCGGCCGATATGCACAAGCAGGGCAGCGGCTACGACATTCCCATCGCGCTGGGCATCATTGCCGCCTCCGAGCAGCGTTCGCTTCCGATTCTGGAAGAGTATCTCATGATGGGAGAACTGGGCCTGGATGCCAGCGTAAGACCGGTAAGCGGGGCCCTCCCCATGGTGGAACTGGCCCGGAAACTGGGCTACAAGGGTTGTATCCTGCCCGAGGAAAGCGCCCTGGAGGCTGTGGATTACACCGACACGCTGCTCTTTGGCGTACGCACCCTGGACGACGTCCTGCGCATCCTCTCCGGGGACGAGGACGTGTCGGACCTCCTGATCTGGAATACCGAAACGTACCACCGGGCACGGACCCGGCAGCCGTCAAAGGAAAACGGCTATATGGATTTTGCCGAGATCCTGGGCCAGGAGGGAGCCAAGCGCGGGGTGGAAATTGCCTGTGCAGGAGGGCACAACGTTCTTCTTATTGGGGCCCCCGGGAGTGGGAAGAGTTCCATTGCCAAGGCGCTGGCGGGCATCCTGCCGCCCATGACGCGGGAAGAGAGCGCCATCACCTCCAAGGTGTATTCGGTGGCGGGCCGATCCAGCGGCGGCGTGGGACTCATGCGCACGCGGCCCTTCCGGGCGCCGCACATATCGGCCTCCAAGGCGGCCATGCTGGGGGGCGGCAGCGGCGACAACATCCTGCCCGGGGAGGTCTCCCTGGCCACCAACGGGGTGCTCTTTGCCGATGAATTCTGCGAAGCTCCCAAATCTACCCTGGAGGCCCTGCGGGGTCCCATGGAAGACCGCAAGGTGACCATCTCCCGCCTCAAGGCCAAGATTGAGTACCCGGCCTCCTTCATGCTGGTGGCGGCCTCCAATCCCTGCCCCTGCGGATATTACGGGGAGGGCGACCGCTGCACCTGCACCCCGGGCCAGCGCCTCACCTACCTCTCCAAGCTCTCGGGGCCAATTATGGACAGAATAGACATCCAGCTCTGGGTTCATCCGGTGGAGACCACGGTGCTGGTGCGGGGCGGGAAGGCGGAGGCATCGGCCCAGATTGCGGAGCGGGTGCTGCGCGCGAGGGAAATCCAGCGGGAGCGCTTCGAGGGCAGCGGCATCTTTACCAATGCCGAGATGTCTTCCAAGCAGCTGGAGACCTTCTGTCCGCTGGACGAGGCCTGCATGGTGCTGCTGGAGCGGCTCATTGACAAGCTGGGGCTCAGCGCCCGGGCCTACACGCGCATCATCAAGATTGCCCGCACCATTGCCGATCTTTCCGGCGGCGGCCCCATTCTTCCCGCTCACCTGTCCGAAGCCGCCAGTTACCGCTTCTTGGACAGGCGGAATATCCTGGATTTGTAGTATCTTTGTGGCATGAAACACGAGATTGTCATAGCGGGTCTGGAAGACCTGGAGCGGGCGGCCAAGGAGTTCTTGGGCGCCATCGGCGGCAACACGCTCATTGCGTTTTATGCGCCCATGGGGGCCGGGAAGACCACTTTCACCACCGCCCTCTGCAAGGTGCTGGGCGTACAGGAAGACGCCGTAAGCTCCCCCACTTTTGCCATCGTCAACGAGTACCGCGGCGGCCTGGGACAGCCCATCTTCCACTTTGACTTCTACCGCATCGAAAACCCGGCCGAAGCCCTGGACATCGGCCTGTATGACTATCTGGATTCCGGTTATCTGTGTCTGATGGAATGGCCGGAAAACATTGAAGGCCTCTTACCGGAAGAGACCCTCAAGATTTCTATTTCCGTGCAGCCGGACGGTTCCCGTCTGGTGAGCTGGGAAGACTAAAGACTCCTTACCGCCGCCTCCATTTCTTCTTCCCTTCCGGCCGGAATCACCGGGGACAGGAAGGAAAGCATCTGGAGCATGCGGGCCTCGGCTTCGGGGATGCCTCGGGAGCGCATGTAGAAAAGTTCATCGGGATTGAGCTGCCCCACGGTGGCGCCGTGGGAGCACTTGACGTCGTCTGCGTAAATCTCCAGCTGGGGTTTGGTTTCCACCTTGGCCTCCGGCGTCAGCACAATATTGTGGTTTTCCTGGTAGGCTTCGGTCTGCTGGGCGTCCGGGGCCACCACGATGGTGCCGTCAAAGTGCACCTGGGCCTGCCCGCCGGCAATGCCGTTGATGAGCTGGGTGCTCTTGCAGCCAGCCGCCCTGTGATGCATCACAATGCGGAAATTCACTTTTTCATCGGCCCGGCAAAGGTAGAGGGCCTTGATGTGGGCCTCAGCGCCCGGGCCCACGAGGTCGATGCCCAATTCTATGTCACGGCTCTCCCCCGGCAGCACCACAAACTGAAGCTCCAGCTTTTCGCCGGCCTTCACCTGGTACTGTCCCGCAGGAGGTGCGATATAATGTCCGTGGCCCATGCTAGAACTGGTCAAATCCTTTGGATTCAATGGCTTCTATGAGTTCGCGGCCGCCGGTTTTCACAATGCGGCCGGCCTTGAGCACGTGCACCACGTCCGGCTGCACATATTCAAGGAGTTTGTGGTAGTGCGTAATGATGATGGCGCTCTTCTGCGGGCTGCGGAGGGTGTTCACTCCGTCGGCCACAATCTTGAGGGCGTCCACGTCCAGGCCGCTGTCGGTCTCGTCCAGGATGGAGAGGTCCGGCTCCAGCAGGGCCATCTGGAAAATCTCGTTGCGCTTCTTTTCGCCTCCGGAGAAGCCCACGTTTACCTCGCGTTTGGCAAATTCCGTCTTCATCTGCACCAGGGCCATCTTTTCCTTCATCAGCTTGAGGAAGTCTCCGGCTTTCATTTCGGCCTGTCCCTGGGCCTTGCGCTTGGCGTTGACGGCGGCCTTCATGAAGGCCGTGATGGTAACGCCGGGAATCTCAATGGGGTACTGGAAACTCAGGAAAAGGCCGGCCCAGGCGCGCTCCTCGGGGGTCATGGCCAGCAGGTCCTGTCCCTTGTAAAGGATGCTGCCCTCGGTGACTTCGTAGTCCGGACGGCCCGTCAAAACCGCGCTCAGCGTGCTCTTTCCGGCACCGTTGGGGCCCATGACGGCATGCACCTCACCGGGGTTGATATCCAGGTCTATTCCCTTGAGGATTTCCTTGTCCCCAATGCGGGCGTGCAGGTTTCTGATCTCAAGCATTTCTTCTGTAGAGTTTAATCCAGGTGATGAGCGACCACAGGCCGTTCACCAGGTACAAGGCACATACAATAGGCATAAATACATTGCCCACGCTCAGGTGCAGGATAATCTGGGTCACGTTGACCGCCAGCCATACCAGCCAGCAGTCCCACTTCTTGAGGGAACTCAGCAGCTGGGCCAGCAGGATGAGGGCGGTAACCACGGAATCCAGATAGGGATGAGGGTCGGTGGGGAAGAGGGTATCCAGCAGCCAGCCCCAGGCAAAAGCCACCAGCAGTACGCCCAGCACGCAGAGAACACGCTCCCTTCCGGTTAGCATGGACACGCGGAGGGCCCGGTGGTCCTGCGAGCTGCGCTCGGAGCTCTTGGGATGCGTCCAGCGGTAGTGGCCCATGATGTTGATGGCCAGCGACACCGGCTGCAGCATCAGGTTGGCATAGAGGTTCTTGTTCCAGAAAAGCAGGAACAGGGCGGCCGTGTACAGGTAGCCCACCCAGAAATTGTATTTGGAGTTTCGGCCGGCCAGGAACACACAGATGAGTCCCAGCACCGAACTTACCAGGTCAATGAGGACGACCGGACGTCCGGCCAGTTCAAACAGTATTAAATCTAAATATTCCATTATCCGACGGATCCTTCAAGGGATACTTGCAATAGTTTCTGTGCCTCAACGGCAAATTCCATGGGCAGGCGGCTCAGCACCTCGCGGGCATACCCGTTCACAATGAGCCCTACGGCATCTTCCGGGCCGATTCCCCGCTGGTTGCAGTAGAAGAGCTGGTCCTCCGAAATCTTGGAAGTGGTGGCTTCGTGCTCCACCGTGGCCGAAGGGTTCTGGCTCTGGATGTCCGGGAAGGTATGGGCGCCGCAGCGCGAGCCGATGAGGAGGCTGTCGCACTGGGAGTAGTTGCGGGCGTTCTGGGCGTTCTTGCCCATGCGCACCAGGCCGCGGTAGCTGTTCTGGCTCACGCCGGCCGAGATGCCTTTGGAGACAATGCGGCTGCGGGTACCCCGACCCAGATGGATCATCTTGGTGCCGGTATCGGCCTGCTGATGGTTATTGGTAACCGCCACGGAGTAGAACTCCGAGCTGCTGTAATCTCCTTTCAAGATGGTGGAAGGGTATTTCCAGGTAATGGCGCTGCCGGTTTCCACCTGGGTCCAGCTCAGATGGCTGCCGTCGCCTTTGCAGATGCCTCGCTTGGTCACCAGGTTCAGGATACCTCCCTTGCCGTCGGCGTCTCCGGGGTACCAGTTCTGCACCGTGGAGTACTTGACATCGGCCCCTTTTTCTACAACAATCTCCACCACGGCGGCGTGGAGCTGCTGCTCGTCCCGCATGGGGGCGGTGCAGCCTTCCATATAGCTCACATACGAATCTTCATCGGCCACAATGAGCGTGCGCTCAAACTGACCGGTGCCCTTGGCGTTGATGCGGAAGTAGCTGCTGAGTTCCATGGGGCAGCGGACGCCCTTGGGGATATAGCAGAAGGAGCCGTCGGAGAAAACGGCCGAATTGAGGGCGGCAAAATAGTTGTCGGAGGCCGGCACCACGGAGGCCAGGTACTTGCGCACCAGGTCCGGATGCTCTTTCACGGCCTCCGAGAAGCTGCAGAAGATGATGCCTTTCTCTGCCAGGGTCTTTCTGAACGTGGTGGTGACGGACACGGAATCAAACACCGCGTCCACGGCCACCACGCCGGCCAGCACGTCCCGCTCCTGGAGCGGAATGCCCAGCTTGTCAAAGGTTTCGGCCAGTTTGGGGTCTATCTCCTTGGGGCGGTCCTTGTCTTTCTTGGGGGCTGCGAAGTAGATAATGTCCTGAAAATCAATCTCCGGCATGTCCAGATGCGCCCACTGCGGCTGCGGCATGGCCTGCCACTTGCGCAGTGCGTCCAACCGGAATTCCAGCAGCCACTCCGGCTCCTCTTTCCGGGCCGATATCAGGCGCACAATCTCCTCGTTCAGTCCCTTGGGGATGAACTCCTGCTCCACATCCGTCACAAAGCCTTCTTTGTATTCTCCGGAGGTAAACTGCTGTATGATCTTTTTGTCTTCGGACATAGGAGTGCAAAGATACAGCTTTTTCCGGATATTTATTGGGTGGGGGGCAGGTTGTCCAGGTTGATGCAGACGGGCTTGTCCACGCCGTAGCCCACCCAATAACCCAGGGCGCCGTTGACATTGCCCAGCATGGCGGTCCCGGATTCAATATTAAAGGTGTTGGCGTAAAGGATGGTCTCGTAGTGCTTCCAGAAAGCGTACGCCTCCTGGTCCAGCGTGCACAGTTTTACCCAGAAATCGCCTTCGGTGCGGATATTGGGAACACTGATGAAGTCCGTAAGGCGCAGGGAGCTAAACAGGAAGAACTCCGTATAACCGTTGAGATTCTCGTCGTCGGTCAGGGCCAGACACGAATGATGGTAATGCGATTCGAAGGCCATGGCGCGGGTGAGGACCTTGTAATTATTCCCCTTCTGGGGCGGATCGGTGAAGCCGCACACCACGACGCACGTACTGTCCTTCACCTCACCCACATAAACGGTATCGATGGGTACCGGTTCGGGTAGGGTGGTCTTGGCGGTGGCCACATAGTCCTTGTATTCTACCTTGAGCTCGTAGGTTTTTCCCGTTTTCCCCGTTATTTTGCTGGAGGAGAACACATAGGGAGGGAAATAATTCTGGTCCACGAAGCCGGTCAGGACCACCGTGGTGTCTCCGTCGCTCACCGTAACCCGGGCCCATTTGGCCAGGTTTTCCACCAGGTTGGCGAGGGAAATCTCCTTCCCCATCTCTACCTCAAAGGATTCGGAGACCCGCACCATGGGGTGGCCTCCGGTTTCGATCCAACCTTCCACCACCAGGCGGGGCTCACTCTGCGGGATGGTCTTTGAGCACGAAAGCGGCAGCAACAAAGCCAGACTCAGTATGATAATAACACTCTTTTTCATGATCAGAAGGTATGGAAAATGGCAACGGCCGGAAGGAACCGGAGCTGAAGGTCAAAGGTACGGTAGGAGTAGGTCATGTTCTTACTGTTAAGATGCGATCCCAGACCCAGATGGTTCACTTTTCCCAGCACATTGTAAACAGATACGTTGATGCCGCTCTTTCCCTTGGGGCCTTTCCGGAAATACCAGTTGGCCGAAATGTCCATACGGGAATAGTACGGCAGACGGGCCGAGTTGTACTCCCCGTACTCGGCCACAATCCGTCCTCCCATCAGGTACATGGACTTGGGCGGGGTATAAGGCGTGCCGGATGCCAGCACGTAGGAACCACCGATGTCAAACCGGCCGAAATCATACGTGAGAACGATGTCCAGCTCGTGCGGGCGGTCGTGTGCTCCGGGATGCTCTCCCTTCTTGTACTGGTCGTCAAAGGTGCGCAGGCTACGGGAATAGGCGTAACTGATCCAGCCGGTCAGATGGCCCTTGGTCTTCTGGAACATGATGTTGGCTCCATAAGCCCGTCCGCTTCCGGGGGCTACGCTGGTGGACAGGGTGTATCGGCCTGTAACAATGTCAAGGAGGTCTCCCACATACTCCAACTGATTATACAGCTGACGGTAGTACAGCTCGGAAGAGAGGGTAAACATTCCACCAGGCGTTGTATAATTGTAGGAGAGGGAGATATTGTGGGACCACTGGGGACGCTGGATGGCACCGGCGGCTACCCAGAATTCTGCGGGAATGCCCATGTTGGTCAGACCCACCTGGAACAGGTTCTGCCGCTTGAGTTCATAGCGGAGCTCCATTTTTCCTCCTTCCAGGAAGTCTGCGGTGATACCGGCCTCCGGAGTGGCGCCAAAGAAGCTCTTCTTCTCCGGACTCAGGTACCAGTGCAGTCCCACTCCGGCGTGAACCTGGAACCAGTAGCCCAGGTTGCGGCGGTACTCAGCCGACAGGATGGTCTCAGTGGCATTCTGGACCGGCTCGTTGTCCTGATAGGCGTTCTCCACAAAATAGCCTTGGGCGCTGGGCTTCTGGGGCTGAATCTGATAATAGGAGAAATGGGCCCCGAAACGCCAGTCTTTCCAGTCCACCGTGGCACGGTATCCATAGTCATGGACATAGAACGGCATCTCGCCCGTGGCGCTGAAAGCTTTTATATGGGGCGTGCCTCCGGTAACGGAGACAAAGACCTTCTGCTTGAGTGTAACATCCTGGAAATAGTGATTCCAGTGAATGGCCGAGAGGCCGTTATACCAGGCGGCCTGTAGTTTTTCGATGGGGCCGGAAGACATGCTTCCCTCGTCCCGGCTGCCAAAGACATCCACCCAGATGCGGTCCCGCCTGGTGGGTTTCCACAGCCAGGTAACGTTGGCATCCGTGAAGCCGTATTTCATGGGCTGGTCTGCGTATTTGAGCAGGTCTTTATAGATGGTATTGATGAAGGTACGGCGGGCACTCACAGTCAGGGACGATTTCTGACCCAGCGGAACGCGCAGGGTTCCCTGGCCGGAGAGCAGTCCCAGGGACAAGTCTCCGGAAAATCTCCGGGATATCGTATCCTGGAGCTGGATATCGATGACGCCGGCCAGGCGGGCTTCCTGTCCGGAGGTAGTGGCATACTGGATGCCCTTGTAATGCGGCGTATTGAACACCGAGAACAGGCCCAGCAAGTGGGAGCTGCCGTAAAGGGGCACTCCCTGCTGGGAGACAAGGGTCATGGAGCTCTCGCTTCCCTGCATATACAGGCCACCCTCCACTTCCGTGTTTACCTGGATGCTGGGCAGCAGCCGGACAAAACGGATGGGGTCTGCATTGCCCATAACGGAAGGAATGGCGGCAATCTTTCCCATGTTGACCTCTCCGCTGATGCCCTGGTGGCTCAGGACCATGGGCTTGTCCATCTGCTCGGTAATGATGGAGTTGTTCAGTTTCTCGTGGGCAACCGTGTCCCGCTCCTGTGCGCCCGCACAGAAGCAACCCGCCGCCAGCAGGAGCAGGGTAAGGCTATTGCGCAGATAAGACATGCTCAAGCAGATAGTCTATTAGAGGTTCAATCAGTAACACCGTTGTGATGGAATACGACGTTCCATCGGGGAAACGGAATACGGCCACATATCCCAGATCGTAGACTTCCAGGCCCAGGGTGGCTACATCCTTGCCCTGGTCGTAGACATGGATGTCTGCATACTTTTCCCAGTTTTTGGTGCCGGCCAGGATCATGGCCAGGGGATGCAGGGTGCCGTGGAACTCCAGGCCGCCGTACAGGTCTCCGTCCAGCTGCCAGTTGTCTCCCTCCACATGACGGAACTTGAGCCAGATCATGGATTCTCCGTTCTGGCGCAGGTTGTAGAGGATGGAGCGGTCCAGCCCCATGCTCACCACGCTATTTTTTACAATGTATTCCTTGGCATCGGCCGTGCTTTCCAGGTCCAGCTTGGAGGCAAAAGTGGAAAAGGATGCTTCCAAATGCAGTTTTACCAGCTCCTCTTCCGTGGGCTCGTGCTGCGTTGGCTCCTCCTGTTTCTTGTTGCAGGCCAGGGCCCCCAGCAGGACGATACTGATAATGCCGAAGCGCTTTAAAAGAGTAGTAAACGATGTCATAATCTGCAAAAATAATAAAACCAACACGGCCTTTCGTTTCTGAAAGGCCGGTGTTCTGTGCCCAGAGCGGGAATCGAACCCGCACGATATTGCTACCACAGGATTTTGAGTCCAGCGCGTCTACCAATTCCGCCATCCGGGCAGGGATGTCATGAAGACAGTGCACAAAAATACGGCAAAAATTAGTAACTTGCAAGCAAATCTTGTGAGTATGCGCCAGATAGTTCTTCCTTTACTCCTTGCGGTGGTTGTTTGCTGCGGCCCCGCCAAAGACCCCGCCAAAACCACTTTCCAGACCAGCGCGGGTTGGAGACCTACCCTGGACACCCGGGCCGATGCCGCCATCGTATACGGCACCATCTCGCCGGAAAGCCTGCAGGAACGCCTGCAGAGCTGGCGGGAGCGCGGGTACGAAACCTACTACATGACCGGCATTGCCTGGGGCGGTTACCAGGACTATTTCACGGGAGAATGGGACGACCGGTGGCACCTGGACGAGGGGCAGGTGGAAGCCAGCGGGGACACCATCTGGCACGGCAAACTCATTCCCTACATTGTTCCTACGGAAAACTATCTCAAGTATTTCAAAGAGAAGCACATCAAGCCCGTGATCGATGCGGGCGTAGACCATATCTTCCTGGAAGAGCCCGAATTCTGGGCCCGCGCCGGTTACTCGGAGGCCTTCAAGCGGGAATGGGAAGCCTTCTACGGTTCCCCCTGGCGCCCGCAGCACGAAAGCCCGGAGGCCACCTACCTTTCCCAGAAACTCAAGTACCACCTATACTACCGGGCTCTGGACGAGGCGTTTACCTATGCCAAGGAGTACGGAAAGAAGCTGGGGCGGAACATCAAATGCTACGTTCCCACCCACTCGCTTATCAATTACACCAAGTGGCAGATTGTGAGCCCGGAGGCTTCCCTGGCCTCCATGGGAAGCATGGACGGCTATATTGCCCAGGTGTGGACGGGAACCTCACGCTCTCCCAATTACTACAAGGGCGTGCTCAAGGAGCGCGTGTTTGAATCGGCCTTCCTGGAATATGGCTGCATGGCCTCCATGACGGCTCCTACCGGACGTACGCTCTGGTTCCTGACAGATCCTATTGAGGATGCTCCCAGGGACTGGGAAGACTACAAGCGGAACTACCAGGCCACCTTCACGGCCCAGCTGATGTATCCGCAGGTGGACCAGTATGAGATTATGCCCTGGCCGTCCCGGATTTACGAAAGGCTGTATCCCGTAAGCGCCGGTTCCTCCGAGATGTCCCGCATCCCGGCCGATTTCGCCTCCATGATGCAGGTGATGACGAACGCCCTGCAACAGATGCCCAAAGAGGCGGAGATCCTTCCCCGCTATGCCGTTCTCATGTCCAATTCCCTGATGTTCCAGAATGAAGACCCGTATCTTTCGGACTTCTTCGGCCTGGCGCTGCCTCTGCTGAAAAATGGCCACCGGGTAGGCATGGTGCACATGGAAAACCTGGGTTATAAAAAGGCCCTGGAGGGCGTGGGCATGCTGCTGATGACCTATTCCAATATGAAACCGCTGGACCCGGAGGCGCATAAGTATTTGGCCGATTGGGTAAAGCGCGGCGGGAAGCTTCTCTACTGCGGCACGGACACGGACCCCTTCCAAAGCGTGCAGGAATGGTGGAACACCGGAGAAAACCATTACGTAGCCCCAGCGGACCACCTGTTTGAGCAGATGGGCATTGAGGCCGGGGCACCGGCGGGCACCTATCCATATGGGGAAGGACACGTCTGCATCCTGCGCCAGGACCCGAAAGACTTTATCCTGGCCGATGGCGGAGAAAAGACCCTCCTGGAAGCCATGGAGAGCGTGGTGGGGCCCACGATCGACCACCGCACGCTGGAGGTGAATCGTGGCCCTTACCGCATTTACGCCGTCTTGGATGAGAGAAACGATTCAGACTTCAGGCCTGTCACGGCCGAGGGCTGCCTGATAGACTTGTACGACCCCGCTCTGCCGGTGTACACTACCCGAGTGCTGCTTCCGGGCACCCAGGCGCTGTTTTACGATGTAGAGAAAGCCGGCAAGGCGCCTTGCATCCTGGCCGCCGCCAGCCGCGCCTATGAGGAGAAAAGGACCAAAAACAGCTTCTCCTACATTTGCAAGGGCCCTGCGGAAACCTTTAACGTAACCCGCATCCTGCTTCCGGCCCCGCCTGTACAGGTTCTGGTGAACGGAGAGGCCTTCCAGGCCGACTGGGATGAGACCGGCCAAACCGTTTATCTCCGCTTCCCCAACAACCCCGACGGCGTGGATGTGAAAATAGAGTGGTAACTGCCATTTTTTATGGTTATCTTTGTAGTCTATGATTAAGGGACTCGCCCATATTGCCGATGTTGCCGCCTTCCTGAAGGAAGAGCCGGAACTCTACGTCATCTACGATGAAAACGTGGCCTGGGTGGCCAAAGAAGTGACGGCCGTCCTTCCCGCCAGGGGCGCTATCGGTCTCAAAACCTCCGAGGAGCTCAAGACGCTGGAGACGGTGCAGGCGCTGTGCCGGCAGCTGCTGGCGGCCGGAGCATCGCGGAATGCGTTCCTTCTGGCTATCGGCGGCGGCATTACCACGGACATGACCGGCTTTGCGGCCGCCATCTACAAGCGCGGCATCCGCTACGCCAACCTGCCCACCACGCTTCTGGCGCAGGTAGACGCTGCCATCGGCGGAAAAACCGGGGTAAACCTGGACGGCTACAAGAATATGCTGGGCGCTTTCCGCATGCCGGAATACACCTTCCTCTGTGCCGATGTCCTGAAAACCCTCCCGCCCCGGGAGAGCGGCGCCGGCCTGGCGGAGCTCCTGAAAACCTTCCTCATCGGAGACGCCCGGGCCTATCGCCAGGCCCTCCAGGGCGTCACGCAGGAACTCATCACCCGCGCAGCAGAGATCAAGGCCGATATCGTAGCACAGGACCCCGAGGAGCACGGCATCCGCGCCCAACTCAACCTGGGACATACCTTCGGCCATGCCATCGAGCATGAGGCGCAGGTGCGCGGGGAGGACATCCATCACGGCGAGGCCGTGTCCATGGGCATCCTCCTGGCGGCCCGGCTTTCGGAGCGCATCGGCCTGGCTAAAAAGGGCCTGGAAGCGCAGTTGAAGGCCGATTTTGAATCCGTGGGCCTGCCCACGGAGAGCCCTTATCCGCTGCAGAACCTGGCCGCCGCCATGGCACTGGACAAGAAGGCCGCGGAAGGCCGCGTAAAGTGGATCTTACCGGAAGAGCCCGGCCGGGTGGTTATCAAAGAAATGAGCGTAAAGGAGGCAATGGATGATTTGCGTTAGCATTCAAAATAAAGATTATCAGGAGATTCTGGAAATCTTGAAAGAGGTAGAGATGGCCGAGATCCGCCTGGACCGCTGCGCCCTGGAGGACGAAGAGATGGAGCAGCTGTTCTCGGATTCGGACGTTCCGCTCATAGCCACCTGCCGCCTGGACGAAGAGGCGCAGGCCCCGGAACTGCTGGAGCGGGCCATCCAGGCCGGCGCCAAGTACGTGGACCTGGAGATGGAGGCCCCCGCCGCCGTGGGCCGTCGCATCCGCGAGGCCTGCCGCGAGTACGGCAGCGTCCTCATCCGCTCCTACCATAATTACGAAGAAACCCCGTCCCTGCCCGTCCTGCAGTCGCTCGTGGAGAGAGCCCGTACCTTTGGCGGAGAAGTGGTCAAAATCGTCACTACAGCCCATTCCGAGGCCGATAACGAAACCGTCGCCGCCCTCTACAGGAACGCGGTCCCGGGCTCCCTGGTAGCCTTCTGCATGGGAGAGGCCGGCAGGCCCTCCCGCCTGGACGCCCTGCGCTATGGCGCGCCCTTTACTTACGCTTGCCTTAGCGAGGAAGACGCTACCGCTCCGGGCCAGTGGACCTGGGAGGAAATGAAAAAGGTGGTATACAAGGACTTCCGCTTTGTTAAGGCCAAAGCCCTGCCCATGCCTTCCTCCAAGAGCTTTGCCCAGCGGGCCATCATTGCCGCCGCTTTGGCGGAGGGAACCTCACATCTTTCCGGTTACACGCCCTGCGGAGACAACGAAAGCGCCCTGAACGTGGCAAAATCGCTGGGCGCAAGAGTCAAAATAGACGGTAACAAAATTGTTATTACCGGAATAGGAGCCACGCCGGAATGCCTGGAATTGAGCGAATTGCACTGCGGCGAATCGGGTTTTTTGACGCGGCTTATTATCCCCATTTTGGCGGTTGTTTCAAAATTAAAAGTGCTTGTTTCAGGAGAAAAAACCCTCTTGAACCGGCCTCTGACCAGTGCTCATGACATCATGGCGTCTTTTGGCGTCCGGCTGTATCCGGAAGGAAACAACGACAGGAAACAAGATTGTTACTTACCTTTAAGGGTCTCCGGACCCCTCTTCGCCGGCCGCGCTGATGTCTCCGGAAAGGGCGGTTCGCAGCTCATTTCGGGACTTTTGGCCGCTCTGCCCCTCTGCGAGGAAAAATCGGCCCTTTATGTCCATGATCCGCGCAGCATTCCGTACCTTTTTATCACGGTAGATGTCCTGAAAAAGTTTGGCATCCGCATGAATTCCGAGATGGAAGGAGGAGACGACTTCCTGGAGACGCAGGACTGGGCCCTTTGCACCGGCGTCAACTTCCACATCAAGGGAGGCCAGCGCTACAAGGCGGCCGATTTTGGAATAGAGGCCGACTGGTCCGGCGCCGCACCCTTCCTGGTGGCCGGGGCCATCTTCGGCGACATTGAAGTAGAAGGGCTTGATACAGAGAGTCTTCAGGCCGATATTTCCATCATGGACATCCTCATGGAAGCCGGCGCCAGCATGTCCCAACTGGACAGCCCCGGCGGTCCCATCCACGTGCGCCGTGCCCCGCTGAGTCCCTTCCGGACAGACCTCAACAACTGCCCGGACCTCTTCCCCATGGTGGCCGTGCTGGCGGCTTTCTGCCCCGGAGAGAGCCACATCCTGGGCGTAGAGCGCCTAAAGCACAAAGAAACCGACCGCGCCGCCGCCATTGAGCAGATGCTCACGCAGATGGGCGTGCCCGTACAGATAGAGGAAGACGAAATGACCATCGAAGGAATGGGCCTCACCCAGCGCATCCTCACGGGCCAACTGCTCAAAGGTGGCCGCTATGCCTCCCACGCCGATCACCGGATGGTTATGGCCCTCAAAGTGGCTTCCCTGGGGGCCGACAGCCCCATAGAAATTGACGACACGGCCTGCGTAGCCAAGTCCTTCCCCCAGTTTAACGAATTATTTGATAAGCTATGAATACTTTTGGCAACAAATTCAGAGTAAGTATTTTTGGAGAGTCTCACGGCCCTCGGATTGGTGTTACGGTAGACGGTATCCTCCCGGGCATTCCGCTTGGCGTTGAGGATTTCACCCAGGATCTGGCCCGCCGCAAGGCCGGTGCGCTGGGCACCACCCCCCGCCTGGAGGCCGATGAGCCGGAAATTGTGAGCGGCGTATACGAAGGCAAGACCACCGGCGCCCCGCTCACCATCCTCTTCAAGAACGAGAACACCCGCAGCGAAGACTACGAGCAGTTCCGGAAGCATCCCCGCCCGGGCCATGCCGACTTCACGGCCAACCTCAAATTCGGCGGTTTCAATGATCCCCGCGGCGGCGGCCACTTCAGCGGACGCATCACCCTGGGTGTGGTGGCGGCTGGAGTCATCGCCAAGAAGATGCTCTATTTCGCTAAATTCCATGCGCAGCTGGTAGCCATCGGCGGCATCAAAGAGGCCGATAAGTGGCCGGAGGCCTTGAAAGCAGCTCAGGCCGAGGGAGATTCCCTGGGTGGCGTGGTGGAATGCACAGTGGAAGGGCTTCCTATTGGCCTGGGAGAACCTTTCTGGAACAGCGTGGAAAGCCAGATTTCCCATGCCGTCTTTGCCATTCCCGGTGTCCGCGGCATCGAATTTGGCGACGGCTTTGCCGCTTCGGCCATGAAGGGCTCCGAGCACAACGATCTTTTCCCCGAGCACGAGTGCTGTGGCGGACACCACCACGAGGAAGGCGAAGAGCACCACTGCTGCCACGGAGAGCACGAGGAGGGTCACACGTGCCAGTGCCACGGAGAGCACGAGCACGAAGGTGGCGAACACCACTGCTGTGGCCGCCACAAGCATCCGCAGCCGCCAGTGACCAACCACGCCGGCGGCGTGAACGGTGGCATCACCAACGGCAATCCCGTGGTGTTCCGCGTGGCCTTCAAGCCCACGGCCAGCATTGCCAAGGCCGGCATCCCCGGGCGTCACGATGTGTGCTTCGCCCTCCGGACCCCGGTCATCGTAGAGGCCATGGCCGCTATTGTGCTGGTAGATTTGGCGCTGTAGCTACTTTGTCATCACGGCATTCCAGACGGCGCGACGAAGGGTGCCCTTTTCGTCGTCCTGGTCGTACTCCCAGTACATGAGGCCGCGGAGGCCCTTCTGGCGGGCCCACTCGCCTTTGATGCCTATGCTGCGGGGGTTGTCGTAACCGCAGAAGAAAGTGCCGTCCATGGTTTCCACGTAGGCACAGCTGGCCACGGAATCCCACTGGTTGCGGCGGAACTGATAAGGGCTCAGCTTGATAATGCTCTTATAGGTAAGGGCCTGGGGCGATGCGCTCCAGGAGTGCCGACCGTAGAAGGGAATGCCCAGCACCAGCTTTTCGGGAGCCACGCCGGCGTCCAGGTAGGCGTTCACGGCCCGTTTGCAGTCCTTATAAGCACGTGCATCCTCCAGGGCCGAATGGTGGTGCGGGGCTTCGTCCAGGTCATAAGCCATGATGTTCACATAGTCCACATAGGGATCCATGGCCTTGATGTCGATATACCTCCAGCCGCCCGTCACGGACACCTTGTCTGAGCAGTATCCCGCATAGGAAATGGTATAGGCGTCCCCAAAGGTCTCCCGCAGCTGCTTCACCAGCAGCACATAATTGTCCACGTCGCAGGTAACATCACAGGCGGCACCGCTCCAGGAAAGGCCGGGGTACTCCCAGTCCAGGTCCACGCCGTCCAGGTTGTGCTCCTTTAGGAAATTCAGGCAATCCTGGGCAAAGGCCTTGCGGTTTTCCTCGCTTTTGCAAAGGGCCGAAAAACTGCCGCCCTGCTTGTTGTCGGAGTTGGCCACGCCATGGGTGAAACTGAGACAGATCTTCAGCTCCGGATGCTCTTTCTTGAGAGCGGCAATGCTGTTGAAACGCTCCCGGGAGCCCTGCACGTCGAATTTCTGGTATACGCCGTCCACCATGTACAGCTCGGCAAAAGCATAGTTGATGTGGGTGAGGACCGACGCGTCGGGAATCAGGCTGCCGTAATAGGTAACGTAGGCGGTGACCATGCGGCCATCATCGATGCGGTCGTTCAGAGGGACCACGGGCTCGTCGATTTCGGGGTCCACTTCCTGGGGTACAGGGGTCTCCGGAATATCCTGTTTGCGGCAGGAGGCAAGAAGAAGGCCCGTCAGGGCCAGGAGCAGCCAGAAGCTCTTGTTCATGGTGGTTAGAATTTTGCGGGCCAAAGATACAATATCTTCTTCATTTTTGTTACGGAGGAAATGCATATCTTTGCAAAAAAAAGACTATGAAAAAAACTCTCCTCCTGGCTATCGTGGGTCTGTTTGCGTTTGTGCAGGCCGCCAACGCGCAGTTTTATGTGGGCGGATCCTTTCATGTAAGCACCCAGTTCACGGAAAACCCGGTAACCCAGATCGGGTTTTCGCCCGACCTGGGTTACAGCGTGGGAAACTGGAGCTTTGGCTCTACGTTTGAGGCTTCCTACATCAGCGGAGGCAGCAAGCCTTTCGGTTTTACCATGAATCCGTACGCAGAGTACTTCTTCTGGAGCTCCGGAGCGTTTTCCTTCTACGTGGAAGGCGGTGTGGGCTTTGCCTGGGGAGATTATTTTACCTGTACCCCCTATCTGGCACCCGGTGTTTCCCTCGATTTATCGGACCACTGGTCCGTGCTGGCACAGATAGGCCGGTTGGGCTATGATACCCATGCCAAAACGCTGGTATTCACCACAAACGGCGCCGCGGCCCTCTCTCTCGGCCTGTATTACTCCTTCTAATTACATGCGGGCTTTTTCGTTGGCTCCGGCGCCGGTACCACGGTACTTGCTCTGGGCCGTGTTGAAGCTGTATCTGATGGAGAACTTGATGCGCTGGGAATCCATCTTGTTGGTCTGCATGATGGTGTGGTTGCCAAAGTCGGTGTCCACGTCGTAGTGGGCCATGCCGGCCAGGTCGGAGGCCTCCAGACGGAGCACCAGGGAGCCGTCCTTGAGCAGGGTCTTCTGCACGGCGGCGGAAACTTCCACATACGGGTTCTTCAAGTACAGGTTCTGCGTATAGCCCTTGGTGGTAACGGCGCCGCCCAGTTCCAGTTGCCAGCCACCCTTGAGGGTGAAGGTGTTGAACAACTGCGCAAAGAAGATGGGATTGCCGTTGAAGGACGTGACCCGCTTTCCGCCGGCTACGCGGGGATCATCCACCGTGATGCTGAGCCACTGGGGCTGGATGCCAAAGGTATAGTTCAGGTTCCACGGGCCGATGGTGGGAGTAAAACTCACATAGGCTGCCATGGTACGGAAGGGCTCTTCAATGTTGCGGGGCTTTACCAGCACCACGCCTTCGTCGTTGTAGGGGGCGCTCCAGGTCATGAGGGCATGGTCCGTGCGCATGTAGTTCACCATGACGGTAGCCCACTTGTATACCGCCGCCAGGCTCACGTTGTTCATGATGCTGGGCTGCAGCTCGGCGTTACCGCTCTGCCAGATATAACGACTGTTGTAGCGGATGGCGCTGGACAGGAGCGAATAGTTGGGCCGATTGGTCTTGACACTGTAATTGAGCATCACCTGAACCGGGCCGAAGGCGTTGGCATAGGATACGGACGGGAACCAGTTGGAGTACTTGCGTTCAATCTTGGATCCCAGACTCATGGCGTCCTCATACAGGTAGTGTACATATTCGTACCGCACACCGGCGCTCAGCTGGCCCACCTGGGGAATGTAGGCGGCGTACGTGGCAAAACCGGCGATATTGTCTTCCTTCACCGTAGCTTTGGAGGCGGGCACGGGGATTCCGTCCACGGAGTAATTGTCGTGGCTGCGGGAGAAGGTTTCCTCCGTACCCACCTGTAACTGACCCATCCAGATGGGATAGGAAAGCACGGCCTTTCCGGCATACAGGCGGCTGGAGTTGGTGCTCCCGCTCTGGATGGCGGCATCGTGCGTCATCTCGCTGTGCTCCATGGAAACGGACTTGTTGCTGTCCTGGGTGCCATAATAGTCCAGGTTGATATCAATGCCCAGTTTTCCACCCACAAGGCCATTGTAATAGACATTGGCGCCCAGGTTATAAGGGGTCCATTCACCCCTGGTGTCGTCGGATTCGGTGTGCAGCACGTCTGTCAGCGCTCCGTTTTCGTAAACCTTGTCGTTCACTTCCGTGTACACATGGTATTCCATGGGGCGTCCCCATTCTACCTTGCCACCCAGGAAGTGGTTGTCGGCGATCTGCCAGTTTACACCCGCGTTACCATAGAGAGAGCTGTGCGTGTCTTCGGCCAGGAGCGTTCCCTTGTCTTCGAAGAGCCAGTCTTCGCCGGTCTTGGTCTTGCCGAAGGTGAGCTTTTCCAGATAGCTCTCCTGGCGGGCGGTATTGCGGGCATAGTTTACGCCGCCAAAGATGTCCACGCCACCGGTGCGGTAGTTCACGTTGATGGCTCCAAAGGGATCGTTGCCCCTGGCCCAGCGGAACGACTGCTCGTCGGAGGCATTGAGATTAAGGCCGAAGCCCTCTCCCTGCCGCTTGATGGTGCGGATGCGCACCACGGCCTTCACGGTAGCGTCGTACTGGGCGCCGGGGTTGGTGATTACCTCCACGCTCTGGATCTCGTTACTCTGCAGGCGGGTCAGTTCCGAGGCGTCCGTAACTTTTCGGCCATTGATATACACCAGGGGAGCACCCTTGCCTATGACTTCCAGTCCGTTCTGGCCCTTGATGAGGCCGGGCGTCTTGGCCAGCACGTCGCTGGCACTGCCCACGTTCTCCAGCACGGAGCCGCGGACGTTGGTCTGCAGGCCCTCGCCGGTGAGCTTGGTCTTGGGCATGATGGCCTGCACGGAGGCCGCCTGGAGCATGGCCTCGTCGTCCAGGAGGGTGATAATCATCCCGTCCACGGGCGTGAAATACTGGGTCTGATAACCCAGCATGGCCACCATCATGATGCCGTCGGTCTCGGTAGTTACTATATTAAAGGTACCGTCTTCTTCGGTGACGGCGCCGCATACCATGGTAGAATCGGCCCGGGAAAGTACGGCCACGTTGGCGTAAGCAACGGGCTCTCCTTTCTGGTCCACTACTTTTCCTTTCCAGTCGCTTTTTTTCTTTGCGCTGGCCGTCAGGGCGGCCAGAATCATCATCACGCAAACAACGTATTTCTTCATGTCTTTGTGTAATAGTTTAATAGTACACTGCAAAGGTACAACAAAATTTTTTTCTTGCAAATGTTTTTTAAAAATTTTCTTCTATTATTTATCAGACGGATGAGCGGCCCGAAAAGTTGGGCCCACAAGAATAACCTTGTTACAGATTTATTATATTTGCAATGATGAAACGCAAGACCCTCATTATCACCCTATTGGCTGGCAGTCTGTTTCTGACAGGCTGCGGATACCGGGCTCCGCTGTACCAGTCCTATATTCCGGAGGTAAAGGATACCACCATGTATCCCGGCGTCCGCCCCGCCTACAAAGAACTGGCGGCGCTGCTGGAAAAGGACACCCAGATGGGGCCTACGCAGGGAAATTCCGTCACCCTGCTTCCGGAAGGGCCCATAAAATGGAACGTCCTCAAGGAAGACCTGGAGTACGCAGACAAGTCCATTTACATTGACCACTACCGTTTCTGCACGGATTCGGCCGGTATCATTGTGGAGGATATCCTGAGGGAAAAGGCCCGCGAGGGCGTGGATGTCCGCATCATCCTGGACAAACCGGCCAATAAGAAAGAGCACCTTCAAGAGCTCGCCACCCTGAAGAAAGACGGCGTAGAGCTGGACCTTTTCCGTCGGCCCGTCATGCTGCTGGACCATGTGGGGGCCAACCTGGCAACCCACCGGGACCACCGGAAAATCCTGCTGATCGACGGCCAGATTGGCTACCTGGGCGGCCGCAACATCCAATACGAGTATTTCTTTGACTGGAGAGATGCCGACCTCCGCATCGTGGGCCCCGCCGTGGCGGACCTGGCGGCCGTGTATATGGAAAACCAGGAACGGGTGGCCCCGCAGCTAAAGCCCATTTATGTAGAAAAAGACCTTGAGAAGGCCGCCCAGATGGACAACCTGCCGGAACTGAAACAGTTTACGGATGTGACCGTGCAGATTATTCCGGATTCCCCGGACGACAAGGTGCTCCCCTTGAGGAACGGCTTCGAATGGGCCCTGTACAGTGCAAAAAAATACTTCTGGTTCTATAACCCCTACACTCCGCCGCCGGCATCCACCCTGCAAGCCCTGAAGGACGCGGCCATCCGCGGTGTGGACGTGCGCTGGATTGTGCCGGACAACAACGACGTAGAAATAATGAAGGGAATGGGAGAGTCTATGTACAAAGACCTCCTGGAGGCCGGCGTCCGTATCTACGAATGGCTGGGTCCCGTGATGCACGCCAAACAGTTTATGATGGACGACTATCTGCTGGGAGTGGGCAGCGCCAATATGGACAATCTGAGCTTTTTCCTCAACTACGAGGTGATGGCGCTGGTTTACGACGAGAGAACCACCCTGCATGCCGCCCAGACCTTTGCGGCGGAACTGGAAAAGAACTGCGTGGAGATTACCCTCGAGGACGTCCGGAAATGGAACGTCTTCCGGAAACTCCGCAACTGGGTTGTCCGCTTCCTGGCCGGTTACATGACTTAGAACATATTGAAGGCGGCACTCTGGGCGCGGCGGCTGTGCTGCGCGTTCATCTTGCCGAAGTTCCATTTAACTCCGATGAGGAAATATCGGCCCATAACCAGCCGATAGGTATCTTCCTGGTAGTTGGCCGTGATGGTGTGGCTCAGATTGCGGGTCTGGTTCAGGATATCCTTGAGCTGGAGGCTCAGGTTGAAGGCGCCGATGCTCTTGGTAATGCTGGCGTCCCACTGCAGTTCCGGCAGGTTATAGCCCTCCGCATAACCCGCGTACATCTGGTATCCCAGCTCTGTCTGGAACTCGAACTCGTGTTTGGTAGTATAGGACCCCTCGGCATAGACCCTGCCGGAGAAGGTGTTCATATTGGCTTCCGGCTTGTTGGAATACCGGCCCAGGCGGCCGCCGCCGCTGACGCCCACCCGCACGGAATAGCGGTCCTGGTTGAGCCGGACATTTATTCCCAGACTGGGGGAATAGGTTTGCGTGGTGGTTTCCGTAAAACCGCTCTGGCCGCTGTAGAAGCGGTCTCCGGCGGCATTGCCCCAGAAATCGGCCATAAACTCGGAATAATTGAACTGATCCTTGTCCAGCGCCGGGAGAACCCCCTGTGCCAGGTAATTGGTGTAACTGCCGAAGGAGAGGGAGCCGTTCAGGCTCAGGGTCCAGATTTTCTTGGCATCCAGCGGCGTGGTGTAATTGGCCGACATGGACATATTGACGGAAGGCTTCTTCACGTTCACGGGGACACTGTACAGGATGCCGGCGGCATCGTACCAGGTGGCGTCGCTAACCTGATTGGTGCCGATGGTACCATAGACAAAGAGCATGAGGTTGGAGAACTTGGCGGGGTTACTCAGCGTCCAGTCGGCAAAGATGGAGGACTGTGTGTAAGACTTGAGGTTCACGTTGCCCACGCTCATCCGGGACAGGTCTGAAATGTTGAGCACCGGGAGCATCCGGTTGTTGGAAGGCTTTCCGCTGGAAGTGCTGGCCGATATCTGCAGGCGGCTGGTGCCCTTGGAAAACACAAAGACCGCATTGGGCATCACCAGCCAGTCCCATTCTCCCTTTCCGGCCGTGGCCTCTATGCCATAGCTCTTGGAGAAGGTTTCGTTGAGCACTCCGGCCACATCCGTTCCGAGGCCCACATAAGATTGCTTGGCAAAGGTATAACGCACCATCAGCCCATACTGGTGCCGGAAGTAATTGTTCCGACTTTCGGTGGAATAATAGTCGTTTCGGCCGGCGGCGTCAAAGGCATCGCGGAGGTTGCTGCTCTGGGAAAGGCTATAAGAAGCATTGAACCGGGCACTCCACTTCTCTCCCAGGGGTTCGTTGTACTGTAGCGAGGAACTGTTGGAGAAAGACCGGCCGTTCCCATTATAGGTAAGGGCCCTCAAATCCTCTCCTCCAATATAATACAGGGAAGAGTTTTCCTGGCTGTCCGATCCGCTGGTACGGTAACTGAGATTGGTGCCCAGGCGCAGGCTCCTTCCTTTCTTTCCGCCTATCTCCCGGATGGTCCCGTCGGCCGATATCCCGGCGCTCTTGGACGAGGAAAGGCTGTGCGTGAGCCGCTCCGAACGGTTGATCTCCAACTGCTCCCGGATGGTTTTCGAGGAGCCCGTGGCGGTGGCATCGGCCCGGGAATAATTGAAGGACGGGCGCACATGGAACCAGAATTTTCCGCTTTCCTTCTGGAATTCCAGATTGGTGCCCACGTTGTGCTCAAAGCGCCTTCCGCCATTGTCCCGGGTGGTCACCAGGTTGCCGTCGGCCTGATAGGTGGTTCGCTCCGAACGGGATCCCGTCTGCGTGTCTCCATATTTGTAATTGGCGCCAAAAGTGGTTTCGACGTTCTTGATGCGGGACGTGTTGGCGTTGATACCCAGTTGGGCGGCCGAAGACAGGCCCCGGTCCAGGAATGTAGACTCAAGGGCATCCATATCCAGGTCGTCCCCCCCTATGCGAATCATGATAGCGCCCTCGGAGGCCTCCACATTCTGCCCGTTGGCAATGAAGGTAAACTGATCTTTCTCCGAATAGGCCGATGCCAGGGCGTTCCCGCTGTACAGCAGACCGCGGTTGTCCCTCAGGGACTCGTCTTCCTTTTTGGGGACCAGCGTGGCACCCGCATTCAGGCCCACATTGCCAAACCAGCCTTTTTCGTATTCTTTCTTGAGAGCCACGTCCAGCACCTTCTCGCGCTGGGTGTCCTGCACGCCCGTTGCGCGGGCGCTCTCGGACTCGCGGTCTATCACGCGGATCTTGTCCACAATGGAGGCCGGGAGGTTGTTGAGGGCCGTTGACTGGTCGTTGAAGAAGAAGGTGCGGCCGCCCACCGTAAGCTTGTCAATCTCCTGCCCGTTGAACTTCACTTTGCCGTCTTCGGTGATTTCCATACCCGGCATACGCTTGATGAGGTCCTTGAGCATATCGTTGGTGCCCACGCGGAAGGAAGAGGCCGAGAATTCTACCGTATCCTTCTTCACCACCACGGGGTTGCCCACATCGGAAACCACCGCCGCCTTCAGGAACTGCTCGTCCTGCTGCAGTTTGATGGTACCCATATCCACCCCGCTTTCCCGGAAATAGCGCGTCTTCACAAAAGGCTTGTAGCCCATCATTTCCACGTGGAGGACATAGTTGCCAAACGGCACCTCTTCCAGTTTGGCGGCACCCTTGTCGTCGGTAAGGGTGAAGTTGGAAATGGTGGTATCCTTGGCCGGAATCACGTAGAAAGAAGCGTAGGGAATGGGCTCGCTAGTGAGGGAATCCACCACCGCAGCCTTGATGGTGGCCAGGCGGTCTACCATCATATTGTCGTTGAGGATGAAAATCTGCGCCCGGGCCGATAAGCTCACAAGGAGGAGGAGGAGGGCGGAGAGAAGAATTTTTTTCATGGTGGGGCGTTTTTGTTAATGTTTGTTTTTATTCCTTGACAAACCGTTGGACCAGCAGCGGCGCCACCAGGTTTCCGGAGGCGTTGAGCAGGGTACCCGGGATGTCGCAGATGGTACCTATGATCAGAAGGGAGGCGGCAAAGGAAGGGTCCAGGCCCAGGACGGCGCAGATGAGCAGTTCGCCGGTCATGCCGCCCACGGGGATGGCGCCCACCACAATGCTGCCCAGAACGGCCAGAAGGACCACCATGACCATGGGGCCGAAGCCTTCCGGCACCGCTCCAAAGAAGTAAAGGGCAAAGAGAATCTTGGCCGTGGAAGTGACCACGGAACCGTCTTTGTGCAGGTTGGTTCCCAGCGGAATGACGCCGTCCACAATCTTTTCGCTCACGCCCAGGTTGCGCGCCGCCGTCATATTCACGGGCATACAGGCGGCCGAAGAGCAGGTGCCCACCGCCGTGACCGAAGGAGCAATCATCTCTTTCCAGAACCGGCCCAACGGGATGCCGCAGAACAGGGCATAAGCCGAGTGGAAGATAAAGTAGACCAGGGCCGTAACCACCATCACCACCAGGAAAATCTCCAGATAGCTGCCCACGATCTGGCCTCCCAGCATGCCGATGGTATCGGCAAAATAGCAGCCGATGCCGATGGGGGCCAGTCGCATGATGAAGTCCATCATCTTGATGATCACCTTCTCCCCTTCGGCCAGAAACTTTTCTACCGTAGCGGCCTTGGGGCCCAGCAGGGCCACCGCCATGCCAAACAGCAGGGCAAAGATAATGAGCGGGAGCAGGTGTTCCCGCGAAAGCAGCAGGGCAAAATCATTGACCGTAAAGGCCGATACCAGGGCGTCGCCCAGGTCCAGGTCCGGTTTCAAGACATCTCCAGCCAGCAGCTCTCCCTGTCCCACCAGGTCCTTGAACGGGTTCCACACGGACATGAAGCCAAACGCAAAGAGGCCGGCCACGAGGGACATGGCCAGAAAAACACCCATGGCCGTTCCCAGCACCTTGCCCATGACGCCGCTCCGGCGCATGACCACGATGGCGTTGGAAACGGAGAAGAAAACCAGCGGGACCACCAGCACAAAAACGAGGTTCAGGAACAGCGTTCCGGGTGCCCGCAACACGTGAGCGTCCTCTCCCAGGACCACGCCCAGGATGCCACCGGTCAGCAGGCCCAGCAACAGGAGGATGGATGTTTTGTAGTTCTTCAGAATCATGAGATTGCAAAGGTACACTTTCGCAATTGAAAAACCAACAAGAAAAAACCGCCCGGACACAAAACAGCCCCACTCCGAAGAGCGAGGCCGTCTTGTCCTAACTATTTATTAACCAAAACTGTTGACTATTTCTTGGCGGGGGCCGGGCGGGCCATCATGCGGAAAGCGTTGAAGGGTTCCAGCAGGGAGAGGGCTTCGCGGTCGGGGGCGTTGCGAACTTCGCTCTTCACGTTGAAGATCATGGTTGCACCCTCTTCCGGAGTATAGGCGGGCCACTCGGGAATAGCCTTGCAGTTGGGGTTACCCGTGCGCATGAAGGCCAGGAGGGCTTCCGACATCTGGTCGGAGACGCCGCGGGGTTCTGCACCGCCACCGGTGTGGGTTACCATGAGGTCCGTATTCTTGAACCAGTAGCTGATATCGGAGCAGTGGAAGGCGCGGATGCGGCCGCCGAACAGAGGGGCGTTGTAGTCAAACCAGGCCAGATAGACCGGGGCGCCGCCCTGGGCATACTTGGCATCGGCCGTGGCAATAACGCCGGCGCGGCTGGCCACTACCATATTGATGAGTTCGATGGGCTTCTTCTCAGGGAAGGCAGCCTTGAGGGCGTTCATGGCTTCCTCGGCCTTGGGCTGGCCGAAGGAGTTCTTCACCATCTCAACGGCGGCTTCGAAGGAAATCTCTTCCAGTTCCTTGTTCTCCTTGCTCAGGGAGAATTCGGAGGAGGTGGTGCAAAGCATCAGGGGAACACCGGCCGAAGCGGCTTCCTTGTCGGCGAAGAAGTTGCCCTTGGGGAGGACGTCGCCGTCGGCCACGGGGGCGAAGCCACCCATCATGCCGCCGGTACCTACTTCTGCGGCCACCTTGTTGGCCAGGGCGTAGTACTCTTCCCAAGGCATCTCCTGAAGCTTTTTCACATCACCCTTCACGGTCTTGAGGATGGCAGCGCCAATGGCGCGGGAGCCTTCCTGGTCGGCTGCGGAGGTGGCGTTACCGCTGAGGCCCACCACTTTGTGAACCAGACCCTTGGAGATGGGCATAGCCAACACGTCGCACACCTTGGCGCCGCCGCCGGACTGACCCATGATGGTCACGTTGCCGGGATCACCGCCAAAGTTGGCGATGTTGTTGTGTACCCACTGGAGGGCGGCCACCAGGTCCAGGACACCCACGTTGCCGGATTTGGCAAACTCGGGGCCTGCGGCGGAAAGGTCGGAGAAACCGAACACATTGAGGCGGTGGTTGATGGAAACAAATACGATGTCTCCGCTACGGGCCAGGTTGGCGCCGTGGTAACCGTCCTGCTCAATGCTGTTACCGGCTGCGAAACCGCCACCGTGCATCCAAACCAGCACCGGGCGCTTCTTGCTGTCAGGTGCGGGGGTCCACACGTTCAGGTTGAGGCAGTCTTCGCTATAGTCGTAGTAATTCCAATGATCGGTGAAAGTAGAGGAATTGTTCTTCCACTTGTCCTGATGGGCCTGGGGAGCGTCGTTGCCATAGAACATGGCGGGACGGATGCCTTCCCATTTCTCGGGCTCCTGCGGGGGCATGAAGCGGTTGGCGCCACCGGTGGGAGCACCGTAAGGAATGCCCAGGTAAGTGTACACATCGTCCAGGATGTAGCCCTGAACCTTACCATACTGAGTCTGGGTAACGGCGATATCATCACCTACGAACAGACGCTGACCGTCTTTCTGGACAGGCTGATTGCTGCCACAGGAGGCGGCGACCATCATTGCGGGAACAAGCAAAAGGAATAAAACGCGTTTCATGAGGTTTTAGTGTTTTTCTCTGCTGCAAAGGTAACGGATTACAAGGTCTCGGTTATTATTCTCTTGTCCATTCTTTTTAGCGCTTGTTCAAAACGCGCCTTTTTACTATCTTTGTGAGATAAAACTGAACTTTATGAAGAAGGCGTTTGGCTTTTTATTCCTGGCCGCCCTTTTGCTGTCGGCCGCCTGCAGTTCGCAGAAGGAAAACTACACCGTCATCATCTCTTTGGACGGCAACCGCTGGGACTACCCAGACTACTATGAAATGCCGTTTTTCGACTCTCTGGCCACGGTGGGAGTGAGCGCCCGGATGGAACCTTCCTTCCCCTCCTCCACCTTCCCCAACCACTACACCATGGCCACCGGACTGGTCCCGGACCACAACGGTCTGGTGAACAACAGCTTCTGGAATCCGGAAACGCAGCACGGCTATGCCATCCGGGATGCCGAATCCCGCTACGATCCTCGCTATTACCTGGGTGAACCCATCTGGGTCACGGCCCAGAAGCAGGGCGTCAAATGCGCCGCTGTCTACTGGGTGGGCTCGGACATTCCCATCCAGGGCATGCATCCCACCTATTACCGCCACTGGGACGAAGACCCCCACTGGAGTTTCAGCGAACGCTGCGACGAAATCGTGCGCCTGCTGAGCCTGCCGGAAGAGGAACGTCCCCGTCTGGTCATGGGCTACTTTGACGAACCGGACCACCAGGGCCACGTACATGGTCCCATTTCCCCCGAGACCAAGGCCATGTGCGAAGAAATGGACAGCCTCATGCACAGCCTCTACCTGCGGCTCAAGGCCCTTCCCTACGGAGACCGGATCAATTTCATCGTGGCCGGGGACCACGGAATGGCCGAGATTTCCCCGGACCGCTTTGTCCGCGCCACGGATTACATTTCCATGGACTGGCTGGACCGCTTTGTGGGCAGTACGCCCACCAGCCTCTGGGTCAAGGAAGGCTACGTGGACACGGTCTACAACCACCTCAAAGACGTGGAGCACATCAACGTCTGGAAAAAGGGAGAAGTCCCGGAGTACCTCAACTACGGCACCTCGGACCGCGTAGGAGACATCATCGTGAGCCCGGATCTGGGCTGGCAGGTGGGCCTCAACACCGGCCGCGGTGGCGGTACCCATGGCTTTGACTGCAAGGAAATCGACATGATGGTGGCCTTCCGCGCCGTGGGCCCGGATTTCAAGGTCAACTACGAGGCCCCTTACACCGAAGGCGAACAGTCCTCGTTCCGCAACATTGACCTCTACCCCCTCCTCTGCCATCTCCTGGGGGTTCAACCGGCACCGGTAGACGGCAAACTGGAAAGAATTCAAAAGATCCTCAAATAACTATGAGTAAACACTTTACTTTACCTTACGAAGGCGGGCTCATCGACAAGAACCTGCCGGCGGGCATTCTCCACACCTACGAGAAGATCTGGACCCATGTGTATCCGGAATCCCGCCCGGCCTCTTACGCCATTGCCGACATTATCTGTGACGCTATCAATGCACACAAAGACGGTCTGTTCCGGCTGGGACTCACCACAGGTGCCACCCCCGTGTCCCTGTACAATGAGCTGGCCCGCCGCTACGAGGCCGGTAAAGTCTCGTTCAAAAACGTGGAAGTCGTTTCCATTGACGAGTATTATCCTTCATCGGCCGGTGGCGCCCAAAGCCGCAACCACCGCATGCACGAAGGCCTGCTGGACAAAGTGGACATCCTCAAGGAAAACATCCACATCCCCGACGGAACCGTTGCCCCGGAAAACCTGACGGAATACTGCGCCCAGTTTGACGCCCTGGCCCGTAACCTGGATCTGCTGGTAATCGGCGTGGGCGAAAAGGGCCAGGTGGGCTTCAACGAGGCCGGCGCCAACGAAAAGACCCGCACCCGCACCGTGCGCCTTTCCTACAACTCCCGCAAGCGCCAGTCCGTCAACTTCAACATGGACATCATGGCTACGCCGGACAAGGCCATCACCGTGGGTATCGGCACCATGCTTTCGGCCAAAAAAATCATCCTGATGGCCTGGGGCGAGGACAAAGCCGCCGCCGTCAAGGCCATTTCCGAAGGCCCTTGCACCACCGACTGCCCGGCGTCCCTGCTGCAGGAGCACGATCATATCTCCTTCTACGTGGATGAGGCCGCCGCCGAGCAGCTTACCCGCAGCGTAGCCCCCTGGCTGGTGGGTCCCTGCGACTGGACGCCCAAGTTCATCCGCAAGGCCGTGGTCTGGCTGTGCGAGGTAACCGGCAAGCCCATCCTCAAACTCACGGAAAAGGATTACCAGAACAACGGTCTCAGCGAACTGCTGGAAAAGGTGGCCAAGTATGACAAGATCAACATCGACGTCTTCAACGACCTCCAGCACACCATCACCGGCTGGCCCGGCGGAAAGCCCAACTCCGACGACAGCACCCGCCCCGTATCGGCCAAGCCCTTCCCCAAGACCGTCCTCATCTTCTCCCCGCACCCGGACGACGATGTGATTTCCATGGGCGGCACCTTCATCCGTCTGGCCTCCCAGGGCCACGACGTGCACGTAGCCTACGAGACCTCCGGTAACGTGGCCGTACACGACGACGTGGTGCTCCAGCACATGGACTGCGCCTATCAGCTGGGCTTCGCCGACAAGTTCGAAGAAGTGAAGAAACTGGTCGAAAGCAAGCGTCCCGGCGAACCCGAGCCCCGCGCCCTGCTGGAAATGAAAGGCGCCATCCGCCGCTCCGAAGCCCGCGGCGCCGTCCGCTCCTTCGGCCTCAACGACAACACCAACGCCCACTTCCTCAACCTCCCGTTCTACGAGAGCGGCGGTATCAAGAAGAACCCGCGCACCCAGGCCGATGTGGACATCATCAAAGACCTCATCAAGAAGCTCAAACCCCATATGATCTTCATGGCCGGAGACCTGGCCGACCCGCACGGAACGCACCGCGTGTGCACCGAGGCCGCCCTGGAAGCCATGGAGCAGATCAAGGAAGAAGGCGGCAACACCTGGGTCAATGACACCCATGTATGGCTGTACCGCGGCGCCTGGATGGAGTGGGAGCTGGGCCGCGTAGACATGGCCGTTCCGCTGAGCCCCGACGAGGTAATCATGAAGCGCCACGCCATCTTCCGCCACCTGTCCCAGAAGGACATTGTGCCGTTCCCGGGAGAAGACCCCCGCGAGTTCTGGCAGAGGGCCGAAGAACGCACCTCCAACACCGCCAAGCTCTACGACCAGCTGGGCATGGCAGAATATCAGGCCATTGAAGTGTTCTTAAAACTCTACTAGTTATGAAGATAATTATTCGCGACAACGCTAAGGAAGGCTCCCTGTGGGCCGCCCATTACATTGCCCAGCGCATCAACGAGAAGGCCGCCGTCACGGACAAGCCCTTTGTGATTGGCCTTTGCACCGGCTCCACGCCCATCGAAACCTACAAAGAGCTCATCCGCATGGTCAAGGCCGGTGAGGTCTCCTTCAAGAACGTGATTTCCTTCAACATGGACGAGTATGTGGGTCTGCCGGAGAGCCATCCGGAGAGCTACCACAGCTTCATGCACCACAACCTCTTTGACCACATTGACGAGAAGCCCGAGAACATCCACATCCTCAACGGCAACGCCAAGGACGTAGAGGCCGAGTGCGCCGCCTACGAGAAAGCCATTGTGGATGCCGGCGGTTTTGACCTGTTCCTGGGCGGCGTGGGCGAAGACGGCCACATTGCCTTCAATGAGCCCTTCTCCTCCCTGCAGAGCCGCACCCGCGTGGTTACCCTCACCCAGGATACCCGCGAGGTCAACGCCCGCTTCTTCAACAACGATCCTTCGGCCGTTCCCGCCCAGGCCCTCACCGTAGGTGTGGCCACCGTGCTGAGCGCCAAGGAAGTGGTGATCCTGGCCTTTGGTTCCAAGAAGGCCCGCGCCCTCAAGGATGCCATCGAAGGCCCCATGAGCCACTACTGCACCCTGAGCGGTCTGCAGAACCACCCCGCCGGAACCATCGTATGCGACGAGAATTCCATCAGCGAGGTAAAGGTGAGCAGCTATCGCTACTTCAAGGCCGTAGAAGCCGCAGAGAAGTAGGACGGTTTAACCCGGATTCAGTAACTTGCGTGGAAGGTAATTGCCTTACACGCAAGTTTTTATTATCTTTGTAGGATAAACCACAGATTGTATGAAAAAACAGCTGTTCTTCCTCATTTGCATGGCTGGCCTGCTGCTTTCCTGCACAAGCCAGAAGTATTATGTCAAGGACTATCAGGACCGGGCCGAAGCCAACCAAGGCGCCCTGGCTCCGTTCATGGCCCTGCCCAAAGGAATATCGGCCCAGGAAAAAGACGCCCTGGAATTCCTATATGCCTATATGCCGGTGGCCGACGTCACGGATTATCCCGCCGAGTTTTACCTCCAGAACGTTCGGGCTGCCCTGAACACCCGGAACCTCTGGAATGTGCCGGAGCGCGAATTCCGCCACTTTGTGCTGCCCATCCGCGTCAATAACGAAAGCCTGGACAGCGCCCGCGTGGTATTCCAGCGGGAACTGCTGCCCCGCGTGGAAGGCCTTTCCATGGAAGACGCCATCCTGGAAGTGAACCACTGGTGCCACGAGAAAGTGACCTACCAGCCCTCCGACGGCCGAACCAGTTCCCCGCTCAACCTGGTCAAGAACGCTCTGGGCCGATGCGGAGAGCAGTCCACCTTCTGCGTAGCCGCCCTGCGCAGCGTGGGCATCCCGGCCCGCCAGGTGTATACCCCCCGCTGGGCCCACACCGATGACAACCACGCCTGGGTAGAGGCCTGGGCCAATGGCAAATGGCACTTCCTGGGAGCCTGCGAACCCGAGCCCGTCCTGGATCTGGGCTGGTTCAACGCCCCAGCTTCCCGCGCCATGCTCATGCACACCAAGGTCTTTGGTAAATATGACGGCCCGGAAGAGGTGGTGCTGGAAAGCCCCAACTACACCGAGGTCAACCTCATTGACAACTACGCCAAGACCGCCCGCATCAACTTCCAGGTGGTCTGGTCTCCGGACGCTCCCAATAAAGACGCCGGCAAGCCCGTGGAAGGCGCCCGCGTAGACTTCTGCATCTACAATTATGCCGAGTTTTATCCCGCCGTTTCCAAGTATACGGACGCCGAAGGCAAAACCTTCACCAGCGCCGGTCTGGGAGACATGCTGGTATGGGCCTCCAAGGGCCATTCCTTTGGCTTTACCACCGTCAGCTTTGGCAAGGATACGGAGGCTACCATTACGCTCCAGTACTATGCCGGAGACAAGTACGCCACCCCGGTGGGCGTGAAGGAAGCCTTCACCATTGTGCCCCCGCCGGAAGACGTGAAACTCCCGGAAGTAACTCCGGAGCTGCGCGCCGTCAACGAAAAACGCTTTGCCTACGAAGACTCCCTCCGTCACGCCTACGAGGCCACCTTCCCCACGCTGGAAGAAGCCCTGGCCTTTGTGCGGCAGCAGGGTTATGAGGACAAGATGGCCTCTTATATCGTGCGCGCCCGCGGCAATGCCCAGACCCTGAAGGACTTCCTGGCCGCCAACGGCAACTTCGAGCGCCGCAAGGAAATCCTGGCCTCGCTCAGCACCAAGGACCTGCACGACATTACCTCCGAGTTGCTCCAGGCCTATTATACGGCCGAACCGTTCTTTGGAACCCGCGTGGAGAATGAGTTCCTCTCCGATTATTACGGCTTCTTCCAGACTGGAGAAGGCGTAGACGCCACCCAGCATGGCATTACGGTCCTCAAAGACCCCACCGCCTGGAACATTCCCATGTCCCCGGCCGCCGTCTGGAAGAGCAAACTCGCAGACCCTCGTTCGCTGGATATCTACACCGTTTCGCTTCTGCGCGCCCGCGGCAAGGACGCCCGCAAGAACCCGGTAACCGGCGTGCTGGAGGTCAGGGAAAAGGGTGGTGACTGGAAATCCCTCCAGGCCGCCCCGGGCAAACAGGACCCCAAAGGCACGCTCCGCCTTACCTACGAGCCCACCAAGGCTGTGGAGAACCCGCAGTATTATACCCATTTCACCCTTTCCAAGATTGTGGACGGCCGTCCTCAGCTCCTGTCCTTTGACGAAGGCGAGGTAGACATGGGCGGCGGAACCGACTGGGCCCACGCCTTTAAGAACGGCTGCAAGCTGGACGAAGGCACCTATCTGCTGGTTTCCGGCAACCGCCTCTCGGACGGTTCGGTTCCCGTTTCCATGTGCTTCCTGCTCATTGAAGAAGGCAAGGAGACCGTGGAAGAGCTCCGCATCAACGAGGATGCCGGCAGCCTGCCGGTCATTGGCAGCTTTGACGCCGAGAGCAAGATCACGGTGAACGGAGAGCAGGTTTCTGTCCTGTCCCAGGTAGGACGCGGCTTCTACGTGCTGGCCCTGCTGGAGCCCGGCAAAGAGCCCACCAACCATGTCCTGAGAGACCTGGCCGCCGCCCGCGAACAGCTGGAAAGCTGGGGAAGGCCCATCCTGCTCCTCTGCGATTCCGAAAAGGCCCTTGAGCAGCTGCGCAAGGAAGAAAAGGAAGGCCGATACGGGAAGCTGCCCGTAACGGTGACCTACGGCATCGCCCCCGGAACGCTCCTGACCGGAGCCCGTCCCGTGGTACTGGTGGCCGACAGCTTCAACCGCGTGTTCTTCCGCAGCGAAGGCTACACCATCGGCCTGGGCAACCAGATCGTTGGTCTGACCGTGAAGCTCCAATAGGCGCGCCCCAAAAGCATAAAATAAGCCCCCTCCGGTTGCTCGGAGGGGGCTATTTTGTTGGAAAGGAGAAGAACTAGTCTTCTTCCTCTTCCTGGGCGGCGTACTCAGCCAGGAGTTTGGTCTGGACGTCTGCAGGAACCTGGACGTACTCGGCAAACTTCATCTGGAAGGTAGCGGAACCACCGGTGAGGGAGCTCAGGATGGTGGAGTAGCGGTAGAGCTCGGCCAGCGGAACGCGGGCGTGGAGCACGGTGAAGCCCTTCTCCATATCCTGGTTCATAATCATACCACGACGGGTGTTGAGGTCGCTCATGCAAGGGCCTACATACTCGTTGGGGGTGAAGATATCTACGTTGTAGATGGGCTCCAGGATCTTGGGGCCAGCGTTGCGGAAGGCCTCCTTGAAGGCGTTACGACCGGCAATGATGAAGGCGATTTCCTTGGAGTCTACCGGGTGCATCTTACCATCGTAAACATAGACGCGGATGTCACGGGCATAGGAACCGGTGAGAGGGCCTTCCTCCATCTTGCTCTTGATACCCTTGAGGATAGCGGGCATGAAGGAGAGGTCGATGGAACCACCCACTACGCAGTTGTAGAACTCCAGCTTGCCGCCCCACTCGAGGTCGGTGATATCCTGGCTCTTGAAGTTGAAGACCACGTCCTTGCCGTCGATCTTGAAGTTCTTGGGGGCTTCCTGACCTTCTACGTAAGGGCAAACCAGCAGGTGAACCTCACCAAACTGACCGGCGCCGCCGGACTGCTTCTTGTGACGGTACTGGGCCGTTGCGATCTTGGTGATGGTCTCGCGGTAAGGCACCTTGGGAGCGTAGAGCTCGATGTTCTGCTTGAACTCGTTGGTGATTCTCCACTTGACGTAGTTGATATGCTGCTCGCCCATACCGGAGAGGATGGTCTGGCGCAGTTCCTTGGAGTATTCCACGGTGATGGTGGGATCCTGGGAAGCAATCTTGTTGAGGGCGTCGCCTACCTTGGCTTCGTCGTTCTTGTCAACGGCCTTGACGGCGGTGCGGTACTTGGCATCCGGGAACACCATGTGCTTGATGGCCTCTACGCCGTTCTGGGCAAGAGTCACATCCGTCTTACCGGCTTTGAGCTTCATGACGCAGCCGATATCACCGGCGGTGAGGGAAGCCACTTTTTCCTTCTTGGCGCCGGCCACGGCGTAGATGGCGCTGAGGCGCTCGCTGTTACCGGTCTCGGGGTTCACGAGGTCTGCACCCTCATTGAGGGTACCGCTCATCACCTTGAAGTAGGAAACTTCACCGAGGTGCTGCTCTACAGAGGTCTTGAAGATGAACAGGGCCACGGGGCCGTTGGGGTCGCACTTGAGGGTGCCGCCGTCCACGGTGGGCTCTTCCTTGCCTTCCGGGGAAGGAACCACGTTCACGGTGAACTCCATGAGGCGCTTGACGCCGATGTTCTCCTTGGCGGCGGTGCAGAACACGGGGATGGTTTCTCCCTTCTGCAGGCCCATACGGAGACCTTCGCGGATTTCGTCGGTGGTGAGTTCCATGGTCTCGAAGAATTTCTCCATGAGCTCGTCTGAGCCTTCAGCGGCCTTTTCCATGAGCTGGGAACGGAGTTCTTCGGCCTCGTCTGCATAGGCAGCGGGGATATCCATTTCCTCGTTCTTCCTATTGTAGAACTTCATGGTGATTACATCCACAAAGCCTTCCAGGCCGGCGCCGGGGGCAGCCGGGAACTGGCAGATGGCGGCCTTCTTGCCAAACTCCTCGTTGATGGCATTGCGAACACCTTCCCAGTTGGCCTTGTCGTGGTCCAGCTGGTTCACCGCGATCACCATGGGAACGCCGTACTGGTCTGCATAGCGGGCGAAGAGGGTGGTACCCACCTCGATGCCGGCGGTGCCGTTCATCACCATGATGGCGGCATCCACGACCTTGAAGGCGGCGAGGGCGCCACCGGAGAAATCGTCACTACCGGGAGCGTCGATGAAGTTGATCTTGCAGCCGCCAAACTCTGCGTACAGAGGGGTGGCGTTGATGGACTTCTGGTTGGTCTGCTCGAACTCGGTATTATCGGAGACGGTGTTCTTTTCTTCCACGCTACCGCGGCGGTCAATCACTTTTCCTTCGAAAAGCATGGCCTCGGAGAGGGTGGTCTTACCGGAACGCGGGGCGCCGATGAGGACGATGTTGCGGATGTTTTTTGTAGTGTAAGTTTTCATCTTGTGTTATTGATTATTTTTAATATCTAGCTTGGTAGCCCACAAATATAAGGAAATTTAGTTATATTTGTCCAAGTTAAAACCAGAAATGATGAAAAAACTATTCGCTTTGGCTGCAACGGCCTTTCTGAGCCTTTCCGCACTGGCACAAACCTCTTATAATTACTACAAATTCCACGATACGCCCTGGAATATCGCCGGCCGTATCGGCATTTCCTACAACATCGTAAACAACGTTCCGGAAGGAATGTCCCGCAGCGGCCTGGGCCTGGATTTCTGCCTCCTGGAAGGCCAGTACATGATTACCAGAAACAGCATTGTCTCCGTGGGCCTGCTGGACCTCCAGATGGACTTCCGCTACCTCCAGAAGGGCAAGATTTTCGGCAGCATCCCCATGGGCTTCATCTACAAGGCCGATGAAGACTCCCGCGCCAAGGCCCACCTGAGGGACTTCGTCTTCTCCTTCCCCATCGGCTATACCCAGCGCTTCAGCAGCCAGTGGGCCGCCAGCTTCTTCGTGGCTCCCGGCCTGGGCCTGATCCGCTACTACAACGACTATATCGCCGGAGACGTCCACTACACGGACAACTTCTACCCCATCCACGAGCGCACCGGCTTCCGCCTGGACCTCAAGGCCATCGTGTGGTACGAAGACATGGGCCTGACGCTCCGCTACCAGCCCATCGGCCACAACAAACAGTCCACCTTCTCCGTGGGCCTCGCCGTCTGCTATTGATTCCGCAGTTAAAAGCTTATCTGGAGCCGGGCCGAAGGGAGGCCGGGTGCGACGAGGCGGGCAGGGGCCCGCTGGCGGGGCCGGTGTATGCCGCCGCCGTCATCCTGCCGCCGGACTTCCACCATCCGCTGCTCAACGACTCCAAACAGATGAGCGAGAAAGCCCGCGAGGAGCTTCGGCCCATTATTGAAAAAGAGGCCGTGGCGTGGGCTGTGGAGGCCGTATCGGCCGAGGAGATTGACCAGCTCAACATCCTCTGGGCCTCTGTGACGGGCATGCAGCGCGCGGTGCTGCGGCTAGACCCCGCCCCGGCGTTTCTGCTGATTGACGGCAACAAGTTCCGGCCCTTCGGCCCGTATGGTTTCAAGGATTACCAGACCGTGGTGCATGGGGATGCTACTTATGCGTCCATTGCCGCCGCCTCTGTGCTGGCCAAGACTTATAGGGACGATTTTATGCGCCAGATAGCCCGGGAGTACCCCCAGTACGGCTGGGACCGCAACATGGGTTACCCCACGCCCGAGCACATTGAAGCCATCCGTCAATACGGATATACGCCCTGGCACCGGAAGTCTTTCCACGTGAAAGAGTTGGAACCTTCCCTATTTTAACTATCTTTGCAACAGTATTACACAAAACCTTTTAGAAGATGAAACGTTTCTTAGCAATTTTTGCTGCTCTGGCCTTCTCTCTGACGGCCTTTGCCGATGAAGGTATGTGGCTCCTGCCGCTCCTCAAGCAACTCAACGGAAAAGACCTCAAGGCCACGGGCTGCAAGCTCTCCCCCGAGGAAATCTACTCCATCAACAAGACCTCCCTCAAGGACGCCATCGTGCACTTTGGCGGCGGCTGCACCGGTGAGATGATCAGCTCCCAGGGTCTCCTGGTAACCAACCACCACTGCGGATACAGCAGCATCCAGGCCCTGTCCACGGACGAGCACAACTACCTCATGGACGGCTACTGGGCCAAGAACCTGGCCGAGGAAATCCCCGCTCCGGGCCTTTCCGTCACCTTCCTCATTTCCATGGAAGACGTGACCAGCGTGATTGAAAAGGCCGAAGATAAAAGCGCCAAGGCCCAGGAACTCATCCAGGCCGCCGAGGACGCCAATCCCTTCTGCAGCGCAGAGGTAGACTCCTTCTACAACGAGAACGTCTACTACCTCATTGTTTACAAGACCTATCGCGACGTACGCTTTGTGGCCGCTCCTTCGGCCTCCATGGGTAAGTTTGGCGGCGAGACCGACAACTGGATGTGGCCCCGTCACACCTGCGACTTCTCCATGTTCCGCGTATACGCCGACAAGAACAACCAGCCGGCCGCCTACAGCGCCGACAACGTTCCCTACCAGCCCGCCCGCAGCCTGAAGATTGCCACCAAGGGCGTCAAGGAGAACGACTTTGCCATGATCATGGGCTATCCGGGCCGCACCCAGCGCTACCAGACCGCCGCCCAGCTGAGCGAGATGATCGCTACCAACCGCATCCGCATCGACGGCCGCACCGTGACCCAGGACATCATGTGGGAAGCCATGTGCGCAGACCCTTCCGTGCAGCTGAAGTACGCCAACAAGTACGCCGGCAGCGCCAACGGCTGGAAGAAATGGCAGGGTGAAGAGCTCGCTTTCGAGAACCTGAACATCATTGGCCGCGAAGAGGAGAAAGAGGCCCAGCTCAAAGCCTGGATTGCCGCCGATCCTGCCCGCGCCGCCAAGTACGGCACCCCCATCGAGGACATTGCCGAATATGTACAGAAGAATTCGGCCGACAACCGCGCCGTGACCCTGATCTCCGAGTCTGTGGGTGACATTGAGCTGATCTCCATGTACACCGCCCTCATGAACGCCTACGCCCGCGAGCTGCAGCGTGATACCACAGCCAAGCTGGAATCGGCCTTCCCCCGTGTGGAAGCCCGCTACCGTGACTATGTGATGGAAGTGGACAAGAAGATTGCCGCCGCCCAGCTGGAGTTCTACCGCCAGCGCGCCGCCAAGGAAGACTACCTGAACATTCCCGGACAGGACTTTGCCACCATGGACATTCCCGCCTATGTGGAAGAAGTCTACGCCAACAGTGTCTTCACTTCTTATGAGAAGCTCACCAAGGCCTCTCTGGAGCAGGTGATGGCCGATCCCGCCGTGGGCCTGTATTCCGGCATTTACGGCGCTCTGATGAAGCGTTACGAGGCTCGGTATGGAAGAACCGACGAGAAGTACAACGAAGCCCGCAAGCACTTTGCCGGCGCTCTCCTGGAATGGCAGGACGGCAAGGCCATGTATCCGGATGCCAACTCCACCATGCGCCTGACCTACGGCACCGTGCTGCCTTACAGCCCCAAGGACGCCCTGGTGTACAAGTACTACACCACCGCCCAGGGCCTGTTGGAGAAGGAAGATCCCACCAACCCCGAGTTCATCCTTCCCGCAGAAGTCAAGGTCCTGATCCAGGCCGGCGACTATGGCCGCTGGGCCGATGAAGACGGCACCCTGCACACCTGCTTCCTCACCAACAACGACATCACCGGCGGTAACTCCGGCTCCCCCGTCCTGGATGCCAAGGGCAACCTGATTGGCCTGGCCTTCGACGGCAACTGGGAGAGCATGAGCTCCGACGTCATGTTTGAACCCGCCCTCCAGCGCTGCATCTGCGTGGACATCCGCTATGTCCTGTGGATGGTAGAGAAGGTGGGTGGCGCTACCAATATCATTAACGAACTCACTTACGCCAAGTAATGGCTTGGTGAGCACAGGGACCCCCTGGTGCTCACGGACATGCAAAAAACAGCCCTCGGTGAGCACCGGGGGCTGTTTTTGCACACGGAGGTGAGCTTAGGCGCTTTGGGCCAGCTTTTGGGCCAGTTCCAGGAAGGCCTTTGAGTCGGGCCGGTCCAGCAGCGCCACGGGAGCGCCTTCGTCTCCGCCTTCGCGGATGCCCTGCACCAGGGGAATCTGGCCCAGCAGGGGAATGTCCAGGTTGGCGGCCATCTGGATGCCGCCGTCCTTTCCAAACAGATAGTATTTCTCATCGGGATGTGCCTCGGGAGTAAACCAGGCCATGTTTTCCACCAGCCCGTAGATGGGTTTGTTCACCTGCGGATTGCGGAACATGTTGACCCCGCGCAGGACATCGGCCAGGGCCACCTGCTGGGGTGTGGTTACAATGACGGCGCCCGTGAGCGGAACGTCCCCGATGAGGGAAATATGGATGTCTCCGGTTCCCGGAGGCATGTCAATGAGCAGGAAGTCCAGCGGACCCCAGAGGGTTTGCAGGATTATCTGCTTGAGGGCCGTTGAGGCCATGGGGCCGCGCCAGATGAGCGCCTGCCCGGCGCCGGACACGTGGCCCACCGACAGCCATTTGACGCCGTACTTTTCTACGGGCACAAAGAGGTTGTCGTTCTCGTCTTCTCCGTACATTTCTATGGTGGCGTCTTCCGTTCCCGTCATGGTGGGGATGGACGGGCCGTAAACGTCGGCGTCGGCTACGCCCACGCGGTAGCCCAGGCGGGCCAGGGCCACGGCCAGGTTCACGGCCACGGTGCTTTTGCCCACGCCGCCTTTGCCGGAGGCTACACCAATGATGTGGCTTACCTCCCGCAGCTGGTCCAGATTGAACTGGATGCCCTTGGGCGCAGGTTTGGCGGGATCTTTCACAATGGTGTCCACCTCAATCTCGGTGCCGCCGGGGGCGTGCCGGTACAGGCAGGCCTGCGCAGCTCCAATCAGGTAATTCTTCAGAGGGTCGGGCCGCTTGGGGAAGGCCAGGGTCACGTGAATGCGGTCCTCAGACACCTCTACGGCGTCCACCATACCCAATTGCAGGAGGTTCATTTCCCCTTTGGCGGGGTGAACGACCTCTTGCAGCCACTCAAAAATATCGGCTTTTGTCATTTGGCTTTTCTATTAATAATCAAATGTTTAACAACGGCGAGAAGGAGCAGGAGCAACAGGCCGATGGAGGAGGCCCGGGACACGCCTGCGCCTTTCTTGTAGCTGTCCGGAAGGAAGGTCATCACCACCTCGTGCTCGCCGGCGGGCAGGAGGGCGGCGCGGAAGGTCCAGTTAGCCCGGATCAGGTCTACCGGCTCTCCGTCCACGGTGGCGTGCCACCCGTTGGGATAATAGATTTCAGAGAAAACAGCCAGCCGGTCGGTAGCGGCGTTATAGCGATAATGAAGCTCGTTGGGCGCATAGGATGTCATCTCGATGAGATCCCCGGTCTCGCCGGGGATGACGGTCGTCATGGCCGGCACCGACCGGCCATCTACCACGGCCTGGTGGCGAAGGTCGACAGCGCCCAGGAGGGCTATCTCCTCGTCCGGGTTGGCGGCCTCTACCACGGAGTCCACAAACCAGGCGGCGCCATAGGCGGCCTCGTTCACCAGCGGCGGATAGCCGCCGTCCAGGATAACATACCGGGTGTTGAGGGCATTCAGAACCGGGGTATGATGGGCCATCCAGTTGGCCACGTCTTCTATTTCTTCGGCCTCATTGAGCTGCTTGTACAGGCCGTTGATCTCTCCGGAAAGGTATTGCTCTATGAGGTCCTGGTAGCGCTGGAGCTTGGCGGGGGAATAGCCGCCCACGTTCTTGTGGTGGTATGAAGGAACGGAGGAATTAAACACGTTCACCGTCAGGTCCAGGACGCGGTACTGCGGGTCCTCATCGGCCTTGATAATCTGGTCCACCGGGCGCTCGGCGAAGGGCTTGTTGAAATCCTTGGGCGTGGTGAAATCGTCGGCATTGAGGTAACGCTTGCCGGCGGCAAACAGGTCCACGGTCACCAGGAGTCCCAGGGCCGCTACAGCCACCCACTTGCGGCGTTCCTGCAGCTGGATCACCATCACCAGGCCAGCGGCGCAGCAGATGAGCAGGAAGGAGCGGAGGGCATCGGCCTTGAACAGGGCTATGCGGTCTGCGACAAGGGCGTCTACCAGCACATCCTGCATCTGGGCGTCGGCTTCTCCGGTAAAGGAGCCGAACAGGCCGGGAGCCAGCCAGGCCAGTGCGCAGAAGCCTCCTGTGAGGCCCAGGGCCCAGAAGAAGCCTTTGCGGAAAACCTGCTTGTCCAGCTTTTCTTTCACCAGCTGGTTCACGGTCATGAAGCCCAGGACCGGCAGGCTGATCTGCAGCACCACCAGGGCCATGGACACCGTTCGGAACTTGTTATACAGCGGGAGATAGTTGTAGCAGAACTTGGTAAAGGCCATGAAATGGCTTCCCACGGCCAGGAGGATGGCCAGGACGGTCACCGCCAGCAGCCACCATTTCTCGCGGCCCTTGTACAGGAACAGACCCAGCACAAAGAGGAAGACGGAAACGGCGCTCATATACATGGGACCGGCCGTGAAGGGCTGGGGGCCCCAATAGAGCGGCAGGTTCTTGGCCGTCTCCTTGAGGTTCTTCTGTCCGGCGCGCTTGAGCAGCTTGATGGTTTCGGACTTGTCGGGGTTCATTTCTCCGGCCGAAGATCCGCCGTTGAAGTTGGGGATCATGAGGTTGGGAAGCTCTTCCCAGCCATAGCTCCAGGAGGTAGCGTAATCCAGGTCCAGACCCTTCTGGGCCCCGCCGTCCCTGGACAGCTCGGAGCCGCCGCGCATGGTATTGGGCGTATATTTGGCCAGCGGCAGCAGCTTGTTGGTGTTGGTGGCGATACCCGCCACGCCCAGCACCAGAAGAAGGGCCGATGCCACCACATACGGCTTCCAGTCCTTTCCTTTCACCGCCTGAACCAGTTCCACGATGGCATAGATGAGGATCATCAGGGCCAGGTAATAGGAAATCTGCTGGTGGTTGGCCTTGATCTGGAAACTCAACGTGAGGCCAAAGAGAACCGCCCCCAGGAGGCGCTTCCATCGGCCATCCGCCTTATATGTATATACCAGCGCTGCGAGCACCCAGGGCATGAGGGCGATGGCCTGCATCTTGGTGTTGTGGCCCACCTGGATAATCTGGAAATTGTAGCTGCAGAAGGCCACGGCAATAGCGCCGCCAACGGCCACGGGCCAGCTTACGCCCAGCGCCAGGAACAGCAGGAAGGCGCCCAGCAGGGTCACGAAGAGCCAGGTAGCCGGACGACGGCCGGTAAAGAGCAGGTTATACAGCGGCTGGGTATAGTCTCCCCCGTTCTGGGTAGAAATGGCCGTGGTGGGCATGCCGCCAAACATGGAATCGGTCCAGTACGTAGGGTTGTCCGGGTGGGCCTTGTTCCACTCCGACATCTCGTGGGACATGCCCACGTAACCGGAGATGTCGCTCTGGTTCACAATCTTGCCTTCCAGCACCTGCGGCACAAAACCGTAACTCAGCGCCAGGAACAGCGCCACAATGCCCAGGGCCAGGCCTATTTTCTTGAGGAGACTTTTATTCATGTTTTGTTACTTTATCTAGCAGGGTGGCCAGGGCGTGAGCCGTGGCGCGGCGGGAATACGGGCCGATATCGCCGCTGGTAGCCGGAACTCCGCCTTCCCGGAACTGCGACCAGGCCTGGGTCAGGAAGGCACGCATGGCGGCTTCGTCGGTCCATTCGGCCGTGGTTCCGGCGCCGGTTTCCCGGAGGACGCGGGCCATGGCACCGTCGGCCTGTCCAATTCCCAGCACGGGGCGGCGGGCCGCCAGGTACTCAAAGAGCTTGCCGGGCAGGATGGGCCGGTATTCAGGGTCGTTGCGGAGGGGCAGGATGAGTACCGTGGCCGCTCTTTGTTCGCGGACGGCGGCGGCGTGGTTCTGCGGGCCCAGGTTCACCAGGTTGGCCTCCAGGCCGGCCGCCTTGACGGCCTCCAGGATCTCCCGGTCCACTTTTCCCACCAGGCGGAGGCGGAGGGCCTCCCGGAATGCCGGGTCTTGGGCCACCATCTCTCCCAGCACTTTCCAGAGGGCGAGGGGGTTGCCATCGGCCGCAAACAGACCGGTGTGGGTGATATTGAAACGTCCGTCCCCTTCGGGTGCGGGGCCGGCGAAATCTTCTTGGTCGTAGCCGTTGGTGATGTTGGCCACGGGGGTCTGGGTCTGGGCCTGGAACTCCTCCTGCACCAGCGGGGTGCAGGCCAGCACGGCGGTGCTTTCGTCCAGCACGTTCTGCTCCAGGGTGCGGAGCTTTTTCCAGGTGCCGGCGGTCATGGGCAGGTGCTTGAGATAGTACATCCGGCTCCAGGGATCGCGGAAATCGGGGATCCAGGGCGTACCCAGCTCCTTATGGAGGCGCTGTCCGATCAGGTGCACCGAATGCGGCGGGCCGGTGGTGACAATCACGTCTACCGGATGCTCCTTCAGATAGGCCTTGAGGGTTTTCACGGAGGGCTTGACCCAGCCCACGCGGGGGTCCGGCACAAAGAGATTGGCGCGGATCCAGAGGGAAAGCTTCTGTTTCCAGGTCTTGGGGCCGGAAGAGATTTCCGTCACCTGCGTACTCTTGGCGCCCGTAAGTTTCCGATAGGCCGAATAGGGCTCCCAGATGCGGCCCCGCAGGACCTCAACGTTGGCCGGTACTTCGGCCTCAAAGGACGGGTCCAGCGAGGGGTAATCTGCGTTAAGCGGGGCAAACACCACCGGCTGCCAGCCTTCCTGCGGAAGGTACTTGCAGAACTTGACCCAGCGCTGCACCCCCGACCCTCCGGACGGCGGCCAGTAATAGGCTATGACCAGTACGCGCTTCATAACCTACAAAGATACGAATTATTTCCACCAATCCGGCTTGGCGTAGGAGAAGTCCTTGCGCTCGGCGGCCCAGGCTTCGTTGACGTAGACCGTATCGGCCCGGTCCGTGTAGAGGATGCCGTCCAGGTGGTCACATTCGTGCTGGAAAATCACGGCCGAATAACCATCCACCTGCTCCGAGATAAAGGTGCCGTCCGGTGTCAGGTAGCTGATCTGAACGCTGGGATAGCGGCGGACGATGCCCTGGTAGGGAGGCAGGGAAAGGCAGCCTTCCGGACCCGGCTCCGGGGTGCCGTACAGACTGTCAATCTGGATATTCAGATAGGGCTCGATGGGCTGGCCGGGCTTGTCGTAGCGCATCACCAGCACAATGCGGCGGTTGATGCCCACCTGCGGCGCGGCAATGCCCACTCCGTCCTGGGAAGGATCCGTGAGGGTATGCATCATCTTGGCCAGGAGGGTCTTGAGCTCAGAAGACTCCAGTTCCTTATCGGACAGATTGGTGCTCACGGCCCGGAGGATGGCGCTGTCCTGCGGCATCACACACACATACATCAGCGAGTCTGACTTTTCTATGATGGTATGTTCCCAATGGGTAAAGGGATGGGCGTGTTTCCATAAGATGAAACCCAACAGCACCACCAGGCACACAAGGATGGGAAGCGAAGCTTTTTTGTGGAAGAGTTTCTTTGCGTTCATAGTCACAAAGATAGCAAAATTTGGTCGCTTTTCACTTTTTTAGTACCTTTGTTTTCCATGGCAAAAATGGCAGAAGATACCCCTATGCTCAAGCATTACTTCGAGGTGAAAGCACAACACCCCGAGGCGCTGCTATTGTACAGAGTGGGAGACTTCTACGAATGCTATTCGGACGACGCCATTACGGCCGTACGGGTCCTGGGCCTGGTTCAGACCAAAAAGTCCAACGGAGACAAGGGCCCCGTGGCCATGGCCGGGTTCCCGCACCACGCCCTGGAGAATTACCTCACCAAGCTGGTACGCGCCGGCTTCAAGGTGGCCGTCTGCGACCAGCTGGAAGACCCCAAGTTTGCCAAGAAACTGGTCAAGCGCGGCGTAACGGAAATCGTCACCCCCGGCATTTCCTTCGGGGAAAACATGCTGGAAACCAAGGAGAACAACTATCTCTGCGGCCTCACCGTGGAAAAGGACCAGTGCGGCGCCGCTTTCCTGGATGTCTCCACCGGCCAGTTCCAGGTGGCCCAGGGTTCCCTGGATTATATTGCCACCCTCATCGGTTCCCTGAAACCCAAGGAGCTGGTGGTGCAAAGAGGCTACGAGAAGGGCCTCCGGGAGCGCCTGGGAGACATTTTCACCACTTCCATAGACGAGTGGGCCTTTGTGTACGATGCCGCCGTAGAGCGCCTCAAGCGCCAGCTGGGGGTAGACAGCCTCAAGGGCTTTGCCGTGGAACCGTACCCGCTGGGCATCTGCAGCGCCGGCGCCCTGCTGGTGTATCTGGAACAGACCCAGCACGTGGGCCTCAAGAACATCTGCACCATTGGCCGAATCGATGAGGCCAAGTTTGTGTGGATGGACAAGTTCACCCTTCGCAATTTGGAAGTTTTCCAAAGTGCGTCGGGGGCCGACGGCGTCTCGCTGGTGCAGACCCTGGACAAGTGCTCCAGCCCCATGGGCGCCCGTATGCTGCGCCAGTGGCTGGCCATGCCCATCATGGACCTCAAGGAACTGAATGCCCGCTACGATATTGTAGATTACTTTATCCAGAACCCGGACATCCTGCAGGAAACGCAGATAGACCTGGGCAAGCTGGGCGATATGGAGCGCATCCTGGGCCGCATTGCCACCGGCAAGGCCAATCCCCGCGAGGTGATGCAACTGGGCCGCGGGCTCGCCCTTACAGGGCCCATCAAAGCCCGCCTCACCGGCTGCGAAGCCCTGGAGAAACTGATGAAGGGCCTCCGCAACTGCGAAAAACTGCTCCAGGAAATCCACCGCGTCATGGATCCGGAACCCGCCATCCAGATTGGCAAGGGCCCCGTGATCGGCGTGGGTGTGGACGCCCAGCTGGACGAACTCCGCGCCCTCTCTTCCGGCGGCAAGGATTACCTTCTGCAAATGCAGCAGCGGGAGGCCGAAAGAACCGGCATCTCCTCGCTCAAAATAGCCTATAACAACGTCTTTGGCTACTATATTGAGGTCCGCAACGCCTACAAGGACCAGGTGCCGCCGGAGTGGATCCGCAAACAGACCCTGGTGAACGCAGAGCGGTATATCACCGAGGAACTCAAGGAATACGAAGAAAAGATTCTTACGGCCGAAGACCGCATCTACGCCATAGAGACCCGCCTGTATGGGGAACTCATAGCCCGCATCCAGCAGCAGATTCCGGACATCCAGTGCAACAGCCGCATCCTGGCCAAGCTGGACGTCCTGGCCGGCTTTGCCGAGCAGGCAGCGGAGCGGGGCTACTGCCGCCCGGACATGAACGAGGGCAAGGCCCTGGATATCAAGGACGGCCGCCATCCCGTGATAGAAACGCTGATGCCGGTGGGAGAGGAATACGTTCCCAACGACGTTTATCTGGACACCGAAAAGCAGCAGATCATCATCCTCACCGGTCCCAACATGGCCGGTAAAAGTGCCCTCCTGCGCCAGACCGCCCTCATTGTGCTCATGGCCCAGGCCGGCTCCTTCGTGCCCGCCCGGGAGGCCCATATCGGCTGGTTTGACAAGCTCTTTACCCGCGTGGGCGCCACGGACAACATCTCCCGCGGAGAATCCACCTTCATGGTGGAGATGCTGGAGACGGCCATGATCCTCAACAATTTATCGGCCCGCTCCCTGGTATTGCTGGACGAGATTGGCCGCGGAACGTCTACCTACGACGGCATGTCCATCGCCCGCGGCATTGTGGAGTACATCCACGAGTACGGCAAGGGTGCCAAGACGCTCTTTGCCACCCATTATCACGAGCTCAACGACCTGGAAGGCCTGTTCCCGCGCGTAAAGAACTATCACGTAACCGTGAAGGAAGTGGGCAAGGAAGTGCTGTTCCTGCGCAAGATCAAGGAAGGCGGCACGGCCCACAGTTTCGGTATCCACGTGGCCCGCATGGCCGGCATGCCGCAGCCCGTCCTGGAAAGCGCCGAGAGGACCCTCCGCGCCCTGGAAAACAGCGAAAAGCTGGAAGCCATCGGCGCCCTCACGCCCGTCAAGCCCCACCAGACCAAGGCGGGCAAAGTAGAAAAGGACGGCTCCCTGCAACTGTCCATGTTCCAGCTGGACGACCCTCTGCTGGAGTCGCTCAGGGACCGCCTCAAGACCGCCGACCTCAACAACATGACCCCGCTGCAGGCTTTTGACCTGCTGCGAGCCATGAAAGAGGAGTTGGGAATCTAATTACGCTTCAAACACCCAGATAATGGCCTCTTCCATCACCTCTCCAGGACGGAGAACGGTGCTGGGATACTGCGGCCGGTTGGGGGAGTCGGGGCTATGCTGGCACTCGATGGCCACGCCGTCGTAGTCTTCGTACGCACGGGTTTTTCCCTGGGGGCAGCCCTTGAGCCAATTGCCGGTGTATACCTGCACGGCCGGCTGGGTGGTGAGAACGGTCAGGTGACGGCCGCTCCTGGCCCCCCACAGCTGGGCCGCCTCGGAGAGCTGGCCGGGCATATAGCCGTCAATGAGGAAGCAGTTGTCGTAGCCCTTGCCGTACTTGAGGGCGGGAAAATCGGCCTTTATATCCTGGCCGATGGGCTTGGCCTCTACAAAGTCCATGGGCGTTCCGGCCACATCCTCGGGCTCTCCCAGCGGGATGAGGGTGTCGTCGGTGGGAAGGAACTGGGAGGCGTTGAGCTCCAGTTTGTGGTTCAGGACGCTGCCGGAGGCCTCTCCGTCCAGGTTCAGGTAGACGTGGTTGGTGAGGTTCACTACCGTGGGTTTGTCGGCCTCTGCGGTGAGCACCAGCTTGAGGGAGTTATCCTCTCCCCAGGTGTAGTGGGCCACGGCCTTGAGGTTGCCGGGATAGCCGGACTCTCCGTCCTCCGAGAAATAGAGGAACTCTACGGCCTCTCCGTCTATACGGCTGTCCCAGACCTGGTTGTGGAAACCCTGAGGGCCGCCGTGCAGATGGTTGGGACCGTTGTTCACGGGAAGGGTGTATTCTACTCCGTCCAGGGTAAACTTACCCTTGGCAATGCGGTTGGCATAGCGGCCGGGCACCTTGCCGGAGCAGGGGCCGTCTCCCAAATAATCCAGGGGGTTCTTGTAGCCCAGGGCTACGTCTTCCAGCTTGCCGTTTTTGTCCGGTACCACCACGGAGACAATGCCGGCTCCAATGTTGGTGAGCTGCACATAGGCACCAGAGGCGTTTTTGAGCGTGTAAAGGAGGATTTCTTTTCCGTCGGGAGCCTGGCCCCAGGATTCTTTGGTAATGGTCATGGGTTTTTTCTTTTTGTAAATCACAAATTCAAAGGTGTAACCGGTTTCCGGATCCGTGTGGGTCTCGGAGGTGCTCACGCGCACCCAGACGGCGGGGTCGATTTCCGGGAAGAAGACGTCTGCGTCCGGAAGCACGGTATGGACATGGGTGATATAGAGTTTGTCCATGTCCGGCATGGCGGCCCGGTAGACGGAGGCGCCGCCCATCACAAAGCATTTCTCTGCGCCGGTAGCTTCGGCCTCTTTGTAGGCCTCTTCAAAGGAGTACACGCAGGAGACTTCCGGGATGGGGTCTCCACCCAGGTTGAGCACGATGTTCTTTCTGCCCTTCAGCGGACGGAAAGGCAGGGAGAAATACGTGGTGCGGCCCATGATGACCGGAAAACCCTTGGTGGTTTCCTTGAAATATTTGAGGTCTTCCGCAATATGCCAGGGCAACTGGTTCTTGATGCCGATGCCCCAGTTATCAGCAACGGCGACGATTAGGCATTTTTCCATATTATACAGCGACAGGTGCTTTAATGGCAGGCCAAGGATCATAGCCTTCCAGGGTAAAATCTTCGTATTTGAAATCGAACAGGGACTTGACATCCGGGTTCAGGTGCATCTTGGGAAGGGGACGAGGCTCGCGGGAGAGCTGCAGGGCCACCTGCTCAAAATGGTTGCGGTAGATGTGGGTGTCTCCGGTGGTATGGATGAACTCTCCGGGCTCCAGCCCGCAGACCTGGGCCAGCATGAGGGTCAGAAGGGCGTAGGAGGCAATGTTGAAGGGTACTCCCAAGAACACATCTGCGCTGCGCTGGTACAGCTGGCAGGAGAGTTTTCCGTTAGCCACATAGAACTGGAACAGGCAGTGGCAGGGCGGCAGGGCCATCTTGTCCACCTCCCCGGGGTTCCAGGCGCACACCAGCATCCGGCGGGAATCCGGGTTGTTTTTGATGAGGTCGATCACCTGCGACAGCTGGTCTATGGAGCGGCCGTCGGGGGCGGGCCAGGAGCGCCACTGGTGTCCGTACACCGGACCCAGTTCTCCGTTTTCATCGGCCCATTCGTCCCAGATGGTGACGCCGTGCTCCTGCAGGTAACGCACGTTGGTGTTGCCGGAAATGAACCACAGAAGCTCGTAAATAATGGATTTGAGGTGCACCTTCTTGGTGGTGAGGAGGGGGAATCCGTCGGCCAGGATAAAGCGCATCTGATAGCCGAAAACGCTTTGCGTACCGGTTCCGGTGCGGTCTTCCTTCATGGCTCCGTTGGTGCGGATATGTCTTAGGAGGTCCAGATACTGTTGCATGTATGCAAACTTACGCAAAAAACATTATCTTTGCAAGCTGTGAAAACCAAAAGAGAAAACTTCGGCGGCCGTATGGCCGTCATCGCCGCTTTTGCCGGTAGCGCCATAGGGCTGGGCAATATTTGGAGATTCCCCTACCTGGTGGGAGAAAACGGAGGCGCCGCCTTCATCCTCATCTACATTGCCTTTACCCTCATCCTGTCGCTGCCCATCTTTCTGGCCGAAAGTGTCATCGGGCGCAGCAGCCAGGCCAACTGCCGGGCCGCCGTGGGCTTTCTGGTGCCCGGCCGGGTGGGACAGATGTTCGGCCTGCTGATGGTGTTTACCCCGCTTTGGATTGTGTCCTACTATTCCGTGGTAGGCGGCTGGAGCATAGACTATCTGGTACAGGCCTGCTGCCTGGATTTCGTGCACGCAACGCCGGATCAACTGGCCGGCGGCTTTGAGCGCTTCATTGCCCGGCCCTGGCTTCCCATCCTCTTTCACCTGGTCTTTATGGGCATTACCGTAGCGGTGGTGGCCTTTGGGGTCAAGGACGGCATCGAGAAGTTCTGCAAATGGAGCATTCCCACGCTGTTTGTGCTCATTGTTTTCCTGGTGGTGTATTCGCTTACGCTGCCCGGCTCGTTCAAGGGCGTGGAATACCTGCTCAAGCCGGACTTTTCCAAAGTGACGGCCCATACTTTCATCGATGCGATGGGGCAGTCGTTCTTCTCCCTGTCCCTGGGAACCGGCATCGTCATCACCTACTCTTCCTATGTGAAAAAGAACGAGAACCTGGTGGTGGCCGGCGTGGGAACGGCCGTGAGCGACCTTCTGTTTGCCTTGCTGGCGGGCTTTGCCATCCTTCCGGCGGTGTTTTCGGCCGGGATTGAGCCCGGTGCGGGTCCTACCCTCATCTTTGACACCCTGCCCTATATCTTCTCCAGCCTGGCACAGCACGCCCCCATCCTGAGCACCGTCGCCTCCATCCTGTTCTTCCTGGCCATCTTCATTGCGGCCCTCACCTCCTCCATTTCCCTCCTGGAAGTGGGCGTGGCTTACCTGACGGAAGAGCGGGGATTCAAGCGGGGCTGGGCCTGCGTCCTGCTGTTTGTGCTCTGCGGCGCCTTCGGCACCCTCTGCAGCCTTTCCTTCGGCCCGCTTTCGCAGGTAAAACTGTTTGGCCTCAACCTCTTTGACTTTGCCGACAGCACCGCCTCCAATGTCCTGATGGTACTGGGCAGCCTTATTTCCGTGGTCCTGGCCGGCTGGGTGATGCCTCGCAAGGCTCTCTTCCATGAACTCACCAACGGCGGCGTCCTGCGCAAGAACGCCCGCCTGTTCCCGCTGATCCTGTTCCTGCTTCGCTATGTCGCTCCCATCGGCATCCTGATGCTCGTCCTTTCCTCTGTCCTCTGATGAAAAAACGCGAGCACTTTGGCAGCCGGTTTGCCGTGATCATGGCCATGGCGGGCAGCGCCGTGGGCCTGGGCAATATCTGGCGTTTCCCCTATATCATGGGCCAGTACGGAGGCGCCGCCTTCATCCTGGTATACTTTGCCGCCAGCGTGATCCTGGCTCTTCCCATCTTTTACGCCGAGTCCATCATCGGCCGGCGTGCCCGTACCGACACCTTTGGCGCCATGAACAAGCTGGCTCCGGGAACGGCATGGCGCTGGGCGGGCCTCCTCACCATCCTGACGCCACTGCTCGTCCTTTGCTACTATTCGGTGGTGGGTGGCTGGAGCGTGGAGTACCTGTTCAAATCGCTCTCCTTCAGCTTTACCGAAGTGCCGGCCGAAGAGATACCGAATTTCTTCCAGCGCTTCATCTCCTCTCCCTGGCAGCCCATCTTTGTGCATACCGCCTTCATGGCCCTGGTGGCCGGCATTGTGCTGGGCGGTGTCAAAGACGGCATCGAGAAGTTCTCCAAGGTGGCCATGCCCGCTTTGTTTATACTCATTCTGGTGATTCTGGCCTATTCCCTTACGCTGCCCGGTTCGTTCAAGGGCGTAGAGTACCTGATTAAACCCGATTTCTCGCGCCTCACGACCGGTGCCTGCGCCGCCGCCCTGGGACAGGCCTTCTTCTCCCTGTCATTGGGCGTAGGGACCATCCTGACTTATTCCTCTTACGTCAAGAAAGAGGAGAACCTCTTTATTTCCGGAGTAGGAACCGCGGCCAGCGACCTGGCCTTTGCCCTCATCGCGGGCTTTGCCGTGATGCCGGCCGTCTTTGCCGCCGGTCTGCAACCGGGCGCCGGTCCGGGACTGGTCTTTGAGACCCTGCCGTACATTTTCAACAAGATGGGAGAAGGGCTGCCGCTGCTGAGTACCCTTACCTCGTCCATCTTCTTTGTGGCCATCCTGGCGGCCGCCCTCACATCGGCCATCTCCATGCTGGAGGTGGGCGTGGCCTTCCTGACGGACGAAAGGGGGATGAAGCGCCGCAGCGCCACCCTGCTGCTGGCTTTCCTCTGCTGGGGCGTGGGCATCCTTTGCAGCCTTTCCTTTGGCTCGCTCAAAGGCACTACCATCCTGGGGCTCACCTTCTTTGATTTCCTGGACCACCTGTGCTCCGACTGGCTCATGCCGCTGGGCGGCTTCCTGTTCACCGTTTTTGTGGGGTGGCAAATGTCCAAGGCCGATGTCCGGGACGAGTTCACCAACGGCGGCACCAAGAACGTGCGCCTTTTTGGTGTAGTGTATTTCCTGATGCGTTATCTGGCCCCGGTGGGCATTGTGGTGATTTTCCTCACCAACCTGTTCCTTTAGAGCGTCTCCAGGATTTCCAGGGCCCATTGGGCCGGGGCGTCTTTGAGAACCACGTTCTTGTCCTGGTCCAGCAGGTAAAGGGACGGAACGGCGCGCACGGCATAGATGCGGTCCGTGCGGATGGTAAAGGTGGGATCGTAGCCATTGATCCAGGCCGAAGGATAGCTGTCCCGGCGTTCTTTCCACAGGTCTATGTCCTCGTCAATGTATACGTCCACCACCTTGAGGCGGCCGGAGTTGATGAGGTTGGAAATCTGCACCGATGCGCCCATGTCTTCCATAATTTCCCGGCAGGCCTTGCAGTCCGGGTTGCCAAAGATGAGAAGCAGCCATTCGGCCTGGATGCCGTAGAGGGTTCTGGTGCGGCCGGCGGTGTCCACAAAGCGGAAATCGGCTGCGGGCGTGCCCGTTCGGTTGAGGGAGCACACCTGCTTTTCCCAGGCGTACTGGCTCTTTTCCTCGTCCGGCACCAGCTCTGAGCTGGCCATGCGGGATACGAAAGGCAGATAAAGGTCCTCGCTCCGGACCGGGGAGTTGGGGTCATAGAAATAGCGGGAAAGGAGGGCCGATGTCCGGGCAAACACATTACCCTCCGGCTGGGCCTTCTGGAAGGCCTCCAGGCGGTTATACACCGTCTCCATGGCCGCCTGGCCGTCCGGGAGCTGCAGCTGCTGGAGAATGGAGGCAAAAAGACCCACCTGCTGCTCCAGCTTTTCGTCCGGCACACCGTTCACCGTCACGGAGTCACAGAGATAGAGCTTGTCCGGCTGCGTAAACCGGTCCCAGAAATGCTGCGCAATCCAGGTGGCCCGCTCGTGCGGCTCGGTAATCATTACGGGCACTTCGGCCATGGGAAACTCTCGGGTGGCGGGCGCCGCCGGTGCCGCCTTCTTCCTGGTGCCGCAAGACAGCGCCACGCAAACCAGGAGCAAGATGCCTAATCGTCTGTTCATAACTACGCAAAATTACGGTTTTTTCGTTATTTTTGCACAGTTTATGCGTAAGTTTGCTCTCAGTTTACTGCTGCTTCTGGCCGGTGCCTTCGGCCTGCAGGCTCAGTTTTACTCGCCGGGGACGGATCCCGGGCGCTTGCGCTGGTACACCATGGACAGCCCCTATTACCGCGTAATATACCCGGAAGGGGCCGATTCCCTGGCCCGCAGCTACCTGCGTCTGATGGAGCAGTTCCGAGAGCCCGTTGGCCGAAGTATCAACTATACGCCGCAAAACGCCCGCTGGGGAAAACAGTTTCCCATTGTACTGCATACGCACCATCTGACCTCCAACGGATCGGTGGCCTTTGCGCCCACCCGGATGGATTTCTATACCACGCCGGAATTCCGTGCTCCCAATCCCGCCTCCTGGGCCATCGAACTGGCCTCCCACGAGCCCCGTCACCAGGCCCAGCTGGAGAAAATTGAGAGCGCCGGACTCTTCAAGGGGCTAACCTATGTGATCGGCCAGGGTTCCGCCCCGCTGGGCTGGATCCTCTATCTGGCCGCTATCCGTGGAGAAGGCGATGCCGTGGCCGTGGAGACGGGCCTGGTCCCCGGCACCCGTGCCCGCACGGCCGACTTCCTCAACTACATGCAGGTGGCCTTTGACCAGGGAGACTGGAGAAGCCTTACCCGCTGGAGCAAGGGTTCCTATAAGCACTACACGCCGGACTATTACAAGGCCGGCTACATGCTCATGGGGGGTATGCGGTACCTCTATTCGGCCCCCCTGTTTACCGCAGAAGGCATGGAGAAGGCCCTCAATAATCCCCTGCTGATTGCGCCTTATGACTATAGCAAGGTTATCCGGAAGCTCTCCGGCAAATTCCCCGCCGACGCTTTCAAGGACATCATGCACACCTTCAACGACGTCTGGCAGGCCGATGCCGCCGCCCGCGCTCCCTTCATCGATTTGGGAGAGCCCGTCACGCCGGCCGAGAGTTTCCCCCTCAACTACTCCTCGTCCGTGTGGGCCGATGGAACCCTTTACGCCCTGAGGGAGGGCTATCTGCGGACCTCCGAGCTGGTAAGCATCCGGAACGGCCGCATCCACAAGGAAAGGACGTTCTCTTCGCAGACCTCACGTCTGACTTACGACCCCGTCCGGGGACGCATCTACTGGACGGAAATCATCCCCCATATCCGCTGGAGCCTGGATGGTACTTCGGCTGTCCGCTATCTGGATTTGAAGACGCGGCGCACGCGGGACCTGGCCCCGGGACAGCGCTATTTCAACCCGTCGCCATCACCGGACGGAAGCCGGGTGGCCGTGGTAGAATCGGCCGTTACCGGAGAGACGTACGCGGTGGTCTTATCGGCCGATGACGGCTCGGTCCTGCAGCGGCAGATGGCCCCGGAAGGGATCCAGCTCACGGAAAGCGCCTGGGTTGGGGAAGAACTTTACTTCCTGGGGCTGAGTCAGGAGGGTTTCGGCCTTTATAAGGCCTTTGAAGGATGGGTAAAGCTGCTGGCCCCCACGCACCAGAAGGTGGTGAACCTGGAGAGCGCAGACGGCTGCCTGGAGTGGGTCTCGGACCGCACCGGCGTGAACGAACGCTATCGCTTTAACCCGGCCGACGGAAAGCTGCTCCAGCTGACCAGCACCCGCTACGGAGCCACGGATTTCCGCGAAGTGGGGGATACGCTGTACTGCGTTTCCCAGACCCTGGACGGAAAGTTGATCTTCTCCGTTCCTTCGGCGTCCCAGAAGCCCCGGGAGGTCCGGTACGAAGATCTCCATACCTATACCATTGAAGATGCCATTACGGCGCAGGAACAGGCGCTGGGTCCCGGACCGGATTTCTCCCAGGAGGTCCCCCTATCGGCCCCCAAGCGCTATTACAAGCTGCTTCATCCGCTGAGGTTGCACACCTGGGCGCCCCTGTACGCCGATGCCGACGCCATCATGAACGGCTCTTTCGAATTTAGCTACCAGAACGTTTCTCCGGGCGTCACGGGCTTTTTCCAGAATACCCTGGGGACGTTCTCCGGCCAGCTGGGCGCGGCCATCCACCCGGATCCCGATAAAGACGAGGGCTGGCGCGGCGCGTTCCACGCCATGGCCACCTATAACGGCCGTTATCCGGTCTTTGAGGTGAAGGTGGATGTGGGTGACCGCCGAGCCCGCCAGTACAATTATACGGAGCTGTACCGGGGAGACAAGATGGGTCGCCTCTATACCAGCAGCCTCCGTGACAGACCGCTTTTCAACGGCACTTTCCGGGCCTATGTTCCCCTGGCTTCCCGCAAGGGCGGCATCCTGTATGGCTTTATCCCGCAGTTCAAGTATACCTTCTCCAATAACGTTTACTGCCTCACGCCGGTCAAGTATGAATCCAATACAGCGGTGGAAGGTTTGATACCCGTGTTGCAGTTCAAAGGCAGCGGAGTGCCCCAGAATGTGTTTATGCAGCAGATCGGGGTGTCGGCCCGCGGTTATGTAATGCTGCCCACGGCCAAGTCCAGCACCTATCCCCGGTGGGGTATCGGCCTGGAAGGGGGTGTGAGCCTGCGCCCGTTTACCCTGACGCATTTCCGCCCGGTGGTGTATGGCTATACTTATGCTTATCTCCCCGGCCTGTGGCGTACGCAGGGCCTCAAGCTAACCGGTACCCTTCAGCACCAGCTGGGGGATGCCCTGTTTGGCGATATCAGCGTGGCGGTGCTTCCGCGCGGATTCAACGCTTCGGCCAACAGCTATATCTCCAACAATTACCGCACGCAGTGGCGCATTACGGCCGATTATGCCATCCCCATCTATGTGGGAGACCTGGCCGTTCCGGCTCTGGGTTATATCCGCTACTTCCAGCTTTCACCCCACGGAGACTTCACGGGGCTGGGCAAAAAGGACTTCCTGTGGAGCGCCGGAGCCGATCTGGTGGCCAATATGGGAGAAATCTTCTTCCTCTCCACCAACACCAACCTGGGCGTCTCTTTCTCCTGGCTGGGAGGGTCCGTATACGAAAACACCGAGCAGAAAAAGCCCTACTCGGTGTCGCTAATCCTATCGTTCGATTTTTAGCGGAAGAATTGTTCTATCCAGTCCTGGTTGACTTCGGCGAAGCCTTCGGCGGGCTTCACTGCGGGGTTGCGCGCCAGGATACCGCGGGCGTCTTCGTAGACATTGAATCCCACGTTGACCAGCTGCATCTGGCCGTTTAGCGGCAGCGCCAGCACCAGGTCGTTATCGGCCCCTTCCAGGCGCAGGAAGCGCAGGGGAGCCTGGGCGGCCTCGGGGTTTTTGGCCGCCATTTCCTGGCGGGTGACCCATTTGCACATTTCCAGCACGGTGTCTTCCAGGTTGGCGTCCCGGATGTTGACCTTCTCGATGAGGTCTCCCACTTCCCTTACGCGGCGCAGCGTGTACCCGTCCAGCTCTTTAACGGCCTCTTCCACGGCTTTTGGCGGCATTTCTTCCCCGGGGAGGAGCCACACCATCAGTTGGGTGTCCGGGTCGTGATAGAGGGTCTGATAACGGGCCAGATTGCGATGGCCGCAGTAGGGACACTCCCACACAAAGAGCGAGCCATCCTTGACCCGGGCTTTCAAGTCAGGGTCCTGGCCCACGTTGATGCTCTGGAGGAGCTCAACCTCCGTGGATTGGTGGCAGTGGCTACAGTTTGCGAGCGCCATCGCTGATGACTACGTTGTAAATCTTGGGGGCGTGGCCGAATTTCTCCGTGAACTTCTCGGTGGCCGTTTTGATGAAGGCGTCGTACAGCTCATCCTTGACCAGGTTGATGGTGCAGCCGCCAAAGCCGCCGCCCATGACGCGGGAGCCGGTGACGTCGCACTTGCGGGCCAGCTTGTTGAGGAAGTCCAGTTCTTCGCAGGACACCTCGTACAGGCGGCTCAGGCCGAAGTGGGTCTGGTACATCATCTCGCCCACGGTCTCGTAGTCGTCCCTTTCCAGGGCGTCGCAGACGTCCAGCACGCGCTGAACCTCACCGATGACATATTCGGCCCTCAGGAAGTCTTCCTGGGAGATCTGGTCGCGGACCTCGTCCAGCCAGACGCGCTTGGCATCCGAGAGGAAGTCCACCTCCGGATGGTTCTTCTTGATGGCGGCGGCGGCCTTCTCGCAAGATTCGCGGCGCTTGTTGTACGCGCTGCTGGCCAGTTCGTGCTTTACGCAAGTATCCAGGAGCACCAGCTTGTAACCCTTGGGGTGGAAGGGGAAGTACTTGTACTCGCCGGTTTTGCAGTTGAGACGCATCAGGGAGCCTTCCTTGCCAAAGATGGAGGCAAACTGGTCCATGATGCCGCACTTGACGCCGCAGTAGTTATGCTCCGTGCTCTGGCCGATCTTGGCCAGTTCGAATTTCTCGATTCCGTTGCCGTTGATCTCGTTGATGGCAAAGGCAAACACGCTTTCCAGGGCAGCCGATGAGCTGAGGCCGGCTCCCAGCGGGACGTCTCCGGCGAACACGGCGTTGAAGCCCTTCACCTTGCCGCCGCGCTTGATAGTTTCCCGGCATACACCAAAGATGTAGCGGGCCCACTGCTGTGCGGGCTTGTCCTCTTCCCGGAGGCCGAACTCCACGTACTCGTCAAAGTCGATGGAGAACACTTTCACCTTGTCGGTTCCGTTGGGCTCGATGGCCGCCATAATGCCAAAATTAATGGCGCCGGGGAACACGTAACCGCCATTGTAGTCCGTATGCTCACCAATGAGGTTGATACGGCCCGAGGACATATACAACGTACCTTCCGTTGCAAAGAGAGACTTGAACTTTTCCTGGATTTTCTGTTTCATATCTAGTGTTATTTACGATGTCAATCATACAAATATACGGATTTTTTCAAATACCCGTTAAAACCGGTCGTTCTCCAGCACATTATAAATAAATATATTTATTTGAGGAAAAACGATGCAAAAAGTATTTTTGTTTTTAACTACCGGTTCCAAAAACATGCTTTATCTTTGGGCATGAACGTTTTAGCCACCTTTGGGGCGCTGCTTCTGCTTGCCGTTTCGCCCCCTTCAGACTCCCTTCGGGTCATGTTCTGGAACCTCGAAAACTTCTTCGATTACAAGAACGACTCCCTCAGCACCTCGGACCGGGAATTCTCGGCCCGGGGAGACCGTCGCTGGACAAAAAAACGGTTCCAGACCAAGTGCAATACCATTGCAAAGGGCATCCTCTGGGTCGGGTCGCAGGAAGGCGGTCTTCCGGACGCCATCGGCCTGGCCGAAGTGGAGAATGCCTTTGTCCTCAGGCGCCTGCTCCAGAATACGGCCCTTCGCAAGCTGGACTATCAGATCGTACACTATGAGTCACCGGATCCCCGCGGGATAGATGTGGCGCTGCTATACCGTCGCAGCCGGCTGAGGCTGGTGGATTCCAAGCCCTGCCATCTCTTCGGCCCGGATTCGACCATCATGGCCACGCGGGATATCCTCCTGGCGCGTTTTCAAAGGGCCGAGGGGCAGGAAATCGCCCTGCTGGTCAACCATCATCCCTCCAAATATGGAGGCCTGCTGGAATCAGAGCCACGGCGGCGGGTGGCGGTAGAAAGGCTTCGTTTCCTGGCCGATTCCCTGCAGGCGCTGGGGGTACAGAATCTGGTGGCTATGGGCGATTTCAACGATACGCCGGCCAATCCGGTCTATGAACTCCTGGAGCCCACGCTCCACAATCTGGCCACGCCCTTACACCAAAAAGGCGAAGGCACCATCAAATACGACGGTGCCTGGGAACTGATCGATCTGTTTTTTGTGTCAGAAAGGCTCCGGGACTCGGCCATGAAGATTCTCCGAATCCCTTTCCTGATGACCAAAGACGGCAGCCATGCCGGCACCAAACCGTTAAGAACCTATTCCGGACCCCGCTATCTGGGCGGTGTCTCGGACCACTGTCCTATCTGGCTAAACGTTAAATAAGAAATGCATAATGTCTCCGTCCTGGACGACGTAGTCTTTGCCTTCGATGCCCATTTTGCCAGCGGCGCGGACGGCGGCTTCGGTCTTGTACTGGACAAAGTCTTCGTACTTGATCACTTCGGCCCGGATGAAGCCGCGTTCGAAGTCCGTGTGGATGACACCGGCGGCGCGGGGGGCTTTGTCCCCGGCCACGATGGTCCAGGCGCGGCATTCGTCGGCTCCGGCGGTGAAGAAGGTACGGAGGCCCAGGAGGCTGTAGGCGCCCTGGATCAGGCGCACGACGCCGGACTCGGACAGGCCCATCTCTTCCAGGAACATCTGGCGGTCGTCGTAGTCTTCGATCTCGGCTATTTCGGCCTCGGTCTTGGCGGCGATGACCAGGATCTCGGCGTTCTCGGCGGCTACGGCGGCGCGGACGGCCTCCACGTAAGCGTTGCCGGTGGCGGCAGAGCCCTCGTCCACGTTGCACACGTACATCACGGGCTTGTTGGTAAGGAGATAGAGGTCTTTGGCCATCTGCTCTTCCTCGGCGTTCTCCGGAACCACGGTGCGGCAGCATTCTCCCTTCAGCAGGGCCTCGCGGTAACGGAGCAGCAGGGCCAGCAGTTTCTTGGCCTCCTTGTCTCCGCCGGTGGTGGCTTGCTTTTCCACCTTCTTGATGCGATTTTCGACGGTTTCCAGGTCTTTGATCTGGAGTTCGGTATCTACCACCTCTTTGTCGCGGACGGGGTCTACGGAGCCGTCTACGTGCACGATATTGCCGTCGTCAAAGCAGCGCAGCACATGCAGGATGGCGTCGCATTCGCGGATATTGGCCAGGAACTGGTTGCCCAGGCCCTCGCCTTTGGAGGCGCCCTTCACCAGACCGGCGATGTCCACGATTTCCACCGTGGCGGGAATGGTGCGTTTGGGCTGACAAATCTCCGTGAGTACTTCCAGGCGCTTGTCGGGCACATTGGTGGAACCCACGTTGGGATCGATGGTGCAAAAAGGGAAGTTGGCGCTCTGGGCTTTACCGGAGCTCACGCAATTAAACAAAGTAGACTTGCCCACGTTGGGCAAGCCTACGATTCCACACTTTAAAGACATAAAGTCATCAGTTTCTATTAATAGAAGCGGGCGCGATTATCCTTAACCGTCTTGTCCATCATGATGGGAAGGATCATCTGGTCGTAGTAGGAGGCGAAACGGGCCTGGGCGGCCTTGGCGTCGTCCTCGGTGTAGTAGGAACCCATGTCACGACCATTTACCTGGAACACATAAGCGCCCATCAGGCCGGCTACGGGACCGCTCAGCTTGCCTTCCTTGGCAGCAGCCACGGCGCCGATGAAAGCGGGCTCGGTGGTGGGGGCCGAAGAGGTGGAGAAGGTGACGTCGGTCAGGCTGGAAACAGGGGTGCCCACTTTCTCGGACACGGCCTCCAGGGTGGAGAGACCCTCGATCTGGGCGGCCACATCCTGGGCGTGCTTCTGGGCGTACTTGTTACGGTATACCTCGGAGCGGATGCTTTCGTAAACATCGTTCAGAGGAGCGATACCCTCTTTGTGAGCCTTTTCAACGGCCACCACAAAGTAGTACTTGTTGTCCACGGGGATCACGTCGGAAACCTTTCCGGGCTTGTTATCGAAGGCCCAGCGGGTGACTTCCTTGGCGTGGGAGATGGAGCCGTAGGTGTCCGTGGCTTCGGTGATGTTGAGGCTGCGGGCGTAGGTGCCGGTGGTGTCGCAGACGGTCTTGAAGTTCTCCAGCTTGCCCTGGGAACGGACAGCCAGCAGACGGGCCTGCTCGGAGATGGCGCGCTCGGTCTCCTTGGAGATGGAGGCTTCCTTCTCAAAGATGGCAACCTTCTTCTTGGCCACGGGAGCGGTGGCTTTCACCACTTCCACCACGTGGGTGCCATACTGAGTGTTCAGGATGAAGGGAACGCCCACCTTGGCTTCCAGAACGGGCTCGAAGCCCTTGATCATGATATTTTTGGTCATCCAACCGAGGTTACCCATCTCACCGTCCTGGGCGTTGCCCTTGTCGGCGGAATAGAGGGTGGCCAGGGTGGAGAAGTTGTTCTTCTTCACAACGCCCAGGAGGCTGTCGGCCTGCTGCTTGGCATTTTCACCCACCAGCATGATGTGGCGGACATACACGGAATCCGGGAGGGAAGCGCTTTCCAGGATGCGGGCGGCATAGAAGGTTTCGCCGGACTGGTAGACCGGGGAAACACCCTCTTTGTTGGCGCTTACGAAAGCATCCACGTCGGCGTTGACGGTGCGGAGTTCGCCGGCCTTGTACCAGGCGTCATCGTACTTGCGGTCAGAGTTCTTCTGGAGGAAGGTACGGACGTTCTCGGTGGTGGCGAATTCGTCGTACAGGCCTACGAACTTGGCGTTGCTGTTGGCAATGTCTTCCTGGGAAGGCTTGAGTTCATAGACGGCGTAGCGGATGTCGCGGTTGGCTACCTGACGGAAGCTTTCCTTGTGGTCGTTATAGTATTTCTCAACCTCGGACTTGGACACCACAACGGTGGAATCCTCCGGGAAATAGGTGCCGAGAGCCAGCACGAAATCCACGTTGGCGGTGGTGTTGTTTTCCTCGATGGCGCGCTTGCGCTCCAGGGCGTTCACATAAGTACCGGCGTTGAACAGGCCGATGTATTTCTCGTTGAAACGGTTGGAGCGGACGGCGTTCTGGAGGTAGTCGCGGATCTGGCGATAGACATCGCTGCTCTCAGCGCCTTCCATGAGCTCGCGGACGCGGTCGGTGGAGAAGTTGCCGTCCTCGTCGTAGAAGCCGTAGAAGCTGGACACAACCGGGGAGATGTTCTCGCCCACAAACATGTCAATCTGCTCCTGCTGACCCACGTGGATGCCGGCCTTCTCGATGGTAGGAACCACCAGATAGCGGTCCACCAGGGTCTGCCAGGTCATTTCACGCAGCTGCTTCTGGTCTTCGTCGGAAGAAGAGGTGGTGCCGGAAATCATTTTGCGCACCTCGTCCATTTCACGGACCTCGCTGTCAAACTGCAGGTAAGAGATAGATTTCCCATTGATTTTGCCGACATCGTTCTTGGAAGAAGTAGACTGGACGGTCTGGATGATGTCGGACGGGTTCACAAGGAAGAGTAAAAGACCGAAGGCAATGATGAGGGATGCACCAATGCCAAACTTAGTTCTGATGGTCTCAAGAGCTGCCATTTTGTTATTATTTTTGTATTATTTCCTTATTTTTTCTCTGCCCTACCCAAACAGGTAAGCATAAGGGCTGCAAAGTTACTAATTTTCTTCTAAATACCACTATTTTTTTAACAACGGGCCGATAAAATTCACGGAGTCTATGACTACGCGGGTGCTGTCGCTTTCGATGATGAACTCATTGTCGAAAGGTTTGAGCAGAATGGCGTTGCGGGCCATTTCGTCCGAGCGCATTCCGTATCCCTGCATATGACCGGAGGGAGAATACATCTTTACGTAGCAGTCGGTCCAGATTTCCTTGGCGGCGCCGTCCCAGTAAAGGGTGTCGGTTTCCATGGTCTCCATCTTCACGATGTTCTTGACCACCACGTTTCCAAAGGCGCTCCAGAGCTCCCCTTTTCCACGGTGGTTCTTGTCGTGGCGGGCCTGCCGGGCCACAATGGTGGTTTCCAGCAACCCTTCCTCCGAATAACCGTAAATCCGGATACCCTTGGGGAAGAGGTCAAAAGCCACGGTATCGTGCTCGTAAACCTCCATCCTGGGCGATTCTACGCGCATCGTGAGCCTTCCGTTCTCCGTTCGCACAAAGAACATGTCGTCCACCGTCTGGAGGGGCGTCTGGTCCAGGTCCAGTTTCTCGGCTTCGGTCAGGTTTCCCTTGCAGGAATAAACGACGAAAGCAAGCGCCAGAGCGCTTGCTATCATCTTCAGTATGTTGCGAGAGTTCACTAGCGGCCGCTGACACGCACCGTGGTGAAGGCGGACAGGCCGCCGCAGGATACGGTGTAGGACTGACCTGCGCTGAGGTCGTACATGAAGATCTCGGAGGCTTCCGGATAGTAACGGCTCACGGAAGAGATGCTGGAGGCAGCGTCTTCGGCGAGGGAAGCGTCGGCGGTACGGGCCTTCTGATAGTAGTCCGTAGCGGCCCAGTAGCGGGCGTACTTATCCACATCACCGGAGCAAGGGGCGGAAGCCCACAGGTTGCCCAGGATCATGTAAGCCTTACCGGCATAGCCGTAGTCCATATCGACAGCCTTCTTGGCGCACTCGTTGGCCTTGCTGCGCATGTTGTTCTTGTAAGCGAAGGCGGCGAGCTCATAGTAGTACTGAGCGTCGGTAGCTTCGTCGGACTCGTCGGAGGCGATGGCCTCTTCCAGGTAGCGGCAGGCATCTGCCACGTTGTCACGGGCGGCGTTCAGACGGTACAGACCGTAGGCGCTACGATAGGAAGGATCCAGCTTGTACATAGCGGTCACGGCCTTGAGATAGAGGTCGTTAGAGGCGCAGTCGTCGGCCGAATTCATGAGCTTCACAATGTTGGAAACCAGGGCCAGGTTGTCGGGATCGGCCTCAAAGCGAGGGCCGAAGATGGCGAGGAGGTTCTCGCAGGAAGCGACCTTGCTCTCTGCAAAGATGGACTCGATGGCGGCCTTTACCTTGGCCAGGTCTTCCTTCTCGGCGTCGTTCTTGGGGGTAGCAGCCTCGATGTTGGCGGTTACCTTGTCGTAGGTGGCGATCACGTCGTCGGCGCTGAGCTTGTTCTCACGATACAGGCCGATGGCAGCCTGGAGCAGGTTCACCTGCAGGGGGCCGTTGGCCTGAGGGCCCAGCTCGTCAACAATCTCTCCGAGGTTCTTGTAGGCAAACTCGGGGTCGTTGCTACGATAGTTGATGATATGCTGTCCCTTGTTGTTCAAGATATCCACGCGCTTTTTGGGGTAGGCAGCCATACGCTGATCCTGGAGGGTGAGGATGGTGTCTACAATGGCGCTCCGGGCGGCAGCATCCTTGGTCTGGTTGTACAGACGGGTCATGAGGGTGGTACCGTGGATGAACATATTCTGGGAGGCCGTAGCAGGGCACACGGCATAAGCCTTACGCCAGTTGGGCAGGGCAGAGTCGTAGTTCTTCTGCTTGTAATACTCCTGATAGTAGTTCAGGTAGAGCACGCAGTCCGCGCTGTCTTTGCCGTGACCAAAACGGGAGCCACCCTGTGCAAAGGCGTTCTGACCGGAAAAAACGGCCATGGCGGCGAAGAAAATCAGAGCTAATTTTTTCATATCAACTGTTTTTTAAATTTTGTCTATTCTCAATCCCCGTGCCAGACCTATTGATAGGCACGTTTTTGGAACCAGATGTCAAAGATATTGAATCCGACGCTAAAACCAAAATAATTCTCTTTAACCTGGGAGGTGGCCAGACCGCGTCTGCCAAACTCCAAACCCACGCTGAGGCCATTGTACCAGCGGAAAACGGGCAGCGTCATACCCATGGTAACGCCCAGGGAATTGACGTGGGCTCCGTCTACCGTATAATAGGACTGGTCATAGTACGCACCTACACGGTACGTGCAGCGACGGAGGAAATAACGGATATCGTTTCTGTTGGGAGTAAACTCCACGCCAGCCTTGAAGGACTGCCCCACCGACGTACCAAACACCACGTCTCCTACGTTGGAGAAGCCTTTGACCTGATCCATCTTGCTGTTGCTCCAGTTGCTGCGGGTGTAGTCAAACTCTGCCAGGAAGCTGTCTCCCTTGCGGTAGCTGATACCTACTCCCAGCTCGTCTCCCATGCGGAGGCCAGCCTGGTTAAGGTCTGTGGTGGTGGTTTCCCGGTAGTAGCTTCCCAGCTCGCGGTAATGGACGCTGTGGCCCCGCATGGCGGAAGAAAGCTTATAGGTAGCACCGACCGTGATATAGGAACCCACGGCGACGGGCTGCTCATATTGAAGGCCGAATTTGGCGGAGATGCTGTTTACCTGCAGGGAGTCTCCGGAAACCACGGAACGGTAGGAATCGTCTCCGAACGAGATACCCGAAGTCTTGGCTACGTTTCCAAACATGTAATTGAACTGGGCACCCACCGAGAGGCGGTTCCAGAACGTGGCGGCGGCAGCGGCAAAGATCTGATACGTACCACCCTTACCGACGGTGGTGAACACGCGTTCCTGCGTGTAGACATCCATTTCCCGGTAGGAGATGTTGTAGCCCACGTCGCTCAGAGGGGTCAGGCCCACCATAAAGGCCGTGTGGCGCCACATGGGGAAGGAAATGGCGATATCGTCTATGTTGAAAACGGTATTGAAGCCCTTCTTGTCTCCCTCCTTGAACAGCGACATGCGGCCGTTCAGGCCCATATCGGCCATAAAGGAGAGGGAATCGCGGGCGGTCATGGACGCCGGATTGAGAATGTTGATATAGCGGTTGTTGCGGGCTGCTATTCCTACTCCTCCCATTCCACGGTTCCAGGTGGTACCAATCTGGTGCTGCTGACCCAGACCAAAAACGGAATAAGGAGAGAAACCATTTACGGTTCCATCCGTCTGAGCCCGCATAGACCCGGCCGTCAACACCAGCACAGCCAGTGCAATGAAACTATTTCTCATTCTTACGAACATACTCTTCTGCCATTAACGCCAACCCCATCAAAACGAGGTTACAAATTACAAATATCGAACTTTTCATCCGTTTTGCAAAATAATTCGCGTCGCCGCCGGTGAATACCACCACGTTTTGCGGATGAAGGTTCAGGTAGCCCTCCATTTCAAATATAATGCCTGAAACCACTCCGCTTTCTATGGAACCCCTCTCGGAAAGGCCCACCGGCTCCGGATTTTCCGGGCTGTCCACCAGGGGAAGGGAGCGGGAATAGCGGCTCAAAGCCTTGAAGCGGGTGCGGAAACCCAGGGAGATGTTACCCCCGGTGTAAAGCCCCTCTTCTGACGTAAAATCAATGGAAAGCGTGGTGCCAAAGTCCACAATGGTGCAGCCTTTTCCCTTGAACAGATACCGGGCGGCCACGATGGCGGCGGCACGGTCGTAGGAAAGGTGGGCGGGAAGCCCGTAGGAAAGGAGTTTTTCCCGGTGATCCGGGTCCAGCAGGAGCAACTTTTCACACTCCTTTTCCAACAGTCCACGCTCCTGGTCAGGGAGAGGGAACACGGAAGAGACCACCATCACGGAAGGCTTTTCCCTCTGGGTAAGAGAGAGAATGAATTCCAAATACTTCTCTCCCTGGTAGCGGAAAGTCTTTCCAAGGGTGGTTCCCTGGGCCCAGGCGGCCTTGAGAGCGGTGTTTCCTATTTCTATGAGCAGGTTGGACATAGCCCGCAAATTTACCAATTATTGGAGTTTTTTCAAAATATGAAGGGCCGATGAGAGGGTATTCACCCCGCGGGAAACCGTGCGCAGCTTGCCGCCGTCCTGGTTGAACTTGAAAAGGGTGGGGTTCTCGTTCACGCGGGAAAGGATGGTCTCGAAACGCTTGGACTTGTAGTAGGCCGACATGGGATTGTTCACAAAGAACATGATCTGCATCCCGTTCTTGATGATAATCTTCTCGAAGCCCATCTCTCCGCCCAAATTTCTGATTTTCACCACAAAAAGAAGGTTTTGCACCTCCAGGGGAAGCGGGCCGAAACGGTCTTCCACCTGCTTGGCCAGGCGGTCGATCTCCCGCTCGTCGGTAAGGGCATCCAGCTGCTTGTACAGGCGGATCTTTTCGGCCGTGATATCGATATAATCGTCCGGGATGAGGGCGGGCTGGTCGGTTTCGATGGTGCAGTCGTCCACAAACTTTTCGTGGCCCACGCGCTGCGCCACCTGGTTTTCCATACCCAACTCTTCCATGGCTTCGGACAGAATCTTCTGATAGGTTTCATAACCCATGTCGGAGATGAAGCCGCTTTGCTCGGCTCCCAGGAGGTTGCCGGCGCCGCGGATATCCAGGTCCTGCATGGCGATGTTGAAACCACTGCCCAGGTCGGAGAACTCTTCGATGGCCCTCAGGCGCCTTCTGGCGTCGTCGGTGATACTCACCAGCGGCGGTACAATGAGGTAGCAGAAGGCTTTCTTGTTGGATCTGCCAACACGGCCCCGGAGCTGATGCAGGTCGCTTAAACCTACGTTCTGGGCCTGGTTGACCAGGATGGTATTGGCGTTGGGGATATCCAGGCCGTTTTCTATGATGGTGGTACAGAGCAGAAGGTCATAGTCTCCCCTCATGAAGGCCAGCATGCGGTCTTCCAGCTCCTTGGCCTCCATCTGGCCGTGCGCCACGCAGATTTTCATATCCGGGATGAGCCGGTGCAGGATATCCTCGATGGCCGGCAGTTCCTCTACCTTATTATGAAGGAAGAATACCTGACCGCCGCGGTTGAGCTCGTAGTTGATGATGCTCTTGATCTCTGATTCGTTGAAAAGGATAATCTCGGTCTGGATGGGAATGCGGTTGGGCGGGGGAGTCTGGATAATGGAAAGGTCCCGGGCGCCCAGCAGCGAGAACTGCAGGGTACGGGGAATGGGGGTAGCCGTAAGGGTAAGGGTATCTACGGAGTTTTTGAACTTGCGCAGCTTTTCCTTGGCGGATACGCCGAATTTCTGCTCTTCGTCTATGATCAGAAGGCCCAGGTCCTTGAATTCAAAGCCGTCTCCCAGGATTTTGTGGGTACCAATCAATACATCAATGCTTCCCTCTTTGAGGCGCTTCTTGATGTCCGAAATCTGCTTGGCCGTACGCAGGCGGCTTACATATTCTACATTACAGGGGAGGTTGGCCAGGCGGGACTTGAAGGTCTCGTAATGCTGCAGGGACAGGATGGTGGTGGGAACCAGCACCGCTACCTGCTTGGAGTCACATACGGCCTTGAAAGCGGCTCGGATGGCAATTTCCGTCTTGCCGAAACCCACGTCTCCGCAGACCAGGCGGTCCATGGGGCACGTATCCTCCATATCCTCCTTGACGGCCTTGGTGGCCCGCTCCTGATCCGGAGTATCCTCATACATGAAGGAAGATTCCAGCTCTTCCTGAAGGTAGGTATCGGCCGAAAAGGCAAAGCCCTGCGAAGCCCGGCGGCGGGCATACAGCTGGATGAGTTCCTTGGCTATATCCTTGACACGGGACTTGGCGGAACTCTTGAGGTTGCTCCAGGTCTTGGAACCCAGCTTGTTGATGCGCGGAGCCTCCCCTTCCTTGGAGCGGAAACGGGAAATCTTATGCAGGGAATGAACGGATACAAACACCACGTCTCCCCCGCTGTAAACGAGTTTTACCACTTCCCGCATGCGGCCGTGGTCGTCTTTCATTTTGACCAGACCGCCAAACACGCCCACACCGTGGTCTATATGTACCACATAGTCTCCCAGGTTAAAAGAGTTGAGGTCGTTCAGGGTGAGCTGTTCGGACTTGTCCACCGTACGGCGCAGGCGCACCCGGTGGAAACGGTCAAAGATTTCATGGTCCGTATACCAGCAGACTTTATCCTCGTTGTCTATGAAACCGGCGTGGATGTTCTTGTCCTTGACAAACTCCGGCAGTACGGCGTGCTCGTCCTGCAGCATGATGGACCGGAGGCGCTCCAGCTGGCTTTCCTTTTCTCCAAAGATGTATACCTTATAATTACTTTCAATCTTGGAGCGGATATCGGAAATCAGGAGTTCGAAGTTCTTGTTGAAAACCGGCTGGGGGGCTATCTGGAAGGAGATGCTCTCTACATCCTGCCGGCTCAGCGGAATATCCAGATAGACTCTTTGGAAGGCCGACAGGTCCTTGAAGAACGCCCTTTCCTTATACATATCCGACGAATCCAGCCAGACGGTGGTATCGGCCTTGAGGAGGGTAATCAGGGATACTCCTTCTTCTTCGGCCTCTTTGGCGGCTATGTCCGGATAGATTTCGGCCTTTTCCAGCTTATCGATGGAAAGCTGGGTATTGCAGTCGAAGGTATTGATCTTGTCTACCTCGTTTCCAAAGAAGGTGATGCGGTAGGGTTTTTCCAGCGAATAGGAGAAGATGTCGATGACGGCGCCGCGCACGGCAAACTGCCCCGGGGCCGATACGAAGTCTACTTTTTCGAAGCCTTCCTCCTGAAGGCGGGTACGGAGGGCCTCATAGGCCAGATTCTCTCCGGCCGATAGGGTAAAGAGCGCTCCTTCCAGCTTCTTCTGGGAAGGAACCTTCTCTTCCAGGGCTTCCGGGTAGGTTACGATGAAGAGTTTCTCATCGGCCTTTTGGAGGATCTTTCCGATGGCGGCGGTGCGCTGAACACCCAGCGACGATTTATAGTTGCTCCTTTCTACGGTTTTACCCGACTCGGGGAGAAAGAAAACGCAGTCTCCCTCTGTAAGATTATAAAGGTCTGCGCTGCAGTACTCGGCCGATTCACGGGTGGGGAGGAGGATCAGATGGGTCTTTTCAGGGGCTGTCTGGGAGACTACCGCCCAGCGGGCCGACAAAAAGAGCCCACTGCAAAACACTTCAGAGGCATTTTGAAGTTTGTTTTGCAGCAGGGAGGAAGATTTTTCACTTATCAACATTCCCTTCATTTTCCCTGTTGAAAAGCTGTTGATAACCCTGTTAATAACTCATTTTTAAAGGTTGAAGAAAAGGGTTGGATGGGTCATTCACAATTTCTCAACAGGTTATCTTGCTTTTTTCAACAATCATTTTTACCCTTAAAAAATTAGTTTTCAATAACTTGAAGAAAGTTATAAACATTTCAACAAACCTATAAAAACAAACTTCTTAAAAATAAAAGAACTATATTTGTAATCGTTTTGAATCTGACCCGCCCTATGAACGAATTCGATCCACACGACACAATCGAGCGCAAAGATAATGAATTTGACGGAATTATCCGCCCGCAGGGGCTGGACGATTTCACCGGACAGAAGGAAATTGTGTCCAATCTGGGCATTTATATAAAGGCTGCCAAACTGCGCGGCGAAGCCCTGGATCATGTTCTTTTCCACGGCCCTCCCGGTCTGGGTAAAACCACCCTGGCCCATATCATCGCCAACGAAATGGGCGTTAACATGAAAGTTACTTCCGGTCCCGTGCTGGATAAACCCGGAGACCTGGCCGGCCTTCTGACTTCCCTGGAAACCGGTGACGTTCTCTTCATCGATGAAATCCATCGCCTTTCGCCCGAAGTGGAGGAATACCTCTATTCGGCCATGGAAGACTATGTCATAGACATTATGATTGACAAGGGTCCCGGGGCCCGGTCGGTCCGTATTTCCCTCAATCCCTTTACGCTGGTGGGGGCCACTACCCGAAGCGGTTTGCTCACAGCTCCCCTGCGGGACCGTTTTGGCATCAACTGCGCCCTGGAGTACTACGACACGGAAGACCTTAAGAAGATTGTCCTGCGATCGGCCCGCATCCTGGCTTTGGAAATTGACGAGGATGCAGCGTATGAGATTGCCCTCAGAAGCCGGGGTACCGCCCGTATTGCCAATGCTTTGTTAAAGCGTGTCAGGGACTTTGCCCAGGTGCTGGGAGATGGACGCATCAATTTGGAAATCACGCGTTTTGCCCTCAATAAACTCAAGATTGACAAACGCGGACTGGATGCCATTGACAACAAGATTCTCCGTACCCTCATCATCACGTTCAAGGGAGGCCCCGTGGGTATCGGTACCCTGGCCACTTCCGTAAGCGAAGATGCGGGAACCTTGGAAGAAGTATACGAACCTTTCCTGATCAAGGAAGGTTTCATTATCCGTACCCAGAGAGGCCGTGTAGCCACGGATCTGGCTTATTCCCATCTGGGTATGGAAAGTTATTTAAACCAAAGAAAATACAATCCTGATGACAATGGAACACTTTTTTAATCCTATTGTCATTCTGAGCGAAGCGAAGAATCTGTAAACCAAAACAATTATATGTATAATCAATACTATGTATACATAATGTCAAATAAAAACAATACGACACTGTATACAGGGGTTACAAATGAGATAGAGAGAAGGGTTTCAGAACACAAATCAGGATTAATACCCGGTTTTACTAAAAAGTATAATTGTAACAAATTGGTATATTATGAAGTCTTTTCTGACATTAACCAGGCAATAGACAGAGAAAAACAAATAAAAGGTTGGAAAAGAAGCAAAAAGGATGAATTGATAGATAATTATAATAAGAACAGAGATGATTTATATGAGCAAATACAGATTCTTCGGCCTTCGGCCTCAGAATGACAAGTTACGTTCTATTATTATTGTATTATTGTTGTTTATCGCCGTTCCTTCTTTCGGTTGCACCTCTGTTATTGTAAGCGGTAAATATACCAAGGACGGAAAGGCGGTGATGTTCAAGCACCGGGATTCCAGCTGTCAGGATGTAGCCGTGGAGTATTTCCAGGGCGAGAAGTACCGCATGATGTGTCTGGTCAATGCCGACTGGAGGACCAACCCTCTGGCAAAAGTTCCCCTGGGAACCCACGAGGCCTGGGCCGGAGAGAATGAAACCGGTTTTGCCATCATGAATACGGCTACGTATGATCTGAAGGATGACGATATTCCCATGGAACTGATGGACCGGGAAGGCGTTTTCATGTACAGGGCTCTGGAAATCTGTGCTACGCTGGAAGATTTTGAGCATTATCTGGATACGCTCAGCCGTCCCATGTATGTAGAAGCCAATTTTGGGGTGATTGACAACCAGGGCGGTGCCGCTTATTATGAAGTTAACAACCACAGCTGGAGCAAATATGACGTGAACCGTGAACCGCTGGGATATAGGGTTGTAACCAATTTCACCATGACCGGCCGGGTGGAAGACAGAAAGGGTGTGGACCGATATATCAAAGCCCATAAGATTCTGGCTTCCAGCTATGTACCCATGGAAGAATGGGACCATACTTTCTTTGTAAAGAACATCTCCTGCTCGGGTGCTCCTATTCTTAGGGATATCACTTCCTGTGCCATTACTTTTGAAGGAAATACTATGTGGGCATCCCTTGGAAAACCCGATAAAGTACCCTGTTTACCTTATAAGTTATAAAAAGTCCTAAAAAAGTCACGAAAAATACGTATATTTGCAAGGATAGAAATTAAATACCAATAAATAACTATATGGCAGATCCTAAATTAGATTCCAAAATTCCGGAAGGACCGCTTAAGGAAAAATGGTCCAAGCGTAAAAGTTCCATCCGGGTGGTTTCCCCCAACAACAAGCGCAAACTTGAAATCATTGTGGTGGGTACCGGTCTTGGCGGTGCTTCTGCAGCTGCATCTCTGGGTGAGATGGGTTACAACGTCAAGATTTTCTGCATCAGCGACTCCCCCCGTCGTGCACACTCCATCGCTGCACAGGGTGGTATCAACGCTGCCAAGAACTACCAGAACGACAACGACTCCGTGTCCCGCCTGTTCTTTGACACCGTCAAGGGTGGTGACTATCGCAGCCGCGAAGCCAATGTGTATCGTCTGGCAGAGGTCAGTGCCGCTATCATTGACCAGTGCGTAGCCCAGGGTGTTCCTTTTGCCCGTGAATACGGCGGATATCTGGCCAACCGTTCCTTCGGTGGTGTGCAGGTAAGCCGTACGTTCTATGCCCGCGGTCAAACCGGTCAGCAGCTGTTGCTGGGTGCTTATGCTTCCCTGAATAAAGAAATTGCCGCCGGCACCGTGAAGAGCTATCCCCGTCACGAGATGCTGGACCTCGTTATCATCAACGGTGAGGCCAAGGGTATCATTGCCCGTAACCTGGTAACCGGTGAAATCGAGCGTTTCGGCGCCCACGCTGTGGTTCTGGCCACCGGTGGTTACGGAAATACCTATTTCCTCTCTACCAACGCCATGAACTCCAACGGTAGTGCCGCCATGCAGGCATACCGCAAGGGTGCTTTCTTTGCCAACCCCTGCTTTGCCCAGATTCACCCCACCTGTATTCCCGTACACGGTGACCAGCAGTGCAAACTCACCCTCATGTCCGAGTCTCTGCGTAACGACGGCCGTATCTGGGTGCCCAAAAAGAAAGAGGACGTAATGAAACTGCGTACTCATCAGATCAAGCCTTCCCAGATCCCTGAAGAAGACCGTGATTACTATCTCGAGCGCCGCTATCCCGCTTTCGGTAACCTCGTTCCCCGTGACGTGGCTTCCCGTGCCGCCAAGGAGCGCTGCGACGCCGGCTTCGGTGTCAACGAAACCGGTCTGGCCGTGTTCCTGGATTTTGCCGATGCCATCAAGCGTCTGGGTCACAAGAGAGTGGAGGAGCGTTACGGCAACCTGTTCCAGATGTATGAGAAGATCACTTCCACTTCTCCCTGGGAAGAGCCTATGATGATTTATCCGGCCATCCACTATACCATGGGCGGCCTTTGGGTAGACTATGACCTCCAGACCACCATCCCTGGCCTGTTCGCCATCGGTGAAGCCAACTTCTCCGACCACGGCGGAAACCGTCTGGGTGCATCGGCCCTTATGCAGGGTCTGGCCGACGGTTATTTCATCCTGCCTTACACCATCGGTGATTACCTTTCCCATAAGTTTGCAGAGCCCAAGACGGATACCAACGCCCCTGAATTTGCAGAGGCCGAAAAGAAGGTAGAAGAGCGCATTGCCAAGATCTTTGCCGTCCAGGGTACGGAAACGGTGGACAGCATCCACAAGAAGCTGGGCCACATCATGTGGGAATATGTAGGTATGGCCCGTAACGAGGCCGGCCTAAAGAAAGCCATCGAGGAGATTGGCAAACTGCGGGAAGAATTCTGGAAGACGGTCCGCGTACCCGGAACCAACGGCGAAGTGAACCAGGAACTGGAAAAGGCCCTGCGTCTGGTAGATTTCTTTGATATTGGTGAACTGATGGCCCGTGACGCCCTCAACCGTAGGGAATCCTGCGGCGGTCACTTCCGCGAGGAAATGCAGACCGAAGAAGGCGAAACCAAGCGTGACGACGAAAACTTCATGTATGTAGCTGCCTGGGAATACAAGGGCGAGGGTGTAGAACCCGAGCTGCACAAAGAAGATCTCGTGTACGAGAATATTAAGATTGTCACCCGTAACTATAAAGACTAATCCCGATTATGGAATATAATGTGAAAGTATGGCGTCAGAAGAACGCCAAAGCAAAAGGCCATTTCGAGACCTACCACGTTACGGATGTGGAGGAAGATGCATCGTTCCTCGAAATGCTGGATATCCTCAATGATCAGCTTATCCGCAAGGGAATTGAACCCATTGCCTTTGACCACGATTGCCGTGAAGGCATCTGCGGTGCCTGTTCCCTGTATGTAGATGGCCGTGCCCACGGTCCGGACGACCAGGTAACTACCTGCCAGCTGTTCATGCGTCATTTCAAACCCGGTGCCACCATTACCGTGGAGCCTTGGCGCAGTGGCGCTTTCCCGGTGATCAAGGACCTGATGGTAGACCGGTCCGCCTTTGACAAAATCATGCAGGCCGGAGGTTTCATTACCGTACGTGCCGGCAGTGCCCAGGATGCCAACACTATCCTGATTCCTCACGATGATGCAGAACTCTCCATGGATGCTGCCGCCTGCGTAGGTTGCGGTGCCTGTGTAGCCACTTGTAAGAACGGTTCTGCCATGCTGTTTGTGGCCGCCCGCGTAAGCTCCCTGGCCCTGCTGCCGCAGGGTAGGCCGGAAGCTGCCCGCCGTGCCCGCGCCATGGTAGCCAAGATGGACGAACTGGGATTTGGTAACTGCACCAATACCCGTGCTTGCGAAATGGAATGTCCCAAACACGTTACCATTGACCACATTGCTCGTCTTAACAGAGAATACCTGAAGGCCCGTTTCAGCGAGTAAGTTACTATTCAAAATCTTTATCGGCGGCCTTCTGATGGGGGTCGCCGATATTTTTTTGTTTAATTATATTTGTATAGGTTCAAGAAGCGCAAAAAAAATTAAAATTACAATTTATAAAATTTAAGCATTGATTTTTGATAAATTATAATTATCTTGCGCCCCTAAACCTATTAAAAAACTTAATTAAGGTTGTAAATCATTATTATATTGCACAAAATGGGCTATTTGTGCATTTGCAAAATTGAAATTGTTTTTCAATCTTTGCAGCCAAGTCTTTTTTGAGACAATAGTAGTGTATTCGATGCGGAAGTAAATTCTTGTATCAATATTTATGTTTAACTAGTTCTAATGCTTATGAAAAAAATTCGCATTTTTTTCGCAACCATGGCTATGCTTGTGCTGTCTGCTGCCGCTCTTGCACAGAATATCACTGTGAAGGGCTCCGTAGTTGACGAAGCAGGTGAAGGTATCGTGGGAGCCTCTGTCCAAGTGAAGGGGACAACCACGGGTATTGCAGCAGATGTGGACGGTAATTTTACCATCTCCGTTCCTTCCAACGCAATCTTGGTTATTTCTTCCATTGGTTATGAGACCAAGGAAGTGGCAGTTGCCGGTAAGACGTTCATCAACGTAACGTTAAAGGCCGACAATGAGTTCATTGAAAGCGCCGTTGTCCTCGGTTACGGTTCCGCCAAAAAGGTGAGCACCCTCGTAGGATCGGTTGCTACCGTTAACTCCGAGACGGTGAAGAATACACCTGCCGCAACCGCTCTGGATGCTCTCCAGGGTCAGGTGGCCGGTATGTCCGTTCTCACCACCGGTGGTGTTTCCGGTGATAACAACGTGTCCATGACCCTCCACGGTGTGGGTTCCCTGGGCGCCAGCTCCACTCCGCTGTTCGTGATCGACGGTATTCCGTCTTCCTCCAGCGCCGTGATGAACATGAACCCCAACGATATTGAGAGCGTGAGCGTTCTGAAGGATGCTTCTGCTACCTCTATCTACGGTTCCCGTGCTGCTAACGGTGTTGTGTATGTGTCCACCAAGCAAGGTGCCTACAACGAGACTGCCCGCATTTCCGTGCATTCGACTTGGGGTGTTTCCACCATTGCCGATATGACCTACTACAACAACATGATGAGCGGCTCCGAACTGCTTGACTTCTGGCAGCGTTCCGGTATTGCCTCTGCAGAGTATCTGTACAACACTTACATTTCCAAGGGTTATACCAACAACACCCAGTGGTGGCGTAAGTTCTACAACACCAACACCCTTCAGTCCCAGAACGATGTTTCCATCGAAGGTGGCGGCAAGACGGTTGCCTATGTTGTTTCCGTTTCCCAGTATCACCAGGACGGTACCACCGTGGGTAACTACTATGACCGTTACACCCTCCGCAGCAACCTGCAGGGTCATCCTACCAACTGGCTCAAATTCGGTGTCAATGCCAACTTGACCATGGACGAAAGCCAGCGTAACACCAACTTCGGTAACTCCGGCAACGCAGGCGGTAACAACTATCTCTATGGTGGTCTGTCCATTATCCTGAACCCCCTGTATCCGGATGTCCTGAAACCGGACGGCCGCTATGAGGCTTCCAACTATCAGGATCCCAAGGTAAGATACGACAATACCGACGATGTTTACAAGAGCTATAACCTCAACGGCAGCGCCTTTGTATCCATTGAACCTATCTCCAACCTCAAGTTCACCTCCCGCGTTGGTACCGATGCCGGTTTCTCCATCAACAAGTACTATCGCAACCCCAGCTATGTTGCTTCCAATGGTATCGGTTCCCGTTATCGTAACTGGGAAGGCTGGTATACCAATACCATCACCAACACCATTGAATACTCCTTCAATATTGCCAACAAGCACGAGATTTCACTGCTTGCCGGTCAGGAAGGTGTAGACTACAAGTACGATGCTTTCTCTGCCAGTTCCACCGGCCAGACCAATGACAAGCAGCTCCGTCTGCAGGATGGTGTGCAGGCCCAGTATGACATGAGTGAGAGCTGGAGCCAGTATCGCTTCCTGTCCTTCTTCGGCCACGCAGACTACTCTTTTGACAAGAAGTATATGTTTGACGTGACCATCCGTAACGATGCCTCTTCCCGCTTTGGTAAAGACAACCGCAATGCTTTGTTCTGGTCTGTTGGCGCCATGTGGAAGATTGGTAAGGAAAACTTCATGAAGAACGCTACCTGGATCAACGACCTCGACCTCAAGGTGAGCTACGGTACCCAGGGTAACGCCGCCATCGGTAACTATAGCCACCTGGGCCTCATCGGTAAGGCCACGGACTATGCTACCGGTCAGTCCTGGGCCCTTGCCCAGCCTTCCAACAACAGACTGGCTTGGGAAAAGCAGGGCTTGTTTACCGTAGGTATCCGCGGACGCTTCTTCAACCGCTTGAATCTGGAAGTTGAGTACTACAACAGAAAGACCACCAACATGCTGATGGCTGTTCCTTATCCGTATACCGCCGGTTTCTCCGAGCAGACTTCCAACGTGGGTTCCCTGAGAAATACCGGTGTTGACCTCACCCTGGGTTGGGACATCGTCCGTACCCGTGATGCCTTTGTCACCGTGAACGCAACCTTCAACTACAACAAGCAGGTAGTGACCGAACTGTTCAATGGTCTGGATAAGTGGACGGTTGCTTCTACCGGTATCACCTATGTGGTGGGCCAGCCCGTTTCCTTCTACTATCCCCTGTGGGCCGGTGTAGACCCCGAAGACGGTGCACCTACCTGGTACTTGCCTTATGGCTATGAAGAATACCAGGCTTCCGTTGCCGCCGGTGCCCCCGATACCGACCTTATCGATATCACCCGCACCCGCAAGGATCCCAACGCTACCACCAAGAGCTTCAATGAAGACCTCCTGATGCAGAACACCGGCATTGCCCGTTACAATCCCATCAACGGTGGTTTCGGTATCTCCGGTGGCTGGAAGGGTTTCTCTGTCCGTGCCGACTTTACCTACATGCTGGGTAAGTACCTGATCAACAACGATGGTTACTTCGTGGCCAACCCCAACAGCTTCTTCGGTTACAACCAGTCCAAGGATGTTACCGACTTCTGGACTCCCACCCACACCGATGCCAAGTACCCCAACTGGGCCGACGGTTACACCATGCAGTTTGACTCTCACCTCCTCCAGGATGCTTCTTTCCTGCGTCTGAAGAGCCTCATCGTTTCCTATACTCTCCCGGCTTCCTGGCTGGGCTGGCAGAAGGCTGTCAAGAGTGTTACTCTCTCCTTCACCGGTCGTAACATCCTTACCTTCACCAAGTACGAAGGTATTGACCCGGAAGTTGACTCCAACCTGACTCTCGGTCTTCCCGGTAACTCCAAGCAGTTCCTGGGCGGTATCCAGATCCAGTTCTAACGGTTGATTTTTAAATAATTGAGATTATGAAAAAGACAATCAACTATATTCTTGCTGCTTTCTCCGCTGTTGTTCTCGTGAGCTCCTGCAACCTGGACTTGTTCCCCAACGGTAGCATCGCTTACGATGAGAACGGAGCCCTTTTCACCAACGAGAAGGAACTGGGTTACCTGGAGAACGGTCTTTATACCTCTTACCGCAGTGGCTTCTATGGCGAGTATGCCATCACCGAAGAAGTGATGACCGACGGCTTCAACGCCTCTGCAGACTTTGGTAACAACTACGGCGGTGCCCACCGCGCAGATGAAGATTTGAACCCCAGTAACTACGAGATCCGTGACTACTGGTCCAATCGTTACAGCTGCATCAAGAACTACAATGTATTCATCAGTGGTGTAGAAAACCTTCCCGAGGACTACAAGGCCCTTGGTGTCAAGGCCCAGGTGGTGAAGGGCGAAGCTTTCTTCTTCCGCGCTTCCGCTTATCTGGATCTGATCCGCCACTATGCTCCCGCCTATGATGCTGCTTCTGCTACCAAGGAGAATTCCGGTGTTCCGCTGGTGCTCGTTTACGACCAGAACGAAAAGCCCGCCCGTGCTACCGTTCAGGAAGTGTACGATCAGATTAAGAAAGACCTGGATTCTGCAGCCGTGAACCTGGCCGGTGTGGCCGGCGCCAAGGCTTCCCAGAAGATCACCATTGATGCCGTGAATGCCCTCTACGCCCGTTATTATCTGGATGTGAAGGACTACGCCCAGGCTTATGCCAAGGCCCAGGAAGTGATTGCTTCCAAAGCCGGTTACGCCCTTTCTTCCTCTGTGGAGGAGTTCCAGAATGAGTATTACATGGACAAAGGAACGGAAGCCATCGTACAGCTCTTTGCCAATCTGACCGAGAATGGTTCCGGTACCAACAGCGTCTACACCTCCATGGCTTCTTCCACCTCCGAGGTGAAGGATAACCCCAATGGTCGTTATTTCAACAAACCTTACTTCTTCCCTTCCCAGAAGCTTCTGGACCTGTATGACGTAAATGACCTCCGTCTGGCCTGCTGGTTCACCATCGACGGTAAGAACAACCTGACCGACGAGATTTACCCGACCTTCATCATCAATGATTACACCTATGATGTGGTTATCTTCTCCAAGTATCTGGGTAACAAGGAACTTACCAGCAGTGTAGTTCTGAATTCCCGTCAGCACGTGAAGCCCCTGCTGATTGGTGAAATGTACCTGATTGCCGCCGAGGCTGCATTCCGTGGTGCCAACGAAGGCGACGCCCTGGATGTCCTTCACGCTCTCCAGAAAAAGCGTGGAGCCATTCCTTCCTCCATCGTATCCGAGAACGTTCTCTACAACGAGTGGTTCAAGGAAACCATTGGAGAAGGCCTGCGTCTGAGCACGGTTAAGCGCTTTGGTAAGGGTTACACGGTGCGTACTCCTCAGCCTGCTGCTGTTGAAAAGTTCATCATGAGAGGCGACAGCTACGAAACCAAGAGCATGGAAGCCAGTGACTACCATCTCAATTGGCCCATCCCGACCAACGACATGCAGACCAACACGAACCTGGTTCAGAACCCTGGTTATTGATTGGAACGAGAAGTCATTGTATCTTTAATAAGAAAGACCTATGAAAAGAGTTATCAATATTCTTGTGACTACCCTCTGTGCAGCCGTTCTTTTCTCCTGCACTCACGAGTATTCTTTCAAGACCAATGCTTACGTCCTGATGGACGAGACTTCTTTCTCTGTTAAGGAAGATGCCGGCCTCGTTCTTGTCCCGGTTTCGGCCTATAACAGCGAAGCTCTCACCGGCACCGTGTACTTCAAGGTGATTGACGGTACCGCTGTTCAGGGAACCGACTTTACCGTAGAGCCCGCCGACGGTGTTCTCCACTTCGACGGCAACGGTACTGAGTATATCAAGATCAATGTGATTGAGCATGCCGGTGTCCTTACCGGAAACCTCAAGTTCTCCATTGAACTGTCTGCCGTCAACGGCGAGATCGCCAACTTTGGCGGTATTACCGCAGCCGCCTTCGAAATCAAGGACAACGACGTGGTGGTTGACTGGGATTATGTTGCCGGTAACTGGATTGCCCAGGATTACGATGGCGGCTCTCCCGACGGTGGCACCTACAAGGTTACCATCTCCAAGAAGAGCGAAACCACGCTGGCCCTCACCAACCTCTATGGTGGCGCCAACGACCTCGCCGGAACCATTGAGTTTGATAAGGAAGCCAATACGGCAACCATTACCCTTGATCCCAACCAGCTTGTCTGGACGTCCTCTTCCTATGGTGCCATGTACCTGCTGGGTTACAACTTCGAACAGGGTGGCTGGTACACCAATACCCCGGCTGTTGCCATTGTTACCAGTGGCGGTATCTCGGTTCAGAAATATACTTTCCTGATGTCTGGCGACTATGAGGGTTATATTTGGACCAGTGCCGGTCTTACCACCGAAATGACCAAGAACAATTAACCGGTAAAAGATTATGAATAAGAATATCTTCAAATTCGCCTTTGTTGCGATTACTGCAGGCGTTCTTGCCGTATCTTGCGCCAAAGAGAAGGACAATGACAGCGCCATTCAGAAGCCGGTTATGGTTTCCATCTCGGCTGATCCCTACTTCACGGATGCTTCCGCCGAGGTAAAGGCTACCCTGAGCCAGGCCGTTGATGTTCCTGTGACCGTTACCCTGGCCCCGGGAACTACCCTCTCCCAGGATTATACCACTCCCATTGATGCTGAGCTCATCTCTGCCGGAACCATTACCATTCCCGCCGGTCAGACCGAGGCTAACGCCACGGTTACCGTGAACAACGCCGAGCTCCAGAAGGGTAAGTACGAGGCTGAAATTGTTGCCGTGAGCGCCAAGGGAGCCAACATGTCTTCCAACAACGCCGCCAACATCCTCCTCCTGCAGGGTGTTTCTACGGTGGGCATTTCCTACTCCACCAATTTTGATGCAAGCGGAGAAGCTACGTTCGCCGTGTACCTGGATATGTACAGCGAGGAAGACGTGACTGTGAGCATTTCCCAGTGCGAGTTCTCCATTGCCGGTTATACCAATGTTCCTTCGATGGCCTTCAAGTTTGACAAGGAAGTGGTGATCAAGGCCGGTGAGACGGAAGCTACCGGTAAAGTGAGCATCGATCTGGATGCCCTCTATGACACCGGCCGCTATGTGGGTGGTCTTCAGATCAAGTCCATCTCCAGCAAAACGCCCGAGAAATTTGAGGTCTCTGAACTCAGTTACTATTCTGGCGCCGCCTATAATTTCGTGGCCCCCAAGAAGAACAAATCCTGGACCATTGAATATCTGGGCACCCAGGTCGTAAGTGATACCCCTCGCGAGGTGTTCTTTGTCTCCGGTGTAGGCGGTTATCTTGACTTCATGATCAGTGCCGGCGATCAGGAAGAGGTCAACAGCTTCATCTATCCTGAGATTATAGTCGAGGAAAATGACTATATCGCTTCTTACATGAAGGCCGGTTACAAGCTGAGCCAGATTTGCGCCAGCGACCTGGATAAAGGCTATGCCTTTGTTACAGCCAAAAAGCGCGCCCCCGGCACCTACAAGATCTGGATTGTAGCCGTCAGCGATGCCGGTGTTTGCACCGGAGAGTACTCTACGCTTGAATTTACCGTAGAGGCAGACCCGGAACCTACCGATGCCTACAAGGCTTGGATTGGTCAGTGGACGCTGGGTTCTACCGCCGATGATGAGAAGCCCATCGTGGTCACCATCAGCCAGAATGTGGTCAACGAGTCTTACTATGTTGACGGTCTGGAAGGTCTGAAAACCGAGGAGCAAGCCATGTCTGCTACCGCTACCTTTGAGGCCGATGGATCCATCTCCATCTATGCCCAGGTGGTGGGAACCTGGAATGATCCCAGCATGGGCAAGGCTACGGATATCCTCGCCGGCCAGATTGTTTACCAGGGTAAGGAGTATTATGTCATGGATGACTCCGCTCCTGTAGCTACGGGTGTGATCGGTGCCAATGGCGTGGCTACGCTCTCCGGCGGTACCTTTACGAATGACGACGGATCGGTCTATGGTATCACGGGCCTCAAGTACTATGTAGTATTTGACAGCGGTACGTATTCCTATACCAGTGGCAACACTCCGCTGCCCAACACGCTGATTCCGGTGGTTCCCAATGAGGCCGAAGAAGGTATCAAGAACGTTCCCGTTCAGATTCCCTACCGTCCCATTGCAGAGCACACCCAGGTTCTCGGCGCCCGCAGTGACGCCATCCTCCTCAAGTAAGTGCAACTAGAAACGCTTATTTATACTTTAGAAGCGGCCAGCCCCTCCCGGGCTGGTCGTTTTTTGAAAAAAAAGCGCTATCTTTAGGCCAAAATTGATAGTATCTGAGCAATGAAAAAATTATTTGGAATGCTGGCCCTGGCCGCTGTTCTGGCCGTCGCTTGCCAGCGGGCCTCGGAAGAGCCCGTACAGCCCCAGGAGGTCCCCACTGCCGCGGCAGAGGTAAATACTTCCCAGGTTCAGCAAGTTAACATGTATCTGGAAGACGGTTTGGTTGCACAGGTAGAGGCCGCTTTGGAAGCGGGCACGATGGAAACCAAGTCGCAAGGTTTTAATTCCGTTCTGGAACAGATGGAAGTGGTATCCCTGGAGCGTTTGTTCCCGGATGCCGGCGAGTTTGAGGCCCGTCACCGCGAAGCCGGCCTCCACAAGTGGTATGTAGTCCGTTATAAGGGCAGCATGCCCGCCACCAAGGCCCAGAGCTCCCTGGCCGATATTCCCGGCGTGCAGGTGGTGGAAATCCCCCAGAAGGAGTCCCTCAATGCCACGACCTTCTTTAACGATCCGTATGAGTACCTCCAGTGGCACTATCACAACGACGGAACCGGCAAGGGAGGCGTGAGCGGGGCCGATGTCGATGTGCTTCCTGTCTGGAACAACATCACCACCGGAGACCCCAGCGTGGTGGTAGGCGTTGTGGACAAGGGTATTGATTTCAACCACGAAGACCTGGCTGGTCGTGTGGATATGGCCCGCAGTTTTAATTTCGTGGACAATACCGCCAGCATCGCCCCCGGAGATCACGGAACCCACGTAGCCGGCACCATTGCCGCCATCAATAACAACGGCAAGGGCGTGTCCGGTATTGCCGGCGGTGACGCCGCTGCCGGAAAAGAGGGCTCCACCCTCCTTTCCCTGCAGATTTTCAACCCCGATGGAAAGGGCAATGGCTCCGGAGAAAGAGCCATTGTATTTGCCGCAGACAACGGTGCCGTTATCTGCAACAACAGCTGGGGCTACGATTTCTGGAACGAAGACAGAACCGTATATGACTCCGAGAGGGCAAAAGAAATGTATGAACTCTATGCCCAGCCCAATACGGGCCAGTATAAGACTTCGCTCAAGGACGCCGTGGACTACTTTAACAAGAATGCCGGAAAGGATAAGAACGGCAAGCAGACGGGCCCCATGGCCGGTGGTGTGGTCTTCTTCTCGGCCGGTAATGACGCCAATGAATATGGCGTGCCGGGTGTTTATGACGGTATTGTTGCCGTGGGCTCCATCGGCCCCGGCGGCATCATCGCCTCCTATTCCTGCTACGGCGACTGGGTGGACATTGCCGCTCCCGGTGGAGACAGCCGCTATGAACGGGTTTACAGCACCTACCCGGACAACAAGTACGGCTATATGCAGGGAACCTCCATGGCCTGCCCGCACGTATCCGGCGTGGCCGCCCTGGTGGTAGCCGCCTGTGGTGGCCAGGGCTTTACCCGTGAGATGCTGCTGGATAAGCTCCTGAACGGCACCAGCACCAAGATAGACTTGAAGGGCTTCCAAATTGGCCCCCTGGTGGACGCCTGGAATGCCATCAACTACGGAGACACCACGCCTCCGGATGCCGTAAACACCCTTTCTGTCACGGCCAAGTCCAACAATGTGAAGGCCAGCTGGAAGGTTACCGGTCACGAGGGCGTTCCCGCCGCCGGATTCCAGCTGCAGTACAGCGCTAACAAAGCCAACCTGGAGGCTTCTACCTATGGAGACCTGAAAGAAGGCGTAAAGGCCGAGTATTTCACCATCTCCACGCAAAAGATCGGAGATGTGGTAGAAAGCACCGTTTCCAATCTGGAGTTTGACACCAACTATTATTTCCGCATCTTTGCCTACAGCTCCCCTTTGGTGCATTCGGAGGCTTCTTCCACGCTTTCCGTTAAGACCGAAGGCAACAATCCCCCGGCGATTACGCCGGAAGGAGAGATCTCCAACCTTCGCATCAAGGCTTCGGAAACCAAGACCATCAACTTCGCCATTTCCGACCCCGACGGTCACCAGTTCACGGTTACCCATGTAGCAGGATCCGACGCCGAGAGCTGGCGTGAGAACCCGGACGGAAGCTTTACCCTCCAGATCCAGGGCACCAAGGCCAACCCCGGTTCCTATACCAGCCGTATTGTGGCCAAGGATTCCTTCAATGCTTCTTCTGAGGTAAAGGTTACCTACTCCATCCTGGAGAACCATGCCCCCAAGCTGGTCAAGGGCTTTGAGAACATCATCCTAAACCAGAAGGGAGAGTCCTTCAGCCTCGTGCTGTCGGATTACTTCAAGGATGAAGACGGTGACGTTCTCACCTATACGGCCAACTGCAGCTCTTCGGCCATCCACGTAACCACCAACAGCGGCAAGCTCAGCGGAACGGCCATGGTAGACGGCCTGGCCACCATTTCCGTCACGGCTACGGATCCGCTCAAGAAGTCTGTAAGCACAGAGTTCATGGTGGCCATCCGCACCTCCGGTGTGCTGGTATCGGCCTATCCCAGCCCTGTAACGGACGTCCTGTACATCTCCAACAACGAGGTGCAGGCACACAGCATGGACGTGAAGATCCTGTCCTCTACGGGCGGTGTTGTGTTAACGGCTACGGTCAGTGGCAGCGCCTTTGAACCGGCCACCCTGGATGTGTCCGGCCTGGCCCCCGGTATCTATACCGTCATGATCACCTTCAATGGTACCGAATACAAGCAAACCGTCGTCAAACAGTAAAAGAGTATGAAAAAGATCCTTCTTACCTCCTTGGTGGCGGCTTTGCTGCCTGTGGCCCTTTTTGCACAGACTTCCCCGGCCCTTCCCTTTGTCCGGATAGACCGTAACCCCATTACTTCTGCAATGGGTGGCACGGAGGGAACTTCGGCCCTTTATAACCCCGCTGCCGTGCCCTTCCGCGGCGGAGACCTGATGGCCTCCTACCAGATCTGGGCCCCGGGCGGAGCCAAGAGCTCCAACATGAACCTGATGGCCGGCATCAAGATCGGAAAGCGTTTTGGTTTCAATATCCTGGGCGCTTACCAGTCCGGTCAGGCCTATACCCAGTACGACATTACCGGCAAGGCCGGAGCCTCCTATGTGCCTACAGATCTGATGGCCGGAGCCGGCGTGGGCTTTGCCATTACGGACTTCCTGTCCGTGGGCGTGAATGTCAAGTACGCCAAATCCAGCATTGCTACCTCCGTGAGCTACGGTTCCGTAGCCGGAGACGCCTTTGTGATGTTCTATAAGAACGGCTTTACCGTAACGGGCGGCGTGGCTTCCCTGGGAATGCCCGTCAAGTCCGGAGAACAGAGCTTTAGCCTCCCGGCATCCGGAAAGGTGGCCCTGCGCTATGACAAGGCCTTTGGCACCAGCGCCATCGCCGTAGCGGCCGACGCCGATGTCTTCTTCACCGGCGGTCTGGGTGCAGCCCTGGGCCTCCAGTACTCCTGGAACGACATGGTGTTTGTGCGCGGCGGTTTCCACGTGGGCACTTCGCCCGCTCCGCTGCCCACCTACGCTTCGCTGGGTCTGGGTGTAAAGGTCATTGGCATCCATATCGATGCCAGCTGGATCACGGCCAACGAGGTTTTGGGCAACACGCTCAACATCGGCCTGGGCTACGCCTTCTGATGATTACCAGAGGAAATTGTTAAAGGGGTAACGCCCCGCATGAATCTCCGCAACTATCTTGTAAAGGTCGTTGCGGAGTTTTTCTATGCCTATCTTCTCGCGGGCCGATATGAAGATGCAGGGAGTCTTCTCCTCTGCGATCCAGCTGCTCTTGAGCTCTTCCAGCGTGCGGTTGACGGGCTGCTTGGGCGTGAGGGAGAACTCGTCGTAGGGCTCGTAGGTGTAGGCGTCCACTTTGTTGAAGACCACGTATACGGGTTTGTTGGCAGCGCCAATCTCCCGCAGGGTCCTTTCCACCACCTCCATCTGCTCTTCAAAGCCGGGATGGGAGATGTCCACCACGTGCACCAGGACGTCGGCCTCGCGGACCTCGTCCAGGGTGCTCTTGAAGGCTTCCACCAGCTGGGTAGGGAGCTTGCGGATGAATCCTACGGTATCGCTCAGGAGGAAGGGTACATTCTCGATGACGACCTTTCTGACGGTGGTGTCCAGCGTAGCAAACAGCTTGTTCTCCGCAAACACGTCAGATTTGGCCAATAAATTCATCAAAGTACTTTTCCCTACATTGGTATACCCCACGAGCGCCAAACGCACCAGAGAGCCTCTATTGCCCCTTTGCGTGGCCATCTGCTTGTCGACTTTCTTCAGGTCTTCCTTCAGCTTGGAAATTCGCTGCTTGACGATACGGCGGTCAATCTCTATCTGGGTCTCACCCATACCGCCGCGGGTCCCCATGCCGCCACGCTGTCTTTCCAGGTGCGTCCACATGCCGGCCAGGCGCGGGAGCATGTAGTTGTAATGCGCCAGTTCCACCTGCATCTTGGCGTAGGAGGTCTTGGCCCGCTGGGCAAAGATTTCCAGGATAAGGGACGTCCGGTCTATGACATCGCTGCACGCAATCACCTTCTCGATGTTGCGCTGCTGCATGCCGGTGAGCTCGTCGTCAAAGATGACGTATTCGATCTCGTTCTCCTGGCAGTATTCCTTGATCTCCTCCAGTTTACCCGGGCCAATGTACGTGGCCTTGTCCGGCCGGTCCAGGCGCTGGGTAAACATTTTGTCGGGGATGGCGCCGGCGGTGGTGGCCAGGAAGGCCAGTTCGTCCAGGTACTCCTGGACTTTCCTTTCGGCCCCCTTCTCCAGGATGACGCCTACAAATACGGCTTTATTGGTCTTGAATTCACTCATAAGGCCGCAAAGTTAGTCAAAATACCTCAGAGTTCGCAGCATTTCAAATATCATATCCACATACTCGTTGGAGGTGTGGTCCCAGCGGAAGCCCAGCCGGTGCAGGATCTGCATCGTGTATACCGTGGAGGCCAGGGTTTCCACGCCTTCGGTTTCGGCGTTGGATTGCTGGTAGGCCACCAGCGGGGCCATGATACGGGTCTTGGCCGGGTTGGCGTTGGCCTCGTCCACGCGGCGGGCGAATTCGTCCATTTCCACGTATTCCAGCGGCTGTCCGTCAATTTTCTCCAGGCGGGTGAAGATATCGTCCATGGGGATGATATGGTTGTTGGAAACGTTGAATACGCAGTTCTCCAGCGGCGTGGTGGCCAGCAGCACCATGGCCTGGGCCGACTGGTCGATGGGCGAGAACTCCATCTGGCCTTCCAGCATCTGGTACGGGCAGGCGCCCAGCATCTTGAGGGCCTTGAGACGGCCCATCGAGGCGTTGGCGTTGAGGTTCACCTGGAACTCACCGTCCTGGGCACGGGGCGACAGGTTGCCGGCGCGCAGGATTTTGGCCCTGAGTTTTCCGTGCACCATATGCTCCAGGATGTGCCTTTCGGCCAGGAACTTGGAGTGGACGTACTGGTTGTCCGTGAGCTGGCCAAAGAAGAGCATCTGCTCCGTGAGGGTATCCGGAACGTTGCCCGGGGTAAGGCCGCCCACGCTCTCGGTGGATACGTGCACCAGGTAGGCATCGTTCTTTTCGCAGAGTTCTACGAGGTTCTTGACTCCGCCGTAGTTGATGTCCTCAATGTCCGTTCCCTTGGAGAAGTGCTTCACGTTAGCGGCGCAGTTGAACACCATATCGATGTTCTCCAGCGGAGCCAGGGTCTCGGGCTGGGTAATGTCTCCGGCCACGGGCCTGATGCGCGTTCCAAAGAGGCTGCGGTAGTCTTTCTCAAAGTAGTACACCAGCATTTCCTTGAGGCGGCGTTCCGGGGTCAGGGTGCCCTTTTCCCGGAGCAGGCACCAGACGGTGGTATCCGGCCCGGTGGTTTCCAGCAGCTCCTTGAGCACATGGATGCCCAGGAAGCCGGTGGCGCCGGTAAGGAGGATGTTGCGGCCCAGGCGCAGACGCTTTCCCTTCAGGAAGGACTCCAGGTTGTTCTGCGAGAGCAGCGTGTCTATGGCCGAATAGTCGTAATCCGTAATGTTGGCGTCCTGGTCTGCCGGGCCCTGGTTTCCTCCCAGGAAGGCGGCCAGCGAACGGGCCGAAGGATGGGAGAAGACATCCGAATAGGCAAAGTGCAGGCCCTGTTTCTCTGCGCTTACCATCACGTTGGTTACCATGAGGGAAGAGCCTCCCAGGTCAAAGAAGGAATCCGTTGCGCCTACCTTTTCTACGCCCAGAATCTCTTCAAAGATGGAGCAGAGGGCCTTTTCCGTTTCTCCCACGGGGGCAATGTACTCGTCCATGGAGGACGGCGTGGCCTCCGGCAGGGCCTTGCGGTCTACCTTCTGGTTGACGTTGAGCGGGATGGCGTCCAGTTGCATCCAGGCGGCGGGAACCATGTACGGCGGTTTGCGCTCGCGGATGAAGTCCGCTGCAGCCTTGGAGTCGAAGTTGCCTTCGGCCACCACATAAGCGGCCAGGAACTTGCCGCCGGACGGGGCGTCGAAGGCCTGTACGGTCACATCCTTCACGCCCGGGAATTCCTGCAGCACGCCTTCCACTTCCTTGAGTTCGATGCGGAAGCCGCGGATCTTGACCTGACGGTCTTTTCGGCCCACGAATTCGATGTTTCCGTCTTCCCGGAAACGTACGATATCTCCGGAACGGTACAGCCGCACGCCGGGCTGGTAAGGGTTCTCAATAAAGCTTTCGGCCGTTTTCTCGGGGTTGCCCAGGTATCCGCGGCCCACGCCCGCACCGCCAATGAGCAGCTCTCCGGCGGCACCGACAGGCAGGCGGCGCATCTTCTGGTCCGACACATACAGCTGGACATTGGACAGAGGATGGCCGATGGGGATGTTGTCCTCGCGTTCCAGGACGCGGAAGACGGAGGAGAAGATGGTGCATTCCGTGGGGCCGTAGCCGTTGTAGAAGGCATAGGAAGGCGGCGGCATGGAAATGAGTTTCTCTCCGCCCACGGACAGGTGCTTGAGGACGGGATTGTCCGGGAAGTTACGGGCATACATCACGCCCACCTGGGTGGTCATAAAGCTGTGCGTAACGCCGTTGTCTATCAGGAAGCGGTTCAAGGCACCCAGATCGTGCCTTACATCTTCGGGAATGATGCAGACGCAGGCTCCGCTGGTAAGGGCGGGGTATTGGTCCATCATATTGGCATCGAAGCCATAGCTGGCAAAGGCGGCTACCCTGTCGCCGGGCTTGAGCTGGTAATAGTCCCGGTACCAGGCGCAGAAATTGACCAGGTTGCGCTGCTCCAGCATACAGCCCTTGGGCGTACCGGTGGAACCGGAAGTGTACAGCAGGATAAACAGGCTTTCCGGCTTGGGCCCGGCTGTGGGCTTGCCTTCCGGCAGGTTGTCCAGCTGGTCGGTGGTGAGCACGGGACCCTTGTACTCCCCTACCAGCGGAACCAGTTCCTTATCGGCAATGAGAAGCTTGGCGTGAGAGTCTTTGATCATGAAGTTGAGGCGCTCCGGCGGGTAGGAAGGATCCAGCGGCTGATAGGCGCAACCGGTCTTCAGGGCCGCCAGGGAGGCCTTGGTCATCCAGGCGTTGCGGCCGATGAGCACGGCCACCACGTCTTCGTCCCTGAGGCCGAAGGAGAGGATCTTGGCCGCCAGGGCGTCCGTGTAGCGGTCCAGTTCCCCGTAGCTGACGGTCTTGCCGTCAAAGAGCACGGCCGGGGCGTCCGGAGTGGCCTTGGCCTGTTTGCGGAACAGGTCTACCACGGTCTGGCTCAGGTCTACCTCCTGGGTATAGTTGTTGAAGCTGTCCAGCTGTTGGAGGCGCTCGCCGTCCACGAAGGGAATTTCCGTGAGGGCGACATCCTTGAGCATACCCCTCACCACGCACTCCATGGCATCTGCAAAGGACTGGATCAGCGGTTCGGTATACTGGCTGTCGTCATAGGCCAGGGCCAGTTCAGGGGCTTCTTCCGTGCCCTCGATGAAGATACTCAGCGGGAACTTGGGCGTATCCTGCGTAAGGAGTTCGTCTTCAAGCGGTTTTCCGTTGACGGTGTGCTTTTCCACCAGACCCACCTGATAGGCCAGCATCACGGCCGGATGGAAGTCAAAAGCCGAAGACACCTTGGCAAAGGGATAGTTCTGGAAGGAAAGGGTGGTGTCAAAGTTGCGGTCCGTCTCTTTGAGGAAGTCCCCCACCTTCTGCTCCCCTACTTCTCCGGAGAGTGGCATGGTGTTGACGAACATACCGAAAGTGTTGGCGCAGCGCATGTCTCCGCGTCCGTTGGCCACGGTGCTCAAAAACACTTTCTGCTTGCCGCAGAAGGCGCTTACGGTTACGAAGGCGGCGCCCAGGAAGTAGCTGGCGGGAGAAATGTCCAGCGCGTGGCAGCGCGCCATGATATCCACTCCTACCTTCTTGCGGAGCCAGACCTCGTGGCCCACCTCGTCTTCCTGCGGTCGTTTGTCCGGGATGACGCCGGTTTCATCTTCTTTGCCTGCCATCTGGTCTGCGAAGAAGGCTTCGGCCTGCCGGAACTCTTCGCTGTCCTGGTAGGCTTTCTGGTCCTTGGCGTAGTGGAAGTAGGTGTAGTCCTCCTTCTCCGGCTCCTTGCCTTCCAGGGCTCCGGTAAGCTGGGCCAGGAAGACGTCGTAGGAATGGCCGTCAAAGATGAGGTGGTGGAAATCGGCCATCAGACGCAGTTTGCCGGGCGTCTGGACGATATTGAGCCGGTAGAGCGGTCCCGAGAGGTCGAAGGGCTGCATGAAGGCCTCTTTCAGGGCCTCGTAGTCTTCTTCGTTGCGGAGTTTGACAGACGGGATCTCCGGATCCGGTTTTCCGGGCACCAGATACACTTTTCCGTCTTTCTGCTCCAACCGTCCGGTGACGCCGGGATGGGCCTCCAGGATAGCCAGCAGGGCCTTTTTAAGGGCCGATACCTGCGTGCCTTCCGGGAAGGTGAGGATAAATGGCAGGTTATAGGCCGTGGAGGAAGGATTCCGGACGCAATCCAGGTACAGACCGGTTTGCTGGAAGGTGAGTTCCTGGGGTTCGTCCTCCGTGCTTTCCGTTTCGGCCGCCTTGTCCTTGTCCTGGGACAGGAGGAGGTTAAGGATGTCGTTTTCTATGCTTTGCAGGCTGGCCGTCTTGGCAAAGCTGTTCATATCCGGCTCCAGCCCGTAGCGCTTGTACAGCTCGGTGGCCAGGCGGAGGGCTCCCAGCGAAGACAGGCCGCTGTAATACAGGGGGTCCGTAAGGCCGAAGCCTCCGATGCCCACGGTCTCCTTGATGATGCCGCTGATCTCTTCTTCCAGCACGTTGAGCGGGGCCACGTGGGCCTCCGGCTTGTGTTCCTGGGGCTCCGGTTTGGGCAGGGCCTTTACATCCACCTTCTGGTTTACGTTGAGGGGGATGGCGTCTATCTGCATGGTAACCGCCGGCACCATGTACGGGGGTTTCTTGCTGGCGATGAACTGGTCCAGCTCCTGGACGTTGATTTGCTTGGGGCTCACGATGTAGGCTGCCAGGAACTTGCCGGCGCCCACGCCGGGCTCGTCAAAGGCCTGCACCGTCACATCCTTGATGTCCGGGAATTCCCGGATGATGGCCTCCACTTCCTTGAGCTCGATGCGGAAACCGCGGATCTTGACCTGGCCGTCCTTTCGGCCCATAAATTCTATCTTTCCGTCTTCCCTCTCGCGGACGATGTCTCCGGTTCGGTAGGCCGTGGCGTAATCGGGGTCCTTGTCAAAAGGGTTCTTCACAAACACTTCGGCCGTTTTGTCGGGCCGGTTGAGGTAACCCAGACCCACCTGCCTGCCGGTAATCCAGAGTTCTCCCGGTTCTCCCTTGGGAACCTCCTTGCCGTCTTTGACAATATAGACCTTGATGTCCTTCATCGGCCGGCCGATGGGGATGTTCTCTTCCTGCTTTTTCACCTCTTCGTATACCACGTAGCAGATGGTTTCCGTGGGGCCGTAGCAGTTGAAGAGGCGGTAGTGCGGCAGCGGGAAGCTGGACATCTTTTCTCCGCCGGTATACATAGTCTTGAGGCCCTTGCAGTCCGGATAGTTGATGGCGAACTGGGTGGCCACCTGGGTGGTCATAAAGCAGCACGAGATGCCGTTTTCTTCGAAGTAATCGTGCAGGGCGGGCAGGTTGAGGCGGATGCGCTCCGGGATGATGTAAAGGGTACCGCCGCTGATCAGGGAACTGTACAGGTCTGAAACGAAGGCGTCAAAGCCGAAACTGGCATAGGCCGATATGTGGGAGGTATGGTCCAGTCCCATGAGCTCGCTGTGATGGCTGCAGTACGCGTAAATGTTTTTGTGACAAAGCATACAGCCCTTGGGCGTACCGGTGGTGCCGCTGGTGTACAGCAGGATGAAGAGGTCTTCCGGCTGGGGCTGCGGGGCCTTGGGCGTGCCGGGATGCAGTTTGCGGATGTCGGAGGTCTTCAGGACCGGCCCCTTGTACTCCTTCAGGATGGGCAGGAGCTCCTCATCGGCCACCAGCATCTTGGCGCCCGCATCTTTCATCATGAAACTGAGGCGTTCCGGCGGGTACGAAGGGTCCAGCGGGAGATAGGCGCACCCGGCCTTGAGCGCACCCAGCGGGGCCAGCATCATATATTCGTTGCGGCCCAGCATGATGCCCACAACGCTCTTTGGGGGTACTGTGGACTCTATATAGGCAGCAAGGTTGTCCGTCAGCCGGTCTACTTCGGAGTAGCTTAATTGGATATTTTCATAAACCACTGCGGGTTGATTGGGATGGGCTTTCACCTGCTGGCGAAACGCCTCCAGAACAGTGTTTAAAGAAGTCTGGCTCATTGTTTCAGTGTTTGATTATCACAAAATTAGAAAAATTTTCAAATATTTATCGTTTTGAGTTCTCAAAAACAAATGATAACTTTACCATTTGATATTGGATGTGAATGGCTTCATTAAAGAATAGCTGGTTGTCCCGTGTGGGCATTGTGGTCCTGGCGGCTGTCATGGTGGAGATCCTCTCCATCGTGCAGTACGAGCATGTCCAGAAGGCTTTGCTGGAAGAAACCGATCTTCGCAGCCGGGTGGTCATGAACTCCATGGCCGAGGAAATCCAGCATACATTGGAGCGTACGGAGATTACGATGCGGGAGAATCTGTGGGACATCAAGCGCAGCATGGCCCACCCGGACTCCGTTTTCAGAGCCGTGGTCCGTCTGATTGACGACGACCGCAACTTGGTTGGCGGCAGTTTGGCCTTCCGCCCCTATTTCTATCCCTCAAAAGGGCGTCTCTTCGAGCCTTATGCCAGCCTGCAGCCGGATGGCTCCATCAAGGTGGAGCAGATTGCCGGTCCGGATCATGACTATACCCTGAACGACGAGTTTACCTGGGTTATGGACAACCGTTGCACCAGCTGGACAGACCCTTACAAATACGGCCCGGATTCCCTGGCCTTTTCTACCTACCTGAGTCCTCTCTACGATGACCGTGGAGAAATTGAGGCGGTTTGCGGCTTGGATATCGATCTTTCCTGGCTGGGAGATACGCTGAATGCCCACCAGCCGTATCCTTCTTCCTTCGGCCTGCTTCTTACCCCGCAAGGGGAACTGGTGGCCGGTCCTTCTGCCAGCCGTACCCCCGCAGTAGAGGTTCAGCAGGTGGTGGACCTTCTCAACGGTGTGATATCAGCCTCAGAGGTTCCCGGCGTTTTATACACCAGCACCAAGCTTTACAAGGATCCTTACTGGCAGGTCGTTGAGGTTTACAAGACGGACGAGGTTTATGCCCGCGCACGTCGCCAGCGGCGCCAGCAGATGATTTTTATAGTTCTGGGTCTGGCGATCCTGGCTTTTATTCTCCATCGCTACGCCCGGAATGAGAGCAACTTGCGCAAAGCATCTGAGGAGAAGGCCCGTATGGGCGCAGAGCTGGAGGTGGCCCACCGGATTCAGCAGGAAATGCTTCCCAAGAAGTTCCCTCCTTTTGTCTATGGTTCCCTGGAACCGGCCCTGGAGGTAGGAGGAGACCTCTTTGACTTTTTTACCCGGGATGGAAAACTCTTCTTCTGCATTGGAGATGTAACCGGCAAGGGGGTACCGTCGGCCATGCTCATGTCCGTTGCGCATTCCCTTTTTCGCATTCTTTCCCAGAAGACGGACAGTCCGGCCCGCATTCTTGAGTCCATGAATCAGGAACTCAACCGCGGCAACGACAGCAATATGTTCATTACTTTCTTTGTCGGCTGCCTGGATCTTTATTCCGGAGAACTTCGCTTCAGCAACGCCGGTCACGACAAGCCTTTCCTGGTTAACGGAGAGATTACTTTGCTCCCCAGCAAGGCCAATTTGCCCTTGGCGGTATTCCCTGATACCCAGTTTGAGGAACAGACGTATATGCTTGCTCCTGGGACTCTCCTCTTTCTGTATACGGATGGTCTTACCGAGGCCAAGAATGTGGAGCGCAAGACCTTTGGCCGTTCTCGCATCCAGGAAGTTCTGGAGCAGTTCAGAAGCAATCCGGACCAGTCTCTCTGCAACCTGGTGTCTACCCTCGGTGAAGCCGCCCACGCTTTTGCCGGGGAGGCTCCTCAGAGTGATGACCTTACCATGCTGGCCCTTCGATTTGAACCGGACAACAATCGCAGTGAGCAGCTTACTTTGGTCAACAAGACTTCCGAGGTAACCCGACTGGGTACTTTTGTCAAGGAGTTCCTGGCTCCCCTGGAACTGGATAAGAAACTGGCTTCCGCCCTTCGTCTTGCGCTGGAAGAAGCCGTTGTGAACGTCATCAATTATGCTTACCCTGTGGGCGAGCAGGGAGAAATCCTGATCAACGCAGATACCAATGGCCATGAGGTCCGGTTTACCATCACGGATTCCGGTTATCCCTTTGACCCTACAACCGTCCTGAGACCGGACACTACCCTGGATGCCCAGAACAGGCCCATAGGAGGCCTGGGAATCTTTCTTTCCCGTAAATTGATGGATTCCATATCCTACACCAGGATCGGGCCTAAAAACGTATTATTTTTAACAAAAAACATACTATGACAACTACCATTCAAGAAACCGACGAGAGAATCATTGCCGTCCTTTCCGGTGAAATGGATACCGCTGCCGCTGCGCAGGTGGAAAAAGACCTTCAGCCCCTTCTTGACAGCAAGGGAAAGGAAATAGTGTTGGATTGCAAAGACTTGGAGTATATTTCCTCCAGCGGTCTCCGTGTCCTTTTGAGCATTCTCAAGCAGGCCCAGTCCGTGGGTTCCCGCGTGGTGCTCAAGAACGTGAATGACGTGATCCGTGACGTCCTGGACATTTCCGGCTTTATCTCCATCTTTGACATAGAGTAAGATGGTTTCCTATTTTGCCGAAGATACCGCTTTTGCTTTTAAGGAAAAGCGCTTGTCTTCTCGCTGGCTCAAGTTTGTAGCCGAGAGCGAGTCCAAGCGCCTGGGCGACATAGCGGTTATATTTTGTTCCGATAATTATATTTTGGATGTCAATATAAAATATCTGCAACACGATTATTATACGGACATTATTACTTTCGATTACTGTGAGGGAAACCGCCTCTCCGGAGACCTTTTCATCAGTGTGGATTCCGTGCGCGAGAACGCCTCGTTCTATGGGACGGAGTTTGCCGATGAGCTCAACCGTGTGATTGTGCACGGCCTGCTTCATCTGATTGGTTACGACGACCACACGGAAGAGGATATAGCCACCATGCGGGCCAAGGAGAATTACTATCTCTCGCAGAGGAGCAACCTATGAACAACGACTTTGATGTAATAGTAGTGGGCGGTGGTCATGCTGGCTGTGAAGCCGCGATGGCTGCCGCCAACATGGGCTCTTCCGTCCTGCTCATTACCCCTGACCTGAACGGTCTGGCCAAGATGAGTTGCAACCCGGCTGTGGGCGGAATTGCCAAAGGACAGATTGTCCGGGAGATCGACGCCCTGGGAGGATACTCCGGTTTGGTCACCGATGCGGCCACGCTTCAGTTCCGCATGCTCAACCGTTCCAAGGGTCCCGCCATGTGGAGTCCGCGCGCCCAATGCGACAAACAGCGCTTTTCTGCCACCTGGTTAAAATATCTCCTAAGTAATTGTAAATTAAATATTTATGTGGATTATGCGTCCGATTTTCTCTTTGAGAATCGCGTAATTACAGGCGTCCGTACCGTTACAGGGGCTGTGTTCCATTCTAAAGCGGTTGTTTTGACCGCCGGAACCTTCCTCAACGGAAAAATGTACATCGGCCAGCACTCTTTCGAAGGAGGCCGAATTGGAGAGAAAGCCTCTTATGGAATTTCGGATCAGCTCGCCTTTTTGGGAATTCCAACGGCCAGGATGAAAACCGGCACCCCGCCCCGCATCGATGTTCGCTCCATCGACACGTCCAAGTTGCTTCGCCAGCCGGGTGATCAGAATCCGGAACGGTTCTCTTTCCTGGACGTGCCCTCTTCCGTTCAGAAGTCCGGCGAACAGATGGACTGCTTCCTTCTTCACACCAATGAGAAGGTACACGACATTCTGAGAACCGGCTTCGACCGCTCGCCGCTATTTACCGGCATTATCCAGGGCCGCGGTCCGCGCTACTGTCCCAGTATTGAGGACAAGCTCCGCACCTTTGCCGATAAGGATTCCCACCAGCTCTTCCTGGAGCCCGAGGGGACGCATTCGCCGGAGTATTATCTGCAGGGCTTTTCCTCTTCCCTTCCACTGGAAGTTCAGCTGGAGGCAGTACACGCCATCGAAGGTTTGGAGCAAGCCGTCTTCTTTAAACCGGCCTACGCCGTAGAATACGATTACTTTGATCCGCAGTATCTGCATTATTCTTTGCGGTCTAAAGTCGTCCCTAATCTCTTTTTGGCCGGCCAGGTGAACGGAACCACCGGTTACGAAGAGGCGGCCGCACAGGGAATAATAGCGGGTATTAACGCCCATTTGTTCCTTGTGGAACACGAGCCTCTGGTTTTGCATAGGGATCAGGCTTATATTGGAGTCCTCATTGATGACCTCATCAATAAGGGCGTAGATGAGCCTTACCGCATGTTTACCTCCCGTGCGGAGTACCGTATTCTGCTTCGTCAGGACAATGCCGATTTCCGTTTAACGGCTCTTTCCCATGATTTGGGACTGGCTTCTGAGGAGCGTTATGCGGCCGTTATAGCTAAGCAAGAGGCCGTTTCTGAGCTTACGGAGCGCTGTTTTTCCACGAAGATTCGGGCTGACAAAGTCAACTCTTACCTGGAATCTATAGGATCTACCCCCCTGAACGAGTCTAAACACCTTTCAGAGCTGGTTTCTAGACCCGAACTCGCGTTAGGTAAATTGCTGGAATTTGTTCCACGTGGAACAAAGGCGGATTATTCAGATGATGTGATTACGTCCGTTGAGGTGTCCATTAAATATGCCGGTTATATAGATCGTGAGAAACTGCAGGCAGAGAAGAATAACCGCCTGGAGTATATTAAGATCCCGGCCGATTTTGACTTCGATCATTTGCAGGGATTAACCATAGAATGCCGTCAGAAGCTGAAAAAATATAAGCCTGAGACCATTGCTCAGGCTTCCAGAATCTCTGGGGTCTCCCCCGCGGATATCTCCGTTCTGCTAGTTTACTTCGGCCGATGAATGTTCCATGTGGAACAAGGGTAGAAAATTTAGAGCCGCTTTAAAGCGGCTTTAATTATGTCTTCTACCTTGGCCGAAGGGTTCTCCTTGAGGATAGCGGGCATGACTTTGGCGATGTTGGCCTTGGTGAAGCCCAGCATAACCAGGGCGGTGGTGGCTTCTTCCACCAGGGCGTTGGAGTCGGCCTTGAAGAGGGAGGTTTCGGCGCTTCCCTCTCCTTTGACCACCTTGTCTTTGAGCTCCAAAACCAGCCTCTGGGCACTCTTGAGGCCAATTCCTTTCACGGATTTGATCTTATTCACGTCCTCTGCCAGGATGGCTTGCCGGATCTCCTCGGAGGTAAGTGTAGACAGCATCATACGGGCCGATGCTACGCCAATTCCGGAGACGCTGATGAGCAGACGGAACAGCTCGCGCTCGTCTTTGGTGGCAAAGCCGTAGTAGAGTTCCTCGTCTTCCCGGATGTAGTGGTGGATGTAGGCGGTGGTTTCGCTCTTTCCCTGGAAGGCTTCGTAAGTCTGCAGGGAAATAAGGATGCTGTACCCTACTCCGTGGTTGTCCAAAACCAGCTCAGTGGGTGTCAGCTCAACGATTTGTCCTTTAATATATTCTAACATACCGCAAATTTATGTAAATTTGCAGACTAATCAAAAGGATATGACGGTTCCTGAAATACGTGCTCTTTTCCCCATTCTGGACACCCCGGTGTACGGAAAGCCGCTGGTGTATCTGGACAACGCCGCTACGGCCCAGCGCCCGCAGGCGGTAGTGGACTGTTGGAAAGAGCTTGTTGAAGGAGCTAACGCAAACATTCACAGGGCCGTACATAATTTGGCGGCCCAGGCAACGGATGCGTACGAAGGCGCCCGCAACCGGGTCCAATCCTTTATAAACGCCGCCGCCCGGGAGGAGATTGTGTTTACCTCCGGCGCTACCGCCAGTATCAATCTGGTGGCCTTCTCTTATGGTCAAGCCTTTGTAAATCAAGGAGACGAGGTGGTTGTGAGCGCCTGCGAGCACCATTCCAATATCGTTCCCTGGCAGATGCTTTGCGAGCGCAAGGGTGCCACCCTTCGGGTCCTGGAGCCCAATGCGGACGGCCGCCTGGATCCTGAGACGCTGTCGGCCCTTTTGAATGAGCACACCAAAATGGTGGCTATTACGCACATTTCCAATGTGTTAGGCCTTGTTAACCCCGTGAAGGAACTGGTGGCTGTGGCCCATAAGGCCGGCGTTCCTGTTCTGGTGGACGGCGCCCAGGGCATCGTTCATGAAAAGGTGGACGTGCAGGATCTGGACTGCGACTTCTATGCCTTTTCCGGGCACAAGGTTTACGCAGCCACCGGAACCGGTGTCCTGTACGGTAAACGCAAGTGGTTGGAAGCCATGCCTCCGTATATGGGTGGTGGTGAAATGATTGAGACTGTGCGCTTTACCGGAACCACCTACGCTCCCCTGCCCATGAAATTCGAGGCCGGAACGCAGAACTTCAACGCCGCTCCCACCCTGGTTCCCGCGCTGGACTTTGCAGACGCCGTCCGCGAAAACCAGGCCGTGAAGGCGGAACAGCAGGCTATTTTGGATGTCGTATACAAGAAACTGACGGAAGATCAGCGCATTATCCTGTACGGAACCGGCAAGGAAAACAAGATTCCCCTGTTCTCGTTTGCCGTTAAAGGAGCGCACCATGAAGACCTGGCCCTCATTCTGGACAAGATGGGTGTGGCCGTGCGTTCCGGGCAGATGTGCGCGGAGCCTCTGATGGATCATCTGGGCGTTACGGGCCTCCTGAGGGCCTCTTTTGCCCCGTATAACACCGTAGAGGAGGCCCAATACTTTTTGAAGAGCCTGGATAAGGCCATAGGAATGTTAGTATGAGTTTAGAAGAGAAGAAACAGCAGGTTATCGAAGACTTCTCCCTGTACGAGGAGTGGCTGGATAAATATGAGTACCTGATTGAGCTGGGCAAGAGCCTGGATGCGTTTCCGGAAGAGAAGAAAACCGAAGATCGCCTGATAAAAGGCTGTCAGTCACGCGTTTGGCTGGACGCCGAGGAGCGAGACGGCAAGCTCTATTTCACCGCCGACAGCGACGCCATCATCACCAAGGGCATCATTTCCCTGCTCATCAGCGTCTATTCCGGACGCACCCGCGAGGAAATAGCCGGAGACGATTTTGGCTTTGTGGCCCAGATTGGCCTTAAGGAGAACCTCTCCCCTACGCGCGCGAATGGATTGGTATCCATGATAGAAACCATTAAGAAACTGGCCGAAAATGGAAGGTAGCAAGGTTCTGACAGCGGAGGACGTGAAAGCGCTGCAGCCCCTGTATGCAGCGGTTATATCGGCCCTGAAAGAGGTTTATGACCCCGAAATCCCGGTCAATATCTATGACCTGGGCCTCGTCTATGAGCTTACCATCAATAAAGAGCACGAGGTGTCCATCCTGATGACCTTTACAGCCCCCAACTGCCCCATGGCCGACCAGGTGCTGAAAGAGGTCCAGGAAGGCGTGGAAGCTGTTCCTGGCGTTGCCAAATGCACCATTGAGCTCACGTTTGACCCGGTCTGGGACCGCAGCATGCTCTCGGAAGAGGCGCGCGTGGAACTGGGCCTGGATTACGAGGAAGACGATTACAGCAAGCTGAACGACTAAATGGAACGCGTAGACGTATTTCTGGGACTGGGTGCCAATGTAGGAGAGCGCGAAATGGCGCTCCTGAAGGCCATGAACCTCATGGACGAGGCCTTTGGAACGCACCCGGAGCGCATTTCCCGCATTGTGGAAACCCCGGCCTGGGGCTTTGAGGGGCCGGATTTCCTCAATCTGTGCGTCCTGTACCGTCTGGTGGTAAAGGGAACGCCGGAGGAGCACGCCACCTGGATCCTTCGGCAGGTAAAAGCTATCGAGAAGGCCATGGGAAGGACGGAGGAGGCCCTTTTTGATGCCGATGGCAAGCGCATTTACCAGAATCGGCCCATCGACATTGACATCCTGCTGTATGGTACGGAAGTTGTTCATACTGACGAGCTTACCATCCCCCACCCCCTGATAGCGCAGCGGGATTTCGTGAAAAAGCCCCTGCTGGAAATCTCGAAACCCAAAGTTAGAGAGGCTTTTCCCGAATTATTTGAGTAAATTTGCAGGCTTTTTTGAAAGTATAAAGTATTATAGATATGACGCAAGACGAATTATTTAAAGTGTTGGTAGCCCACTGCAAGGAGTATGGCTTTATCTTCCCTTCCAGTGAGATTTACGATGGTCTGGCCGCCGTTTATGACTATGGCCAGATGGGCGTCCAGCTCAAAAACAACATCAAAAACTACTGGTGGGAGGCCATGACGCGCCTCAACGAGAACATCGTGGGCATTGATTCCGCCATCTTCATGCATCCCCGCATCTGGGAGGCCTCCGGTCACGTGGGTGCCTTCAACGACCCCCTCATTGACAACAAGGACTCCAAGAAGAGATATCGTGCCGATGTCCTCATTGAAGACTACCTGGGCAAGATTGAGGAAAAGATTGAAAAAGAGGTCGCTAAGGGCAAAAAGAAGTTCGGAGATGCCTTTGACGAGGCCCAGTTCCGTGCCACCAACCCCAATGTGCTGCGTGAAAAGGCAAAATGGGAAGAAGTTCACAATCGCTACGTGGCCGCCGAGAAAGCCAATGACTTTGCCGAATACCGCCAGATCATCATTGACTGCAACATCGTGTGCCCCATTTCCGGTACCTGCAACTGGACCGAGGTGCGTCAGTTCAACCTGATGTTCTCTACCTCCATGGGTTCCACGGCCGACGGCGCCAACCTCATTTATCTGCGTCCTGAGACCGCCCAGGGCATCTTTGTGAACTATCTCAACGTCCAGAAGACCGGCCGCATGAAGATTCCTTTCGGCATCGCCCAGATTGGTAAGGCCTTCCGCAACGAGATTGTAGCCCGTCAGTTCATCTTCCGCATGCGCGAGTTCGAGCAGATGGAAATGCAGTTCTTCATCAAGCCCGGAACCGAGCTGGAGTGGTTCAAAAAGTGGAAGGAAACCCGCATGAAATGGCATGTGAACCTGGGGATGGGAGCTGAGAACTATCGTTTCCACGACCACGAGAAGCTGGCCCACTACGCCAACGCCGCTACGGATATCGAGTTCAACTTCCCCTTCGGCTTCAAGGAGCTGGAAGGCATCCACAGCCGCACCAACTTTGACCTGGGCAACCACCAGAAGTTCTCAGGAAAGAAGATTGAATACTTTGATCCTGAGGAGAACACCTCTTATACTCCTTACGTCATCGAGACGTCCATCGGCGTAGACCGTATGGTGCTGGCCGTGCTCTCCCACTCCTACACGGTGGAGCAGCTGGAAAACGGCGAAGAGCGCGTTGTGATGAAGATTCCCGCCCCGCTGGCCCCCATCAAGGTGGCTGTGATGCCGCTTGTGAAGAAGGACGGCCTGCCGGAGCTGGCCCAGAAAGTGGTGGACGAGCTCAAATACGACTTCTCCTACCAGTACGACGAAAAAGACTCCATTGGCAAGCGTTATCGCCGTCAGGATGCCATTGGAACGCCTTTCTGCGTCACTGTGGACCACGACAGCCTCAACGACGGCTGCGTAACCGTGCGTGACCGCGACAACATGACCCAGGAGCGCGTCAAGATTGAAGATCTGCGCGCTATGATTGAGAAGAAGGTCTCCCTTACCAACCTCCTCCGCAATCTCTAGTCCATGGGCCCGCTCGCTCTTCTCATTACCGCCATTCTGGCTACGCTGGTCCTGTATTTCTGGGCCCGCAAGGCCCAGCTGGAAAAGCAGCTGCTGGAGGAAAGAGAAGAAAATGAGCGCATTATGTCCATTGCTGAAGACCTGCAGGCCCGTCTGGGCGCTATCCAAAAGCGCTCGGCGGGCCGCAGTTTTAATGCCCTGGACCGTCTCTGCGAGCAATATTACATCTATGAGGGCACGGACAACCTCCAGCCCCGCATTTTAAAAGAGGTCCGCTCCATCGTGGAGGGATTGCGGGCCGATGACGCCGTTCAGAAGCAGTTGGAGCAGGCGCTCAACGAAAGTTCGGACAACGTCATGGTAAAACTGAGGAACACTTTTCCGAAGTTGAAACAGGAAGATTACCTACTCTACCTTTTTGCCGCCTCCGGCTTCTCTTCCACCACCATCTCCACCCTCCTCGAGAAGGACAAACCCTACGTCTATAACCGCCTTTATCGCCTAAAAGAGCGGATAAAAGCCACTGAGACCCCCGATAGAGCCCTGTTTTTGGCCTGTTTAGATCGCTAACCCCTTTTTGGTGGTTAAGTGCAGAAAAGTAAGGGTTTTCGACCGAATTAGGGGCAGTTGCGAGATTGTTTTTCGACACTCCCCTGGTAAAAGGCTGCTTATCAAGGGGTTAATGAAACAAAAATGCGAGATTCTTTTTGTCCCGTTTTTTGGTGGCCTCAAAAATCCTTCTCATCTTTGTATCAAAGAAAATAAACCCAAAATTTTATAACCATGGAAGTAAAGAAGTCCCCCAAAGCCAGCCTTGAGAACAAGCGCCTGCTCTTCACCGAGATCGGCCTTGTCGTCGCTCTTGGCATTGTGTATTTCGCCTTCAACTATTCTTCCAAAGAGGCCAAGGTGGCCGTCCTCGAGGATACCACCCAGGTTCTGGTAGAAGAAGAGATGGTGGCCATCCAGAATGAACTCCCCCCGCC